>Ga0136617_10003759_pt1 | contig 13564 bp, 15 predicted proteins | sample AntDrymUQ3222106_2_FD_129672 | JGI IMG/M metagenome (GOLD analysis project Ga0136617, IMG submission 129672) | Polar desert sand microbial communities from Dry Valleys, Antarctica - metaG UQ322 (21.06) | ecosystem: Environmental > Terrestrial > Soil > Desert | place: Antarctica: Dry Valley...
AGGTAACTGCTACGACAACGCCTTCATCGAGTCCTTCTGGAGCAGCCTCAAATACGAAGTCGTCTACCATCACCGCTTCGCCACCCACGCCGCCGCGCGCACCGCCATCTTCGATTACATCGACACCTTCTATAACCGCACCCGGCTCCACTCCAGTCTCGCCTATCGCAGCCCGATCAATTTTGAATCCAACCTAAACAAATAACCTACAGGAATTGGTCCTAAACCACTGTCCGAAAAACCAGGGCAAGCCCAAGTTGACCCTTGTTCCAATGGGGTACGGTCGGCGCTCCGTCAAAAACAAGATTCCCTAGGGAGTAAATGGTTGGGTGACCGCGATAAAAGTCGACGAGGTGTCGATGTCCTTCCACTTCAGCTCCGTCTTGTCGGCGGCGATTCGGTACGCTTCCAAATCGGCCGGTTTACTCGTCTCGTCTGCGCCTTCTTCAGCCGTCCATCGTTCCACCGGGAAGAAGAAATCCTGCGTGACCTTTGCTCCGGTATTTTTCATTCGGTAACGCACCTCGACGGCAGCGAATTCCTGATGCAGATCAATCGTAAGATTTTCCTCTTCGATCATCACTTCAGTGGACTGCGCTTTATCCGAGGCGGCGGCGTTGCCCGTCAAAGGCACTCCGGTTTACCAGGCCCCGCCATTGGCGAAGAGCGGCGGGTTTCCGAGTAGCAGGAAGTTGGCGACCACAACCGCAACGCGCATGTTCCAGTTCATCCTGCGCAGCCTAACGAAGAGTCGGTCGCAAGAACAAGCCCGGACGCGCCGCGGCTGCGAGCGAGTCTAGGCTTGCTATTGGCACATGCAGTGCTCAGGATAGGTTCTCGATGATCAGGGCGAATTGTCGGGAGCGATTCACCGCCTCCGATTTCGATTTCGTCGTGCGGACGCTGGCGCGTTCGCAAACCGATCACGTTTCCCTGGTCGATTTATTGGGCGATGGCGAGACGCGCGATTCCGTGCTCGACAATCCGCGCCTGGTAAACGCGATTCTTTCGAACGCGGGCCAGCTTGCGATTTCATCGCAATTCTATTTCTACGTCCTGGCGCGACACGTCCTGCGTCAGGCCGGAATCAACGATCGGAAACTCTGCGATTACGTCGCTTCTCTCCTCGAAACTTTTTCGCGCATGGGCGGGCTGCAAGCGCCGCACGGCGCGGAGGAACACGGCCGGCAGTACATATCCGACATGTTGATCGCACTAACGCGCGCGACCCCAGCCCAGGCATTTCTCTTGCGTGCGCACGTGGGAAATTACTCGCTTTTCATTAGCGGAATCTTTCACGAAAACACGAAACGTCGCAGTCTGCGCGGAGCGCCGGACCTGAAATTTTACGAGCAGATCGGCCGGACAAATTATCAGATGGTCGCCTCGCATGCCACTGCGCGCCGCTGCGAATTGAGCGACGTCTATGAAGAGCTGGCCGATCGTTTCCGGGAAGTCCGTCTTGCGCTGAACCAGCTCTCGGATCAGCTGCTGAATCTCGACGATGACCTGAGTCCGTCGCTTCTCCTGTGAACGGGACGCTCTTCAGTCAAATCCAGCAGCTTTTCGAACGCACCTACGCGCAGGTCGGAATCAACCTGGAAGATTGCCTGATCGATCGGACCCGCTGCGCGCAGTTGACGAAGGCCGCGGGTGCGTCCGCGCGCGAGCTGAATGAGCTGGCCCGCACTTTTCTCCGGCGCGCGGACGATCAGCTTTACGTCGGAATCTACTATTCGCGCTGGCTCATCGATCAACTCGAGCGCCACGATCCGCGCTCGGGCTTGAGCGATCGCAACATCGGGTCGCTCATCGCCTTCGTGGAAGAGATCAATCACGCCCTCCACGCGGCGCTCCAGTTCAAGACCGGGGAGCGCGAAATTCATGCGGAGGATTACGCACGGAACCTCGAGTTGCAGGCGCGCGTCGACACCTACCTGGTTTTGCTCCTCTTCGTCGCGTTCTTTCGCAGGACACAAAAGGTTTCACGCACCGATCGACGCTGGCTGCGCTTCCACCTTTTCGCCTCGCAAAATCCCGGCGCCTTTCAGGACACGAATCTCCGCGGCCGTTATCTCGAAACGACCGAGCTCGCAGCCGGCTACACGAAGTTCCTCGACACGCTCAACGGCATGCGCCGGCTCGAGGAGATTCGCACCTTCCGTGCGCTCGATTACGATGCGAAAAAAGTGCGCGTGCTCGCGCTGATGGACCGGCCTTAAGGCGTGGTTTTGGGTCCCGCCTTCGCCTGGATGGCGGCTTGCAACTCGGGCAAATGATCTTGCACACGCTTCTGTCCCATCTCCGCGCCTTTCGCTAAGAGAGCCGGCATTTTCTGCACGGTCTTCTTCCCGACGGGCGTTTGATAAAACGTCGTTAGCTCTTTCAACTCCGGCTCGGTGAACTCGCTCACGTAGACCTTTGTCATGTCCTCCTTCATGCTCGCCCAGCTCATGTATTTGTTGAGGAAAGCTTTCATCTCCGCCTCATACGGAGCAATCGCTGGGTTTTGTTTCATTTGCATCTGCAGCATTTGATCCACGGATTGGCTCATCAAGCTTTCCATATTCATCAAACCGAGCAGCGTTTCGGCTGCTTTGCGGTGGGTCGCCTCATCGGCGCGCAACGAAATGGGTGAAAGGAGCGCGAGTGCGCCGAGCAGGAGAGGAAGGAACAGTTTCATGCGGCAGAAGCTGCACGTGGCGTCGCCGCAGCGCAAGGCGCGGGATGCGGGATGCGGGATGCGGGATGCGGGATGCGGGATGCGGGATGCGGGATGCGGGATGCGGGATGCGGGATGCGGGATGCGGGATGCGGGGAGGAACCTCTTATCTCGCAACTCGGATCCCACATCTCGCATCCCGCCCTCTTTCTGTTTGTGAACGGGCGATGCGCTCGCTATGTATCGAGAATGTTCAGCCTCACGATGCTCGGCAGCGGCAGCGCGGGGAATGCCGCACTTATCATGACGGCGCATTGTCGGCTGCTCGTAGATGGCGGGTTGAGCGCGCGTCAGCTCGTGCAGCGCCTCGCGCTTTGCGGTGTCGCCCCGGAACAGCTCGATGGCGTTCTCCTCACGCACGAGCATGGAGATCATGTCTGCGGTTTAGAGGTTCTTTGCCGCAAGTATCATGTCCCGATCTATTGCAATTCACTCACCGCGGAAATGATCCGCTGCGGCCCGCTTTCCGCGCATCGGAATTGGCGGTTGTTTCGCACCGGTTCGGAATTTTCGATTTGCGACCTCACCATCCAAACGTTTCCGGTGCCGCACGACGCAGTCGAACCGGTGGGCTACGCCTTTCATGCGGGCCGCTGCAGCCTCGGGTTCATTACCGATCTCGGTTACGCGACCAAGATGCTGGTGGAGCGGTTGCGCGAGGTGCACACGCTCGTGATCGAGACGAACCATGACGAAAAATTGCTGCAGGCCTGCCAGGTTCGACCGTGGCCGGTCAAACAACGCATCATGTCCCGCCACGGCCACCTTTCCAACGCCGCGGCCGCCAGTGTGATCGAGCAGCTGTTGCCGGGGAAAATTGAGCGGGTCGTGCTCGGCCATCTCAGCCGTGATTGCAACACGCCGGACCTGGCGAAAGGCGTGGTGCAGGCGTTGCTCGCGCGCTGTGGGCGGACCGAGGTGGAAGTGTTTTGCGCCGATCAACGCGAGATCAGCAGCCGCTTTCGGATCGGCGAAACGCAAACCGGCACGTTTCAACCGACCTTCGATCACATCTTTTTCCAGACCGCGCCCGCGCCCGAGACCGCCACGCGCGCGGCATGACGATTCGCGACGCGACGGAAAAGGATCTTCCCACGATCGTCGCGATCTACAACGCGGCCATCGCAACGCGGATGTCGACCGCGCAGTTGGACCCCGTCTCAGTGGAGCAGCGGCTTCCCTGGTTCCGCGAGCATTCTGCCGAGCATCATCCGCTTTGGGTCGCGGAAGCCGATGACTGTGTCGCGGGCTGGCTGAGTTTCCATTCTTTCGTCACGCGCTGCGCGTATCGAGGCACTGCCGAGATCAGTGTCTATGTGCACGAGGATTTCCGGCGCCGCGGCGTGGGCCGCAGCTTGCTCGAACGAGCTATTGGGTGGAGCACCGCGCTCGAGATCACGGCGCTTGTCGGACTCATCTTCGGTCACAACCGGCCAAGCCTGGAGTTATTCCAACGCGCCGGATTTGAACGCTGGGGACTTTTGCCGCGAGTGGCACGCGTTGAAGACATCGAACGCGATTTGGTTATCGTCGGCCGGCATATTTAACTGCCGCTTGAGGAGAGGCTATTCTTCGTCGCCGATCACGAGATGGATGACGCCAGCGGGATTCGAAATCCAAAAGCCGTCGAAATCTTCCCGCAGCTGTTCGACTTCGTCCCGGCGCGGGACGCCGTTGATCTTTAGATACGAGGCTGCGGCTTCGGTGTCATTCGTCTCGAGCTCCAGCCAGATGTCGGGGTGACTGAGATTCGGCACCCGGTCGATCCAGAGGCGGCTGGGGCCGAACTGAAAGATGCAGCCGTCGTCTTCTTCCTCGATCAACGGCAAGGCGAGCGTGTCCCGATAAAAGGCTACCGTCTGCTCGTAAGTGTGCGCAGGACACTTAATCGCGATGTTTGCGCCGCCGGAAAACTGCGGGCCATTGACGTTGGCAACCATGCTTTTGATTCTATTCTGTTCGCGCCTGAATTCCGCCGTCGACGAGGACGGGCGACCTATCCGCCGGCAGAACCTGTCCCGCCCGGTTCAGTCATGGAGACGGGATCGAGGGCCGCGTTTAGCTCTGCCTCGGGCAGCACCTTTTTTTCGCGGCAAAGCTCGCGCACGGTGCGTCCGGTCTTCGCGCTCTCTTTTGCGATCTCGGCCGCGCGATCATAACCAATCTTCGGCGCCAGGCTGGTCACCATGGACATCGAAAGCTCGACCAATTCCCGGCACCGCTCTTCATTCGCGACGATACCGCGCACGCATTTTTCCGTGAGGATCTCGCAGACGTTGCCGAGCAGCCGAATGCTCTCGAGAAGGTTGTGCGCCATGACCGGCATCATGACATTCAGCTCGAGGTTTCCGTTCGCGCCCGCCCACGTAATGCACGCGTCGTTTCCGATCACTTGCGAGCAAACCATCATGGTGGATTCGCAGATCACGGGGTTCACTTTCCCCGGCATGATGGAGCTGCCGGGTTGGGTGGCGGGCAATTGAATCTCGCCGATTCCGCAGCGCGGACCGCTGCTCAGCCAACGGATGTCGTTCGCGATCTTGAACAAGCTGACCGCGATCGTTTTCAAGTGCCCGCTCGCTTCGACGACCGCGTCCTTGCTCCCTTGCGCCTCGAAATGATTGGTCGCTTCGCGAAAAGCAATCCCGGTCCGTTGTTCGAGGTGCCGCATTACCTTGGCAGGGAAATCCTCGTGCCGGTTCAAGCCCGTGCCCACGGCGGTGCCGCCCAGGGCGAGTTCCTGGAGTCCTTCGATCGCTCTCTGCGCTCGCTCCCGCGCGTAGGTCATCTGCTGGGCGTATCCGGCAAAGCCCTGTCCGAGCCGCACCGGCGTCGCGTCCATCAAATGCGTGCGGCCGATCTTGATGATCTCCCAAAACTCTTGCGCCTTTGCTTCAAACTCCGTTTGCAGCTTCTCCAACTCTGGCACCAAACAATTCTTGAGCTGTTCCGCAGCGCTGATGTGAATTGCGGAGGGAATCACGTCGTTGCTCGACTGCCCCATGTTGACGTGGTCATTGGGGTGCACCGGATCGCGGGTGCCGATGGCTTTGCCATCGAGCTGACAGGCGCGATTCGAGATGACTTCGTTCGCGTTGGTGTTCGTGCTCGTGCCGGAGCCGGTCTGGAAAATATCGAGGGGAAAATGTTCGTCCAACTTTCCTTCCACGACTTCCTCGGCCGCCTGCACGACTAATGCACACCGGTGCGCATCGAGCAGGCCCAGGTCATGATTAGCTTGTGCCGCTCCCCATTTAATCAAACCGAGCGCCCGGATGAACGAACGGGAGAAGCGGTAACCACTAACCGGAAAATTCAGGACGGCCCGCTGCGTCGAAGCCCCGTAAAGAGCGGTCGCGGGGACCGCCATTTCCCCCATCGAGTCCTTTTCCGTGCGGGACGCGCCGACCGTCATGCGGACTGGCTGACCGGAATGCGAGCGCCGTTCGTGGAGGGACGACTGTGACCGTTCCGCGAGTTGGCTTTCCGGAAAACTGTGATGAACATCGGCGGGATATTCTGCAGAAAATACTCCGACTTCGCGTGCGCGAACAAAGTCGCGTGCTGTCGAAGCTCATTCGTCACCTGGTAGATGATGAAGCTCCCTCCGGCCGCGACCGAGTCATACGTTTTCTGGAGCAGCGCGCGTTTCTTGTCGATGTCGAGAATGCTGAACGGAATGCCCGAGACCACGTAGTCGCAAAAGGGGATGCCGCGCCGCTGCAATTCCTGGGGCAACTGGGCGGCGTTGCCATTGATGACGTGCACGCGGGGATCTTTCGCGAACTGCCGTTCCAGATCGCGCGAGAAATCCGGGTCGAGTTCGAAGAGAAGCAACTGCGAGCCGGGCAGCATGCGACGCGCAATCTCGCGGGAATGCACCCCTTCGCCTGGGCCGTATTCCGCAATGGTTCGAGGCTCACTGAAATCCATCTTGCTGGCGACGCGTTCTACAAGGGCTTTCGAGCTGGGGATAATCGAAGCGACCTGAAAGGGCCGCTGTAGAAACCGTTTGAAAAACAGAACGCTCATGAAGGTTGGAACAGTCAACTGCCGCTTCGGGCTTGTCCAGCGGGGATGTGAGCTGAGGTGGACGGTGAAACCGTTCTCTGCTCTGCGTGAAAACCCCTCAACGGGTGTGACTTTCTTCTTCGCCTAACGAATACGGAAGAAGGAGATTGACAGCGTTTATAAAAACTATAAAGCTGTGCCCCAGCGAAAAGTCTTGCCCGATACGGCGCAATTTTCGCAACGTCTCGCATGCACAACCTGTTAACAGTCAAAGAAACGGCTAAATATCTTCGGATACCGTTGCCGACTGTTTACTATCTCGTGCAGCGGGGGCAGCTTCCAGCGATTCAAATTGGCGGCCGCTGGCGCATCAAAAAGGCTTCCCTCGACAGGGATATCCTGAAGGAAGACAAGTCCGGTCAGCCGACCGTGCTGGTCGTCGATGACGACGAGGCCTTGCAAAGTCTCTTTAAGCTTTTCCTCAAAAAAATCGGCTTTAGCCGCGTTGTGGTCGGAACGGTCAAGGAAGCGCTCACCGCTCTGGACAAGCAGCATTTCGATCTGCTCTTTCTCGATCTTGTGTTGCCCGACGGTCCTGCGGACGACGTTTACGATGCGGCGAAAAAGATCGACCCCGAATTGCCCATCGTGATCATTACCGGTTATCCGGACAGCGAAATGCTCGACCGGATCCTTTCCAAGGGTCCGATCACGGTTTTAAAGAAGCCGCTAAAAGTCGAGCAATTGCAGCAGACGGTCCGTATCCTTGGACACAAGGACGCCGTCAAGCTTGCGGCGTAAGTGGTAGCTCCCGTCCCTCCCCGTCGGCAGAATTAGGGCCTTCACGACCGTCCCGCCCTGTCGCCGACGACGGCGACAGCTACACGATCTCGACCTCGATCGGCAACCATTGGTTGATCATGTAGCTGCCGTATTCTGGCACACGTTCCGGCGGCTGGGTCCGACCTGCGGCATCGGTTGCGCGCGCGATTAGCGTACAACGACCGGATGCGGCCCGCGTCAGCCAGGAGAACTCCCAGAAGCGCCACGCGTTCTGGACACCGTCTCCCAGCAATTTAGTTGGCGACCAGCTCTGGCCGCCATCCGTGCTGAGTTCGACTGCCGCAATCTCACCCTCCACCCACGCTGCTCCATAAACTCGGTATGTCGAGTTCGCCGGGACGAGCTCGTGCATATACGGCCGTGCGATTTGCGCCTTCACCCGCATCTCCGCTAAAGGCTTCAATGTCGGAAGGCCAGCCTGGCTCTCCCAATACGTATAGTCGATCGATTGGTAGTAACCGTAGAAAGCTTGGTCGCTAACGATGACGCGCTCGAGCCATTTTACGGAAGCCATCCCGAACCAGCCCGGCACGATCGCGCGCAACGGAAACCCGTGTTCAGCCGTCAACGGTTCGCCGTTCATCTCATAAACTAGCAGCACATCGTCCATCCCCTTGGCGATCGGAACGCTGCGGGCGTAGTGGATTTCACCCGGCGGACGTGGCGGTTCTTTAAGCGTGCCTTTGTCGGCGCCTTGCAGGATCACGTCGATTGCTCCGCCCTTCAGGCCCGCTAGTTCTAGGACGTCCCGTAAGAGGACACCCGTCCAGGCGGCATTCCCGACCGCCCCCATATCCCAAGCCACGCCCTTCACCTTTGGCTGGAGAAAGGAGCGCCCGTTCCCTGCGCACTCCAGGGTGGCGGCAATCGTTCGGGCCGGTATTTCCCGAAGGTCCTCGAACGTCAGCGCGAGCGGGTGCGTCACCGTTCCTTCGACTTTCAGCCGCCACTTCTGCCGATCGACTTCTGGAACGGGAAAATGGCAACGGACATAGAATCGAGCGTTCGGTGTGATGAGTTCGTTCAAGCTGGAGAACGGCATTTCCAGATTGAGCGGCTCTTCCCCGCGACTGATCAGTCCATTTTCTTCCATTTTTTTAGCTCTTCGGGTCGATCGGCGTGACCGCCGCACGGTATTTCTTTTCGAGGAGCAATCCCCATGTCCGATTGTATGGGTGTACCTTTTCGGCCGCACGGTCGCCGCGCAGGATAGGGCGTCCTTCGTTCGCCCATCGGAAGATGGAGCCATCGAGATTCATCACCTTGGTGAAGCCGGCCGCTTGAAGCTTTTGCGCGAACTGGCCCGAGCGATACCCGACGGAGCAATAAGTCACGATCGGCTGATCCTTCGGCCGACGAATCGCGGAAACCGCGGAGTCCGGTTCCACGTGCTGCGCGTTGGCGAGATGACTTACTTCAAATTCCGGGAGCGTCCGAACATCGAGCAGAAGCGGCGCGGTCCGTTTCCGGTCGCCGAGCCATGCCGCCAGCTCGGACGTGGTGATCCGATTTACGTTCGGAAAGTCATGCCGGATCTTCGCGTTCACTAGGGTCCAACTGAAGCCTTCGGCAGGCGGAGCGCACCACAGGAAAATCACCATCCCGGCGGCCGTCGCTATTTTCATGAGCTTCATTCCTCGATGCCTGAGTTTCAGTTTACAAGGCGCGCCGCTCCTGTCATCCGGCGATCAACTTGCCAAGGCGGAGCACGCGCCGCATAATCCCACTCGTTTCGCGCGGTTAGCTCAGTGGTAGAGCACCTCCCTGACACGGAGGGGGTCACAGGTTCGAAACCTGTATCGCGCACCATCTCGACGTGAAAGCGCTGGATTGCATCGCGCCCGACAAGCCTCTAAAGAGAGCGCTAGCTTGAAATTTAGACCTTCCCTCGACTGGCTTCTCATCTTCGTTCCAATCGCCATGGTGCTTCGGTTTTGGCCGGGAGGAATCAGTCCCACCGCGCTCTTTGTGTGTTCCGCCATCGGCATCATTCCGGTCGCGGGTTGGATTGGGCGCGCCACCGAGGCGCTCGCCGCGCGTGTCGGGGAGGGGCTGGGTGGATTGCTCAACGCCACGTTTGGCAACGCGGCTGAATTGATTATCGCCGGGATTGCGCTCTCGAAGGGATTGACGGGTGTGGTGAAGGCCTCCATCACCGGGTCGATCATCGGCAACGTTCTACTCGTCCTCGGGCTCTCGATGTTGCTCGGCGGCACGAAATACAAGGAGCAGAAATTTAACCGTACCGGCGCGCGCACTTCGACCATCTCGCTCTCGCTCGCGGCCATCGCACTGATCATTCCGACCGTCTTCCATCTCACCGCCAGCACGAGCCCAAGCGGCTGGACCCCGCTCATGGAACAGAAGCTCTCACTTGCCATCGCGGTCGTCCTTTTCCTGACTTACTTCTGCGTCCTCTGGTTTTCGCTCCGCACGCACAAACATTATTTCCAGAGCGCGGAAGGCGCCCTCGAAGAAGCGGGCGAACATTGGTCGCGCGCCAAAGCGATCGCGATCCTAATCATCGCGACCACGTTCGTCGCGGCGCTTTCGGAATTTCTCGTCGGCACCATCGAAAGCGTGCGCGCTTCCTTCGGCATCACAGAAGTCTTCGTCGGTGTGATCGTCGTCGCGATCGTCGGCAATGCGGCCGAACATTCCACCGCCATCATCATGGCGATGAAAAACAAAATGGACCTGAGCGTCGGGATCGCGATCGGATCGAGTTTGCAAATCGCGCTCTTCGTCGCGCCTGTCCTCGTTTTTCTCTCTTACGCCTTCGGCCGCCCGATGGATCTCGAGTTTTCCTTGCCGGAAGTTTTCGCTGTTACGGCTTCGATTTACATCCTCTTTCAAATCAGCGGCGACGGGGAAACGAACTGGATCGAAGGGATTCAACTTCTTTCGGTTTACGTGATTCTCGGCGTTCTTTTCTTTTTCCTGCCAGAGACCCACTCCCCCGCGCACTGACAAGCGGCGTCGCCGCGCAACAGCTGAAGGAACACGATCGTAGTCCGGAATTCAGCGTGACGCCGCAGCCACGCGAGGACTTGCTGACCTCCCCGCATCGCGGGACGCGATCCGCTTCGCCACTGCGACGCCTGAATTCAGTGCGCCCTCCATATAGCCGACGAATTTATAACAAGCGTGTTCGCCGGCGAAATGCAGTCGACCAAGCCCCGCATGAAGGATTGGTCCCATCCTGGTCACCTGCCGCGGCGCGGGAAATGAATAACCCGCGCCCGTCCACATCTCGCTCGGCCAATCCATAAAGCGCGAGCGAGTAAAGTTATTCGAGAACTCGGGATAGATCTGGTTTAGCGCTTCCGCGTAGGCAGCATCTTTCTCCCGCGCCCAACGTTGCCGCGCACGCTCGGCGGGCGGTCCGCCGGAAAATCCGATCAGGACCGCGCCATTCGCGTCGCTTCCTTGATTGTCCGTTCCATCCCAAGTCATGCAGACGATCCCATCGGTGGTCGAATCCGGGGACAAGCCGCTCTTCGCCCAGAAGCGGCGCTTCACGCCCGCGAGATATTTCACGTTTACTCCCATTTGCGGGCGTAACGCACGGGGGAGTCCCGGTGAAAAACGGATGTTGTGCCAGGTGGTGGGCGGGATCGCGAGCACGACATCATCGGCTTCGAGCAGCGCACCCGCGGCGTCGCGCACCGTCATTTTATCACCCTGGGCACGCACTTCGCGCACCGGCGTCCCTAGTCGCAATCGCCTTTCGCCGATCGCACCCGCCAGCTTCCGCGCCAGCCGTGCGTTGCCGCCGCTGCAGCGATAAACTTCGCTGTCCGTCCAATATTTCTCCACCCCACCGCCCTTCACCTGGGTCAGGTTGCCAAGATAACTTTGCCGCGAGGTGGCGTTCCCGTTATCAGCGGTTAACTCGACCGTGATCGCCTTCTTGCAAAGGTCCGAGAGCGGAAGCGCGCGCACCCATTGCGCGGCCGAGCGGGAATCGAGGCGCTGTGCGTTCGGGCTGGTCCAAGGTTCGTCGGCGTTGATCGCCGATGCATCCCGGTTCATCAATTTGTAAGCCGAATCCATCTCCTCCCAGAGCGCTTCCGATTCCTTTTCGCTCAGACGCTTGCCTGCTAATATCACGGGTGCGTCGAGATCCTCACTTTCCGTGACGTCATTAAAGCGCAGGCCGAACTTCTTCGCGTAGGCGACCCAGGTGGGGTGATTCGAGCCGATCAATTCACCGCCGCCTTCTACAAATTTGCCTGGCACCATATCGCCGAAGCTGAGCACGCGGCCGCCGATGCGATTTCGTGCCTCCAGGACGGTTACATCATAGCCAGCGCTCAACAATTCGTAGGCGCAGGCGAGTCCGCCGAAACCCGCGCCGATGACGATGACTTTGCGCCCCCGCCCGACACCGCGAAACGTTTCGCTGCGCGCGAATCCCGGCACTGAGCTGAGCAGTAAACCCGCGGACGCGGCCAGCGTTATCTTAAGAAATTCGCGGCGATCAAAAGCAGTCGATTGCGGTCGGTACCGGCGCGAGAGACGGGCATAAAGTGAGCGGGCCATAGCGCGGTCGAGAACACCAACAAACCCGGGCGAAGTCAACCCGCGCTGTTGTAGCTACCGTCCGTCCCTGGCGGCAGGACGCAACTAGGCTTAGCGCCGCGCTGTGATTTTCAGTCGCGCAAATTCTTCCACCAAGACCGCGCGATCGGCGTCGCGATATTTCGGTGGCAGATAACGTTTGTCCGAACAGGAAAGAACAGCTGCGATCTCTTGCAGTGCGAGCAGGTTCGGATCAAGCGGATCGACGAATGAGTTTACGGCCTCCTTGAGATCCTCCAATTGCACATCATGATCTCGCTGGGCGAGCACTGCGCGCTCTTTCGCTCGCGTCAGGATCGCTTCCACATCGCTGCCGGTAAGCGCGCGCGTCCCCAGCTCTGTGCCCACATAGGCGATGATCTCATCACTCAATGCGATCTTCTTCACCCGCCCAACAGTGCTAAAGAGCGTTACTACGTCCTCCGAGTTCTGCGCCGGAAAGAGAGGCAAACTCAATCCAAAACGCCCCTGCCGTTTCATGTCGATCGCGAGCAAGTCCGGTCGTGAAGTCATCGCCACCCAGACCTCGCGGCCACGCAAGCTGGAGTCGCCGATGTGGGCAGCGAAGGCCGCAAAGACACGACCCGAGACACCACTATCACCATCTACCTCGCGCGTGCCGAAAACAGCGTCTGCTTCATCCACAACGACAATCACTGGGCCGAGCGCGCGCACTGTCATGAGGATGCGCATCTGCTGCCGCTCAGTATCTCCGACCCATTTCGATCTGAACTCGCCAATCTCCATCACCGGCAGCCCGCATTCGCTCGCGAAGCAATCAACGAGGAACGATTTCCCAACCCCGACGCGACCCGGGACAAGAATTCCGCGCTCGACCACGTCGGTTTTGCCGTTTTTGAACAGCCAGGCGATTTCGCGCAGCTTCTTCTTGGCCGCCTCGTGGGTCGCGACGAGATCGAGGCTTACACCCGGCTTCGGGTCTTTGAACCGCACCAGTCCCTGACAATATTCTTCGATCAGCCGCTTCTTGCTTGCTCCGACATGATCTTGCGTGACGCGGGCGCTGTTTCGGATTGCCTCTGCGAGCAGATGTCGGATGCGCAGCAAGTTCAGACCGGCGGTGCGGCTCGCGAGATCGGACGCGCTTAGCTCGCTCCACTCGGAGATCGGTGCGCCATTCGCGAGCGCGCCAGATTCGATAAAGCGCAAGCGCTCATCCGCGTCGGGTAAATCGATGCGCACCTGCGCAACGTTCGGATTTTGCAGCAAATCCGCGTGCAATTCCGCCGCGGATTCCGTCACTAAAATCACGCCCACATCTTCTCGGCGCATCTCTGGCGATTCAGCCCACTTGAGCAGGGTGACAAGGGCGGTCCGTTCGTCCGAGCTCGCCCCAGACTCTTCCGTCGCAGGAATAATCTTCTCCGGGAAATCGACGATCAA
>Ga0136617_10003760_pt1 | contig 13564 bp, 11 predicted proteins | sample AntDrymUQ3222106_2_FD_129672 | JGI IMG/M metagenome (GOLD analysis project Ga0136617, IMG submission 129672) | Polar desert sand microbial communities from Dry Valleys, Antarctica - metaG UQ322 (21.06) | ecosystem: Environmental > Terrestrial > Soil > Desert | place: Antarctica: Dry Valley...
CAGCTGCTCGAATCACACCCGTTGCCGCCCGGGCGGACGAGCGCTGGATCATCTGGCTGCGGCTCGCCGCCTTTGTTGCCCTCGCCCTCTTTGCCGCCGGCCACTGGGCACTGCTGGTGGAGGCGCCGTCCACGGGCCGCACATTGCTCGTGGTGTTGGTGGCCACGGCCGGCGCCGTTGCGCTCATCCCGCTCGGAGAGCCGCGGGTGCGCCACGAGCTCAGCGTGCGCCTGGGCGGGCGCCCGCGCGCCGCGGGGGCGGCGCTCGCGGTGACGGCGCTTCTCATCGGCTTCGCCACGATTGCGCTGGGCCTGGGCGCGGCCGGCCTGCCCCTGCGCCTCCTGGGCCCCGAAAATTGGGGAGAGCTCGCCGAGGGGCTCGATCGCGGTCTCTCCGGGGTGCAGGGCGTGAACTGGCCCTACGACGGTCCCGACGAGTGGATCCGCCTGACGATCCTGCTCGGGGCGCCGCTGCTGCTCGGACTGGCCGCACTGGTGGCTTTCTTTCCCGCGCGCCGCGGCCGCACGCTGCTGCACAGCCTCGGGCTCGTTCTGCTCTTGCTGGCCTACGGCACCGCGGTGACCGAGCAGGACCCGGGCGAGCCGCTGCTGCGCGGGTTGGTGCTGCTTCTGCTCGTGGGGGCCTGGCTGTGGCTTCCGCGGATGGGACCGCGCGAGGCGGGGGTGGGCGCGGCGACGGTGGTGGTGATGGGCCTGCTCTCAATGCCGGTGGCGGCGGCTCTCGACGGGGACGAGGCGTGGTGGAACTACCGCGCCTGGAACTTGTTTGGGTCCGGCAAGGCGATCACCTTCGACTGGAGCCACGAGTACGGCCCGCTCGACTGGCCGCGCGACGGCACCACCCTGCTCAACATCCGCTCCGACCGGCCTCACTACTGGAAGGCCGAGACGCTCGACGCCTTCGACGGCCTACGCTGGTTTCGCTCGTCTCGCAACGGTCAGACCGATGTGAGCGCCGAGCTGCCCGCCAACTTCGGGCAGCGGGAGGGCAGGAGCTGGGAGCTGTTCGAGTACAACCCCCGCTGGGACGAGCAGATCGATGTCACGGTGCGCTCGCTGAGCAGCGACCTGGTGCTGGGAGCCGGCACGGCATACCGGGTCGACGGCGTGCAGAACACCATCAGCGGCGACGGGACGGCGCGCGTCGAGGGCGAGCCGCTCGAAGAGGGCGACTCCTACTCGGTCAACGTGTACGCACCCGATCCGAGCCGGCGCCAGATGCGGAAGTCCAGCGGCGGCGCCTACGGATATCCCGGGGCCTTCACGCAATACACGCGTATCTATCTCGCCGATCGCGGCGATGACGCCACCGAGGATACGGGCCGGGGCAGCCAGGCGACCCGTGAAGCCGCGCTCGGCTTGCGGGAACCGCTTCACATTCCCCTTCAGGGTGAGCCGCTCACCGGGCAGGCCGACGCCGACCGGGTCCTGCGCCGTTCTCGCTACGGCGACATGTACCGCTTGGCCCTCGACTGGACGGCCGCGGAGGACACGACCTACGACCGCGCGAAGACGATCGAGACGAACCTGAGAGAGAAGTACTTCTATTCCGAGCGAGTGGAGACCCGCCCGGTGCCCCTCAACGGCTTCCTCTTCAAAGACAAGCGCGGGTATTGCCAGCAGTTCTCGGGAACCATGGCGCTCATGCTGAGGATGCTGGGCGTTCCCGCGCGCGTGGCCGCGGGCTTCGCCCCCGGTTCCTACAACCGCGACTCCGGCGAATATCGGGTACGCGATCTGGACGCCCACTCATGGGTGGAGGTCTACTTCACCGGCATCGGCTGGGTGCCTTTCGACCCGACGCCGACCGCGTCGCCGGCCGAGAATCAGTCGGCGCCGGCAGCCAGCAGCGCAGCCGGCGCGATCTCCAACCCCCGCGGAGGGGTGGCCGCCGACGTGCTGTCGCCCGGGGGCGCGGACGTCGCTGCTCCAAAGGACGGCACGCCGGCTTGGGTGCTGGCCATAGGGACTCTTCTGGCGCTCACCGTCCTGGGAGGGTTGGTCTGGTACGTGGTGCGCCTATACCGCGTCCAGCATGGCCTGACGCCCGACCAGTACGCCGAGGCCCAGCTTGCGGAGTTGCGGCGGGCTCTGAACCACCTTGATTGGAGGGTGCCGGCGGCCACCACGCTGCTCGCGCTCGAGCGCCGGCTGCTGCGCAGCGCCGGCCCTCACTCGGCGGGGTACGCGCGCCGGCTGCGCGAGCACCGCTACGACCCGCGCACGCCGGAGGCTCCCGGGCCCTCCGAGCGCCGTGCCATGCGGCGCGAGCTGGTCGCGCGCGGCGGCCTGCGCAGCCGCATCCGAGGGCTCTTCGCCATTCCCCCGGGTGGCCCCCGTCCGCTCTAGAGGCGGCGCTCTCAAACTTCGGCTGCTATCTGCCGAAGCCGTTTTATACCGCTCTAAGATTGCCCCGCTACAAACAGACTCATGAATCCGGTCTTGGCTCCTGAGAAACAGCGCTCCACCCTCTCCAACCTGATCGCCGGCGTGCTCGGCGGTTTGATCGTGCTTATCGCCGGCGCGATTCTGATCGCCACCGACGTCATCGACACGGGAGACTCGAGGACCGTGGTGCGCCAGGCGCCGATCTCCCAGCCCGCTTCGGACCCGGCCGCCACCGACGGGGGGCGCACCGTGCAGGACATCTACCGCGAGGAGGGCGAGGGGGTCGTCTTCGTCGAGGCCGACGGCGTCACCGACGAAGGGTCGCTCCTGGGCCAGCAGGGCACCGCCACCGGCTCGGGTTTCGTGGTGGACAAGGACGGGACGATCCTCACCAACGCCCATGTGGTGGACGGCGCCGACGCCGTCACCGTGTCCTTCCAGGAGGGCGGCGAGTCCATCGACGCCGAGGTCAAGGGTGTCGACGCCGACATCGATCTCGCCGTGCTGAAGATCGACCCGGCCCAGGTGAACAACCTCCAGACCATTCCCCTTGGCGATTCCTCGCAGGCCGAGGTCGGCGACCCGGTCGTGGCCATCGGCAATCCGCTCGGCTTTCAGCGCACTGTCACCACCGGCATCGTCTCCGCGCTGGGGCGCCAGATCGACGCGCCGAGCGGCTTCTCGATCTCCAATGTCATTCAGACCGACGCCTCGATCAATCCCGGCAACTCGGGCGGCCCGCTGCTCGACGCGCAGGGCCGTGTGATCGGCATCAACTCCCAGATTGCCACCAGCGGCGGGCAGGGCTCGGTCGGCATCGGCTTTGCCGTTCCGGTCAATGTCGCCAAGCAGGTCCTGCCGCAGCTGCGCGAGGGCAAGGAGATCGAGCGGGCCTACCTCGGCGTCCAGATGGCTGCCGTGACCGAGGAGCTTCAAAAGGAGCTGGACCTGCCGGTGGGCGAGGGCGCGCTGATCACCGAGTCGGTCGAAGGCGGTCCCGCGGACGACGCCGGGCTGCGGGGTGGTACCGAGGCTTCCGGCGCTCCCTCGGGTGAGGGCGACCTGATCGTCGGCATAGACGGCGAGACGGTGAGCGACCCGGACGGCGTGGCCGCCGCGGTGGCGGGCAAGAAGCCGGGCGACACGATCAAGGTCGAGGTTCGCCGCGGCGAGGAAACGCGCACGATCACCGTGACTCTGGGCGAGCGCCCTGAACAGCTCGGGCAATCCAACTCCGCGCAGCCGGACGAGCAGCAGCCGCCCGAGGACGACGGCGGCGGCGGTCTCTTGCCCTAGAGGCCGATCGTCCAACCGCCTGCGACCATTGGCGCGGTGACCTGCGTCAAGATCTGCGGAGTGAGCGACCCGGCCGACGCCCGTCTGGTCGCCGAGTTGGGAGCCTGGGCGCTCGGGATGATCTTCTGGCCCCAGAGCCCGCGGGCCTGCCCGCTCGATGCGGGCGAGCAGATCGGCGCCGAGCTGCACCGAAGCCTCGAGTTGACCGGCGTGTTCGTCAACGCCACGCTCGACGAGGTGGCCGACAAGGCCGACCGCTGCCGGCTCAGCCTGCTTCAGCTGCACGGTGACGAGGGCCCGGCCTACTGCCGCGAGGCCGCCCGGCGCACGGGTGCAAAGGTGATGAAGGCCGCGCGTGTGCACAGCGCGGCCCAGGTGCACGATCTCTCGCGTTTCGCCACCGACTTCCACCTCCTCGACGCCTACTCGCCACGCGCGCCGGGGGGGACGGGGGAGAGCTTCGACTGGGAGCTCGCGCGCCTGCATCCGTACAACCCGCCGGTGGTGCTCTCGGGTGGCCTCACCGCCGACAACGTGGGCCGCGCGATCGAGTTCGCCGGTCCTTTCGCCGTCGACGTGGCCAGCGGAACCGAGAGCGAGCCGGGCCGAAAAGATCCGGCCAAGCTGACGGCTTTCTTCACTGCCGTGGAATCGGCCGACCTGCGCGCGGGAGCGGCGGCGTGAGCTCGCCGCCCGTCGAGCGGCGCTTCGGCCCCTACGGCGGGCGCTACGTGCCCGAGACGCTCATCCCCGCCCTCGACGAGCTCGAGAGCGCCTGGGTCGAGGCGCGCTCGGATCCCGGATACAGAGCGGAGCTGGCCCGGCTCTCGCGCGACTACGTGGGCCGGCCCACGCCGCTCGGCCTTGCCGCGCGGCTGTCCGAGCTGGCCGGGGGAGAGGTGTGGCTCAAACGCGAGGACCTCACGCACACGGGATCGCACAAGATCAACAACGCGCTGGGTCAGGCGCTGCTGGCCCAGCGCATGGGCAAGCAGCGCATCATCGCCGAGACCGGCGCGGGCCAACATGGGGTGGCCTCCGCAACGGCCTGCGCGCTGCTGGGGCTCGAGTGCATCGTCTACATGGGCACCGAGGACATGCGGCGCCAGCTACCCAACGTGCAGCGCATGGGACTGCTGGGCGCTGAGGTCGTGGGGGTGGAGGCCGGGGCTCGGACGCTCAAGGAGGCGGTGTCGGCGGCCATACGCGACTGGGTCGCGAACGTGGACTCGACCCACTACATCATCGGCTCCGCGGTCGGCCCCGCCCCCTACCCGGCGCTCGTGCGCGACCTTCAGCGCACCATCGGCGACGAGGCGCGCGCGCAGATCTTGGAGGCCACCGGGGCCCTGCCCGACCGGGTCATCGCCTGTGTGGGCGGCGGCTCGAACGCCATCGGCACCTTTGCCGGCTTTGTCGACGACGCCGCCGTGGGGCTGATCGGCGTCGAGGCGGCGGGCGAGGGCCTCGACACGGTTCGCCACTCAGCGCCGTTGACCACGGGTGCGCGTGGGGTGCTTCACGGGGCCCTTTCGGCGGTGATGCAGGACGAGGAAGGGCAGATCCTCGAGGCCCATTCCGTTTCTGCGGGACTCGACTATCCCGGCTCGGGACCCGAGCACGCCCACCTGCGCGACAGCGGCCGCGTGACCTACGTGGCGGTGCCCGACCAGGCCGCCCTGGCGGCCTTTCGCACGGTCGCCGAGCTCGAGGGCATCCTCCCCGCGCTGGAGCCCGCGCACGCGTTGGCGTGGCTGTTCGCCAATCCGGCACCAGGCGTCCACCTCGTGACGCTGTCCGGTCGCGGCGACAAGGACCTGGCGGAGGTGCTCGCGCTGGGCGAGGCGCCGGCGTGAGCGTGGCCGCCACCGGTGTCGACCGGATCGCGGCGGCCTTCGGCTCCCACGGCAAGCGGGCGGCGCTCATGCCCTATCTCATGGGCGGCTACCCCGACCTCGAAGGCTCCACGGAGGCCGGCCTGGCCGCCGCGGCGTCGGGCGCAGACTTGATCGAGCTGGGCGTGCCCTTCTCCGATCCGCTCGCCGACGGGCCGGTCATCCATGCGGCCGCCACCGACGCTCTGGCCGCCGGCGCCACGCCGCACGGCATTCTGCGGGTCTGCGAACGGGTGGCGGAGAAAGTGCCGGTCGTGTTGATGGTCTACGTCAACGTGATCGTGGCGGCCGGCCCCGGCGCCTTTGCGCTGCGGGCCTCGGCCGCCGGAGCGTCGGGCCTGATCGTGCCCGACCTGCCCCACGACGAGGCGGACGAGGTGCGCGCGGCCTGCGACGCCGAGGGCCTGGCGCTCGTGCCCCTGGTGGCCCCGACAACAAAGCCGCAGCGAATCGAGCAGATCGGCGCGTCGGCGCGCGGCTTCGTGTACACCGTCTCGCTGACCGGCACCACCGGCGAGCGGGCTGAGCTGCCGCCGGGCCTGCCCGACACCGTGGCCGCGGTCCGGGCAGCGTCGGAGGTTCCGGTGGCGGCTGGGTTCGGCATCTCGACGGCGCAGCAGGCCCGAGCGGTGGCCGAGGTGGCCGACGGCGTGATCGTGGGCAGCCGGGTGGTTCGCGCGGCGGGGGAGGGGGGGGCGGTTGCGGTGGGCTCGCTGGTGGAAGAGCTGGCGGACGCGCTGCGCTAGCTCCGCTTGGGTGGGGCGCTTTTTGCCTTCATATGAACCGATAAAGCGCCCCACCCCTCCGAATTCGGGCTGCCTGATTACGGCCGTTCGATGGTACGCTGGCCCGGGATGGCGGAGGCAAGGAGCAGGGGTGCTCGCGGGGCCAAGATGCCCAGCGCTAAAGCGGTAAACGAGCGGCTCGCCGCCCAGGCCGCCGCCGAGCCCAAGCCGGCCCGACGCCGGATCTCCCGGCGCAAGCAGGTCGAGCAGCACGTGCTCGGCTACTTCGATGCGCTGGGTCGCCGTGACACTCGAGCCATGGCCGGCTTCTGGAGCGAGGACGGCGTGGCTGACATCGTTCCGCTCGGCATCCTGAGGGGGCGCAGCGAGATCACAGGGCACTTTCGCGACCTTTTCGCCGCCGTGCCCGATCTGGAGACGACCGTGACCCGCGTCGTGGCGGGCGAGCACGAGGCAGCCGTGGAATGGCGTATGACCGGCCGTTTCAGCGGTCAGCCATTCCAGGGCGTGGAGGCCACGGGCAGGCGGGTGGAGTTGCGTGGCATCGACGTGATCGAGATCGCCGACGGCAAGAACACCTCCGCCGCGGCGTACTATGACGGCATGAGCTTCGCTCGCCAGATCGGCCTGATGCCGACGCAGGACTCCGGGCCCGAGCGCGCGATGAAGGGCGCCTTCAACGCCGCCACCAGGCTGCGCCGGAACATCGGCGCACGGAGAGCCGGCCGGTGACCGTTCTGGTCACTCTCACGATCGGCCTGATCTGGTGGATAACGGCCTGGTCGTTCGACATCAAGCCCTTCGACGCGTTCATGCTCACCGTGCTGATGGTGGTGCTGGCCGCGGCCTACACGATCGCCAAGCCCTTCATCGACCAGATGCTCGGCCGCGGGGCCCCGCCCACGGACGACAGGGGCGGCATCTACTAGCCGAAGAACGCCTCCGCCGCCGCGAACTCCTCCGGCGGCACGGTGCGCAGATCGGCCACCGCCTCGCCCAGCGCCACCAGTTCGATCTTCGTTCCCTTCAGGGCGGGCATCATGCCCCAGCGGCCGTCGTCGGCTGCGTCGATGGCGGCGAGGCCGAGACGGGTGGCCAGCACGCGGTCGAAGGCGGTGGGCGTGCCGCCGCGCTGTATGTGCCCGAGCACGGTGGCCCGGGTCTCGAAGCCCGTTCGCTGTTCGATCTCGCGTTCGAGCAGTTGGCCTATGCCACCCAGGCGGGCGTGGCCGAACTCGTCCTGGTCCCCGGTGATCACCTCGAGCGTGCCCGCTTGTGGGGTCGCGCCCTCGGCGGCCACGACAATCGAGAAGTAGCGCCCGCGCGAGTGGCGCCGGCGGATGAGCCGCACGACCTCCTCGATGTCGAAGGGCCGCTCGGGGATCAGGATCACGTCGGCGCCGCCGGCGAGCCCCGAGTGCAGGGCGATCCAGCCGGCGTGGCGGCCCATCACCTCGACGATCATCACGCGGTTGTGAGACTCCGCCGTAGTATGCAGGCGGTCGATGGCGTCGCTGGCGATCTGCACCGCGGTGTCGAAGCCGAACGTCATGTCGGTCCCGCCCAGGTCGTTGTCGATGGTCTTCGGCACACCCAGGACAGGGAGCCCGTGATCGGCGTGCAGCCGGGCGGCGGCGCCCAGGGTGTCCTCGCCGCCGATGGCGATCAGGCCCTCCAGGTTGAGCGCGCGCAGGTTGTCGGCGATCCGCTCCGGTCCGTCGTCGCGCTTGAACGGGTTGGTGCGCGAGGAGCGCAGGATGGTGCCTCCGCGCGGCAGGATGCCGCGGGTCGACTCGATCGTCAGTTCCTCGTAGGCGTTCTCCAGCGGCCCGCGCCAGCCGTCGCGAAAGCCGACGATCGCGTGCCCGTGGCCGTCGATCCCCTTGCGCACGATAGCCCGGATGACCGCGTTGAGGCCGGGACAGTCGCCTCCTCCGGTCAGCACCCCGACGCGCACCCGCGCCACCATAGAGCGACCGGGCAGAATGCGACCCCTTGGCCCGCCTCCTCGCAATCGTCGCCTGCCTGGCCGCCCTCGGCCTGAGCGGCTGCCTCGGCGGCGACGAGCGCCCCTCCCGCGTCAGAGGGGACACCGTTGTCGTGTACTCCAGCCTTCCGGCCACCGGAGTCTCCGTCGCTGCCGCCCGTGCTGTGGCCGCGGGCGAGCGTTTGGCCCTTGAGGGTGCCGGAGGGAGGGTGGGAGGCCTGCGCGTGCGCCTCGTCGAGCTCAACTCGGCGCGCGCGGGCGAGGGGCCATGGAGTCCCGAGCGCGTGGACGCCAACGCCGAGCGCGCGGCCGCGGACCCCAAGGCGATCGCCTACCTCGGTGAGCTCGCGTATGGGGCCTCGGCCATCTCTGTGCCGATCACCAACGACGCCCGCCTCCTTCAGGTCTCGCCCACGGAAACTCTCACCAGCCTCACGCAAACTCCGATCGGGCGCCCCCGGGCCGGGCCGGATCGCTACTACCCGAGCGGGGAGCGCAGCTTCGCCCGCCTCGTGCCCAACGATGACCTGTTGGCCGAGACGCTGCTCGAGCTCGCGGGGCGGGGTGGCGCGCAACGGATGGCGGTTCTCTTCGACGGCGACATCTACAGCCGCGAGCTCGCCGGGCAGCTCGCGGCCCTCGGCCGCCGGGACGGCCCCCAGCCGATCCGCATCGAGGAGTACCACGGCCGCGTAGAAGAAATCCTGGACATCACCCGGCGCCTGGCTGAGGCGCGCCCCGAGGTCGTGGTTTACGCAGGCATCGCCAACCGAGGTACAGGCCGCCTGCTGGCGCAGATCGACCAGCGGCTGCCCGGCGTCCCGCTGTACGCGAATGCCGGCCTGCTCGACCGCGAGCCGGGACGACTGCTCCCCACGGCGCCCGGCCTTATCCGAGCGCTGGGGCCGATGCCGCCTGTAAACCAGCTTCCACACCGGTCACGGCGCATCTCGGAGCGCCTGTCGGGTCGCGGTCCCGACGCCGCGCGGCCCGAGGCTCTCTATGGCTACGAAGCGATGCAAGTCGTGCTCGACGCCATCCGCACCGGCGGCCGTGATCGCGACCGTGTCCGCCGGGCGGGCACCCGCGCTCGCGCGCGCCGGTCGCCGCTGGGGCGGTACGTGCTGCGCGCTACCGGCGATGTCGAAGGTGAGCGATTTGCGCTCTGGACCCTGCGCAACGGGCGCCTCGACTTCGTGCGAATGGTCGAGTGAAGGCAGGTCGCCATCCCGGACGCGGCTACGTGTTCGCGGCCGCCGGCGCGGCCCTCTTCTCCCTCAACGGCAGCATGGCTCGCTATCTGCTCGACGACGGTGTGGACGCCGCTCGGCTCTCGCAGCTCCGCTCGGCGGGCTCGTGGCTACTTCTGCTCCTCATCCTCGGAGTGAGCCGGCGCGACCTGCTGCGGGTCGACCGCAGCGAGCTGCCCAGCCTGGCCCTGCTCGGGGTCTGCGGCCTCGCCGCCGTACACGCCACCTTCTTCATTGCCGTCGACCGGCTCGAGATCGGGCCGGCGGTGACTATCCAGTACCTCGCGCCACTGCTCCTGCTCGTATGGCTGCGGGTTTTTCACGCCCGCCAGATCGCGTCGAGCCTCTGGGCGGCGGTGGCTCTGTCGCTCGTCGGCTGCTTTTTCGTCGTGCGCGCGTACGACGTGAACGGCCTCGACGGCCTCGGCGTTGTGGCCGCGTTCGGCGCGATGCTCACCTTCGCCATCTACGTCGTTGGCTCCGAGCGCTCCGGCGAGCGTCACGAGGCCGTGACCACGCTGTTCTGGGCCTTCGGCTTCGCCACGCTCTTCTGGGCGGTCGTCACACCCTGGTGGTCGTTTCCGTGGGAGGGCCTCGCCTCGACGCGCAACGCGCTGCTCGCCGTGGCGTTGGTGATCGGCGGCACGCTCGTGCCGTTCGTCTTCACGGTTGCGGCGCTACGCCACGTCCCCGCTCCGCGGGTGGCTGTGATCGCCACGCTCGAGCCCGTGTTGGCGGCTGTTTTCGCCTGGATCATCCACGACGAGGCTCTGGCCGCCGTGCAGATTGCGGGCGGGATGATGGTGCTCAGCGCCGTTGCCTGGGTTCAGACGCGACGCCCCGATCTCGAGGCCGAAAGTGCCCCGCGAACCCGGCGCCAAGCCAGATTTTCTCCGCGTTAAGCCGAGCCCGCGGGCTGCACGGCTCCGCTGTTCGCGCCTAGGATGCCGCGCAGGTTAGTACCAATTTCTTATTAGGAGGAACATGTCAAGAGTACGCTGGCTAGCACTGCTCAGCTGCCTGCTCGGCCTCTTCGCCCTCACCGTCGCCGCATGCGGTGACGACGAGGAAGAGGCCGGTGGAGGCGGCGGTGAAACGGTCGCGGGGGGATCCCTCACGATCTATTCGAGCCTCCCGCTTCAGGGAACATCGAAAGCGCAGTCCGAGGCCGTAATCGATGGAATGAAGCTGGCGCTGAAGCAAGTCGACAGCAAGGTCGGCAAGTTCAAGATCAAGTACGTCTCGCTTGACGACTCGACCGCGCAGAACCCAGGCACGGCTGATGAGGCCCAGACCGCCCAGAACGCCCGCAAGGCAGTCCAGGACGAGGCGACGATCTTCTACCTCGGCGAGTTCAACTCCGGTGGTACGAAGGTTTCGCTGCCGATCCTGAACAAGGCCGGCATTCCGCAGATCAGCCCGTCGAACACCTACGTGGGACTGACCACGGACAAGCCGGGCTCCGAGCCGGGCGAGCCGGACAAGTACTACCCCGGCGGTACCCGCACCTACGCCCGCGTTGTCCCTGCGGACGACATCCAGGCGGCGGCGCTGGTCACGATCATGGCTGAAGACGGCTGCAAGTCGCTGCACATCTTCAACGACAAGAGCACCTACGGCGCCGGCCTCGCTCGTAACATCGAGCTGGCCGCCAAGGACCAGGGTGTGACAGTCGAGGCCAACGACGGCACGGACAAGAACGCGCCGAACTACCGCTCGCTGGCCGCGAGCGTCAAGGCCGACTGCTTCGTCGGCTCCGGTGTGACCGGTGAGAACTACGTCCAGGTGTTCAAGGACGTGGCCGCCGCCAACCCGGACGTGAAGCTCTACGGTCCCGACGGTGTGGCCGAGGCGGCCTTCACCGACCCGGCCGAGGGTGGAATTCCGGCCGACGTCGGCGCCCGTACGAAGATCACGGTCGCCACGCTCGGGCTCGAGGAGTTCAAGAAGCGCAACAACGCCGAGGCCGAGAAGTTCTTCACGGACTTCGAGGCGGAGTACGGCGACGCCACTCCCGACCCGTACGCCATCTACGGCTACGAGACAATGGCCCTGGCCCTGTCGACGCTGAAGGCCGCGGGCGCGAAGGCCAACGACCGCAAGGTGGTTGCCGAGCAGCTCACCACAGGCACCAAGGACCGTGAGTCGGCCCTCGGTGTGTACTCGATCGACGAGAACGGCGACACCACGCTGACCGACTATGGCCTCTACCTCGTTGAGGGTGGCCAGCCGACATTCGAAAGGGTTATCAAGGCCCAGAACTAGGTAATCGGAGTTGTAAGACGGTTGTCATGAGGGGCGGGCCGGCAGGCCCGCCCCTCATCCGTATAGGATCGCGATCCGAGGGAGCTTGGAAGCAGCATCGGTATCAGCCGCGCCGCGCCGACGGCGCTCGGAAGCCGTCCGAGAGTTCATCTCGGCCTACGGGCTGATTCTGCTGCTCCTTGCTCTGCCGGCCTACTACGGCGTCCAGGATCTGTCCGACACCGGGAACCTCACTCGCCTGGGCAACAACGTGGTCGAGGGCGTCTCCAACGGAGCGATCCTCGCGCTGATCGCCTTGGGCTACACGCTGGTCTACGGGATCATCGAGCTGATCAACTTCGCCCACGGCGAGATCTTCATGCTCGGTTCGCTGACCGCGGTGGCTCTCTACGGGACGTTCGGGCTCACCGCCGATACCGGCGCAGGCGGGCTCATCATCGCGCTGCTGGCGATTCTCGTGCTGAGCATGTTCGTGAGCGGGTCGCTGAACGTGATGATCGAGCGCGTGGCCTACCGGCCGCTTCGAAGCGCTCCCAGGCTGGCGCCCCTGATCACAGCGGTCGGGGTGTCCTTCATCCTGCAGAACGTCGGCGTCCTGTGGATCGGCGCCTCGCAGGTGGCCACGCCCGACCTGCTCCGCTCCCAGGCCGAGCTGTTCAACCTCTTCGGGCTGTCGATCTCGCGCGGGGACCTCCTAGCTGTGGTAGTGACGATCCCGCTCGTGTTCCTGCTGACCAGCTTCGTCGCCCGCAGCCGGCTGGGCAAGGCGATGCGCGCCACCGCTCAAGACCCGGAGGCCGCGCGGCTGATGGGAGTCAACGTGGACACCACGATCTCCCTGACCTTCCTGCTTGGCGGCCTGCTCGCCGGCGCCGCCGGGCTGATATCGGCGCTCTACCAGACGTCGATCTGGTACTTCCAGGGCTTCTCCGCCGGCCTGTACGCCTTCACGGCCGCGGTGATGGGCGGTATCGGCAACATCCGTGGGGCGGTGCTGGGCGCGGTGATCATCGGAATCATCCAGGGCATCTCGGACAACCGCATAGGCAACGAGTGGACCCCGGCGATCGTGTTCCTCTACCTCGTGGTCGTCATGGTCTTCAAGCCGCAGGGCTTGATCGGCGAGGAGACGAGGGAGGCGGGATGAGCCGTATCTCTGCGCTCCGGCGCGACAAGCGGTCGGGCCTCTTTATCGGCGCGATGGTGCTGGTCGCGGTGGCCATCCTTCCGCTCTTTCGCGACCCGCTCGACGGCCTCACCAACGACATGATCTTGGCCCTCGCGTTCGTCGTGATGGCGCTCGGGCTCAACCTCGTCGTGGGTTTCGCCGGACTGCTCGACCTCGGCTTCGTCGCCTTCTACGCATTCGGGCTGATGGTCACCGGGTGGTGGGCCTCGGACTTCTTCTCGTCGGTCAACGGGGAGAAGGGAATCCACATCGGGGTAAGCGACTTCGCCAACGTGCTGCCGGGCATCCACCTGAACTTTCTTCTGCTCATCATCGGAGCGATCATGATCTGCGCGATCGCGGGCGCCATCATCGGTCTGCCGACCCTGCGCCTGCGGGGGGATTACATCGCGATCGTCACGCTCGCCTTCGGGGAGATCATCGGACGTGTTTTTGCCAACGGCGAAGCCATCACCATCGTCGGTGACAACCAGCTGTCCAACGGCCGCCAGTCAATCTCTCCCATCGATCAGATCAACCTGCCGATCA
>Ga0136617_10003761_pt1 | contig 13563 bp, 11 predicted proteins | sample AntDrymUQ3222106_2_FD_129672 | JGI IMG/M metagenome (GOLD analysis project Ga0136617, IMG submission 129672) | Polar desert sand microbial communities from Dry Valleys, Antarctica - metaG UQ322 (21.06) | ecosystem: Environmental > Terrestrial > Soil > Desert | place: Antarctica: Dry Valley...
AGAAACCGGTCGTCGTGACAAACATGTCGGCCTGGCGCGGAGACAAACCCAAAGTCATACCCTCAATCATGACTTGAGGGTCGGACGGAACCGCGCCGCTGCGAAAAACACCAGCCTCCTAGTCCAGCCTGACCTGCTCGTAGACCGCCGCCAGCGCCGGCGCCACCGCCTGCGGCGCGGCCAGGCGCAGCACCCGCTGGCGCCCGACTTCTCCGGCCGCGGCGTCGCGGAAGCGTGCGCGCGCCGCGAGGGCCAGCGCCGCGGCGTCGCCCGGCGCGACGAGTCCGTGCGGACCGCAGAGCTCCGGCAGCGCGCCGACCGCGCTGCCGGCGATCGGCATCCCTGCGGCCATCGCCTCGGCCGCCGCGAGACCGAACGTCTCCGCCGACCGCGACGGCACGAGCGCGAGCCCGGCCGCTGCGCGCAGGCGCGCGAGCTCGGCGGCGTCGACGTGGCCGGCGAAGCACGTGTCGGTGCCCGCCGACCGAGCCTCGAGCGCGGCGCGCTCCGGACCGTCGCCCGCGACCACGAGCGGGAGGCCGGCGGCCGCGCAGGCCGCGATCGCGACGTCGACGCCCTTCTCGGGCGCCAGGCGGGAGACGACGAGCGCGTGACGCCCCTGCGCCGCGGTGGAGCGCTCGGCGACCTCGCGAACGACGTGCCCGACGACGTGCACGGGCCGGACGAGCGGCGCCCCGAGCTCCTGCAGCCGCTGGTGGGCGTATGCGCTCGGGACGACGACGGCGTCGGCCTCGGCGACCAACCGGCGCTGCCAGAGCGCGAGCGCCGCCCCGTAGGCGGCCGCCTCGGCGCCGGTGCCGCGGCAGTTCAGGCGCACGCCGGGGAGCGTGTTGCGCCCGTGGCAGCGCGTGCAGTCCGCGCCGCGCGTGAAGCACGTGCCGACCGCGCAGACGAGGCGGTAGTTGTGCAGATGCAGGATCGTCCGCGCGCCGGCCGCGCGGGCGGCGGCGAGCGCGCGCCAGCCCAGCGACGGGTTGACGTTGTGGGCGTGCACGACGCGCGCGCCGGTGCGGCGCACCGCCGCCGCGACGTGCTCGGGCGCCAGGCCGCCGCCGAGCAGGCCCGCCGCAGCCCGTGTCCGGCCGATCGTGGCGCTGTCGCGCGAGAGCAGCTCGGCATCCTCGTGCAGGTGCTCGCGCACGAGCCACATGAGGTCCTCGACCGCGCGTTCCTCGCCGCCGGTCGTGCGGTAGCGGTTGTGGAGGAAGAGGATCACGAGAGCTGCGGGCGGCCGGCGGTTCGTGCCAAATCAGCCGCGCGGGTGCGCCAAACCTAGCCTGGATCCGCCGTAGGTCGTGGATGGCTCGGTTCCGTGAGGCGAGTCAAGGTGGATCGGCCGCGCATTCGCAGGGTGGATCCCTTCCAGGATGGCCGCATCGGCTTCAACCAGGTCGTCATGGAGCGGGTCAGGGAGGAGCCGCCATCGTCGATTGGCGACTTCCTCGGGCTGGCAGCCAAGAAGTCGCCAATCGACGCGGCCGCCGTCATCGTTTGGCGACTTCCTCGGGTCGGCAGCCAAGAAGTCACCACTGGTGCGGCGGCGAGCCAGACCAGCGCGTTCCGGCGCGCACCTCATCGATGCCGTTTGCGAGCCCTTGTGAAAACGGTCCGAGTGCTCGCGGCCGAGTCAGCCCAGGCGTAGCGCGGGCGGGGCGCCGCGCGCATCGCGTCGCGTCGCTGAGACGCTCGACGTAGGCGCGAGCGCCATCGAGCGTGGCGTGGTCGCCGGGGTGCATGCACCAACCCGACCCGCTGGAGTGGCGCTCGGCCGATCCTCGTAGCTCATGACGCAGGCTCGCGCAAGCTGAAGCCGACCTCTTCCAAGGGGACGAAGCGGCAGACAGGCGGCTCTAGGCGCCCCACGCGCGACCGTCTGCCGCCGCTTCGCCAGCCGTGTGGTTCATCCCACACGATCTCGATGGGATCGGACTGCTCGGCCAACCGCCTGTACCGCATCCCTCGCGTGCGCACGAGCTGCTCCAACTCCTCACGGAACGTCTTTGTCAACGCCTTCGAGAAACCGGACTCGTACCTGTCGCGCGACAGGTGGACTGGGAGCAAGACGCACGTCGGAGACGACGGTCACGCCCACGCGGGAGCAGATGAGCCGACCGTTTCGGTAGGCCCGTCCCCAGACATAACGCTGCTCCCAGACCACACGCGGAGCAAACCGCGAACCGGCGCGGCGCGGAATAGCAGCGAACCATGCCCGTGGATATATCCCTGCATTGACCGCCCGTCGTCGGCCGACGTAGCATCGCGCCCGTGAGCCTCAAGGACTACCGGCAGCACCACGGCCTGACACAGGAAGAGGTCGTGGCCGAGGTCCGCAAGCGCGCTCTTGCCCGCGGCGACAGCGTGGTGCCAGGATTGAATCAGTGCGCCGTCTCACGGCACGAGAACGGCCACAAGCGCCCCGGGCCGTACTACCAGGCGCTGTACTGCGAGGTCTACGGCGCGACCCTGCCCAGCTTGGGTTCCGGGTGGCGCTTCCCGCAGAAAGCAGTGATCCTGATGACGTGGACCGACGCGAGTTCCTGACGGGTACGGCAGGCTTCATGGCCACGGCCGTCCTGCCGACGCCGACGCGGTTGGGTGGTTCGGACATCGTGCGCCTGCGGCAGTCCATCACCCATCTGTACGCGTTGGACGACAGCACGGAGCGGGCTCGGTCTACTCCGCGACCGCGCGCACGTTCCAGCGCCTGCGCAGCCTCGTGGAGCACGCCAGCTACAGCGAGACGACCGGACAGGCGCTACAGGAACTCACAGGGATGACCGCTGAGCACGCCGGTTGGCTGGCGTTCGACGCAGGACAGCACGACGACGCGCGCCGTTGGTGGCTTGAGGCCCTGCAATGGGCCCGGCTCGCCGACTCGGAGTCCGTCGGCGCTGTCACGATGGCCGCCATGGCCCTGCAAGCTTCCGATCAAGGCCGACCGCGCGAGGCAATCCAGCTTGCGACGGCCGCCCAGAGCACGGCCGGACATGCGGCTACGCCGCGCTTGAGCTCCCTGCTGCTCGCTCGCGAGGCGTTGGGCCATGCCGGGCGGGGGGATGTCACAAGCGCTCACGCCGCCCTGCGCCGCGCCCGCGGCTTCCTCGACCAGGTGCGCGACGATGACCCGAGTTGGACCCCTTGCTTCGGCGACGTCCCCACGCGGCTTACGCACGACGGTCCAGCAAATCTCGCCAGCAGCGAATGCCGCGTTGTCCTGACCCTCGGAGACACCGTCGCGGCCGAGGACGCAGCGCGCGCTGCGATCGCGCTCAACGATCCCGCTGGCTATCCCCGTAACCGCGCCCTCTATCTGATCCGGCTCGCCGAGATCCTCGTGCAACGCCGCGAGATCGATGAAGGCGTCGCGACGGCGACGCGGGCGGCCGTCGCGGCTGCCGATCTGGACTCCCGGCGGGTCAGCCGGGGCCTTCAGGCCCTCGCGCAGAACCTCGGACCGTTCGGCGACGATCCCAGCGTCGGCGAGTTCCTGGAGCGCCAGCGGACGCTGGCGGCGTGAGCTTCCGCGGCCGTCGCGACGGCAGGAGTTGCACGGCTTACACGCCCGTACAGGCTAACCAACAGCCTCGCTCGTGTCTTCGTTGCCGAGCCAAACGTCGGCGTCCAGCAGTCCCGAGATCTCGTCCCAGGCGTCGCGGTTCGTCGAGTTCACCGTGTGCGCGCGGATCCCGAGACGGCGCGCCGCCGCGATCTGGTTTCGCATGAGCGCGAGTAGCGGCGAGACGATGAGCGTCGTCCCGGCCCCGCGCTCGCGCAGGAGCGCGGTCGCGATGAAGTAGACCGCGGACCTCCCCCAGCCGGTGCGCTGCACGCACAGCACCCGCGCCCGGTCCTCGACGAGGTCGGCGATCGCGTCGAGCTGGTGCTCGCGGAAGGTCGCGTCGGCCGGCGAGGTCTTGCAGAAGCATCGTGGCGCGGGCGGTGAGGTCAGTGGTGGGCCGGCATCTGCAAGGACTCTAGGTCGCGGGGGCGCGGATCTCGCCCCCCTTGGCTTGTGGCGGGGGCTGAACGGCATCGATGACGGTGGCGCGGAGCTTGCCTCGTAGGGCTTGTGGCGTGGCTGAACGGCATCGTGAGGGTGGTGCGGAGCTTGCCTCGTTGGGCTTGTGGCGGGGCTGAACGGCATCGATGAAGGCGGGTGAGTCGGGGGGAGGGCGGCAGGATGCGGGGCCGGGCGTGAGGCGCGAGCGTCGATTGGCGACTTCTTCGCGAACAGCGCGAACATCTCCCCATCTGTGGAGACGCCAACGGGCGATTGGCGACTTGTTCGGACCTGGCACGAGCAACTCGCCATTCGCGAGCCGCCACCGGCGCACCGCGGCCGGCCCTGAGCACAGGGCGGGATGAGCAGCGGGCGGCCGGGGGTTGGGCCGATTACGGACCACATACGTCCGTTTCAGGCCCAACCCCCCCCCGCTGACCGCTCGGGGTGTGTCATCCGGGGTTCGCTCAGCGACCGTGGAATGACACACACGTAATAGCGTGCCGCGAACTCCGCCTGGGTGGCCGGCACCGTGTCGATGCCGAGCGGGACGAGCCAGTGCCCGAGGTGCCGGGTGAAGGGTCTGCAGCGCGTGAAGCGGTCGGCCACCTCGGGCGGCACGCCGGCCAGCCCGGGCGCCACGAACGCTTCGACCGGCGCGCGGGTGTGGGCGTTCCAGGAGATGAGCAGCCCTACCTGCAGGGAGTCGCAGATGACCCCGAACGAGATCCTCAAGGCGGCGTCGGTGGTTCTTCGCGACCGAACTCGACGCCAGAGCCGGGCGAAGTGAGCGCGTTTGTGGATGAGCATCACGTTCGCTTCGGCGTATCCACGTGATCACGGGGCGTCCCGTGCCACCTCACGGCGACTACGACCATGCGCGTGAGAGCTGTCGGCAGATGCGGTCCGCCGTGTTCAAGGGATCGTCCGACGCGTAAAGCCGTCGCCGCACGTCGTACAGGTTGCGCAGTTGCTCTCCGCGCTCGATGAGATCGGCCACGGTGTCGCTTTGCGTCTCGGCGTATCGCTCTCGTACCCGGAGCGTTTCGGTGTCCTCAAAAGGTTTGTGTAGCTGCGGTGCGCTGATCGTGGCCAACAGGCCCCATGCCACCCCCGGTGGTTGAGTCCGCTGTCAAGCGATCGGTACGCGAGATTCGGTGGACCCGGGCAGACTCCTGCGACGACTATGGCCTTGAGGGCGAGCATCATCGTCCCCACCCGTGAGCGGGCGGGGTACCTCGACGTCGCGCTCGCGTCGATCGCGCCGCAGGCCGCCGCGGCCGGCGCGGAGCTGCTTGTCGTCGACGACGGGCCGGATCCCCGGACCCAGGTCGTGGCGCAGCGCCACGGGGCGCGCTACGTCGCCCACGACACGTCGCGGGGGCTCAACGCCGCTCGCAACACCGGCATCGACGCGGCCCACGGCGACCTGCTCGTCTTCGTCGACGACGACGTCGCCGTACGGCCGGGCTGGCTGGCGGCGCTGATGGACGCCGACCGCCGCGCGGAGCCCGACGTCGGCGTGCTCACCGGCCCGATCCACGCCCGCTTCGAGGACCACCGCCTGCGCACGTGCGGGCGCGAGGGACCGCCGATCACAAGCCAGGACCACGGGCCCCACGACCGCGACGTCGAGCACGCGTGGGGGGCGAACATGACCGTGCGCCGGGCGGCGATCGAGCGCGCCGGGCGCTTCGACGAGACCCGCCAGCTCTACGGCGACGAGCAGGAGTGGCAGGACCGCGTGCGCGCCACGGGCGGGCGCATCCGCTACGTCGCCGCGGCGGCGCTCGACCACCGCCGCGCCGGCGACGACGCGCGCCTGCGCGCGCTCGCGGCCGCGGCCTACCGGCGCGGGCGGGCCAGCCGGCGCTTCGACCGCTTCAAGGGCAGTGCGCCCTCGCTCGCGTGCGAGCTGCGCGTGCTCGCAGGCTGCGCCGCGCACACCGTCCGCTTCGGCTGCCCGAACGGGATCGTGCTGGCCGCCCACTCGCTCGGCCGTCTCAGCCCGGATCCACCGAATCTCGCGGCGTCTCGCCTCCGTGAGCGCTTCGCCAGCGCGGATCGACCGCTCTCCGAAGGGATCCACCCTGAGGATTCGCGGCCGATCCACGCTGGCTCGACTCACGAAGGCGAGCCATCCACGATCTTCGGTGGATCCGGGCTCAGTGCCGCGCGCGCGCGTGAGCCCGCCGGCACGGCCCCGGCCGCCGACCCGGACTTCCTCTCCGGCCGCAGCGGCACCGTGCGCAGCGTCCGCCGGCCGCTGCGCCGCGCCGCCGACGCCGTCCTCGACGCCGAGGCAGCGGCGCGCCTGCGGCGGCTTGATCGCGCCGCGCGCGAGCGCCCGCCGCGGCGGCGCGTGCTCGTGCTCGGCGTGCAGCGGCCCGGGCGCCTCATGGACCGCGCCCGCGCGGAGCTGCACCGCACGCGCCACGCGGTGACGATGCGGACCGTCGCGATGGGCGCGGGCGGCCGCTTCGAGCACCTCAACGAGCTGCTGCGGGAGCATCCGCCGGCGGGCTATGACTGGCTGCTCGTCGTCGACGACGACGTCGTCCTGCCGCGCGGCTTCCTCGACCGGTTCCTGCTCTGCGCCGAGGACGCCGCGCTCCTCCTCGCCCAGCCCGCGCACCGGCTGCACTCGCACGCCGCCTGGCCCGTGACGCGGCGACGGCCGGGCGGCGCGGTGCGGGCCACGCGCTTCGTCGAGATCGGTCCGGTCACCGCCTTCGCCGCAGCGACCCACGAGACGCTGCTGCCGTTCCCCCCGCTGGCGATGGGCTGGGGCCTGGACGCGCACTGGGGCGCGCTCGCGCGCGAGCACGGCTGGCCGGTCGGGATCGTCGACGCGACGCCGATCCTCCACACGACCCCCGTCGGCGGCGGCTACGACCGCGCCGCGGCAGTCGCCGAGGCGCAGGACTTCCTCGGTCGGCGCCCGTACGTGACGCGCGCCGAGGCGGGCTGGTGGCAGCGGCTTCGATGAGGGTCGCCGTCGTCGCCGAGTTCTACCCGCGCGCGGCGGACCCGGTGCTCGGGGTCTGGGCCCACCGCCAGGCCGTCGCGGCGCGCGACGCCGGGGCCGACGTGCGGGTGCTCGTCCTGCACCGCCAGCTGCCGCCGCGGGCCGCGCTGCGCGGTGGTCCTGGGGGCGCGCTGCGCGCCGCCGCGAGCGCCGCGGCCCAGCCGCTGCGGGCGACGCTCGACGGGATCGCGATCGCCTACGTGCCGTTCCTCGCGCCGCCGCGCCCGCGCTCCTACGGCGACTGGGGGCGCTGGGCGGCGCCACCGCTCGCGCTGGCGCTGCGGACGCTGCGCCGCCGCTTTGCCTACGACCTCGTCCACGCCCACAACGCGGTGCCCGCCGGCGAGGCTGTCCGCCGCGCCGCGCCGGCCACGCCGCTCGTCGTCTCCGTTCACGGCGGCGACGTCTTCCACACCGTCCCGCGCTCGGCGCGGGGCGCCGAGGCCGTCCGCGCCGCCCTGGGCCGATCGCGGCTCGTGCTCGCCAACAGCGCCGGGATCGAGCAGCGCTGCCGGGCGCTCGGCGCGCGTGGGACGCGGGTCGTGCACCTCGGCTCCGACCTGCCCGAGCAGCGCGCGCGGCCCTACGACGACCCGACGGTCGTCACGACCGGCCACCTCGTCGCCCGCAAGCGCCACGCCGACGTCCTGCGCGCGATCGCGCTGCTGCGCGACCGCCACCCGCGGCTGCGCTACCTGATCATCGGCGACGGCCCGGAGCGCGAGCGGCTGCGCCGGCTGGCGGAGGAGCTCGGGATCGCCGAGCGCGTCGAGTTCGCCGGCCAGCTGGCGCCGGAGGAGGCGCTGCGACGCACGCGCCGCGCGACGCTGCTGGCGCTCCCGTCCAGCGACGAGGCGTTCGGCATGGTCTACGTCGAGGCGATGGCCGGCTGGCTGCCGGCGATCGGCGGGCGCGGCGAGCCCGGCCCCGAGGAGATCGCCGCCGCCGGCGGGGGCATGACGCTCGTCGCCGCCGGCGACGTCGCGGCGCTCGCCGGCGCGATCGATGCCCTGCTGCGCGACGAGCACGGGCTGCGGGTGCAGGGCGAGCACGCGCGCGCGACGGTCGAGCAGGCCTTCTCGTGGTCGCAGTGCGGCGCCGCGACCGTCGCGGCCTACGAGGCGGCCATGACGTGAAGCCGGTCCTCTTCGTCACCAACCACGTGCCGCCCGAGCGCGTCGGCGCGTTCGCGGCGCTGGCGCGCCGCGTGCCGATCGAGCTGGCGATCTTCGGCGGGCGCTCGATCCATGCCACCGAGGGCGTCGCCGACCCCGGCGTGGCGCACCGCCACGTGGGTCAGCGGGAGATTCGCGCGCTCGCCGCGTCGCGGCGCTACGGCGCCGTCGTCTGCGGAACCGCCGGGCGCCTCGCGCTGCCCGCCGCGGCGCTCGGCGCCCGCGCGGCGCGCGTCCCGTTCGTCCTGTGGAGCGCGCTGTGGGCGCACCCGCGGACCCCCGCCCACCTCGCGGCCGGGGCCCCGCTGCTGGCGACGCTGTATCGCAGCGCCGACGCCGTCGTCGCGTACGGCCCGCACGTCGCCGCCTTCGCTCGGGCTCGCGGAGCGCGCAACGTCCACGTCGCTCCGCAGGCAGTGGACAACGCGTTCTGGGGCGCCCCGGTGGACGTCGCGCCGTCGGCGCCGTTCACAGCAGTGTTTCTCGGGCGTCCAAGCCGGGCAAAGGGGGCCGTGTTGCTCCTCGATGCCTGGCGTTCGTCAGGCCTTGGAGCATCGGCCGCCGCGCTCGTCCTCGTCGGTGCGGGAACCGGGTTCGCTCGGAGCCCCACCGGCGGCGCGGTGGCTGTCGTCGGTCCGCAACCGCCCGAGCAGGTCCGCAACTTCCTGGCCGGCGCGGACGTTTGCGTCATACCGTCGCTGCGCACACGCAGCTTTCGCGAGCCCTGGGGGCTCGTCGCGAACGAGGCCATGAACCAGTCCACACCCGTCATCGCCAGCGATGAGGTCGGCGCCGTCGCCGGCGGGCTGGTGCGCCACGAGCGCAACGGCCTCGTGGTCGCGGCCGGCGATCCGTCCGCACTCGCCGGGGCGCTGCAGCGCCTGCACGACGACCCCGAGCTGCGCGGGCGGCTGGGCGCCAACGCGCGCCGCGACGTCGCCCCCTATACCTTCGACGCCTGGGCCGCCGGGTTCGCCGGCGCCCTGCGCTCGATACGGTGAACGGCGTGCTGCGCCCGCTCGTCGTCGCCCTCGTGGCGCTCATCGCACTGCTCGCCGGCCCGGCCTCGGCGGCGCTCGCCTCCGGCCGCGACGTCCTCGACGACTGTACCGACGACGAGGTCATGTCGAAGACCTACACGCAGAAGGACTACCGCGACGCGCTCGCCCAGCTCGCGGCCGACGCCGACCAGTACGGCAACTGCCGCGAGGTCATAAGCCGGGCACGGCTCAAGGCGGCCGCCGCCGGGCGCGGCAAGAAGGACGGGACGTCGACGCCCGGCGACGCACCGGCCGGCGGCGGGATGAGCGGCGGCAGCGGAGCGATCGGCAGCGCCCCCGCGGTGCAGCAGCTGCGGGCCGCGACGCCGGCCGAGCGCAAGGCGGTCGACAGGGCGCGCACGGCGACCGGCCGCCCGTTCGAGCTCGACAATGCCAGGGTCGACCCGAAGAAGGTCGGCGCCGTTCCCGGGGTGAGCCAGGTCAGCGACCTGCCGGCCCCGCTCGTCGTGGTGCTCGCGCCGCTGCTTCTCGCGGCACTGGCGCTCGCCGCGATCCGCATCCGAAGCCTTGTCCACGCACGCCGCGCTTGACGACAGGTCCCGCCCGCCCGACGTCGCGACGCTGAGCGTCCCGAGACCGGCGGTCCACGCCCTGTTGACCGTCGGCCTCGCCGCGATCCTCTGCGCGGTCGCCTTCGCCGCCGACGGCGGGCTGCAGATCGGCCGCACGACACCGGCGGAGATGGGTCTCATCCTCGCCGGCGGCCTCGCCGTGTCCGGCGCCGCCCTGCTGGCCCCGCGGCGCGAGCGGCTCTGGGGCAGTGGCCCGCTCGCGCTGCTCGTCGTGCTCGCGGTGCTCACGGCGCTGTCGACCACATGGGCCGCCCAGCCCGCCGACGCGTGGCTGGAGGCCAACCGCACGCTCGCCTACGTGGCCGTCTTCGCCGCCGCCGTCGCGCTCGCCCACAGCATGCCCGGGCGATGGAGTGCGGTGCTGGGAGCGATCACGCTGGCGGCGGTGGCGATCAGCGCCTACGCCGTGCTGACGAAGATCCTGCCGGGCGAGCTGAACCCCGACGAGATCTACGCCCGGCTGCGCGAGCCGTTCGGCTACTGGAACAGCGTCGGCCTCATGGCGGCGCTGGGGGTCCCCGGGTGCCTATGGCTCGGCTCTCGCCGCTCCGGCCACCAGGGGCTCAACGCGCTGGCCTACCCGGCGCTCGGGCTCCTCGTGCTGACGATGCTCATGGCCTACTCGCGCGGCGCGCTGCTGGCGGCGGGCCTCGGCGCCGCCTTCTGGTTCGCGACGGTGCCGCTGCGGCTGCGCGGCGCAGCGGTGCTGCTCGCGGGCGCGGCCGGCGGCGGGCTCGTGGCGGCGTGGGCGTTCTCGCAGGAAGCGCTGACCGACGACCGCGTGCCGATCGACCTGCGCAACCAGGCCGGCCTGCAACTGGGGCTGGCGCTCCTCGTCGTGCTCGGGCTCCTGCTGCTCGCCGGCCTCGCCGTGAACTTCGTCGCAGCCGCGCAGCGGCGCAGCCGGCGCAGCCGCAGGCGTGCGGGCATCGCGCTGCTCGTCGCGCTCGTGCTCGTGCCGGTCGGCGTCCTGGTCGACCTCGCGCTCTCCGACAAGGGGCTGGGCGGGTCGATCTCGAGCAGCTGGAACTCGCTCACGGACCCCCACGCCGCGATCCCGATCAACGATCCCAGCCGCCTCACCGCGGCCGGCAGCGTGCGTGCGCGCTACTGGGACGAAGCGTTGCGAATCTACGAGGACAACGTCGCGGTCGGGGTCGGCGCGGGCGGGTACGCGACCGTGCGCAAGCGCTACCGCAGCGCCGATCCGGCGGTCCGCCACGCCCACGGCTACGTCGTGCAGACGCTCGCCGACCTCGGGCTGGCGGGCCTTGCGGTGAGCCTCGCGCTGCTCGCGGCGTGGCTTGCCAGCGCCGCGCGTGCGACGGGCCTGCGCCGGCGCGACCGCGGGCGCGCGTTCACCACCGAGCGCATCGGGCTGCTGACGCTCGTCGCGACCGTCGTCGTCTTCGGCGTGCACTCGTTCGTGGACTGGACGTGGTTCGTGCCGGCCAACGCCGCGGTCGCGCTGCTTGCGGCGGGCTGGGTCGCCGGCCGCGGCCCGCTCGGCTCAGAGCCGGCGAGGCCGGCCGTTGCCGGCGACACCGGCGCGCGCCTGCGCGCCGGCCTGCGCGAGCGCCCGCGGGCCGCCGGCTGCGCCGCGGCTGCGCTGCTGGCGCTCGTCTGCGCGTGGACGGTCTGGCAGCCGCTGCGCTCGGACACGATCGGCCAGGACGCCATCGCCACGCTCGACACCGGCGACGCCGACGGCGCACGCGCGCAGGCGCAGGCGGCGCGCGCCCGCAACCCGCTCTCCGTGGACCCGCTCTTCGAGCTCTCGGCGATCGAGTCCGCGGTTGGCCGCAAGTTCGCCGCCCGCCGCGCGTTGGAGCAGGCAGTGCGCTTGCAGCCAGCCAACCCCGACACGTGGCTGCGGTTGGCGCAGTTCGAGCTCGACGTCCTCGATCGGCCGCGCGTCGCGCTGACGGCGATTCGCCCGGCCCTCTATCTTGATCCCCGCTCTTCCGACGCCGTCGCCGTGTTCCTTGCAGCGCAACGGCAGACGTCCGCACCGTGAGAACACTTCGATCGCTCATCATCGCCGCCCTCGTACTGGCGGCCATCCCCTCCGCCGCGCTCGCGTCGTCGACCCAGGAGTCGATGTTCCAGGACGACCCCATGCTCGTCTACGGCACCGACGAGCAGGTCAACAGCACGCTCGACACGCTCGCCACCTTCGGCGTCGACCGTGTCCGCGTGTCGGTCTACTGGAGCATCGTCGCGCCAGCCAACGACCAGGCCCAGAAGCCGAACTTCGACGCGGCCGATCCGGGGGCTTATCCGCCGGAGCTCTGGGCGCGCTACGACCGCATCGTCCGCGCCGCGCTGGCCCGCGGCATCGCCGTGAACCTCAACCTCACGTCGCCCGTCCCGCGCTGGGCCGCGACGCAGTCGCCGCGCGCGGATCTCCAGGAGACCTACGGTCCGAGCGCCGACGAGTTCGGCAAGTTCGTGCGCGCCGTCGGCACGCGCTACAGCGGGACCTACGGGGGCCTGCCGCGCGTCGACTACTGGTCGATCTGGAACGAGCCCAACCAGGGCGGCTGGCTCACTCCGCAGTGGAGCCCCAACCCGAGCAACGCCAACAGCATGTTCGAGGCCGCGCCGACGATCTACCGCCAGCTCGTCGCCGCTGCCTGGACGAATCTCGTCGACACCGGCCACGCCACCGACACGGTCCTCATCGGCGAGGCCGCCCCGCAGGGCGTGAAGGATCAGGGGCTGAGCCGGCCGCTGGACCCGCTGCGCTTTCTGCGCCGGCTCTACTGCCTCGACGACAACCTCAACCTCCTCAAGGGGGCCGCGGCCGAGCTCCGCGGCTGCCCGGTCGGCAACCCCACGGCGTTCGTCGCCCAGAACCCGGCCCTCTTCCACGCCACCGGCTACGCGCATCACCCCTACGCGCTGCTGACGCCGCCGGGGCGCAAGTCGAAGTCGCCCGACGCGGTGTCGATGGCCGACCTGCGTGCGCTCAGCCGCGAGCTCACGCGCATCTACCAGCGCTACGGCCAGAAGATGCAGACCAGCCGCGGGGTGCCGCTGTTCCTCACCGAGTACGGCTACCAGACCAAGCCGGACCCGTTCGCCGTCTCGTTCTCGCGACAGGCTGCCTGGATCAACGAGGCCGAGTTCATCGCCTACAAGAACCCGAACGTCCGCGCCATGAGCCAGTTCCTCCTCGTCGACGACGCGCCCTTCGGGGGCGTCGATCCCAAGAAGGACCCCCAGCTGTACTGGCGCACCTTCCAGAGCGGCCTGAAGCTGCTGTCCGGCAGTCGCAAGCCCGCCTACACGGCCTACGTCACGCCGATTCACGTCAAGCAGCAGGCGATCCGGCGCGGCCGCAGCGTCGGCGTCTTCGGCCTCTTGCGCGGCGCGAAGGCCGGCGCGACGCCGAAGGCGGAGGTCCAGTTCCGTGCGAAGGGCCGCAAGAAGTGGCGCGCGCTGCGCACGGTGCGCGTCGGCGGCCTGCGCCACTACCTCAACGCGAAGGTGCGCGTGCCCTCGACCGGGCACCTGCGCCTGCGCTGGCACAACGGCACCCGGCCGGTCGCCAGCCGCGCCGTCGCGATCACCGTGCGCCGCTAGGAGGCTGGTGGCGAACGGTGTCCTGTGCGGGCTTTGACGGCACGGGATCGGTGATCGAGCCGTGTGCGCGGGCCGGACGGGTTGTTCTCGCGCAGCGCAGCATGGGCTTCGGGTCCGG
>Ga0136617_10003762_pt1 | contig 13560 bp, 10 predicted proteins | sample AntDrymUQ3222106_2_FD_129672 | JGI IMG/M metagenome (GOLD analysis project Ga0136617, IMG submission 129672) | Polar desert sand microbial communities from Dry Valleys, Antarctica - metaG UQ322 (21.06) | ecosystem: Environmental > Terrestrial > Soil > Desert | place: Antarctica: Dry Valley...
CCCACGACGTTGTAGGTTCCTGGCGTGATCGCGGTGGCGCCGAGGAAAGCAGCGGCGAAAGCGGGAAGGAGGAACTGAGGTCCAACGGTTGGATTTCCGGAACCGAGTGTCGCCGATTGCAGGACACCAGCGATGCCCGCGAGGAAGCCCGCAAGCGTGAACGCAAAAAGAGTCAACGCGACGACGTGGAGGCCGGAAAGCCGAGCCGCTTCCTTCGAGCCGCCGAGAGCGTGGAGGTACCGGCCTACCGGTACATGTTCGAGCATGTACCAGATCACGATCGATACGCCGGCCAGGAATAACACCGGTATCGGGATGCCACCGATCTCGCCTTGGCCGAGAGTCAGGAGCGTAGATGGGATGTTCTCGTAAAAGACGTTCCCGCCTGTGTACCAGAGCACGGACCCTGCAATGATTGTCGACATCGCAAGTGTCGAAATGAACGCGTTGACACCGACCTTGGCGACCAGTACGCCGTTGATCAAACCAACTGCGGTGCTCGCGCCGAGCGCCGCGATCACGGAGACGGTGAAACTCTGTCCTTGCTCGGAAGCAACCCCCGTCACCACGATTGCGGCGAGCCCTAGATTCGCACCAACGGAGAGATCGAACTCACCGATGATGAGCGGGATGATCGTCGCAATCGCAAGAATCGCGAGTACCGATTGGGTCGCGAGGATCGTCTTGAAGTTGTCAACGGTGAAGAAGCGATCTGGCCGGGCAAACGAGAAGAAGACGATGAAACCGACAAGAATAACGGGAAGGGCGATACGCGACAACCGAACGGCGAGCGGAGCTGAACCGCGTTCGCGCCCGAACCTAGAAGATTCGGAAGGAGTGTCATCGGTGCCCGGCGCGTCAGTTGAGCTGGAGGTATCGATACCGTCGCTCACGCCGACTTCCGTGCGAGATAGACGAGCTGCAGCATCCGCTCGCGCTGGAGCTCGTCGCCCACCAGCTCGCCGACGACACGGCCCTCGCGTAGTACTAGCACCCGATCGCACAGGTGGGCAAGGTCATCGAACTCCGACGTGATGACCAGCACACCCGCTCCGTGTGCCGCAGCCGCCTCGATCATCTCGTAGATCTCAGTCTTCGAGCCGATATCCACACCTTGGACGGGCTCGTCTAGGATCAAGAGCCGAGGGTTGAGGTGCATCCACTTCGCAAGGATCGCCTTCTGCTGGTTCCCTCCGGATAGCACGTAGAACGGTCGGCCCGGATCACGGGGAACGATACTGAACGTCTCCGCAAGTTGCTGCGCGAATTCGCGCTCGGCACGCTTTCGCAACGTCCCAAGAGTCGCGAATTCCGTAAGATCGGGGAGCGTCATGTTCGCCGCCACACTCATGCGCGGGATCGCCCCATGCCTACGTCGGTCTTCGGGGACAAGAGCGATACCGCTATCGATGGCTTGGGCGGGGCTTCGGAACCGAATGGCCTGCCCGTCGATCAGGATCGACCCGCTGACCCGCTGCTGAGCTCCGAAGAGAATTCTTGCGAGCTCGCTCCGACCGGACCCCAGAAGCCCCGCGACGCCCAGGATCTCACCTTCACGCAAAGTGAACGAGACGTCGCGGAGACGGCGGCCGGCTAGGTTCGAAACCTTGAGCAGTTGCTTCCGGCCAGCCGTCGAGTCGGCGGGCGGATAGTATTTGTCGAGCGGCTTACCGACTATCAAGCTGACGAGCGCGCGCTCGCTGAGATCGGCAGTGCTACGAGTCGCAACGTGTCGTCCGTCGCGGATGATCGTGACTCGCTGGCTGATCTCAAAGATTTCCTCGAGGCGGTGCGACACGTACAGGATCCCAACGCCGCGTACCGTCATCCTGCGAAGCGCGGCAAAGAGGCGTCTGACCTCAGTTTCCGCAAGGGCTGCTGTAGGTTCATCGAGGACGAGGAGTCCCGCAGTTTCCCTCGCGTCCTGAAGTCCCCTCGCGATCGCGACGATCGTCCGCTCGGAGGTAGAGAGGTGGCGGACGAGCGTGGACGGGTCGATGTCGTAACCGAAGTCCGCGAACACCTTCCGCGCTCGCTCATTCTCTGATCGCCAGCGAATCCGGTGCCCAAGCCACGTCGCGAAACCGCGGCCCAGCGCAAGGTTCTCCAAGACCGTCAACGACGGGATCAGACCGAGATCTTGGTGAATGAACGCGAACCCGAGGTCGTGTGCGTGGCTCGGTGAGTACGGCAGAGCGAGTGTGACCCCGCCGAGCCGAATCTCTGAGCCGTGGTCAGGCTCGTGGTATCCCGACAGGCACTTGATCAAGGTTGACTTCCCCGACCCGTTCTCACCGACAAGGGCGTGGATCTCACCCGGCATGACGTCGAGAGACACGCCGTCAAGAGCGCGTTGCCCCGGAAACGTCTTCGAGAGGTTCCGAACGGAGAGAACGGGTCGAGGAACTGCCATCTACTTGCCCCAGATCCTTCGGTAGAGGGGGCGGACGTCGAGATCTCCATCCCAGGCGCCAGCGCGCGGAACGTTGGACTTGACAAGAAGCTTCGTACGTAGACCCGAATCAACAGGCCTCTGTCCCGCGAACATCCGGTTCAGGGAATCGATCTGAGCATAGCCCGCCCATTGCATCGGTAAGCCAACCGTTGCCCGCTGGTATCCGTTCTTACGGATCAAGTCGAGATTTGCGACGTTCGCGTCGAAGCTGACGGCGAAGCTCTTCCCTCCGTCCGTAATGCCAGCCTGCCGGAGACCCTGAATCATGAAGTTGAGGCCAGCGTCGTAGTCCGCCCAGAAGACATTGAAGCCAGGGTTATTGCGGGCGAGTGAGACGGCCTGCCCAGGCACGCGCGTCGCGAGCTCGGTAATGAGGAAGTTCTGCTCACCGAGAATTTTGCAGTTGCCGCCTGCTCGTTGGCAGTCACGGATGAAGCGCTCCGTGCCCTGCCTGCGCAGGGTCAGAATGCCGTACTCGCGGTCGATCATCATCACCATGCGAGCCTTGCCCTTGCCGAGCTTGTATGCGGCTTGGCCGATCGTGTAGCCGTCCGTCACAAGAGACGACAGCGACGGGATGATGTCGTTCAGCACGCGTCGCCCGCTCGTACTCGGGCCGGAAGCGAACGCGACGATCTTGATGCCTCTGGCCTTCGCTTGCTGAAGAGCGCCCTGAATTACATGGGCATCGATCGATTGAAGGACGATGCCGTCGGCTCCGAGTGAAATCGCCTTCTGGACAGCGGCTGCCATCTTGCTGGGGTCTCCTGCGGGATCGATCAGCGTTGCCTCCCAGCCGATCACCTTTGCCGCCTCCATAGCGGCACGCGCCGGCCGAGCGCATCCCTCGGCGGCCATCGCACACGGGATGACGACGATGCTCTTGCCGGCAACAGCCTTCGGGCCGGTCTTCGGCGGCGTGTACGTCTGCCTCCTCGTCTGCCGCACGAAGTCCGCGTTGACCTTCGCGACGAAGCTCGGCTTCACGGTGCCTCCGGCGCGCGTCTCCGTCGCACCACCCGGCGAAGTCGCGGGGACAGTAGCGGCTACTGCGGCCACAACAATCAATGCAGCCGTAACAGTCAGCGCCCATGCTTTACGTGGCCTGCGTTGCAACATCCTTATGCCTCCTTGAGTTCAAATCAGGCTTCGCTTCAGAAGAAAGCGAATGTGACGAAGAACTGCTCGATACCACAGGGGTGCACTCGCCCTTACCTACGCATAGGCCAACCTCTCGCTAGGAGGTGTCGCCCGCCGCAAAGAAGCACCGGTGACATCTAAGCTAGCCGTTTTCCGCGGACGTTTGTAGTTGCATTCGAAGCTGGCGTTTAAGAACCTTGCCAGACGGATTCCTTGGAAGTTCCTCCAAGAAGATAAACTGTTTAGGGCACTTGTATCCCGCCAGCTCTGCACGGCAATGGTCGCGAAGCTCGTCGCTTTGAACCGCGCAGCCGGGCCTAAGGACGACGAGTCCAACCGGCACCTCTCCCCACCGCTCGTCGGCCTTGGCGACGACAGCGGCTTCAAGCACGGCGGGGTGGTCGTAGAGCACGCGCTCGATTTCGAGAGACGAGACGTTCTCACCGCCTGACACGATCATGTCCTTCTTCCGGTCAACAAGAAAGAGGAACCCATCTTCGTCGAGATAGCCGACGTCGCCCGTGCGGAACCAGCCGCCTCTGAACGCCTCTCTGGTCGCCTCAGGGTCGCGCCAGTAGCCGAGAAAGACCTTCGGGCTCCGGACGACAATCTCTCCCGCGCGGTCTGCAGCGACAGGACGGCCCTCATCGTCCCAGACTTCGATCTGAACATAGAGACAAGGCTTTCCGACGGATCCGATCTTCTTTAGCGTGTGATCTCGACCGAGAAAGGCATCGCCTGAAACGGTCTCCGTGAGGCCGTAACCGTCCGCCACCCATGCGTTCGGGAAAAGTCGCAAGAAGCGCTCGAGCAGCGGCAGGGGCATCTTTTCGCCGCCATAGATCACGAATCGCATGGTTGGGAACTCATAATCATCGACGCCAGACACTTCGAGCATCTGATTGATCATCGCGGGGGCAAGCCAGACGTTCGTGATGCCCTCATCTGCCATTGCGGAAAGCGTTGCCCGAGCATCGAACCTGCGGTGGAGGACGACCTTGCCGCCCGCGGAGAGAAGGGTCGTCGCCGTCACGTCCAACGCACCCACGTGATACAGGGGGCCAACCGCGAGTCCCACGTCGGTAGCCGTAATCGAGAACTCACCAATGTGCGCCGCGTTCTTCCAGGCCAGATTGGCGTGGCTGATCATCACGCCTTTGGGACGACTGGTGGTTCCCGAGGTGTACATCAGGCGTTGCAGGTCAGTTCCGGACACGCTTGCAATCGGATTGGCGACCTCTGATTGCTGGATCTCCTCCAGCTTGATCCATCCCTCTCCGCCATCGATCGAGAGTGGAAGTACGCCATTGATTCCCTCGAGGCTGACCTGTCCGAGCTGGAGGAGCTCCTCCTCGGAGATAAAGACCTTGGCGCCCGCGTGCTTCAACATGTAGGCGATCTCCGGCGGTGCGAGACGCCAATTCATCGGCATGAAGACGCCGCCGACGTAGCTCACCGCGTACATAATCTCGAGGAAGCGAATCGAGTTGTATGCCAGCAGCGCGACGACGTCTCCGGGCCGCACGCCATTGGCTATGAACCCTCCTGCAAGCCTTTTGATATTTGCGAAGAACTCCCCGTACGTGGTCGCTTCGCCTTCACAGACGAGACAGACGCGCTCAGGGAAGCGATCAGCATGGTGCTCGAGAACCGAAGCGCAGTTCAGAGGCGCATCGACGATCCCGGGGCGATCAATTGCAGCGCTGCCTCGGTGAAAGGAGGTTGCATCTGTGGAGAGCACCGCGCCGCCACCGGTGAGGGCTTCCCGGTGCATCGGCTAGCCGTTGCGAAGGCGGCGCATCTCGCTTCGGAGCTGCTCGGTCGCGACGCGGTCGATCGAGAGGCTCTCGGGATCGCGAACGACATCGCCGTCGATTACGACACCGTAATCTCGTTGCGCCCCTTCCGGCGAGACGTACTCGTCGCGGACGTCCTGTTTCACCCGCTCTGGATCTCGCTCGAGCGGATCCCCCCAGCCGCCACCGCCGTTGGTGACGTAGCGGAAGATGGTGTTCGGCTTGGTCTCCCAGACTGGGACCCGGGCGAAGTAGAAGAACTCGCCGTCCCGGCTCGGGATCTTCGTCACGGGATCGAGGACTCCCGCAATGGGGGTGGCCCTCGCATAGAGCTCCGGTTCGATACCGGGGATGTGCTGCTCGCCCTCGATGTCGAACGCATCGGGATCCCAGACCCAGACCCCTCCGGTCGTTCCGTCTCCTCCGCCAGCCACACCGAACCCGCTCGGTCGCTTGAAATGCAGCGGCATTGAGTGGTGGTTGGACTCCGAGAGCCAGAGGCTGTCGCGACCGAGCGCAGCTCCCCCCCGGTTCTCGCCGGGGCCGGCGGTGTCAGTGATGTACTCCTTGCGCAGAACGACGACCGGCGCGTCCGATTCGATCGCCTCGGTCGCCGGGTCAAGATTGTTCGCCAGGTAGAAGACCTGATAGCTGTCGGCGTCGCCGACCTTCGTTGCCCCCCAAGGACCGTGCTCCCCGCCGCATTGCGAGATGGCGATCCAGGGTCGCCCATCGGGCCAGACGCCGTTCGCGTTGTGGATGTTCGCCGAGCAGACGTCGCCGCCAACGGCGTCGCGACCAAGCGCCGGCTCGAGCGCCCGGAAGATGGCCAGGAGCAGAGCCGACGAAGCCTCCCAATAGAGGTAGATCGCGCCGTCGGGAGGGAGCGCGCTTACAACGGTTCCTTCCGGTAGGACGAGGTCGATGTCACGGAAACCGCCGGACGTGAAATCCGTGTGCGGGTCGAGAAGGAACTTCAGGGCCACCCCGACGGCGGTCTTCGCATCGAGCCACCCTGCGTTGATCGAGGTTCGCGCCTGACGCGAGGTGCCACCTAGGTCGACCTCAGCGCGGCCTCCGCGGATCGTCACCGTTGCCTTGATGCGGTACTCCTCGTCGTCGTCCAAGCCGTCGCAATCAATGAGCTCCTCGCCCTCGTACACACCGTCAGGGAGTTCCGACAGAGCGCCTCGCATCGATTCGGCTGAGATGTCGCACGCGTACCGGATTGCGCCGAAATACGCGTCGATGCCGTAGCGCGCGATCGATTCGCGAAGCAAACGCTCGCCGAGCAGGAGATTTTGATTGATGCTGATGATGTCGGGCCGCAACAGCTCGCCGAAGCGCGCGTTGTCGAAGATCAGATTCCAGGTCTGTGTGACCGGCTCATCGTCGTGGTACAGGAGCCTCGGGCTGAGAACGAGACCATTCTCGAAGACGTTCCGTTTCGTCCCGCTATGGCCACCAGGAACCAGACCGCCCATGTCGAGCATATGCGCCTGCAGATTGATGAAGCCAATCGGCTCAGCCGCTTCATGGAAGATTGGCCGAATGAAGCACACGTCGTTGACGTGGGTACCGATCCGGTACGGGTCGTTGCAAATGAGAACGTCTCCAGCGCGCAGCTCCTCCAGGCCGAACTCTTCCACCGAGTTCCGCACCGCTTCCGCCATCGTCCCGGAAAACAGCAGCAGGCTATTGCTCACTGCGGGCATCGGGTAATCGAGCTGCCGTGGACCGGATAGTGTCGCTGCGAAGTCGTACCAGTCACGAAGGATGATCGAAAACGCCGTGGTCAGCAAACCGCTCGACATATGTTGCACGATGTACCGAAACCGGCTCGCGAGCACGGTGGCGGTCAACCTGTCGCAGGCATATTCCTGGACGAATGCTTCTCGCGAAAGATCTCTAATCGATGTCACTGTGGGATTCTGAATCGGGTTGACCGTCACCGTGGTTGCTCCAACCGGTGCTTGCTCATAATTCCGTCTCCGACCGAGTGATCACGATTTCGCCATGGCGACCAACAGCTGCACGTTGCCCCTTGCACACTTGTGTCGTTGACATCGGCTCCCGGATGATCGCGGGGCCCTCGATTACGTCCCCGGATCGCAGACGTTCGCGCTCGTATTCGTGGGCCTCGACATCATCGTCTTCGAGAAATCTCAATACGCTCGTCGCAACTGCGTCGGGGCGGCGCTCCTCGAGAATGTCCGACTCAGGGTAATTGACCTTCTGAGTGGGAAGGACGAGTTGTACTCGATAGGTCACGCCCTCGACAGGGATCGACTCGAATCGGTTACCCCATCGGCTCTCGTACGCAGTGTGGAAATTCACAATCATCGCTTCGATTGCGTCCCCCGTGATGCGCCCGTTTGGGGCGTCTACGAACGGGGTGTCCCATGTCTGTCCCATCAGTCGGCCGTCGAACGTTCGCTGAATCGAGACGGCTTCACGGCGAGTCGACGTCGATCGGAGTAGGTCTTCCTCCATCGTCTCGAAAACGCCATTGATCCGGTCGGCCGCATCAAGACCGAGTTGCACGTAGGCGGAGCGGCTATCGGTGTAGACAAGGTTGGTGCTGAGGAGACCAAGGGCCGAAAAGAGGCCAGGATAGGGCGGGACGATCAGCGACTTGGCGCCGACCTCGTCCAAGACGGCGGGCAGCAGCATCGGTCCGGCGGATCCGTACGCCATCAACGCGTAGTCGCGCGGGTCGATCGCGCGCCGGATCGTGATGTCGAGGATCCCTTCGCTGATGTGGTTGAGCCCGAGGTTGTACGCGTGACGCACACGTTCGCGTAGATCGAGATTCGTCTCGAGCCTCTCGAACGCCTCCTGCGCCAGGTCTGTATCGAGTTTCATCTTTCCGCCAAGGAATCCCTCCGGGCTGAGGATGCCGATGAGAAGGCAGGCATCCGTCATGGTCGGGAGCGTTCCGCCCTTGCCGTAACAAGCGGGGCCCGGATCGCCACCCGCGCTCTCTGGTCCGACCCGCAACTCACCATTCGCGCCAATCGAGACGATGCTGCCGCCGCCGGCTCCGAGCGTGGCTATCTCGTTCGCGAGCGTGTTCACGATGAGGTCATGCTCGATCTCGAAAGTCGTGTTTACAATCGGTCTGCCTCTTGTAACAACGCTTATGTCGCAGGAGGTGCCCCCGACGTCGCAGCACACGAGGTTCGGCTCACCGGAAAGGTCACCGAAGTACGAACTCGACACTGTCCCGGCCGCGGGCCCCGAGAATACGAGTCGGAACGGACGCCTCAGAGCAAAGCTCTCGGGGGCCAGAGTTGCGGCACAGTCCGCAAAATTCACCTGATTCTCGAATCCGAGTGCGTGGAGCCCGCCGATCAGGTTGTCGGCGTACTCCTTGAACACGATTTTCATGATCACATCGACCACCGTGGTCGAAGCCCGCGCGTACTCCTTCGCCAGCGGTGACACGTCGGCCGACATCGAGCACGGAACGTCCCCTAGGACCTCACTGACGAGTTCCGCGACACGCCGCTCGTGCTCCGGATTCACGTAGGAGTTGAGGAAGCAGATTGCCACGCCCGCGACATCGCACCGCTTTAGCACCGCCAGTTGTTCCAGTGCCTGCGCTTCATTCAGCGGCAGGAGAACCGTCCCGTCAGCCTTGATCCGTTCCTCGACCCCGCGCCTGAGATAACGCGGCACGAGCGGTCGAGCCGCATCTCCGAAGGAGCGCCTCCAGTGAGGATCGGTCTGCGCCTCGAGAGGTCGCCACGCACGACCCATGTCGAGAATGTCACGGTGACCGAACGTGGTCAGACAGGCGATCTTTGGGAGCTGCCGCGTGATAATCGCGTTGAGACCGGCTGTGCTTGCGTGATTGAACGCCGCCTTGCGCTCGACCCCGAGAGCGCGCGCTCCTTCAAGAACCGAGGATTCCATGGAGGTAGGGTTCGACGGAATCTTCAGAGCCGTGATCGTTCCGTCCTCGTCGATCGAGACGTGATCGGTAAAGGTTCCACCCACATCCACACCGATCATCCCGCTCAGAGTCATCTCCTCCTCCGCTCTCCTGGAAAGAGAGGTCATAGTTGCTCGGATAGGAGACTCATCGAGCCCATACGCGACCATCGCTCGCGCTCGACAGAATGCAAGCAGTTCTGACACTTGGTGACCATCCACCAACCGCCTTCACTCACAACCGGGTACTGCTTGAGATCGCTCGACTCGCACTGAGGGCACGTCCCTTCGACGGTGACCCTCTCGACAACGAGAAACTCCTGTAGAGGGCGCAAGAACGGTCTCACGGTCCCGCCTTCGGCGGAATCGGGTTGCCGGAACGCGCCTTCTTCCTTGCGACGCTAGTTGACTCGCCCTCGTGTCCTCCAGACCAGAAGCCTTGGTTCTCGAGATGGACGATGAGAAGTTCGCCGGCGTGCGCGATATGCCGCGACATCGCCTCGCGCGCGCGACGGCGATCATGCGCGTAGAGCGCATCAATTATTGCCGCATGGTCATTCAGGGACGCTTCGGACCATCCGCGGATCACCGCATGAAAACGGTGTGGAACATATCGGACAGCCAGACTGAGAAACCACGAAAGCTTTGGGGCGTCGGCAGCATTATTGATGAGTCGGTGAAACTCGAAGTTGAGATGGTCGATCTCGTCCCAGCTCTTACGTCGAGACATTTCCTGCATCGTTTGCTGGAGAAGCTCGATCTGCTCGAGCACGTCGCGATCGACGCTCAGCGCCGCCCGGGCAGCTAACTCACCCGCCAATCCCTTCTGGACGAAGAAGAGATCGGCTACGTCCTCCTTCGACAACGCCGCCACGCGAAAACCCCGGTTTGCCTCGAGCCGGACGAACCCTTCTCCTCGAAGGGCAAGGAGCGCCTCACGCACAGGCGTCACGCTCACACCGAGCTCGTCGGCAATTCGATCGAGGCGAACGTACTCTCCTGCCACGACCTGGCCCGACATAATCAGGCCCCGAATATGAGAGGCAATCTCTTCCGGCAGCTGTTTTCGCAGTGCTACCGAGGCGGCGGTGAGACTCTCTTCAGGGTGGAGCCCCAGGCTTTCGACCGCGCGGGCTGTGAGCGGGGCCATGAACGTGATTATATTTCATATACGACCTTGGGATGCAAGTGTCATGCGCTCCCGAGACAGAGAGTTCTGTTTCGACAGCCGTGGCCGGCCGCTCTCGAGGGTAGACCCAAGCTCGTCGCCCCGCTACTGGGTTGGTTAGGGAGCCTCGCCGCCTATACACGCAACGAGCGAAGCTGCGTATGAAGGATTTCACCAGGATGATGAGGCGTTATCGCCCACCATCACTAGGTCTGGTGAACGGAGCTCGTTGTCGCTCACACCGTCCAAGCCGCGTCGGTGCCCGGAAAGTAGACGTCGTCTGCGGCTTGTTGCTTGAGCAACATGAAGGTGCGCCGAAACTCGATCACGACCTCGCGATGCTGGTTGATACCACGAGTGCGCATCGTGATGATCCCCACGCTCGGGTCCGAGCGCGACTCGCGCCGCTCGAGAATCTCACTCTCAGACCAGATGGTGTCCCCGACGAAAACGGGCCGCGGTAGCTTGATCTCAGTCCAGCCGAGATTCGCACTCGCGTTCTCGCTCGTGTCGGGCACGCTCAAGCCGACGACAAGCGCCAGAGTGAACGTGCTGTTGACGAGAACCCGCCCGAAGCGGCTGCGCTCGGCATACGGCACGTTGAAGTGGATCTGATTCGTGTTCAGAGTCAGGTTCGTGAACCAGACGTTGTCCGTCTCGTTGATCGTCCGTCCGAGGCGGCTGCGGAAGACGTCGCCCACATCGATGTCCTCGTAGAACCGTCCACGCCACTCCTTCGAAGCCTGGCCGTTAGCTTTCATTTCTTGAGCCTTTCGGCCTCGGTCAGCACCCTCCGGGCGCGCTCGACAACCGGGCGGTCGACCATCTCGCCATTGAAGGCGAAGGTGCCGACACCGTTCCGAACGCTCTTCTCGTAGGCGCGCACGAGTTGGCTGGCGCGCTCGACCTCCTTCTCCGAAGGAGTGAACACTCGGTTCACGATCGCAACTTGGGCCGGGTGAATACACAACTTCCCACGAAAGCCAAGCGACCTTGCCAGGCAGGCCTCGCTCTCGAGCGACTCCTCGTCCGCCGTATCGAGATGGACGATGTCGAAGGGCGATCGTAGTCCGGCAACAGCCGACTCCAGCACGATCAGTGAACGGGCGTAAAGCAACTCCTGGCCGTCCCCACGCGGCTCGAGTCCGAGCTCAACCGACAGATCGATCGCCCCGAGCGCGAGCGCGGCCACGCGAGGAGCTGCAGCGATCTCTCCGACGCGAGCGAGGCCTGCGGCGGTTTCGACGATGGCGACAATCGCGGGACCGTGCCGTCCGAGTGTCGCCAACCCTTCGGGCGTGGCCTTGGGGACGACGATCGCTTCCAGGGCGAGATCGGCGAGCGCGACCAGATCTGCCGCGGCAAGCTCGCTGCCGGGCTGATTGATGCGCACCATGCGGACGGAGGGCCCGGTCGCAGCCTGGAGTACCTCGACCACGAGCTGCCGTGCCGACCCCTTCCGGTCCTCGGCCACGGCGTCCTCGAGATCGGCGATCAGCCCATCGGCGTCGGATGCGAGAGCGTTCTCGAGCTTATGCCGGTCGTCGCCTGGCGCGAACAGGAGCGAGCGAATGTTCGCGAGTGGGGACGTGGTGGTCACAGGCCGACCATTCCCGCCGGCCTGTGGCCGAGCACGTGTTGGGCTGTCTTCATTAAGCCGGTTGTCACAGTCGCTCACTGGGAACGGTAACCGGCCCGGGAACCTCGTGCGAACACAAACTGGATCGCGCGTGCCCACACGGTGCACGCTGCGGCGTCCGAGTAGAACTGGCGCTGGCTCGCATGAGCTCATGGACGCTTCTTCGCCGAGAGGCTTCGACTTCGGCCGCTCGCTATGGTCACTGCTGCGCGTGGTGCCATGTTCAGCAGCTCGCACCACGTACCGGGCGTTGACGACGTTTGGCCCCGCGCAAAGCATGCGCCGTGGCGGAGGATGGGGTATCCATCGTTGCCTTGTCAGACAGCGCCAGGGTCAACGTAGGGTCAACGAGCGCCTACGAAACGGCCCGAGCCCTTCCGAACCGATCTGGGTCAACCATGCGCGCTCACCAGCCATCCCGAGCCGCCGCGGTCACGTCACCATCCACTTTTAATCCCAAGGTCGTTGGTTCGAGCCCAACACGGCCCATCGGTGAGAAAGACCTGCAAAATCACGACTTGTGATTGCGAGCGAGGCAACGAAAAGACGTGAAATCAACGCAGGGTCAACACCGATTGTTGACCCATTCCGATCGCGTTCCGTCGAAAGTATTGCCAATACCCTCCCGAGGAGGCTCGAAACGGGCCGAACTGACACGAGAACGGCTGGCCCCTTAGCGTGCGATCGCCGCGATTCTGGGGACAGCGTGCTGGTGCCGATCAGTTCCTGTTGCTCAAGGTCGTGCAGGGCCGAACGACGAACTTTGGGAGGCGGCCAAGCGCAATCTCTCGCCGGTGTGTCGGATACGACGTCCGCCGAGTCATCGAGCCTGAGACGGTGAAATCAGGAGGAACGAGGAATCAGCATCTTGAGGCCTGCAGGTCCGCCGTCCCGTATCGTCTGCGCGGTGATCGAGCGGCATCACGACGGCAGTGCCTTCGAAGGCGTTGCGAGTTATTGCCGTGCGGTGCGTGCCGGTCGGACAGTTGCAGTAAGCGGTACCGCTGCGACTGGACCGGACGGTCGTGCACTTCATCCGGGCGACAGCTTTCGACAGACTCAGGTTGCGCTCGAACGGGCGCTGGCTGCGATTGCCACGTTCGGTGGCTCGCGAGAGCACGTGATTCGTACGCGGCTCTTCATAAAAACGGATGCGGATTGGCGTGGATGTATCCGTGCGCACCACGAGCTCTTCGAGGGCGTCGATCCGGCGAACACGACGCTCTACGTTGCGGGGTTCATTCCGGAGGACGCCTTGGTCGAAGTTGAGCTCGACGCGTGGTTGCCTGCTGAGGCGGACTCCTCGACGTGAGCGAAGCTCGGGCCGAGATCGTCGTCACCGCTCTGGGCGACTCGATCACAGCCGGCAATCCCGGTTGGGATCCGGACCCCGCGCGGCGTCTGCTCGAGGATCCGGGCGACGACG
>Ga0136617_10003763_pt1 | contig 13560 bp, 11 predicted proteins | sample AntDrymUQ3222106_2_FD_129672 | JGI IMG/M metagenome (GOLD analysis project Ga0136617, IMG submission 129672) | Polar desert sand microbial communities from Dry Valleys, Antarctica - metaG UQ322 (21.06) | ecosystem: Environmental > Terrestrial > Soil > Desert | place: Antarctica: Dry Valley...
CGTCTACGTCCAGCTCAGCCTGACGCGCCGACGAGAGCCGCACGCGGTCAGCTCAGCGCAACCGTCCTCGCCATCAGCGACGCCAGCACCATCGCGGATGCTGATCCAGCGCGGCGCTCAACACGGAGGCCTTCGGCGACATCCGCAGGCGACCGCACATCGGCTTCATCCACTCCCATCAACCGCGCTAGCTGCCAGTGGGTGGACCGGTGGCTACCGGCGCTCATCAGTGCGACCACCTCGTATGCCACTTTGCCAGCGAGCGTCGAAAGCCAGTCCTCCGACGAGCTTGACATCGCTGGCTGGTAACCCTCGGCTTCAAGGGCACTCTGCGTCGCGCGCAGCGCGGCCGCCGATCGCGCAAGTACTGCAACATCGTCTTGACTCACGTGGCTGGTCTCGCCGGGAGCAAGCGCTTCAGTTGGAATTCCTCGCTTCAAGAGCGTCGAAATCCAAGTCGCCACGAACCGACCCTCGTCATCCTCGTCGGCCGCTTCATGATGCTCCACGAGACCTTTGGCCGCGTAGTCGACGTGGTGGCTCTCCCCACGGAGATGGCCGAGTTCGGTGGCAACGACCTCGCCGAGAGTGACGATCTGTGCCGCAGAACGGAAGTTCTGATGAAGTTCGAATCGCGTAGCCTGGTACTCGTTCGAGAACCGAGCGATGAGTAGCGGGTCCGCACCAGCGAAGCTAACGATCGATTGCTTGTCGTCGCCGATAAGGACCGCAGGGACGTGTTGTCCATCGTTCAGTGGTCCGATGAGCGCTGTGAGAAGAGCGTACTGAGCGGCCGTGAGATTCTGAGCTTCGTCAACGATGACATGGCCGTATAGGCGGGCGAGCTGGCGCCGCGCAGAAGGCAACTCCAGTAGGTCTATGGCTCGGAGCAGCATGCTGGCGTAGTCGAGCGCTCCAGCGCTTGCCAGTGCCTCGTTCCACTCATTGAGAAACGGGGCGGACTGCAGACGTGCGCGGGCGAGGTCCAAAGCCCGGAAGACAGCGAGTAGGTCGTCCGGGACCGTGCTGCCTTCGGCCTTGAGCCATCGCGACAATAGCTCTGCTCGGTCCTCGTCCCGGGTGAGAATCTCTGGCTCGACTGGCAATCCAATGCGCGTGCCGTGCTGCCTAAGCAGGTCATGTGCGAAGCCATGAACTGTGGTGGTGTCCACTCGTCGATGTAGGTCACCAAGCCTTGTACTGAACCTTTCCCTGAGTTCGTCAGCGGCCTTGACCGTGTACGACAAAGCAAGTATCCGAAATGCCGAATCTGGCGACTTGCTTAGTAGTCTTTCGACTCGTCGCGCCGCTACCTCTGTCTTGCCGCTCCCAGCGCTAGCGACCACAACGATTGCTTGGTCGTCGCTCATCGCTGCCGCTTCTTGGTCGGCGCTGAGTTGGTACGGGATGGTGGTCAAGGTGCCTCAGATTGGATCACAAGAGCGAATCAAGGCGGTCGATGAGCACGCGTAGCGACGTCGGCCACGTCTTGTAGTCGGGGTGCTCGCCAACCAGCCTCCGTGCGAGTGCAGCTCCGACGGAGCCCTTCAGCTGCTTGAGAAGCTGAAGCGTCTTCTTCTCCCCCGCGAGATCAGGTCGCACATCGGTGCATGCTGATCGGCACACCCCCTCGTCGAACTCGACCAGCATGCGCTCGATAGCCCCGTGAGCAGGCCTGTCGCCACCGGTGGCGATCCATACAACGTGTTGATCGTCGCCTCCGGCGAGATCCGTGATGATCGATTGGGCATCGGCTTTCCCCGGCCCGTCATTGTCACTGAAGAGTAGCCAAGGGATCTCAGCCAGCTTCGCGAACTTGATGGCGGCACGAGCCAGATCGCTCTTCATGCTCTCGGGGTCGACGACACACACGCCGTGTGCCTTGCTGCTGAGAGCGTGGCGTATGACGATCGGCAGGAACGCTCGCTCCGTGGCCCCGTCCCCAACAACGATCGCGCTCGCGAACAGGAGTTCCCCGAATGGGCGCTCGACGAGTCGCCGAAGCTTCTCCATTTCAGAGGAATGGGTGCTTGCTCGGAGCGCCCGATGGGTGGTGGCACTCTCGATTCTCGCGGGACCCAGGTCGATCACGACGGATGTTCCTGCCTGATGCCGCACGAGCCGAATGGCCCGTGGCTCTACCGCAGTTACAAGGTGTGAGGAGTGGGTACTTGCCACGACTTGGCCCGTCAGCCGCGAGAGCAACCCCACGAGCTCAAGGTTCGCCTGAGGGTGTAGGTGCGCCTCTGGTTCCTCAATGAGCGTGAGCGGGTGGGGCCGAAGGGCCGGCCCATCCTTTCCGAGCCGGCGGTCGTAGAGCACGCCCTGGACCTGGAGCGATGCGAGGCTCCGGGCTCCTGAGCCGTGCATACGAATCGGAAGCGCCCCGCCGCCGGTATCGAGATCGATCGCGACCGATCTGGCCAATTCCTCAAGCCGGACTGGAAGCGGACTGAGTGCTGGCACACCAATATTACCGACAAGGTCCTCAAGTTCCTGTAGCGATTGCCGGATTGCGTTGAGGGTCGCACTCTTCTCAACGATTTCAGCACTGAGTGTCGCCAGCTCCGCTTCGATCTCCTCCCGTGTCTCATCGGCAACTTCGAGATCGCTCAGCACGCGCCGAATGGCAGAACCGCGGCGAGTGAGTTCTTCGACGAGGTCGCGGCGAGTCTCAACCAGGTCGACGGCGAACAGTGACCGTTGCTCGCGTCCTAATGACCGTGAAGTGGCCGTCAAAACCCAGTCCTGGTGGGCGGCATCGAACGTCAGCACGTTCATCTCGGCTCGAGCGCCGAGTCCCTCGTTGGACCTTCGGATGGTCGTTCGCCAAGCGAATCGCTCTCGGAGGGGCTCCTCGCGGAGCACTTGCACTCCTGGCTCGAGGCGCTGCGCTACGGCAGGGTCAAACACGTCCTCTGCGCTCTCGGATGTTGGCGGTGCCGGCGCGATGACGATGTCGATCTCCGCTTCTGCCGAGCTACTGACGGTTAGGTCATCGAGCTCGGCCGCCAAGCCACCAAGCGCGATTCCGATCGCGCGAAGGATCCTCGATTTCCCGGCGTTGTTCCGTCCGACCAGCAGCGTCAATGTGGGCTCGAGCTCAAGTTCGCAGCGGTCGAGCCCGCGAAAGTCATGAACGCGAACCAGCTCCACATACACCGAGGCGAATCCTGCGAGCTGAGGTGCCTCCGAGTCGGACATACCTCATACGGTAGGGCCGGCTTACCTAGACAAGCGGGACCCTTTCTACGCGTTAGCCGCTGGGCTCCTGCTGCCGTTGGTATCAACGGCGGCCGAAGGACCGCACGCTGTTGAGGCTCGGTCAGCTATGCCAGCGTGATCGCCCGACGGACAAGCGCCTCGTATGCCTCGATCGCTCCCGGCAGCAAGCGCAGGTGGACGACGAGGCCGGATGGCTTCTCGACGATTTCGACTACCTCGGCGACGGCAGGGGCGTCCTCGTCACCTGCGACGACGATCGCGCCGGGCTGGATCAGGCTTGGGTCTCGTGCCTCACGCAGGAAGGTCCAGACGTAGCCACTCTCGTCTTCGTCCATGAGGTCGCAGGTGATATCGACGCTGACCACGACTATCTCCTCCCTGGTCTGCGTCCATGGTACGGGTTGGGCTCGGTCTTGCCGAGGGCGTTGAGCAGTCGAGGCAGCTCGTCGAGGGCGCGGAGCTTGACGGTGAAGTGGGGGCGGTGGAACGACGCCAGCAGCTCGAACCCTACCTCGCGTAGGTGTCCCGCAAGAGGAAGGTGGACGACCCGGTAGGGGGCGAAGCGTTGAAGCAGGCCGTCGAGCGACGCCGGCCCGATGTCGTCGAGCGCGCAGAACACCGAGACACCCAACAAGGGCTGTCCATCGAGGACGTATACGCCCTGCGTCCGGGCGGCGTGCGCTTCAAGCTTCTCGATCGACGTTGGTCCGCCTCGGACGACGACGACGCTGTCGTCGGGGACCGCCTCACCTCGGAGGTGCGGGCGCAGCTCCTGTCGCTCGGGGTGATCGGCCATGGGAATTAGGCGTCGAGCACCAGGTCGGCGACGAGCTGCGCCGCCTCGTCGTGGAGCGTCGGCGCGACGTGGCTGTAGATCCCGAGGGTGATGGCAATGGTCGAGTGGCCGAGCCGCTCCTGCACCACCCGCGGGTGGATGCCTCGTTCCAGCGCCAGGGTGGCCCAGGTGTGGCGCAGCCCCTTGAGTGTGAGCCGGGGCAGGCCGGCTGCTTGGACCCGACGGACGAACGTTGCGCTCACCGCGTCCGGCTTGAGGCAGGAGCCGTCGGGCTGGTGGAAGACCAGCCCGCGATCCTCGAACGCCGCACCGACTACCAGGCGCTCCTCCAGCGAGCGCCGGCGGTGCTCACGAAGAACCGCGATGGTGCCGGCATCGAGCGCGATCGGACGCCGGCCGCGAGCCGTCTTCGGCTCGCCGATCGTGACCTCGCTCCGAACCTGGATGATCGTCTGTACGACGCGCAACCGGCCAGCGTCAAGGTCGACGTCGGACCAGCGCAGACCGAGCGCTTCTCCGCGGCGCATGCCGGTGGTGGCGAACAGGACCCACAGCGCGTGGAGTCGGTGGCCGGATGCCGACGACGTTGCGAGGAATTCCCGCAGGGTGGCCGCGTCCCAGGAATGGATCCCGTCTGACTTCTGGCCGCCGCGCGGCGGGTCGGCGGCGTCGGCCGGGTTACGAGCAAGCCGGCCCCAGCGGACGGCGTCCTTGAAGGCGCGGTGCACGATCGTGTGGACGTAGTTGACGGTCCGAGGGTCGAGCTGCGTCGCCGGCGTGGCGTCCGTCCCGTGGCCATCGGCCGCATGCCGGCGGAGGAGACAGGCCAGCGTGTCCTTGGTGATCTGGCCGGCTTCGGCCAGCTCCTGGCGTAGCCGCTCGGCGGTTGCGGCCAAGGTCAGCCCGTCGGAGCGCAGTTCGAGCGCCCGTCCGACGACCTCCGGGGAGTAGCCGCGGCCCGTTCGGGATGGCGGCCGGCGCCCAGCGGCGAGCAGGTGAGCGTAGAGCCCGTTGAGCGTTCCGGCGTCCACCTTGGCCAGGCGGACAGATCCGACTTGCGAGATCACGTGGTTCCGCATGTTGCGCGAGTACGAGTCGAACGTTGACGGGCGGATCGTCGGCTCGATCGCCCGAAGCCACTCCTCCAGGAACTCGCCGAGCGTCTGGTGGGAGGGCTCGACGTACTCGCCCCGGTCGAACTTCGACAGTAGATCGACGCGCGCCCGCTCGGCCTCCCGTTTCGTCCGATAGCCGGAGTGCCACTTCTGGCGCCGCCCCCCGGTCGCCGGGTCGGGGTCGAGTTCGATCTTCACGTAGTAGCGGTCACCCTTCTTCACAACCGAGCCCCGCATTGCTACGCCCCCTTATCGTCCGACACGGATTCGCCGACCCGGTGTGCGCTCGAGCGTAGGTAGCCGGCCGGGCCGAGTGCCTTGATCTTCGAGGCGAACTCGGCGAGGAAGTCGGCGACCTCGTCGAGGCGGTCGCCGTACTCCACTTCGACCTCGCGCAGGCGGTGCTTGCGCCAGGTTCGGAAGTGCTCGTGCCAGTTGCGGGCGGCATCCTCGGGCCCGAAGATAGCGACCAGCACCTCATCGGACGCCTCCGGGTTCTCGATCCTGATCTCCGCCAGCCTGTCGTCGACCGCTTCGAGCTGGGCATCCGTGCCGAGCAGCGCCCGGTAGAGCTCGGCGACCGGGCGGCGTGTGTCGGATAGCTCGGCGCCCTCCATCCCCGGTGGCGGGATGAAGAAGTAGGCGATCGGTACGTCGAAGACGACCGACAGTAGGTACAGCTCATGAGCATCGAACCGGCGCCGACGCTCGCCGTCGAATCCGCGCTCCATGGCTGAGATCGACGCCTGTGGGAGCTGGTGGCCGGTGAGCTGTGCCAGTCGGTCGGCGACGCCCTGCTGGGTCATGCCTCGGCGCTCGCGGATCGCCTTCACGTTGTAGGAGACGACGGCGTTCACGTCGAGCCCGGCCGGGTCAGGCGGCACTGGGGAATCCACCAGTGGGCGCTTGCGGGGGCGGACCATTCAACCTCTCCAATCCTTGCTGTTGTACTTGACAACCGTACCATGTACATGAGATAAGTTGAGGCTGCTTTGACACACAGCATGAAGGAGTGAACGATGTTGGACGATCTGCCTCCGTTCCTGACCGTCGACCAAGCCGGCAAGGTCCTCCAGCTCGGCCGTTCGAAGACCTACGAGCTCACCGTCGAGTGGGATCGCACGAGCGGCAAGTCCGGCATCCCGTTCGTCTGGTTCGGCAACCAGAAGCGCATCCCCAGGGACGCGCTCGCCCGCTTGGTGGAGGCGCAGCTCGGCCGTCCGCCGGCCGCATGACCCCAGGCCCGGCCCGCCTGGTCACCGGACCCCGCGCCGCGGCGCTTCGCCGCGAGCTTGGGCCTCTGGCGTGGTGCGCCCTCGAGTTCCTGGTCGAGAGGTCCTGCGATGGCACGACCGAGGCGTCGGTGCGTGCGGTCGCCGCAGCTCTCGGCGTCGCCAAGAACACTGCCAACCGCGCCGTCGCTGCGTTGACGCGAGCCCAACTCATCGAGGGAATCCAGGACCGCGGCACCGATGGCCGCTTCCGGCCCGGTCGTTATCGCCTCCGCCTCACCAACGACCTCCTGACACCAGCGATCCCGCAACCCCGATCGCAACATCGTCCCCACCCGACCGCCGCCGTTCCCGCGCAGCTCACGCTCCTCACCCCGGCCTGACGATGCAAACTCCCGACCTCTCGCCCCACCGAACCGATCAGCACGACAGACAAGTGCCCGCAGGCGGCAGCGGGAGGCGCTCGTGCTGCGGGTGACAACCATCCACGCCCGCACCGCCGGAGCATCCGCTCGGTACTACACGAGCTACCTCGCGGAGGACGGCCCGGAAGGCGAGGGTCAGTGGCTGGGCCGACAGGCCGACGGTCTGGGCCTCGACGGCGTGGTATCGACCGACGACCTCGAGGCGCTGCTGTCGGGCCACGACCCCGCTACTGGGACGCGGCTCGGCACGCCCCTCGTCGACCGCTACGACGCCAAGGGTCGGCTGATTCCCGCGGTGGCCGGCTTCGACGCCACGTTCTCGGCACCAAAGTCCCTGTCGGTTTGGTGGGGACTCACCGGCGACCCCGGCCTGCTCGAAGCCCACGACCTCGCCGTCCGAGCCGCGCTCGAGCACCTTGAGCGGTTCGGTTCCACCACCAGAGTCCGTGTCAATGGCGCCCGGCAACACCCGGATGCCCACGGCCTGACGATGGCGGCGTTCCGGCAGGCGACCTCGCGTGAGGACGACCCGCAGCTGCACACCCATGTCGTCATCTCCACCAAGGTGCGAGCGCCCGACGGGCGGTGGTTGGCGCTCGACGCCCGCTACCTCAAGCGACACCAGCGTGCTCTTGGCGGCCTCTACCAGTCCGTGCTGCGTGCCGAGCTGACCCATCGCTACGGCGTAGCGTGGGGGCCAATCGAGAAGGGACAAGCAGAGATCGTCGGCATGCCCCGCGAGCTGCTCGACGGGTTCTCGAAGCGGACGGCGCAGGTCGAGGCCGCCCTGGCCGACAAGCTCACGAAGTTCCGTGAGCGGGAGGGACGCGACCCCACGCGCTGGGAGCGCGCGGCACTCACGCGTGAGGCGGCGTCCGATTCGCGAGCATCCAAGACCAATCAGTCCGTCGACAACCTCGGCCGCCGGTGGAAGGACGAGGCGGAAGGACACGGATGGACGCCGGCCCGCCTCGTCATCGCCATGCGCGCCGCGGTGCGAGCTGTCCCGGACCGGGAGCACGCCACCGTCGCCGATGTGATCGAGCAGCTCTCGGCGAACGGCTCGTGCTGGACGCGCGCCGACGTACTTCGCGCCGTCTGCGACCTCGACTCACCCACGTCCCAGATTTCAGGTCACGGCTGGGCGAACGCGGTCGAGTCCGCCTGCGATCGAGTCATCGACGCCTGCGTGACGCTCGACCCGCCGGTCGAACGCAACCCGGTTCGCTCGTCCGATGGACGCTCGATCTGGATCCCCCCGGTCGAGCCCTACCTGACCCACGAGCGGGTTCTAGCCCAGGAGGAGCGCATTCTCCTGTTCGCCATCGAAGCCCACGAGACGTCTCCCCAGCCGTCCACCACCCTTGATCGTGCCGGTCTCGACGTGCTCCAAGCCGACGCCGCTGCCGCCGTCGCCGGCGACGACCGGCTCGTCCTGCTGGTGGGCCCCGCCGGCACCGGCAAGACCACCACCTTGCGACACGCAGCCGACGACCTCCGCCGCCACGGTCGTCCCGTCTTCGGGGTCGCGCCCACCGCCAAGGCCGCCAAGGTCCTCCGCGACGAGACCGGCACGCAGGCCGACACCGTGGCCAAGCTCCTGTACGAGTGGCGCCCCGGTCACGAGCCACGCGATCCCTTCCGGCTCCCGCCCGGCACGACCCTCGTGGTCGACGAAGCGGGAATGGCCGGCACTGGTGCCCTTGACCAACTCGTCACGCTCGCCGTGGCCCAGAAATGGCGACTGGCCCTCGTCGGCGATCCCCGCCAGCTCCAAGCCGTGGGCCGGGGCGGCATGTTCGACGAGCTCTGCCGGGTCGGCCGTACCCACAAGCTCGCTACCATCCATCGGTTCCGCCACCGCTGGGAACGGGCCGCGTCCCTCCAGCTGCGATCCGGCAAGCTCGACGCCATCGACGCCTACATCAGTCACGGGAGCGTCAGCGACGGCACCTTCGACGACCTGGTCGCGGCCGCGGCCCGCCAGTGGATCGACCACACCGCCGATGGGCGAACGGTCGCCGTCGTCGCTGAGACTAACGAGCACGTCGACGCCCTCAATAGAGCCATCCAGGAGCAACGCCGAGCACTCGGTCACCTCGGCGCGACCGCCGCCCGTGTCGCAGGAGGAGAGACGGCGACCGTCGGCGACATCGTCGTGACCCGCCGCAACGACCGAACCGTCCGTACCGATCGAGGCGAACCGGTGCGCAATCGCGACCGGTGGAACGTCGTCGGCGTCGCAGCCGACGGTGGGATGACCGTGTCGCACTTGGGCGGACACGGACAGGTGACGCTAACGGCCGCCTACGTCACTGCGAACGTCCGGCTCGGCTACGCCGCCACCGCCCACGGCCACCAAGGCGACACAGTCGATGTCGGGATCGCCATCGTCACCGCGGCGACCAGCCATCGAAGCCTCTACGTCGGAGCGACCCGCGGACGGCAGGAGAACCGTCTGCTCGTCGCGACCGACGAATCCCAGGAGGCCCGCGATGTCCTCGAACAGGTCCTCACCAACGATCGAGCCGACACACCGGCCGTGGCCCAGCGCCGGCATCTGGCCGCCCAGCTCCCCGGCTCAAGCGGGGTTGGCGGCGACGCTCGGTCGGCGGAAGAGAAGCTCGCCGCCGCTCGCCGGGCGCTCGACGACGTCAAGCGCCGCATCGATCCATTCCTTCAGCCACTCCAGGAAGCGGAGAGCGACGTGCGCGCCGCCGAGGATGCTCTTCGTACGAGTCGAACCGCTCTAGTGAACTCGCCGGCGTGGCGACGCCGCCGGCCGGCACGGTCGGTCGCCGACGCCTCCGAGGCTCTCACCGACGCAACAGGGCGCCGGGATGCCGCTGAACATGCGGCTGCGCCGTATCTCGCCGACGTCGATGCTGCCGAGGCACAGGTCGAACATGCCGAGCGCTACGCAACTACTGCTCGCATGCGAGATCGGCTCGAGTCGCTCTCCCTCACCGCCCAAGCTCGAGGGATCGGGCGCGGTGTCGGAATCGACGGACCCTGATCACCACGCGCCGGCGGTTCGGCGACAAGTTCCGTCCTAACGTCGATGGCATCGTGATTCCATCGGAACGGCCGGGGCGACGCTCGTGACGCTTACCAACGGCGGCAGCTTCACAGACAAGGTCAATTTCATCTGGTCGGTGGCGGACCTGCTTCGCGGCAGGTATAAGCAGTCGGAGTACGGGCGCGTCATCCTCCCCTTGGTCGTGATCCGGCGGCTGGACTGCGTCCTCGAGGACGCCAAGCCGACCGTGCTCGCCCGTGCCGAGGAACTGGCTGGAAGGATCGACAACCCTAGCGACGCGCTGTGTGCGGCCTCTGGCCACGAGTTCTACAACCTGGCGCCGATCGACTTCGCCAAGCTGACCGCCGACCCGGATCACGTTGCGGACAACCTGCGTGCCTACATCGGTGGCTTTTCACCCTCGGCGCGCAAGGTCGTCGACAAGTTCCGGTTCGAGGAGCAGATCAAGCGCCTGGACGAGTCCGGGCTCCTCTACATCGTCATCTCCCGCTTCGCCGAAATCGACCTGCACCCGGCGGTCGTCGGCAACAGCGAGATGGGATACATCTACGAGGAGCTGATCCGCCGGTTCTCGGAACAGTCGAACGAGACGGCGGGCGAGCACTTCACACCCCGCGAGGTCATCCGGCTGATGGTGAACCTGCTGTTCGCCGAGGACGACGCTCTCCTCCGCGACGAGGGGATCGTCAAGACGCTGCTCGACCCGGCATGCGGAACCGGCGGCATGCTCGCCGTCGCCGCCGAGCACCTCAAGGCGATGAACCCTCGCGCCCACCTCGAGGTTTTCGGCCAGGAGCTGAACGACGAGTCCTTCGCCATCTGCCGCTCCGACATGATGCTCAAAGGCCAGACGTCGACGAACATCGTCTCCGGCAACAGCTTCTCGACCGATGGGTTCATCGGGCGCACCTTCGACTACCTACTCGCCAATCCGCCCTTCGGCGTGGAGTGGAAGAACGTCGAGACGGTGGTGAGGGCAGAGGCGAAATCGCTCGGTTTCTCCGGCCGATTCGGCGCCGGGCTTCCCCGGATCAACGACGGATCGCTTCTGTTCCTGCAGCACATGATCTCGAAGATGCGACCGGCCAAGCAGGGGGGCTCGCGCCTCGCCATCGTGTTCAACGGATCCCCGCTGTTCACGGGCGCAGCCGGATCGGGCGAGTCGGAGATCCGGCGGTGGATCATCGAGAACGACTGGCTCGACGCCATCGTCGCTCTCCCGGACCAGCTCTTCTACAACACCGGCATCTCCACCTACATCTGGGTCGTGACGAACCGCAAGCGGCCCGACCGCAGCGGGCGCGTGCAGCTCATCGACGCTCGCGAGCTCTTCGTTCGGATGCGCAAGTCCCTCGGCGACAAACGCAAGGAGATCAGCCCGGCCCAGATCGACGACATCACCAACCTGTATGGCGACTTCACTGAAGGCGAACGAGTCAAGGTTCTCCCGAACGAGTCCTTCGGGTTCCAGCGCATCACCGTCGAGCGACCCCTCCGGCTGCGTTGGGAGATCACCGACCTCACCTCCGCCGAGCTCGCAGCGACTAAGGCATGGGCGAAGCTCACAACTCTGCAGCAGCTCGACCTCACCGACCGCCTCGACCGCCTTGCAGGCACCGCTGCAACGAGTGAGAAGGTGATGGCCGACGCGCTCGGGCCGGTGCCGCCAGTGATCACGGCGGAACTCTGGAAGCACGTCGCCGTCTCCCATCACGAGGGCGTGCTGCAGTCGAAGAAGGGTCAGCCGCTCCCCGACGCGGAGTTGCGCGAGCAGGAAAGCGTCCCACTTCCCGCCGGCACGCCGACGTGGGACCTGGCTGACGTCGGCGCGGCGAAGCGGCTGGCGAACGCCGGGCATCGGGCCGCCGTTGACGCCTACATCGAGGCCGAGGTCTTGTCCTGGGTGTCGGACGCCTGGGTCGACCACTCGAAGACCCGCATCGGCTATGAGATCCCGCTAACTCGGCACTTCTACGCCTACACCCCACCCCGCCCAGTCGCCGAGATCGACGCAGAGATCAAGGCGCTCGAAGCCGAGATCCGTGCCCTGCTCGACGAGGTCACAGAGTGACGTGGCGGCAGGCGCAGCTCAGGCGCCTCTTCCGAATCGTGAATGGCGGGACGCCAGCCGCCGACGAACTCAATTGGGGTGGTGAGGTGCGGTGGGCGACGCCTATCGACCTAGCACCTGTGGACGGTGGCCAGTTGGAGCTGACGCAGCGAACAATCTCAGCACTCGGCCTCCTCACTGGCAGTCGGTCTGTCAATGGCGGTTCTCTGGTGCTCTCGACTCGTGCATCCATTGGCTACGTAGCGCATGTCAGCAACCGCACTGCGTTCAACCAGGGCTGCCGCGGGCTTGAGCCGCGGTCGTCCGACGTCGTAACACGGTTCTATCTGTACGTCCTGTTGGCGCGACGCTCTGATCTGCAAGCGCTCGGCAGCGGCTCAACGTTCATGGAGCTGAGCTCCGAAGCCCTTGGCAGCCTTTCGGTCCCCGTGCCGCCAGTTCGGGAGCAGAGCCGGACTGTCGAATACCTCGACGCCGAGACGGCGCGGATCGACGAGACCGTTATGAAGCGGCGACGCTTGTTTGAGCTACTTGAGGAGCGGGTTGCCACCGTGACGGCGAGTGCGCTCGGAGCAGCGGGTTTCGACTCCCGATGGGACGGCGTTCCGGACAGGTTCGGCCAATTCTCAATGGTGCGGCTTGGGCACGTCGCCGAAGTGCGGAGCGGTCTGACGGTGGATGCCGCTCGCCGCTTCGACGGAGCGACAATCCAGGTTGGGTATTTGCGCGTCGCTAACGTGCATGCGGACCGCATCGACACAGCGGACGTCAAGGAAGTTGAAGTCGATCCGGTGCTACTGAGGCGGCACCTTCTCGCGACGGGCGACGTCCTGATGACCGAGGGTGGAGACATCGACAAACTCGGCCGCGGCGCAGTTTGGGATGGTCGCATAGTGCCATGCCTCCATCAGAACCATGTATTCGCAGTCCGGGCGCAGCGGGGCGTTCTCCATCCGCAGTTCCTCGCTCTGCTCACCCGGACCCCCTATGCGCGTGCGTACTTCGAAACGACCGCGACGAAGACCACCGGGATCGCGTCGACCAGTTCAAGCAAGATCCGAGATTTCCGCATCCCACTCCCTACTGTCGAGGAACAGCGCAGCATCGTTGCCGAAGTAGATGAGCGACTCGCTGCAATTCGTGCCGCTTGCCGGGCCGCGGGCGGACAGATTTTGCTGCTCGTGGAGCATCGTCGGTCGCTTGTCATAGCGGCGGTTCAGGGGGAGGGGACGGCAGCCTGATGCCGAAGTCGAGGGAGCGGGACTTCGAAGACGAGGTGTTTGACTCCCTCGTCATAGACGGAGGTTGGATCGCGGGACTGGCCGATGACATCGACCTCGGCACGGGAATAGCGCCAGCGGAGCTGCTCACATTCATCGGCCAAACGCAGATCGAGACGTGGAACCAGCTCCTTGTCCAGATGGGCAACGACCCGGACCGGGCGCAGCGTGAGTTCCGAAAGCGCGTCGCCGCCGAGATCGACAAGCGGGGCACGGTCGACGTGCTCCGCCGCGGCGTGAAGGGATGGGGCCTCAGGTTCGACCTCTGCTACTTCAAGCCGGCCCACGGCCTGACGCCGCTGCTCGTCGAGCGTTACGCGGCGAACCGGCTGACCGTGACCCGCCAGCAGCGGTACAGCTCGAAGCACACCAGAAC
>Ga0136617_10003764_pt1 | contig 13560 bp, 14 predicted proteins | sample AntDrymUQ3222106_2_FD_129672 | JGI IMG/M metagenome (GOLD analysis project Ga0136617, IMG submission 129672) | Polar desert sand microbial communities from Dry Valleys, Antarctica - metaG UQ322 (21.06) | ecosystem: Environmental > Terrestrial > Soil > Desert | place: Antarctica: Dry Valley...
AGGATGGCATCAAGCAGCAAGCGCTCAGAGGTGCGTGGGCGTCCGCCAGATTCATGTGGCGGGTTGGGTGGAAGCAGCTTCTCGATCTCCTCCCACAAATCATCAGGAACTCGACGCGGGGTTTTCATCTCGCCAGCTTACCAAATCTTTTAGGTTTGCAGACACGCACTAAGAAGATTCGCAGCGTCAAAGGAAAGCTATGCGGCAAACTCTCGGATCGCATGTTTGCGACATCACGCGCGCAGTTGCACTCAAAAAAGTAGCAGAGAGCGTGCAAATGTATTTAGCTGTCGAACACGACGAGCACCACGCTCTGACTATGATTGAGCGCGCCGTCGGCGAATGGTACGTGAGTGAGGTCGAAAGTCTATTGGCTGACGGCACTGAACTGCTAACCGTGCCACGTCATGGTCACGCCCACCGCTTTCGTGAACGTCTCTGCGAATTGAGGGAGCGAGAGCACATGGCGGCTATGGATGACGGATTGCGGCAAGCAGCATAAACACAAGTTATCGCATGGATGTATTGAGAATGGAGGAATGAAAATGGAAAACACAAGCTACCCCCAACAGATTGAAAAGGTATCACTCGACTTGGCAGAAACGATGGCGCAAGCTGCAACCCAGCGCGAGCGAGTCGCAGAGATCGAAGCCATCTTGACGCTCGAAATCGCCAATGCGAAAACGCCGGAAGGAAAGCCTCTTTACTCGAACGAAGCGACGAGAAGCGCCGAACTCGTCTTGCGTTTGCGTGACAACCAAGACGCGGCGGAAATCAAACAGTCGCTCGGACGCGCCGACGAAAAGCGTGCGCGACTCTTGGCGCGTCTCGAACATCTACGCGGTGAGTTCAAACTGCATCTTCTCGACAGGCAAGCCGAAATCGCCGCCCGCCATGCTCCCGTAATCTGAAAACGGTTAGTGAGGCGGTGAAAGGAAGTGTAAAATAATTCGGTGAGGCAAAGTCCGCAGGTCATTACAGGTCATTACGGAAGTTCCAGGAGTAAGAAGACATGAGCATCACGGTTGAAGCGATTTACGAATCAGGAGTCTTAAAGCCGCTCGAACCGCTCGACAGTCTCAGAGAGCACGAGCGGGTGCGCGTCGTCGTGCAGCCAGTGAGCCTTGTCGCCGAACAACGCCGGGAGCACATCAAGATTGACCCGGCAATCGCGCTGGACATCGCCGAGTCACCGGAGAACGATCTGCTCACAGAACGATAACTATTTTGCACGCCATCTCGCGTCCGATAAAACATCTTTTTGGGACTCAGGGTGGGATTAGTATCAATCATTTTGGTGTGTGCGATTCTTAACAGCTTGATAGTGTTACGGAGACGGTAGGTGCGTTTGGTCTTCTTGCATTTCACACCTCAAGATTACCAGCACTGCTGTCTCTGTAGCTGTTTATGCAACAACGCCTCTGCAAACTAATTTACCGTCACGCCATCCTGATGCTTATCTTCACAAGCGCCACCGTACAAACAGTGGGAGCACACACCCGGAGACGGGCTTGCATAATATTGATTGTTCAGCAGACTCCCCAGAAGATCATCAACATGCCGTTCGGTTGCCGCTAAATCGTCGGCGTCAAACGTGTGAATTTGGTTGTGGCGTAACGAAGCTAGGTGTGCGATTGGTTTATTCATTCCCTTCGCATAAGCCCACAATTTCAACCGATGGTGTTCAAGTAAGCCGCCGTGTGAACAGTCGAAGACAACCACAAAGTCAGCCCCCACAACATCCACCGACCCGTGCAACGTCATTCCGCCATGTTTGAGAACAACTTGGCGTTCGTGCGCTTCAATACCCGCGTCGCGCAATGCTGCGTATGCAGAATCATTCTGAAAACGTGCCGCGAAGGTAAGTGCCTCACGGACGCTCTCTGCAGGCAAAGACGGATCGAAGCGGGCAAGCCTCTGCTCATCAGCGATATTCAACGCAATAGCTTTGCGTGTAAGTCTCGCCACTCGCTCGACCAAACTTATTTCATCGTCAAAGCCGGGATGCCCTTCGTGATGACCGAACCGGAATCTCGCCGGACACAAATCGTAATCGTTAAGCGCAAGTATCGGAAGATTACTGAAAGCAAAGCTGATTGGTTCCATCTGCTGCTCTATTGATCGAAAAAAAATAGGAGGGTCAGCAGGAGGGCGAACCAAATCAATCGTAGGGTCGAACTGAATCGGTTCAAAGCAGACATCAACCGCGTCAAGTCCCGGAAGGAGCAGATCAAGCCCGCCGCCCTTCGCTTCGGTCGAGCACAGAATTACATGGTCGCGCGCCCGCGTGAGCGCAACGTACATTACGCGCCGGGCTTCTTCAATCTCGCGCTGGTTGTGCTGATGTTCGAGCAATGTGAACAGCGCGGGGGTTTGCGTAATCCCCTCGTCATCTTCAAATTCAAACGCAACGCCTAGCGAATCATCAAAGTAAACTGGCTTACTTGCGCTTGGGCTTTCTCTTGCCAAATCCGGGACAATCACAACTGACCACTCCAATCCCTTTGAGCCATGAATGGTCATCAGCGAAACTGCATCTTGCGCTTCCACAATTGGACGCGGAACTTTTACTTCTCCGCCAATCAATCGCTTGATCTGACGCACGAGAATAGATAAATCAGTGATGCTCTGCTCTAGTGTAACGACGAGTTCAAAGAATCCGCGCCAGTCCGCTTCACGTCTCTCCGCTCCCGGAAGATTGGCGATCACCGCGCAGTAACCGGTCAGCCGATTGGCAATTTGAAGCAGGCGGCTCGGCGTTTCGACGCGCCGCTTCCTCAACAATTCACTAAGTACCTCTGTGATGTGCTGTAATTCAGGCGTGATTTGTACGAGACTCCACCATGATGATACGCGCGGCAAGCTTTCGCTGGCGGTTAACAACTCTCTGTCACTGACCGCAAAGAAAGGGCTGCGTAACACTGCCACAAGTGCGAGATCATCTGTCGGGTCGGCGAGAAAGCGGAGCATTGCCCACGCATCTTTAGCTTCGCGTGTATCGAGGAGGTTGCCGCCGCCGGAATGGATAACGGGGATGCCGTGGTTTGCGATCACCTCACCGCACAAATCCAATGGCTCCCATGTGCGTGACAGAACGGCAAAGTCGCCGGGACGTACAGCTCGCAGTTCATTCGTTAATTTGTCATGCACGAGCGTTTTTTCATCTAGCATTCGTTTAATCGTTTGCGCGATCTGCCGCGCTTCTGTTAGCTGTCGTTGGGCTTTCCTAACTCCCTTCTCAGCCTGTACGGTGTAGGCTTGCAAATGTGGTCCGGGGTGGGGTGCGTCACTCCGACTCGCTTCGAGATTTTGGTGCATTTCGCCGAGCACAACAGCAAAAACTCTATTCAAAATATCCGTCAATCCGGCGTGTGCGCGAAAGCTAACTGATAGGGCGTGAGACTCGCCTCCGGCATTTTTTATGCGTTCACGGACTTTGCGAAAGACGCTTACATCGGCACGCCGGAATCCGTAAATAGATTGCTTCTCATCGCCGACGATTGTTGTAAGCATCCCCTCGGCGGTGAGATGTTGAAGCAGTTCAGCTTGAATCGGGTTCGTGTCTTGGAACTCATCAACGAGAATCGCCTTCCAACGCTCGGCGTAATACGAGCGCACTTCAGTATTCTGAAGTGCGCGAAGAGCGCAGACTTCGAGGTCGGCGAAATCCAGTACACCGGCACGACGCTTCGCCGCCCCGACATGCTCGCGTGCTTGTGAGAACGCTTCACGCAAAACGGGAATCGTCTCGGACAAACTTTCGTCAGCCTTTCCGAGCTCAAGTGTCAGTATCCCCTCGCTAAGGGCAGGCTTTACACAATCGTCGCGTAATGTCCGTAACGCTTCCTTGACTGCTTCCAAACCTCCATTGCTCCAAAGTTTCGCACTGCCGACATTGAGCTTAACACTAGCTATCACCTCAAGGTGTTGACGCGGAGAATCTCCCCGCTCAAGCCCGATCACGGCTTCGTGCGCCAACGACGCCAGTCTTCCAATTTGTCGCCCAGCTTACCGCTATACTCTCTGAGGGTATTATGAGCCTCAAGCCACGTTCGCTTGTTTATCAGAGCCTTTAATGATTCCTTACGCGCTTGCTCAACGAGAGCCGCCCACCCTTCAGGTCCGTGTTCGAGCGCCCGCTCCGCCGTTACAGGATCATCGAAGAATGATTGTAGGATCGAGCGCAAAGCTGAATGCGGCAACCGCTCATAAACGCTCGCCGGTAAATGTTCGAGAGACTCATCAAGCCACTGAGCATTACGGATTTTCCCTTCGAGTTCGTCGAGAACATTAAAGTCAGGTGAAACACCGGCGGCTTGCCAGTGATCCCGGCAGATACGTGCGGCGAGCGCGTGAATCGTACTGATCTGCGCGAATTCCAGTTCTGCAAGCACGTCGGCTTCGCTTGGCAATCGCTTCGTTACGAGTTTGCGGATGCGGGCGCGTAACTCTGCCGCCGCTTTTTCCGTAAAGGTAACGGCGACTACTTCGAGTGGAGAGAGGCGACTCTCTAAGTGATGCAGGTAGCGTTCAGCCAGCATGTGGCTTTTACCCGTACCAGCTCCAGCGGTGACGGCTATTGAGACCGGCGAGTGAACCGCGTTCTGTTGCTTTGCGAGTTTCGCTTGCAATTCAAGTTCGTTCACTATGCCGCTCCTTTCCGTTCGAGGCGCACTCCCTTGCGACACACAAGATCATAGTCGCAGTAGGCGCAAGCGATCCGTTCCGCATCCGGCTCGACAGCAAAGTGCCCGTCGCTCAGATTGTTCTTGATACGCTCGACAAACGCTTCAAGAACAGTCGAATCGCCGCCCAAAGATTTCTTGATGATTCTGCTTTTTGATAGCGAGTAGTAATAAGCATCGGCTACCGGCTCGCCGCCGTAGAGTGCTGAGCTGGCGACATGAACATATATCGGTAGCTGTATGTCGAGCCGGGTCTTCCCCTCTATATCTTTCGGACCCGGGGTTATGCTCGCGCCGCTCTTGTAGTCCACAAGCACAACCCCGTCCGTCGTGCGATCAATCCGATCAACGATTCCCTTGATCTTCAAGCCGTGCCATTCGCCTTCAAACTTTTGCTCGGAGGCAAGAATCACTGCTCCGTCCTTGATGAAGTCAGCCCCGGCGACGGCGCGCCGTAATATCGCAAGGTGTTCGTTGCGTTGCGCGTCCCACGCCGGTAGGAGTGTCAATCCCAGATCTTTCTCAGCCCGGCGAAACGCCGCCTCCAGATTGTCGAGTACAAGTTCGCGCGCCGAACTGGACGGCAAAGATTCCGGAGCGCGAGTAACCGATCTGAGGGCAATCTCTAATACTTTGTGATAAAGATTGCCTTTCATAGCTGCACTAAGGGTATCCTCAGCTTCTTCGGCTTCAACTAACTTCAAAATGTATTGACTGAACCAACCGAACGGACACTGACCAAGCTTGGTAAGTTGCGAAGCACTCCAGACGTGGTTGGTGAAATCGAAGGGCTTACCCGTTGCACCATCGTACTCGTCGTGAACATTCGTACTCTCGCGGCCCCGCTCCACAGCAAACGCTCGTCGCGCGTTTGTAAGTACCGGATCCTCCGGGTCATCGTCGTGCCTTAACAGAATACGCCGCAACTCCTCCGGGCTTGATGCCGGAAGGGTTGGCATAGCGGTTGTGACCGAAACATCAATTCCCAATCGCGCAAGATATGGACTCGGAATCGTCTCTCTACCTTGCATCGTGCGTGGATAGCTGAGAGTGATGGTTTCGGTTGCAGTTTGCAGAAGCGCGTAAAACGAGAGTGCTTCGCGTCGCGCGGCGTCAGCCGCCGTTTCGAGTTCAAAGCCCATCTTGGCGAGTTTGTGCCTCTCATGAAAATCCAAGATGGCATCCTCCGCCGTCATCGCAGGTAGCATTCCTTCCGCCATACCTATCACATACAGGTGAGCATGGCGGGTTCCGAAAAGCGTAAGCGGGGTGTGCAACTCAATTCCGCCGCTACCGGGTTGCGCCGGAACGGTTAATAGCACGAGCAACTCCATCACTTCTGCCGCGAATCCTTCTTTGGTTAAAATTTCTGCTGATGGCTCGGCAAGCGCGGACAGTTCACTCAGTAGCGTGTAATAAGCCAGCACCTCGCGCGACCAACTGCCGACTTTGCTGCCAATATCAAATGCGCTCAGGAGTTCTTGAAGATGCTCGACCCAAGCTGAGCGTGTGTCTTGCTGTGGGAGAGCAGCGAGCGGCGCGAGGTTGACGCCGAGCGCCTGCCATCTTGCTAAGCCGGAGGGATGTCGAGCGCGCACCGCCGCCCACTGTTTGTCCGGCAGTCCCGGACCTAGCGGTTGAGCCAGTAGCCGCGCCGTCGCCTCGAACGGCAATTTGTTGAGGGCGACTTCAAAGAGTAGCCGCACCCATGTTCCGATCCGTGTCTCGCTCAGTGGCACAGCGTAGAGAGCGCGGATGGGAAGACCGTATTCCCACGCTACCGACGAAACGATAGGACCGTAAAACGCATCGTCACGCGCCACAAGCGCGATTTCATCGGGGGGCGTACCGTTGATTAACTTGCTTTTGATCTGCGCCAAGACCCCGCGCACCTCCGCTTCGACATGCGGATAAGCATGCACCGGAACATCGGACTTCGTTGGGGATTCGGCAGTAAAGTCGAGTGACAATCTTTCTCCAATTGTGGAGGGCGCGCACGCCTCACGCTCGACTTGCCATCCTCGTTGACTCAGTAGTTCAACCGCTTCCCGGTTTTCACTAAAGATTGAATTTTTAGAACACGGCAATCCGAATGCACTTCCGTCTGCACCAATCGCGTCGATAAACGAAAGCTCATCAATGCGCGGGCGAAAGTAGCCATAGACGTATATCTTTCTGGGCGTAAGGTTGCACTCGATGGCACGCCAAAGCACTTCCGCTTGGTCAACTAACTTTCTTTCGCGCAGTCGCGCGCGATAATTTTCTGCCACTCGAACCAAGCTTCGGACGCGCGACGAGCCGATATTTGCGAGTGCTTTCAAATCAGCGTTAGTTCGTAACAGAGTTTGTAGTGACGGCTTCAAACCGCGCGCCGCCGTTTCCGCATCTCCGAGATCAAACACATCACGGGTCGCCGCGCGCAGGGTCTGACTGGCGATGAGTGCGGAAGCTACTCTCAGGTTGGCTTCGTTGATGACACTAAGAGCAAGACTCTCAAGGCTTCGCTCCGGAGCGTTCACTGACTTTGCTGCCCGCTTAGTCGGGGTAATCACCTCGTAACCGGAAGGGACATGAGGTTGCGGACAAGGATTGAGGTACACGGTTCGCTTCGTCATAATTTCATCCTCTCGCGGCAATGTAGGAGTAAGCTCCGTAGTACATACCTTAGTTCAACTGCTTGGTTTATAATTAGTGCTTGAATTTTATGCTGTTAGTTATCAATTTCTTACTTAAGGTGAATGTTTGTGTCTCGTCGCCCTCGTAGCCAACCGCAAGACCGATTTCTACAAACTTTCGAGTTGCTTAACCAAGCGATTACGCTTCCTCCAACCCGCTCCATCGGCGAAGAACTCCACTCCGGTTTACGAGATGTGCAAGCTGCTGCACAACACAATCAAGTCACACAAGAAATTGCGACAGGATTCATTTCAGCAGTAAATGCTGTTTTATATGTTCTTCCACAAGGCTACCGCCAAAGATTTCTGTTCGATGCAAGCATGATCGGCGCAATTCTTGCTAACTGGAACGGAGACCAACAACGTCTCTCTTCAACAATCTATCCGCGTTATGACGCGGAGTGGTGGCACGGGCGCATAGGAATGCCGACAAGGAGCCTCAACGGAAGAGACTCTTTTCTCGGATTCATTGCGTTTCCGGGAGGCGATGATCTCTCAAATATTGATTTGCGTGACTATGCGTTTCTTTGTCACGAGCTGGGTCACAACATGCTCTACTATGACGACACTGCATTCACGCAAAATTTCTCGGCTAAACTTGAGCAGGTGACAAGTATGCTGGCACTCGCTGGCGTCGCCGACCGAGGTTCAGCGCGGTTGAAAGCGCAACGCAATGTTGAAGAGCTTCGTCGTAAGTGGACGCCGACTCCCGACCATGAAAACTGGGCTAACGAGATGATGATGGACTTAATCGCCTTATGGACGTGCGGTCCCGCCTATCTCGCAAGCTTCGGGTACGAAGTCGATGATGACTCGAAGAATCCGTATGTCGTTAGCCAAACTCACCCGCCCTATGCTTTGCGCGTCGAAATAATGTTAGCGGCGAGCGAAAAACTCGGATGGGGCAAGTACACACAAGGCTTAAACAACCGCCTCAAAGGGTGGCAAAGTTCCAAATGGAAATCACATTACACAAACAAATATGTTGCGCTAGCCGATTCAAAGATCGTTGGCGCGTGCATCACCTGCACGCTCGCCGCTTGCGAAACTATCGGTCTGCCCCGTTGCGACGAGCGGCACGTCGAGCGAGTCAAAGAGTTAGTTAATCGCGGTGACACGCCAGACTTCGGTACTGACGTAATAATCGCCGCGTGGGTCGTGCGACAACAAACCGACGAGCACTCCTTTGGTCAGTGGGAACAGAAAACAATCGCTTCGTTGTTCGACCGAATCGTCAGCCAGAGTGACCTCCGTCATACAGAGCCGTCATGAGGCGGTGACACCTGTGATGCTGTACGCCCGCGATTGTTGCAGCGCACCCCTATCGGCGACATACAACACCCATGGCAGACGCATCCCCGTATCCGGCTTTGTAAAGCACATGTCTGCACCCCACATCACGTCGCGGATCACGTCATCGCAAACTGCCCGCCCATGTATGTCTATCACCCGAACCATTAACGGGCACGCAGTTCCTTGAGTCAGGAACTGGCTGCCGGTGGTGCAGATGAGTGCTGCGTTGTCATCGTCATATGGGAAAAGGCATTCGCCGGCGAGAGGGTTCGTCGTCCCGCCTTCATTGCGGAAAACACGCCAGCCTTCCGCGTCCTTCATAACTTCGACAACCGTCCATACGGAAGCCTCGCTAATCCATCCGCGGCTCAACATTTCGGCATGAAGTCGTTCGATGTCTTGCCGCTCATTCCACCTATCGCCGTCGCCCAGCAATCTGCCATCACGAAGGAACAGCACGCGCTCGAAATCAGGCTGGCGTTTTGATCTTATTAGTAGCGAGTGCATATCGGTGAATTGGTCGAGCAGTCCCTTATACAAACTGCCAGAAGGTATGGGTTCGGCTTTGCTGATACTAACCGGAATCTTATCGGGTCTGAAGAGCAACCCGTCAGCCGGTGATTGAAAGCCATAGCCGAAACACGAAACAACATCTGTGTTGTGTGCGCCTCCGACATCGAGACCGATGTGGACGTTGTAATTAAAGGCGTCGGCAGGCGCGAACGGCACCCAGTGGTGCTTGACGAGCAAGCCGCCGATACACAACTCGTAGCGTTGCCGAATGCGCCTTGCGATTTTCGGCTTTTTTTCTTCCAGTTCTTCTATCGGGCGGTCAGTCCAATCGGTCGTCAACGTGTTATTGAAATGAATGCATTGCGAAGGTACTTCAATACGCCGCTTGATCTGCTCGTGCGTATCGTTGTCTTCGTATGGGTTGTCCTTCCCTTCCGGCAACACAGCAAGAAGCGCGTCATACTCGCCCCGCTCAACTTCCCTTCTGATCTCCTCCACATCCTTGTAGCGGAAGAGCGTGAACTTAAAGTTGATTCCTTGTTCAACGAGAATGCGGTTCATATCTTTCAAAAAGCGGTCTGCCGGTTGTTCTCCGGCACGGCGAGTCCACGCGAGCAATGGATTGATCGGTCGCTGCTGCAAAAACCCGTAGCGGCGGATGTGCTCTGAGCGACGTTTGGCGCGCTTTCGGAGAGCGTCTTCTGAAGCCGTATGGGGAGCCTTAATGATCTCCTCTTTCCCGTCAGCTCCACGGACACGGACGCTCGGAGGCAGCACGAACATGCGACGAAGGTCCGCCGCGTCAAACGGCGTTTCAGACAAAAAGATCGGTTGACCGTAGATGTCTGCGCCGCTTAGGAAATCACGCATGAGGCGCATCAAACGTTCGCGATCATGCGGCTCTAGAATCGTCTCTGCGTGATCTTCCTGAGTAATCTGCGTATCGAGTATAAGCCTGAGTTCTGAGAGCGGAATCTCAGCGGAGGGACGACCAAACAGATGGCAAGAGATTGTGCCGGACGCGAGTTCTGATTGTTTGGCGCGATTCAGTGTCCCATGAGCACTGATTAAGCTGGGGTCGTCGAGGTCAACCGCTTTGACTTCGGAGCCGTCCGAACTTACGCGCAGCGCGCGCACGCCGAAGGGTTTTCCTTGACGGTTCAGTTTCTTCTCCTGCTTCGCCGCGATCATGTCTGCAAGTACGTTCACGCGACCCTCTCGGTAATAATCGGCGAAAGTCATGTCGTCAATCATCGTTGAGCCGATGATGCACCCGATGACCCGCTTGCCACCGCGCAGAACCTTGCTCGCAACTTCAAATTTTCGGCAAATCCCTCCGCCATCCTCTTCATCAGATGGACGCGGCGATTGGCAGAAGCTATTAAAGTCTTGCCACAGCGCGCCCAATTCTTCAGATATGTTTCGTTTAAGGTGGTTCTTCAAACCTTCGCGGATGATAGCGGAGACGAGGTGTTGATTTTCTTCGTCATCGGCACGGGCAATGAAGTCGCGCCCTTTCGTGACTCTGTAGTCGCCGTAGTCGCTCGGTAGGGGTATGTCCCATTCATCGGATACGGCGACCGTCGTCGGATCAAGGTCAATTCTGAAGCTAAATCCCGGACACCGGTCTCTGTGTTGCTCGCGCAGTTTCCAAATCGCGTCTTTAATTGCGCTACGATCATCGTGCGATGACGGTCGCCCATCGAGCCGCGCGACCTTATACGTCCTCACCGACCATTCTAATCCTGTCGGATTGGTTACTTCGTAGCAGTTGAGGAAAGTGCTCGGCAGCGGGGCTGGCTTGTTTGGAATGCTGATGGTTGGTTTGCTCATGGCTCGTTCGACTCCAACTATTTATCTTTCGTGAAGTAGTAGGTGGTAGCTCCACCAACTAGCCCGGAGATGACCGGAAGCCACGAGTTGAAAATCTTCTCTAAACTTTCAACTGCGTTGTGATGTCCGTTCAACTCAAGTGCCACTATGGTGACGTAATGAATGGCGATGCTTCCCCCCAGCACGATAACCAGCCAGTAAGCTAATTTCCGCGCAGTGTCAGCGCGGTGCTTCTCTTTGTGAAAAGAAAGGTCCTCGTCAGCTTGGCTGATCAATCCGCCTTCTATTGGCGGAGCATCATCAATAATCGCTGTTTGACCTTCTTTGGGCTGGCTGTTTGTGACTTCGACTTGTTCGCTCATTATTTTGATTCTGGATGAAGATCGGGAATAACAATCACCCGCTGCTCACCCGTCTCCGGGTTACGCACGATGACTTCCTTAAATCCCTGCCCGGCTTGGCTCTGTAAAGCACGGCTGATTTGCAGTGAATCGCGGACGGCGTTCGCCATTGATGGGTACTTACCTTCTTCGGTGATCTTCTTTAAGCTATCCAGACTCCGGTCATCGAAGCTGAAAACCACTCGTTGCGTTTTAGACATGATGTTCTCCTTCTCAGAAATAGTTTAGAACTGTTAGGCACAAAACAGCATACAGGTTGACATCAATAATGTCAACCTGTATGTGCATTTTTGACATCAATAGTGATGTCAATTTGTGTCAGCTTAGATAGTAGGGCGCGCTTGGGTGAACTTAGAATAGAAGCAGATGTGGTAGCCAGAAACAATTTAGCCGGACAACTTTACCTACGTTTCAACTCTTCTGTTTGCTTTGCTGTTCCGCCAGCAACCGCTCGCCTTCAGCCGACAAACCGCCTTGCACCATCGCCATGTCGTAATACTCCGCGCCGGCGATCTCTCGCACCTGCGTCCAGATGCGGCGCACCAAGCCGAGCTTTTCCATCTCCTGTAAGCGTGCCACAGTGTCTTGGAATTCCTGTATCCCGCGAGCGTTGCGGGGGAAGGGTTCATAAATTGTTGTTCCAGAAGCGATTTGCTGAAGAAGGTTGAGAAACGGTGTAGTCATAAGCGGTATCTGCTCGTAGCTAAACAGGATGTAGAGTTGATTCAAGGCTCACGCGCGCACCGATCCGCGACCAGAGTGCGCGCCAACAGGGGCGTTGAAGTTTTACGGCTAAATTGTTGCGCCCGACGAGTGCCATCTGTACTGCCAAGTCGTTCCCTATCGGTGATGGTGCTCAGACCATGCAGCAAGCGCAACATCGCGCCGCTCATTAAGTGGGCATCCTCGAAGATGAGCAACACCCGCTTGCCCTGTTCATACTGCGTTCGACAGTACGCCTCAAAGTTGCGCCACAGCGCGTAGCGTGTGCGAAGCGGTGGCAGTCCGACGGCGGTAGCGATCAGGCGCATAAGCTGTGCATCCGAGCCTTGCACCGTCGTCACGATCACCGGCGAGTAATCCAGATCACTAACATAAGCGCGATAGAAATCACGAATGAACTCCGCACGGCGGTGCGCTTCGTCGTCAACTTTGACGACGAACGCGAACGAAGTCTTAGCGCTGGTGCATGACCGGATGCTAGTGATTATCGCCCCGGAGGATTACGAGCTATGGCTGGATGCGAAGAAGGTTACATCGGGCATACTGACATCGCTCTTGCGCCCTTACCCGGCAACGGAAATGACCTCTCATCCAGTCGGTTCGGGCGTCAACAATCCGCGATCCGACAGCGCAGATTTGATTGCGCCTTTTCCGAACTCACAATGAACAAGGGCTTTGTTGCATAAATACTTATTAAGTCCCGTGTTTTCAACAACTTAGTGTTTTTGACGCGATTTTGTAAGTTGTTGAAGTAAAAGCACTTAACCTATTTATGCAACAACGCCATGAACAAGTGTGATTACGATAGCAGCGACAGAGAAGAGGGGCGCGACGAGAAGACAGTCGAGCGGCGGCATCGTGGCGAACGACCGCAGGGCTTGAGCATCGTTCCCAAAACGCAAGAGCCGCAACGACGGACGCCCGCCGATGCAGAGTTGCGCGAGTTACTGGAGGGGTTCAAACATCCTGCGAAAAACAAAGACACATCTACGGACAATCTTCCGCCAGCCGCTTGAATGCTCCCGACGTAAACACGCCGATCTCACTTGATGCTGTTACCTAAGATCCTGCCGCGCCGCGCCGAATACGTCTTGAATCTGCTGCAAAGTCGGTTCGCTGTGTGTTCTGCCCGTCGCGTAATCCTCAACGGTTTTCGAGTTGCCGTAGAGCGAAATGTCTAACGCTGCACGGTCGAGTATTTCGGGATCGTCGTCAATCGTTAGGCTCGCAATCGCCGCCAAGTAGTTGACCTTCAACTCGTGGCGCAGACGCATATCGCCAAGAGTGAGTCTATCGTCCAGCTGCTCGACCGGAATCATCTGCTTGAACACTTCACGAGCCAGAAAAACGCGCAGAATACCCAAAGTGCGGAAGATGCGCTCGTCCGGCGCACCGTGTCGGGAGAAATAAGAAGCGTCGGGCGTAATGGCTATTTGA
>Ga0136617_10003765_pt1 | contig 13560 bp, 13 predicted proteins | sample AntDrymUQ3222106_2_FD_129672 | JGI IMG/M metagenome (GOLD analysis project Ga0136617, IMG submission 129672) | Polar desert sand microbial communities from Dry Valleys, Antarctica - metaG UQ322 (21.06) | ecosystem: Environmental > Terrestrial > Soil > Desert | place: Antarctica: Dry Valley...
GCCGCCGCCGCGCACAACGCAGTGTTGTCCCACAACATCCCTTTGCCGCCGAAACCGCCGCCGACAAACGGCGCGACGACCCGCACTTTTTCTTCCGCGAGGTCGAACATTTTGGCGAGCGTGTTTCTAATGGCATAAAGATTCTGCGTCGAATCATAAATTATCAGACTGTCGTCCGAGTCCCACGCGGCAATCGTCGCGTGCGGTTCAATCGCGTTTTGGTTATAGCGCGGCGTTCGATAAATGTTATCCACGACAAATTCCGCGTCATTCAAACCTTTTATCACGTCGCCGATGGCGACTTCGGGCGGTTCGCCCAGAACGGTCGGCGGCGAGAAGGCTTCCGCCTTCAAATCATCGAATGAAACTGCCGCGGTCTCCGTTTCGTATTTGACTTTGACCAAAGATGCGGCGTGTTCCGCCTGCTCCTGCGTTTCGCCAATGACGACGGCAATCGGCTGTCCGTCATAATAAATTTGTTCGTCCCGCAAAATCGGCAAATCGCTTCCCGCCGCGCCGCGACTTCCGCCGGACATATCATAAACCGGCGGAGCATTCATCTCCGGCGCGTTCTCAAACGTAATAACCGCTAAAACACCGACCGCTTTTTCCGCTTCGCTCGAGTCAATTTTCGTGATTTTCCCTTTGGCAATCGTGCTGCAGACGATTGCGGCGTAAACCAGATTTTCCAATTTGAATTCGGCAGAAAATTTGGCGTCGCCTTTAACCTTCAACTGACCGTCAACGCGACTGAACGGTTTGCCGATGTAGCCGTGTTTGCGCATCAACGGGTCGGGCTCCTTGTCGGGCATAAACTGCACGACGGTTTCCGTAATTTTCTGCATTACACTCATTATTTCGCTTCTCCGTTTCCCGTCAATTCGCTCAAGACGCTGACGATTGTTCGCCTCGCCAGTTCGATTTTGAAATTGTTATGTTCAAAGCCTTGCGCATTTTCTAGTTCGGCTTTCGCCGCCTGTCTGTAATTTTCTTCAGTTGCCGCTTTGCCCGTTAAAAAACTTTCCACTTCAAATGCCCGCCACGGTTTATGCGCCACGCCGCCGAGCGCAAGCCGCGCGTTTTTCACCACGCCGTCGTCCACCTCCAAAGCCGCCGCCACGCTAACTAGTGCGAAGGCGTAACTCGCTCGGTCGCGCACTTTTCGGTAAAGCGAATTGACGGCGAAATTATTTTGGGGAATCTCGATTGACGTAATTAATTCGTCCGCCTGCAAATCAGTTTCGACGTGCGGCGTGTCTCCGGGCAAACGATGAAAATCATCAAACTTTATTTCGCGTTTTCCGTTTCGTCCTTCGACTTGAACCGTCGCATCGAGCGCGGCGAGCGCGACGCACATATCCGAAGGATGCGTGGCGATGCAATTCGGGGAACTCCCTAAAATCGCGTGAATGCGATTAAAACCTTCGAGCGCATCGCAACCGGAACCGGGCGAGCGTTTATTACAATTCGCCGCTTCGTCGTAAAAATAATAACAGCGCGTTCTTTGCAGAAGATTCCCGCCGACCGTCGCCATATTGCGAATCTGTCCCGACGCGCCGAAGACAATCGCGTGCGCCAGAAACGGATACTTTTCCCGAATCAAACGATGATTAGCCACCTGGCTGTTTTTCACCGCCGCGCCGATTATAATTGAGCCGTCCGCCGTTTCTTCGATTTGATCAGGCAAGCCCGTCACGTCAACGAGCGCGTCGGGCTGTTCGATATTTTCGCGCATCAAATCAACCAGATTCGTCCCGCCGCCCAAAAATTTCGCGCGTCCGTTCTGAGCGATTAAATTGGTGGCATGCGCCGCGTCCGCTGCGCGGGTGTAGGCAAAATTTTTCATCGCGCCTTCTCCTCCTGCGCAAACGTTTCGCGCACCGCCTCGACGATGCCGACATACGCGCCGCAGCGACACAGATTGCCGCTCATCCGCTCTCTGATTTCTTCGTCGGAAAACTCAATTGCTCCGGCGGAAACATCTTTCGTCACCGCGCTCGGCAACCCGTTTTGAAATTCGCTGAACATCCCGATTGCCGAACAAATTTGTCCCGGCGTGCAGTAGCCGCACTGAAAACCATCGTGTTCGACGAACGCCGCCTGCAGCGGATGAAGCCCGTCGCCGTTCGCCACGCCTTCAATCGTCGTGATTTCTCTGCCCGCGTATTGCACGGCGAGCGCGAGACACGAATTGATGCGCGTCTCGCCGTCAACCAAAATCGTGCAAGCCCCGCAGCCGCCCTGATTGCAGCCTTTTTTCGTTCCTGTCAGCCCGATAAACTCGCGCAGCGCATCGAGCAGGGAGACGCGCGGCTCAATTTGCAAATCGTAATCTTTTTTATTGACGTTTAGACTAATCGAAACCGATTGGTTTTCGTTCATACGCTTGATTTCTTCTTTTGATAATTTAGATTCTGAACGTAATCTAATAAATTGCTGCCGATGTTCTTTGAAAAACAAGTCGCAAAAGCGGCATTTATCTTTCAAAAAACATCAGCGGCAATTGAAAAATTTTAAGACCGTAAAATCTAAATCAATTTATCCGGCGTAATCGGCAAACTTCTCACCCGTTTGCCCGTCGCATTGAAAATGGCATTCGCCACCGCCGCCGCCACGCCGACGATGCCGACTTCGCCAATGCCTTTCACGCCTAACTTATTGACAATTTTATCTTCCTCGTTGACGAAAATCGTTCCGATTTCGCCGATGTCGAGGTTTGACGGGACGTGATAATCGGCGAACGAGCGCGTGACGAAATTGCCCCAGCGCGAATCGAGCAGGGATTCTTCCGTCAGAGCCATCCCGATTCCCCAAATCACGCCGCCGATGATTTGCGAGCGCGACGTTTTCGGATTCAAAATTCGTCCCGCGCCTGTGACCGCGACGAAGCGCGGAACTTTGACCATTCCGGTCGAAGCGTTAACCCATACTTCGCAGAAATTCGCGTTGAAACTGTGCGCTGAATAATTGGCGGCTTCGGCAGGCGGTTTAGCGTCAACTCTGGTTTGAAATTCGTTGAGATTGGCGGCTTCCATCAATTGCGCGGCGGTCGGCGCGACAAACCATTGGCGATTTGTTTTCGCCTGCAACTCGTTCATCGCCTGCACGCAGGCATCGTTGACGGCGTTGGCGAAACTCGCCGCGCCGACCGAGCCGACCGAACCAGCGGCGGGCGGCAAAGATGAATCGCCGATTTTCACGCCGATTTTCGTCATTGGCAACTGAAGCGCGTCAGCCGCCATCTGCGCGAGAATCGTGTGCGTTCCCGTTCCCAAATCGCTGGCGGCAAGCTCGATGCTTGCCCGCACATCGCCGCCACTACGCGCCAATTTGACGACCGCTGAAGTGTCGCGCTGCCTGGCTGGATAAGTTCCGCAAGCCACGCCGTAACCGATTAAATAATTTCCTTGTTTATTTGCGCGCGGCTCAGGTTTGCGCTTGTCCCAACCGAAAACTTCCGCACCTTTTTTGAGACATTCGAGAAGCGAACGCGACGACCACGGCTTGCCGTTCGAAGGATCTTTTGCCGGTTCGTTTTTCAGGCGAAATTTAACCGGGTCAATTTTCAAATGATAAGCAAGTTCGTCAACCGCCGACTCAAGAGCGAAACTGCCCGTTGATTTTCCGGGACCACGCGTGAAGGTCGGAATAATGATGTTCATCGGAGCGACGCGGTAAGAAATCTTCGAGTTCGGCGCGTCATACATCAGCTTCGAGCAATCGCCGCACGGCTCGACAAATTCGCCGTTTATCGCGCAATGCGTGACGGTTTCGTGCGCGAGCGCCGTTAATTTTCCGTTCTTCGTCGCGGCAAGCCGCAGCGTTTGTTTATTTCTCTGCCGCAAACCAACCGAATTAAACATCATTTGTCTGGTCAGAATTAATCTTACCGGACGCTTGACGACTTGCGCGGCAATCGCCGCCAAAGCGACATGGCCCCACGCGCCGCCTTTCGAGCCGAAACCGCCGCCGATATGCGGCGTGATAACGCGGACGTTCTCCGGTTTGAGATTAAATGTCTGGGCAATCGAATTCTGCACGCCGTTGACGACTTGCGATTCATTGTAGAGCGTCAGTTTGTCCGCCGCTTCCCAAACGGCAACGGTCGCGTGCGAAGCCATCGGCTGATGATGCTCAATCGGCGTTTCGTAAACCGCTTCGACTTTATATTCGGCAGCCCGCAAAGCCGTCTCGACATCGCCCCGCATAGCATCTTGCCGGTCTTCGGCTTTTGGTCGCGCGGCTTCTTTTTCGTGTTTCTCAAAATCAACTTTCGCTTCCGCTTTTTCGTAATTGACTTTAATTAATCGCGCCGCAAATCTCGCTTGCTCGAAAGTTTCTGCAACGACCAAGCCGATGTTCTGTCCGAAATATTCAACCGCTCCGTTTTGCAACATTCCGCCGCCTCTGATGCCGCCGTTCGTATTCAGTTTCGGGGCATTTTTGTGCGTGATGACGGCTAAAACTCCGGCGGATTTTTCCGCCTCGATCGTGTCAATGCCAATGATGCGTCCCGCCGCAATCGTGCTTTTGAAAATAAAAGCGTGTGCCGGATTTTTCATTTTATAATCGGTCGCATATTCAGCCGCGCCCGTTACTTTCAAAAGCCCGTCAATGCGGCTCATCGCCTGCCCAACATTTTTTATTCGTTCGTTCATTTTTATTTTTTCAATTTTTCAAAGTTGCGGCTTCAAACGCAACAAACATAAGAAAGAAGATGTTTCACGCTAGCGTTTTAGCCTGCGCTTTCATCGCAAAAGGTTTTTATGTTTTTGCTTTGCTTTTCAAGCATAAAGTGGCGCGATGTCAATGAAAACGCGAAATGAGATTACCAAACCTTTTTTATTAAGCTCGGTAATGGCAACTGCCGGACAGGTTACTTTTTTACCGTCTTTGCGTTTGTAAATGTTTAAGGCTTCCAGTGCGAAGCAATCATCACTACCCAAAATGTTTTGCAAAACGTGTTCTTCGCCATCATAGGTTTCCCAAAACTTTTTCAAGCCTTCAAGAATTGCTTTTTTGCCTTTAACCTTCGGTTGATTGCCAAACTGAAACTCGCAATCCTCAGCCAAAAACTTTCCGTATTTTTCGGTATCAGTCGAATCAACGGCTTTCAGATACTCCTGATACCATTCAAACGCTTCTTTAGAAATTTGATTAATTTTAAGTTCGTTTTTCATTCTTACTTCCCTTTTTAATCACTATAGGGACGCGCAAATTCTTGAATAAGCAAAGCGAGCTAATACTGATTAAACCGCGCCGCCGTTCATCGCCATTTACAGAGCGCGGACGATGCTTTTCTATGAAAACAACTTCTGCCAAGTGCAGTGTTTATTTTGTTGTGTGCAACTTTTCAGCCAACCATAAATTAACCAATGTTTCGGGAACGACACCGCGCGCGCTTCGGCTTCGAGTTCTTTGTAGATTTTCGGTTCAACCGTCACGCGCCTTCTTCGCGCCGCTCTGACTTCAAACTCAGCTTCGAGGGTTTCTTCCCAGTAATCATCCAAGCTGTGCGTGTCCCAAAACTCGCCGATTTCTTCTACCGTCTGTGCCTTTGAAATGCCGCTCAGTTGTGTATTTTTATTTTCGCTCATAACGTCTGCGCTCTTTTTTATCCATATCCCGCGCACTCAAAATCAAAGCCGTGTTCGATGATTTGTGAATAAAAAAGCTAATTCAGGCTTGTCGAGCAAATTCCACTGCGTAAACACTTTTTGTTCTTTGCCGCTTTTCGGCATTGTTTATCTATTCAATTGTTACCTTTAACCGATAGCCTGTTTCTTCAAAAGCACCGGAAGCGACTAGAATTGAATAATCGCCGGTTTTTGGTAGTTTGAAGCGAAACTTTTCGCGCACTTCTTTATCTGTCTTCCACGCGAGCGGCAGCGTTTCCACGTTTTTACAATCTTCCAATACTGCAATCTCCAAATACAATCCCCCAACGTCGAGTCTGGCGTCATCTCGCACTGCTTTTCTTTGCGCGGGCGAAACTTGCAGCGTCATCGTTTGTCCGGATGTGGCTGATAAAATATACTCATTGATCAGATTCTCATTTATATATGGTCTTAGCTGCTCGCCTTTGTAATTTACAATTTCTCGATTAGCCGCATAATCTTCGATGATGACGCTTCTCTCGCCGCTTGCAAACTCGACTCGATAAGCTCTCACCCTCGTTTTGCGGTCAAATTTACGTTCGAGAACTTCGCTGGAGTTCTGACAGCTTTTGCCGTTTTCGACGATTAATTTGCCTTTACTCGCTAATTCGGCTGAAAGGTCGGCAAACTCGTTCTCCGATTTTATCGGCGGAGTAGGCGAAGCGGCGGCAACGGACGCCATCGAATCGTTGTTTTGCGTTTCAATTTTTGTTGTCGGCTGCTTTTGATTACCGCCTTTTGACGAGTTGTTATCGCTTTGCGCCGATGAACTGCACGCGCTCAGCGATAACAAGACAACCAGCAGTTCAACCGCTCCTGCTTTCGTCTTCTCTTTCATAAAAATCTCTCCTCTTGGCGCGTTACTTTTTGCGCGGCATAAACGCCGCTTCGCCCGGTTTCAGATTTCGTCCGGCGTTTTGTTTAATCGCAAGTTCGAGATTTTGCCGCAACTCGTCGCTCGTCTCGACATTCAAAGCTGTTAGCGCGTCTTTGTATCGCTCCAAACGGTCGCCCCAACCGTTAATTGCTCCATTTGGTCTACCAGAATCAACCAGCGAAGATACTTCTCGAAAGTCTTGTAAATCAGCTTGCGGCGAATCGGCTATCTTTTTGTTGCATTCAGCATTCTCTGACCAATACCAACCAGCAATCGGAAAAGCGTAATCGGGCTTGGTCGCCAAGTTTCGGTCGTTTATCAAATCCCAAGATATAAATACTTTTATCTCTTTTCCATTCTTATCTTTCTGGACAGTGAATTTGCCCCAATCAAAGCGTTCGCTTGCCGCTTTGTAGTTATTGTCGCCCGTGAGTTGAATAATACCGCGTCCTTTGTCCGGTCGCTGGCTGCTTTTAAATTTGCTGGGGTCTTCGACCAACGTCGTCATTCCGATTGATTCTTGACTAATTGTAGCTAAAAACATCGCTTGTTTGAGCGGCGTGTTGATGCCAAACTGCTGCATTGTTTCATTTAATCGCCGCGTGTAATCGGGTAAATTTTTCTCCAACTCGGCTCGCTTCTGTTTGTTGTTACCGATTTGTCCTATCATAATAGCGCGGACTTGTTCTTCCGTGACCAGACGATACACGCCGTTGTTTGTTGTGTTCTGAACCGTTTGCGTCTCGGTCGTTTGTCCCGCTTTTCCGGCTTTTGTGACGGCAGTGTCAATTCTTTGGATTCTTTGCTCGTCTGCTGCTACCTTTTCTCTCGACGCGAAAAACTCGCCCCACGACTTTTGACGCGCGATGTTGTCTGCAAAGGCTTGTTTTGCGTCTGACAACAATTGTTTGCCCGTTTCCGCCTCACGTCCAATAACTAGTTCGGCGTTGGTATATTAACAGGAATCTTTGGTTTAGAATTTATTGGATGGTAACTTTCAACCGATAAAATGTTTCTGGAACGCCTAAGACTTCTGCTGAGATTAAATAATCGCCTGCATCAGGCAACATTAATGTAAATGCTCGGCGTTCTTTTCTAACCAAATCTATCTCCTTCAAATTTTCGCAATTCGGATTGTAAACGCTGAGAAAAAGACTTCCGCTAAAATCTTTAACGTCCCTTTGCGTTGATGATAATACTTCCAGCGTCATTGTTTGTCCTGCTCTCGCTGTCAACATATATTCATTAACAATTGATTCATCTATGTTTGATGCTTTTTTATTATCGGCATCGTTATTTGTTGAGTAGTCTTCAACCATTAAAGATTTTTGACCTCCTTGAAATTTTAATCGGTAAGTTTTAACCCGAGTCTTGAAGTTTTCCACATCGTTTTGATTAAACCTTTGGCACTTATCGGCAGACTCTGCTTGCAGTTCGCCATTTGTCAAAAGTTTCGCCGTCTGATTAGTTCGCGGATTTTTTGATTGAAAAGGTGTCGGCGCAGCTATCGGCGAAGGTTGTGATGAGTCTCCGTCAGCAGATTGACTAACTTCTGTTTGAGCAGACGAGCCGCAACCGCTTAAACAGAAAGCAAGAAAAACAACCAGTGTTCTAATTTTCCACTGCATCTCTGTTACCTCCGATTTGCGTTAAACGGCGGTGCGCCATTGGAAAGAACTGAATCAGGCTTGTATTGCCGAATAGCTGTCTCTAAGTTTTGTCGCAATTCCGGGCTGGTCTCAACTCCGAGAGCGTCAAGAGCGTCTCGATAGCGAAGTAAGCGGTCTCCCCAACTTAAAATCCTGCCGTTTTTTCCGCCGGAATTAACCAGCGCCGACGCTTCTCGAAAATCCTGTAAATCGGCTCGCGGCACGTCTCCGATAACGCTGTTCGGTGTCGGTGCTTTGCTTTCCGGCGTTGGTTTGTTGTCAGACCAAAACCAACCGGCAATCGGAAAAGCATAATCGGGCTGTCCGGCTAACTCCGGCTTGTCGAGCAAATCCCATTGCGTAAATACTTTTCGCTCTGTGCCGCTTTTGTCAACTTTAACCTCGTATTTGCCCCACCCGAAATACTTGCTCGCCGCTTTGTAGTTTGCGTCTAGGGTAAGTTGAATAATGCCGCGCCCTTTGCTTTTCATTTGGCTGCTCGCGTGATTGCTCGGTAACTCGGTCATCTCGGTCATTCCGGTTGATTCGTGAGTGACGGTTGCTAAAAAAGCGGCTTGTTTGGCAGGTGTGTTGATGCCGAAGCGTTGCATAGTTTCATTTAAGCGGCGCGTGTAATCGGGTAAATTCGCTTCAAACTCTGATTTCTTTGCTCTAGGAACTTTAGCTTGCATAATAGCGCGGACTTGTTCTTTCGTAACCGGATGAAACGCGCCGTCGTTTGTTGTGTTCTGAACCGTTTGCGTCTCGGTCGTTTGTCCTGCTTTTGCGGCTTCTGTGACGGCAGTGTCAATTCTTTGGATTCTTTGCTCATCTGCCGCTACCTTTTCTCTCAACGCGAAAACCTCGCCCCACGACTTCTGATAGGCAATGTTGTCTGAAAACGCTTGTTTTGTCTGCGATAACAATTGTTTGCCCGCTTCCAATTTTGCGGCTTGTGCGAGTTGCTCGTCGCTGGCATTATCAATCATCGCTTGAGCCGTGTAAATCTCGGTTTTGCCCATTCGCTCAAACACTGCTTTTGCCAGTTCAGGACGCTCGCCGATTTGGGCGGCTAATTCTTTGCCAAGTGCGCCATTATCGCGCCACGAAAAACCAAACCAGCCTTTACTCGTATGTTTTTCAACGAGTTTCTGCGCTTCCTGTTGTAAGTTATCTTGCTGCGGTTGGGCAGGTGAAATTATTTGAGTGGCAAACTGTTCGGTTATAAATTTAATTGCTTGCCCGCCGCTTGTCGCTTGTGCCGAAGACGCAAACTTTATACCGCTCGTTCGATTGTTTGAGTCGCCCGACGGTGCGGTTGTCATGTTCTCGCCAATACCTCGAATGCTCATTTCGGTTTCTCCTCGCCGATAAATTATAATTTACTTTATTTTCGTCAATTTTGAACAAAAGTTTCGTATTTTTGCTTTTCCTTAGAGATTGTTGGCGCCCGAAACCAAACGCCGACCTTTGAATTAAGCCGCACCGCCGCTCATCGCCATTTGCAGAGCGCGAACGATGCCGCGCGTTCCCAACTCGACTTTGAATTTATTATGTTCGAGCGGTTTCGCCCCCTTCATTTCTGCGTCGGCGGCGGATTTGAAATTCGCCGCCGACGCTTCTTTGCCGACGAGCATTTTTTCTGCTTCCGTCGCTCGCCAGGGTTTGTGTGCCACGCCGCCCATCGCAATTCTCGCTTGTTTTATTTTGTTGCCGTCCATTTCTAGCGCAGCGGCAACCGAAACGAGCGCGAAGGCATACGAAGCGCGGTCGCGCACTTTCAGATAATAAGATTTGCCCGCGAAATTGTTTTTCGGCAACTCGATTGCCGTTATCAATTCGCCGTGATTCAGATTCGTATCTCGTTCGGGCGTGTCACCGGGCAAACGGTGAAAATCGGCAAACGGAATCGAGCGTTCCTGACCGTTTGCGCCTTGCACCTTAACAACGGCGTCGAGCGCGACGAGCGCGATTGACATATCCGACGGATAAACGGCGACACATTTTTCCGACCAGCCGAAGATCGCGTGCATCCGGTTGATACCTTCAAGCGCGCCGCAACCTGTTCCGGGAGCGCGTTTGTTGCACGGCATCGCCACATCATAAAAATATGAACAGCGCGTTCTTTGAAGAAGATTGCCGCCGTTGGTCGCCATATTTCTGATTTGCTGGGACGCGCCCGCCAAAATCGCCATCGAAAGTAGCGGATAATTTTGGCGCACAAGCGGGTGATTGGCCGTGTCGGTGTTTTTCGCCAACGCGCCGAGCGACAAACCGCCGTTCGCTGATTTGATTTGCGTCAGATTCAAACGCGAAACATCAACGAGCGCGGTCGGACGTTCAACGTCTTCCTTCATCAAATCGAGAATGTTTGTGCCGCCCGCCAAAAATTTTGCGTCCTTATTGGCGGAGATTGTTTGCACGGCGTTACGCGCGTCGCTCGCGCTCGAAAATTTAAACGGTCGCATCTTTTTTGTCCTCCTCGATTTCGGCTACGTTTTCATTCGGCGTGTGAAAACTCCACGTCTGTGCGGCTTCTTTGCCGCTGTGAACTTCTTGAATTGCCGCGACGATGTTCGGATACGCGCCGCACCGACAGATATTGCCGGACATTCTTTCGCGGATTTCGTCGTCGGAAAGTTTGACGTTTTTGGCGCTGGTTCTGACGTTCGCCGTAACGTAGCTAATCTCGCCGTTCTTCGCTTCGTTCATCAAAGCCACCGCCGAACAAATCTGTCCGGGCGTGCAGTAGCCGCACTGGAAACCGTCGTTTTTGATAAACGCCGCCTGCATCGGGTGAAGCGCGTCGCCGTTTGCCAAACCTTCAATCGTAGTTACCGATTTTCCTTCGCACGTCGCCGCTAAAGTCAGACACGACAACACGCGCCGCCCGTCAACGATCACCGTGCAAGCCCCGCATTGTCCGTGGTCGCAACCTTTTTTCGAGCCGGTCAATTCCAACTTTTCGCGCAGACCGTCAAGCAGCGTCATTCGCGAATCAACCGTCAGAGATTTTTCCGCGCCGTTGATTTTCATCGCGACGGTCACGCTATTTTCAATCTGCACGGGCGCGAAAACCGCTTCCGGTGAAGTTTCAATCGCGGCAAAGGCTTGTTCCTGCGCCAGTAAATTCAACGCGAACGCGCCTAAACCCAATGCCGCTGCTTGTCCTAAAAATTTGCGTCTGGCTTCGCCTAACTCTGAAAGTTCGGGTAAATTTTCCAGCAACGCCGCTTCGTCTGCTGTCAATTCGATTTCCACCGATTCGTCGAATTCTTCCGCCATTTTGTTCTCCTTAGTCTTAGTATAATTTTGCTCGTTAGCGAAATTTACGTTAAATTTCGCGCGAGCGGATTGTTCGTTTATAATTTTAAACTACCACATCGTAAAATGTTTTCAAATAAAATTTTTATTAAATGTAACGAACCGTCTCAATAAAAATGCCAACTGATTCAATCGGCGTGATTTTACTCGCGGCGGGCACGTCCGCGCGGTTGGGCGAACCGAAACAATTGTTACGATTTCGGGGCGAAACGCTGCTTCGTCGCAGCGCGAAAATCGCGCTCGCCGCTTCCAATCGCGTCATCGTGACGCTTGGCTCACGAATTGAAATTTTGCGAAAAGAAATCGAAGACTTGCCCGTTGAAATTGTTGAGAACAAAGATTGGGCAACCGGAATGAGCGGTTCTATAAAAGTCGGCTTAAAGAAATTTCTTGACGACGCTGACAAAGTGAAAGCGGTTATTGTGATGGTTTGCGACCAACCGTTTATCAATGAAAATTTACTCGAAAAAATTATTACAAAATTTCAGGAGACCGATTCGCCAATCGTCGCCTGCGAATATCAAAACGCGCTCGGCGTTCCCGCGCTTTTTCACCGAAAACTTTTTCCTGAATTGCTCACGCTCGACGCGCAAACAGGCGCGAAACAATTGATAAAAAAATATCGCGCGCAAACGGCGGCGATTTCATTTCCTGAAGGCGCGTTTGATGTTGACACGCCGGCGGACTATAAAAATTTGATAGAAAGTTTTAAGTAACGAATTTGTAGCCTAAGCCGTGAACCGTTTGAATATATTGCGGATGTTTCGGATTCCTTTCTAATTTCTGACGCAGCCACGCGACGTGAACGTCAACGGTGCGCGTCGAAGGCATCGCGTCGTAGCCCCAAACCTCATCGAGCAGTTTATCGCGTGAATGAACCGCGCCGCTATTCTCGATTAGAAAATGGAGAAGTTTAAATTCCATCGCTGAAAGTTCTACCGTCTGATTATTTTTCACGACTTCGGCGCGTTTGAAATCAACTGCCACGTCGCCGAAACGGAAACTTTCGGTTGAATTATAATTTGTGTTCGGCGAGCGGCGGAGAAGGGCTTCGATGCGGGCGAGAAGTTCTATTACTTCAAACGGTTTCGTCAAATAATCGTCCGCGCCGAGTTTTAAGCCGAGAACCTTATCAATTGTTTCGCCTTTTGCGGTGAGCATTAAAACCGGCGTTGAAATTCCCTTCTGGCGCAAATCCCGGCACACGTCTAAGCCGTTTTTCTTCGGCAGCATCACATCTAAAATTATTAAATCGAAAGATTCCGCAAGGGCAAGCGATAAACCGGCTTCGCCGTCCGCCGCGGTTTTCACGTCGAAGTTCTCGCTTCGCAGGCGGTCAGTCAAGGTTATTATTAAGCCTTCTTCATCTTCAACAAGTAAAATTTTCATCAGTTATCAGTTATCAGTTATCAGTTATCTTTTAAGATTTATTTGGCGTTTGTAATTCAACCAATTGATAAATGGTAAATGATAAATGGTAAATGAATTGTGAACCGGCTTCCCTTTCCGATTTCGCTTTCGACTTCGATTTTGCCACCGTGCGCCTCGACGGTTTGTTTTACCAAACTTAATCCTAAACCGTTGCCGTGAATTTGCTCGTCAATTACTCGTTTAGAACGAAAGAAAGGCTCGAAGATGTGTCTTAAATCTTTCGCCGCGATGCCGATGCCTCGGTCTTCGACGGTAATTTTTATTCGACCGCCGCCGTTTTGCGCGGTTATTTTCAGCCATTTGTTTCCGTTGCCGTATTTGATTGAATTGGCAATCAAATTTTGAATCGCTTGGCTGAGAGCCGTTTTATCGGCAATGACATTCGGCAGATTTTCGGCAATCTCTTTCTCGATTGAAAAATCTTTCTCGTCAATCAAACTTTTGCACTCGGACAAAGCAGCTTCAATAATTTCTTTGATGTTTACTTCGCGCAAATCGTATTTTTGTTTTCCCGAACGAGCACCCGCAAATTCTAAAATCTGCTCGACCATTTGCGAGAGTTTTTTGCCTTCGCGTTTGATGAGATTGCCGTATTGCGAAACTTGGTTTTCATTTTGCACAA
>Ga0136617_10003766_pt1 | contig 13558 bp, 13 predicted proteins | sample AntDrymUQ3222106_2_FD_129672 | JGI IMG/M metagenome (GOLD analysis project Ga0136617, IMG submission 129672) | Polar desert sand microbial communities from Dry Valleys, Antarctica - metaG UQ322 (21.06) | ecosystem: Environmental > Terrestrial > Soil > Desert | place: Antarctica: Dry Valley...
GAAGGACGTCTCGGCGCTCAGTTACGGAACCGAAGCCAGCCGCCGCGTGACGCTGTGGTTGGGGCGTGTCCAGAACTTTGTGTAAGTGGGTTCGATGGATGTACTTGGCTCCATTTGATGCTCCCAGGTGAACCGCTTGAATGTTGCAAAGACTGCATCGAGGGCGGAAGACGCGCTCGATGCGATTAAGCGGCTCGGGCTTTGTCAGTTTTGCTAAACCTACACAGAACAAGCGTTTGCAGCAGCTCGGTGGGCGGTACACGCGATAGCATCGAAAGGGTCCCGATCAGTCCATCAAAACCAATCATCATGCTGAGACTCAGGCGGGCGACATTCTAAGCAGAGATAGTCAACTGTGGAAGCCTTCACCATATTGACTCAGCCAGTTTTTTAGAAACCGCCTACGATTGCTGATTTCTTAGTAAAGTCAAGCTGAAGAAATTCTCTTGATAGATTGTGCGACAGTTCGGCCTGCTCTTCTTGAATTTCGGTCTAACTCACCTTAGGCCGCCAACCGTATCGGAGCGATCCTTGAGCACTACCACCCATAGCCGCATCCCGTCGTTAGATGGCATGCGCGGAGTCGCAATCATACTCGTAATTCTGACGCACTCCATTACTCAAAACTATGTTCGAGTGCCTTACGAAATCGAAGTATGGCAAGCCATCTGCACGGGCAGGTTGGGAGTCACGCTCTTTTTCATCCTCTCCGGCTTTCTCATTACCACTCTGCTGCTCAAAGAACTCGAAAGCAACGGGCGCATCAACCTGAATAATTTTTACTGGCGCAGGGGGTGGCGCATTCTTCCGGCCTACGCAACGTTCGTAGTAGTTCTTGGCTTTCTGAGCGCATCACAACTTGTTACTTTAGGCGACAATGATCTGTGGCACATGCTAACGCTCACCTCGAACCTCGGCGTGATGTCGTGGTACGGCGGTCATACCTGGTCAACCTCAACACAAGAACAGTTTTACCTGCTCTGGCCAGCGGCTATCCTACTGCTGGGGCGACGCAAGGGTTTATACGCCGCCCTCGGGATTATGTTAGTCCTGCCTCTGACGCGCTTCTGCTTGTGGATGATCACGTCGGATTTCATTGAAGCGACGCCTTATTACCCTTACACGATCGTAGACGCGATCGCCACAGGAGCGGCACTCGCGTGTGCCCGCCCGTGGCTGCAACAACAAACCTTTTATCAGCGGCTGCTCAGTTCACGCTTGTTTCCTTTAGTGCCAACGCTGGTAATCCTAGGGTGTTTGCTGGGAGATAGGCCACGCATCAACGCAGTCTTCGGCATTGGAATGCGGCACATCGGAATAGCCCTTTGTCTCGATTGGGCCATGACTAACTACAAGGGGCGTGTGGGACGCTTTTTGAATTCCCGCCCGCTGGTCTTTGTCGGCCACATAAGCTTCTCAGTTTACCTGTGGCAGCAACTATTTATCTCTCCGCATCCGGCGGCACGAGCGCCTTATAACTTGATCGCTCTTGGTTTGGTGGCCCTAGCTTCATACTACTGGATCGAGCAACCGGCGATCGCCGCGGGTCGTAAATTGGAAAATTGGTTTGCCGTCAGAGGACGCGGTGTCGGAAGCGACGAATGGGTACGGCAAAGTGTGCGTCCTCTGTTCACAGAGCAGAACATACCGGCAGACACGCTCTGAAAAGCCAAGTTAAACCTATGAAAGCCAGCCGAAAACGTTCGCCGGGGTCGCAAAGCTTCGACAGATTCAAAAGGAAGTAGCAATCCCAGCCAAGCACATAGCGCAGTTTTTCTTATATCTCACGCCGCGCTGCCAAAGGCATACGCCTAATCTGCCGGACGCTATGAATCGCTAAAGGAATATGTGCTGGACGGTCGATTAGGCGGCCAATCAAGGTGCGCGCTTAAGCTGCCATCGCGCCAAGCATGAGGCAGTTGACTTTCATAGGTTGGAATTAGTCAAAAGAGATGTTATGTAGACAATCACCACAACCCGGCGACGGGATCCAACTGCTTGCGCCGATGTCTCTTCCGGCGCGCTCACGACGACGGTGCGGACAGCGGTCGCGTCACAGCCACTTATGTGCGACAACCGTCACACCTTTGTCCTACTAATCACCCGCTTGATCGTTTGCAGATAAGTCTGCTTCACGCGCCGATCCGACAAACGCGCATACCGTTCGCTCGACGCCACCGAGCGGTGTCCGAGGAACTCCTTGATCGAGACGATCTCGGCACCCTCCTCCAATAGGTTCGAGGCGAAGGTGTGGCGCAGTGAGTGGCAACTCGCCGTCACCCCCGCCGCCCCGGCGTAGCGCTCCATCTTCTTCTGGATCGCTTTGACGGAGAGTGGCTGACCCTTCCGCTTCTGGTTCCAGAAGAGATAGCCGCCCGGCACCTGTGGCGGGCGCAATGCTAGGCACTCGCGCAACGCCCGCGCCGCGTCCGGCGACAGGTAGACGCGGCGATCCTTGCGCCCCTTGCCCTGCCTCACGACTATCGCCTCCTGCTCCCAGTCCACCTCCGTGACCTTCAGCCGCGCCGCCTCCGAAACCCGCAACCCGCACCGCAGCATCAGCAGAAAGAGCGCCCGATCCATCTCGTTGCTGATGACGGCGAAGAGCCGCCGCACCTCGTCACCTGTCAGTTTCTTCGGCAGCGGTCGCCCCGTCCGCACGTGATGGCTCGGCTTGACCGGGTTGAGCGGGGCGGCGGCGGTCTCCGTCGCTAAGTAATCGAAGAAGTGCTTGAGTGAGTCGAGGCGGCGATTGATCGTCGTCGCCGCCAGCCCCCGCTCGTGCTGCTCGGCGACGAAGCCGTCAACGTCGCGCCACGTCACACGCTCCGGGCTTTTACCGGCCTGCGCGAAGAAGAGCCGGAGATCGATTTGGTAGCTCTCGACCGTGTGCGGCGAGTAGTTACGCACTTTCAGGTACTGACAGAACTGGCCGATTTCCGCTGGCTGTTGCACCCGGCTCACCTCCCGACCCCTGCCTGACGCCGTGCGATGCGTTCCATCGCCTGCGTATACTGCCCGCGCTTGGTCGTCTCGTACAACTCCGTGTAGCGCAGCGTCATGCGGATCGAGCGATGGCCCATCAATTCCTTGAGGACTTCGAGCGTGACGCCGGCGTTCAAGAGTTGCGTGGCGAAGGTGTGCCGCAGACAGTGCGGTGAGTAAGCGCCAGAGACGCCCGCCTCGCGCAGATACTTGCACATCATCACGTAGACGTTCCGGCGTCCGATGTGCGTGCCAACGACTTTCCGGCTGGGGAAGAGGTGGGGCGAGCCGGAGCGGCATGACTGCCACAGCCGGAGCGCCCGCTCCACGTCGGGCGACAGGTAGGCGACGCGGTCAACCTCACCTTTCCCGTTGTTGACGCGCAGGGTGAGCGCCGGCAGGTCAAGGTCATCCCACGCGAGGGCGCACGCCTCCGAGACTCGCAGCCCGCAGCGCAGCATCAGCAGGAAGATGAGGCGGTCACGGACCGAGTCGACGGCCTTGAAGAAGGCGACGAGGTCGGCGTCCGGTATCGGCTTGGGCAGCGTCTCTGGGGCGGAGACGTGGTGGCGGCGGCGCAAGACGGGCTGGCGTGCCATCTCCCCTTCTTCGACGAGGAAGTAAAAGAACTCGCGCAGCAGCGAGACTCGCACGTTAATGGTCGAGGGCGCCAGCCCCCGCTCGCGCGACGTGGAGACGAACGAGTCGAGGTCACGAGTCTCGGCGCGGGAGAGGTCGCCGGTTAAGACCGCCCGGCGCGACTCCGGGAGGCAGGAGATGAACTGCTTCACGGTGACGGCATAACAGTAAAGCGTATCGGGTGCGTAGGCGCGTGCGTCGAGTGCGGAGAGGTAAGCGAAGACTTGGTCGCTCCCACGCTGTGCGAGGCCGGAGAGTTGGCGCGCGAGGCGCGCCCTGAGTAGAGCATCCACGGCAGACTCCTTTCGGCGGGGCCGCTAGGTTATCGAAGCCGGAGCGGATTGTCTACATAAGTGATGTTTTGACCAATTACCCCTCTTAACAGAACAGGGCTTATCGGTCGCAGCCACCTCTTAGCAAAAACCAAGCTTGCATCGGTATAATGGCAAAGATGATTCCGCCGCGTTCATTTCCCGCGCGAGTTTTATCGACGTTGCTGCCTGTATGTTTTGCATGGGTGTTCGTCGCCTGCGCGGCGCTGTGTGCAATTCATAGCGAGACAGAACACAAAACGCACGCGGCTGTTATTTTCGAGAGGGTGGACGCTTCGCATGATTCCGGGTGCTGCCCGCTTGGGCAAGCTCCGGCGAGCATGTTACCGGAGCGTCAATCGTTCTTACCGCAAGCGAGTGGTGATCTCCAAGCCGCATTCCTTCCGATTGTTTTGACGATAGGCGATGCGCCGCCAAGCAAAGCGCGTCGGGAAACTCTGCCTTCCACTTCTGATCCGCCACTACAACGGCTCTGCACACTTCGGATTTAGCAATCTCCGGTTAACAAGTTGCGCTTTAGTGCCTGTTGCGCTTTGCCATGATGTGAAGCGTGGGCGTGTACTTTTTCTGTTTAGCTAAAGGAGATTTGTAAATGAAACGGTTGCTTTCATTCGTGCTGCTGTGCCTTACAGCCTTCACAGTGCAAACGGCGGCGCAGACCGCGCCCGCCGGTGTGGTGCGGCTAGAGGGGCAAGTAGTGTGCTGCGCCGACTGTTGGGCGAAAGCTGACCGCACAAAGGTCGAGTACGGCACGGCGGAAGATTTGTTGACGGCTAAAGGTTGCGTCGAGGGCGGCGATCCGACGTTGATTGCCGTGCGTGAGGGCGACAAGTTCACGCTCTATCAGCTAGAGCAAGGCAAGTTTCGATTGCCGGGCAAGAATTGGTATGAGTTCGTCGGTCGTCGCGTCGCGGTGACTGGCGCGGTGCGAAAGAAAAAAGACGCGAGCGCGATCCGGGTTGATGCTTTAGAACTGATAGCGGTAAGCAGCGCGGAAAGAGAAGCGGCGAACGTCGTCGGCTCAGAAGTAGAATTGTCGTTGAAAGATTTGTTTGGCGCGGAGCAGCGTCTAAGTGCGCTCAAAGGTCGCATCGTCGTCTTAAACTTTTGGGCGACATACTGCGTGCCGTGCCGTAAAGAGATGCCCGACTTAGCGGCGATTCAAAACGAGTACGCTGCTCTCGGCGTGCAAGTCGTCGGCGCGTCGGCAGATGAAGCCGAAGACCGCGCGAAGGTTTTACAATTCGTGAAAGAAACGAAAATCAACTTTCCCGTTTGGACGGGCGCGACGACCGTCCACATGATGCGCTTCGGCTTGGGCGCGGCGTTACCGGGAACGGTCATCATCGACCGTAGCGGGCGCGTTGCGAAAGTCATTTCCGGCATCGTCAATCAAGCCGACTTGAAAAAGCAGATTGATGCGATGCTTGCCTCCGCTGAAGCGACAGCGAAGGTTGAACGCGGGAGCGGGAAGCAGGAGCAAGCCGCATCGGTTAAAGCTAAACCAAGCGAAGCATCAAGCGTTCCGAGTTGACCGCTTTGACCGGGCGAGGGTCGCGCCGTGAGCGGGACAGAACAACAAGACGCAAATAAGTGGACGTATGGCGTGCGCGTCATCGCGAATCAGATTGATCGTGCGACGTGGCGCAACACGCTGACTTACAGATTTCACCCAAGATTTACCGCTGGAGTCGAATACAACCCGCTGGCCGGGAAAGTCTCGCCGCTCGCCAACATCGTTGCCCTGACGGAGACGCATAAACGTCCGGCGCTTATCTTAGGCACAAGCTCGGATCGGATTGGGACGCCCTTAGGTCAATCGTTCTACCTGACGTTTAGTAAAAACCTGCGGCACTCAACAGGATTGCCGATTGCGCCCTATGTCGGCGTGGCATACGGCACGTTTGAAGACCGCGCACGAATCATTGGCGGCTTGAGCATCAACCTTAATGAGCGTTGGAGTTCGACAATTCTCTTTGATGGCGTGCGTGTCCATCCGATTGTGAACTACACGCGCGGGCGGCATCAGCTCGGAGCTATTTTCGAGCGCGGGCGCAATCCGGGCGCAAGTTATAGCATTTCGTTCTGAAGTGCTTTTGACGAAAGCAAAAGAAAGGAGGTATGCCGACCATGCAAACAGAAGAACGCAAACGGTGCTGCGACTGCTGCGACGCTGACGCGCAGTGTTGCAAGGAAACATGCTGCTGCGACACCGACACCGACAGGTAGGGCACAGACTATCCGGGTGAGCCGCTCTGCGAAGATTTACCCGTAGCGGCCCACCCGCTTACGTCTCGTCAACTGGTAGGATCAGACATGGCAAAACAGTCATTCGGAAGCAGAATAAAAAGGTATGTTGATGCGGAGCTTGCGGAGGCATCGGCTCGCGCTAAAGACAATGACCTCGCCACGGCATTCCGGCATCTGGAGCGGGCGCACGTCCTCGGTCAAGCCAGTACCATCGAGCACACGAGAGTACATCTCTTGATGCTCAAAGTCGGTTGGAGGAGAAGAGATTGGCGGGAAATATTAGGGCAGTTGTTCCGCATCGCCGGGGCGTCTATCAAGACGCCGCTAGGCATTTACCCTTCCGGGAACACGGGGGGCGCAAGCGTCAGCCCATTCAAGCCGATGCCTGTTCCTAGCGACCTACAAGAGAAAATAGATGCGGCTCGGGGTTGAATGCGTGGCGGCTGCCGGGCGGTACTGCCCGAGATAGACTTCCTGAGCAACACGACACTAAGGAGTCCATCCGACTACATCTGCATCCCATTGATCGCGCTTTTGCCTAGGGCGTCTAATGCCGCCCGGAAGCCGCGCGCTAAATCAATGCTACGTCCGCGTCCGTAGTAATGCAGAAACATTATGCGTGGATTGTCGCCAAGCATGTGATTGTGAACCGCAACGACATCCAAGTTGTTACGCCGCAGAGCGTGAATGACGTTATTTACTTCCAGTTCAAGCATCGCGATGTCGCCCGCGACGTGAGCGGAGTTCGCGTCTCCGGCAAACGCCGCCCACGAGTTCAACCCAATCGCGGCTGTCATCTCCGCCCCCATCGCCATCACGGTTACATCTTTGCGCCCGACGGTGTACTTGTAGGACGCGCCGTTGACGCTGCCCATGTAGCCTGTGATTTTATCGAGCGCGGGTAAATCGAAAATCTCTTTCGCGTTGCGCGCAGGCGATGCGGCTGCGGGCGGTTGATTGGCGGGAAAGAGTTTCGTGGTCTTTATCGCAGCGGCGTAGCGTCGAGCCAAATCGTCGGGTGCGCCCATTCCGTGTAGGTGCATATAGAAGATGCGTGGTTCTTCGTAAAAGAAGTGGTTGTGAATTGCGCTAACTTCTAGGCCGTTCACGTGTGCCGCAGAGATAAGTGGGTTGACTTCCTCTTGCAAGAGCACGGTATCACTCATTAGCACCGCGGCTTTGCCGTCAGTTGTTTTCTTGATGGAAACCCAGCCGCCGAAGCCGAACGAAATCGGCACCGGCTCGCCTTTTATCGTGACTTTCAAATCGTTGCGCGGCAGTGCGTGCGTATGGACTGCTTCCGCCTCGACGTATTTACCCTTCTTGCCTATCGCCGCGTCAATCACAGCCATTTCGGCCGCACTCATCGGCGGCGTTTTACTAGACGCTGAAGCGGCTTGCTGCGAAGCGGCGAATACGTCTTTAATCGTCACTGTGCCGATGACGCCCGCCGCGCCGAAAGCCGTCATCGCGTGGAGAACTTGGCGGCGGTTGAGATTATCGTTTTTCACAAATCCACCTTTCGTAAAGCATTCCAGTTGTTACTTGGTTCAAGCTAAATACCGGAGTATTTTCGCACACAATTGCGGAACACGACGCGGGCGAGATTCATTTGCTCATCACCGATGTGGTGATGCCCCGCATGAGCGGGCGTGAACTAGCCGAACGACTGCTCGCCGTGCGACCGCAAATTAAAGTGCTTTACGTGTCGGGCTATACCGCCAACGCCATTGTGCATCGCGGCGTGCTCGACAAAGGCATCGCTTTCCTCCAAAAGCCGTTTAAGCTCGACGCCCTCGCGTTCAAGGTGCGTGACATTCTTGATGCTGCAGCTGAAGAGTGAAAGTAAAAAACCACTTCACTTAGTTTAAGCATGGTCGGCTTCGACCGCATGTTTCAGGTACAGGACGAAGCCGGAAGCAAGCACCGAAATGGTAGAAAGCGTACTCATCCGAAGTGATGGAGATCGTAAAATGCCAATTGAGTTTGTTCGCGTCGGCGTGATTCAGTTGCGCAGGAGGCGCGGACGTTACGCAGGAACATTTGTAACGGCGCCAAGTAACGACAGCTCTAGCAGATTCTAGGCAGTTGCTCGCCGACAAGCATGTCCACGATGCGCGTACCGCCAAAGCCCGTCCGCATCGCCACGATACCCTGCGGCTCAAGCTTAACCTCGCCGATGATGCAGGCATCGCGCCCATAACGATTCTCTCTCATGCACGCGACGAGCGGTGCGGCAATCTCGGCTGAGACTATCGCAATCAGCCTTCCTTCGTTAGCGACATATAGCGGATCAAGACCTAAAATCTCGCACGCTCCCTTCACCTCTTCGCGCACCGGAATCTGGTCTTCGTGAATCTCGATGCACACTTCGGAACTAAGTGCGATTTCATTCAAGGTAGTCGCGACGCCGCCACGCGTCGGATCGCGGAGACAGTGAATCTCATCAATCGAACGGATGCGCCCGGCTTCGTCAATCATCTCCCGGACGAGCGAGTTGAGCGGCGCGGTGTCGCTCTCAATCTCCGTCTCCAGCTCAAGCTCGCCGCGCGCGATCATGATGGTTGTCCCGTGATCTCCGACGTGGCCGCTCAGGATGACTTTGTCTCTCACCTGTGCGCGCGAAGCGGACAGGCGGATCGGTGATTCGATCACGCCGATGCCCGAAGTGTTGATGAAAATCTTATCCGCACTTCCCTTTTGCACGACCTTCGTGTCGCCGGTGACGACTTCGACGCCCGCCTCTGTCGCAGCCGCGCGCATGGATGCAAGGATACGTCTCAAATCCGCAATTGGAAAACCTTCTTCGAGGATGAAGCCGGCGGAAAGATAGAGCGGACGCGCGCCGCTCACGCACAAATCGTTGACCGTGCCGTTGACGGCGAGACGGCCGATGTCGCCGCCGGGGAAGAAGATGGGATCAACCACGTAAGAGTCCGTCGTGAAAGCGAGGCGAGACGTGCCATGACCATTGCCGACCTCGAAGACTGCCTGATCTTCGAGCGCTTCGAGTAGCGGGTTGCGCAGGTGTTCGAGGAAGAGTCCCTCGATCAACTCGTGCATGGCGCGGCCTCCGCTGCCGTGCGCGAGCGTAATCTGCTCATCCCTAAATTTGTGCTTTCTCCGCCGCGCCCGTTCCACGCGCTCGAAGAGTGGCGAAGGAGTGAATTCTTGCGTCATATCTTTTGCACCGCGCACCCGTACAACCGTTAATCAACCTCATCTACTTCTTAGATGGAAAGAACTTTTCTTCTTTGATCTGCTCTGTCGCAAAACGTGCGCGCTCCAGTACGCCTCTCACATTTTTAATCATTTGCGGGTGGCCGCAGGCATAGGCGCTGGCGTTGAGGCGGTCGAAACCGAGTTGATCGGCATATTTTCTAAGCACATCTTCGACGCGCCCCGTCTCGCCTTTCCAATCCGCATCGCCCCACGGTCGGCTTACCGTCGGGACATAGGTGAGCCATCCTTCGCGTGACAACTCGGCCAACTCGTCTTTATAAATACCAAGCTCCGACGAATGGCTCGCACCGTGGATGATGGCGAATTGGTAAGGATCAATCTTCCCGCGCTGAATTTCAATACGCCGCGTTCTTGTCATGCTGATAAAGGGCGCAACGCCCGTGACGGTTGCGGTCATCAGATGGCGCTTCCTTCCGCTCTCCTCGTCCAAAGTAAAACTGCCGACGATGCGCCTATTGATCAGCACCTCATCCTCGACTTTTAAGTCCCAGAGTCGGAGAGTCAGTTCTCCTTGCGGCACTAACTCGATAAAGAGTTCCAGGAAAGCCTCATAAGGCGAGGAAACAATCGAATAAGGTCGTTGTATGAGCTTGTCGCCATTTTTCAGTGCGATAGTTGCATATTGACCCGGTCGAAAGCTGAGAGATTCATCGGGACGAAAGCGAAAGAGCGCAAGCTCTTCTGAAAAAGCTATCCTTTCAATGAGCTTTGCTCGATAGAAATTGGCCCTCGGCATCTTCAGTTTTTTCTAATCCCGGACAGGCCCTACACACCGGCTGTTATAAAATCACGCTGACCGCTCGGCGATCTTCGAGAGCCGACCGAAGTTGTAGTAAGCGGCGCACGCGCCTTCACTTGATACCATACAGGAGCCTATCGGCGTCTCCGGCGTGCAGGCCGTGCCGAAGACCTTGCACTCCCAAGGACGCTTGACGCCCTTCAGAATCTCGCCGCACTGGCACGCCTTCGGGTCCGCGATGCGAAGCCCCGGCACGCTGAACTTCAACTCCGCATCGAACGCGGCATACTTTCGTCGCAGCTTCATCCCGCTGTGCGCGATAGAGCCTAAGCCCCGCCATTCGAAATAGTCGCGTGGCTCGAAGACCTCGAATAGCACTTCGAGCGCCTTCCGATTGCCGTCGCGGTTGATGCAGCGCGCATACTGGTTTTCCACCTCCGCGCGCCCTTCGACGACTTGCCGGACGAGCATGTAAATTGATTGAAGTATGTCCAACGGTTCAAATCCGGCGACGGCGACCGGCTTGCCGTACTCGCGCGGGACAAATTCATAAGGGCGCGTGCCGATCACCGTGCTCACGTGTCCCGGCCCAAGAAAGCCGTCGAGTTGCAGGTCGGGTGAATCCAGTAAGGCTTTTAGCGCGGGCACAATCGTGATGTGATTACAGAAGGCGCTGAAGTTCTCTATGCCCTCTTTGGCCGCCTGAAGAATGGTCATCGCGGTCGAAGGCGCGGTAGTCTCGAAGCCGAGCGCGAGGAAGACCACCTGCCGCTCCGGGTTCTTCTTCGCAATCTTCAGCGCATCAAGCGGCGAATAGACCATGCGCACGTCCGCCCCCGAAGCCTTCGCGTCCAGCAGGCTCGTACGCGAGCCGGGCACGCGCATCGCATCGCCGAAAGTGGTGAAGATCACGTCGGGCTGCTCGGCTATCGAGATCGCATCGTCAACACGTCCCAGAGGGATGACGCAGACGGGACAGCCCGGCCCGTGAATCATTGTGATGTTTTGGGGCAGCAAATCTTCGATGCCATATTTGAAGATGGTGTGCGTGTGGCCGCCGCACACCTCCATGAACTTGAGCGGCTGGTCAGTCAACCCTGTAATTTGCTCCGCCAGTTTTTGCGCGATGTCGCCTTGCCTGTATTCGTCTATAAATTTCATGCTGCGCCTCCGTCAATCTTACTCTTCGACAACTGAGCGATGTTCCAGGAAAGTGTGCACCATGTCCCACGTCGTGTGATAAAGCGCGACGTGCGATTCCTGTATCCGGTGGATGCTCGCCGTGGGAACGGTGAGACAGAAGTCGAGCGCTCCGTCAGCGTGCATCACAGCCATCTTACCGCCGTCACCACCGGCATAACCGACAGTGACAAGTTTCATCCGCCGCGCAGTCTCAAAAGCGCGGACTATGTTTTCGGAGTTTCCGCTCGTCGAGATTCCCAGAAGGATGTCGCCGGGGCGTCCGAGCGCGATGACTTGACGCGAGAAGATGTCGGCGAAGCTCACGTCGTTTGCCACCGCCGTGACCATCGCCATGTCGTTCGCCAGACAGATCGCGGGCAGCGCCTTACGCCCGACAGTGATCGGGTGCATGAACTCGACGGCGATGTGTTGCGCGTCGGTCGCCGAGCCACCGTTGCCGCAGACGAGTAACTTACCGCCACGATGGAACGCTTTCGCCATCTGAAGCGACGCCGCGAGAATTGCGTCATCATTCTCTTCAAAGAATTTGGCGCGCACCTCGTCGCTTTCGCGCACCTTCTCCAAAAGCGAGAAGCGTAGTTCTTCCGTCAGTTCCGGCGGCTTTTTATTATCTTCGTGCAGGAAGGGGTAAAAAGCGCGGGAGAAATCTTCAGTTGTTTTGGACATCTCACCCAGCCTATTCCAAAGAAGTACTGAACTGTTCAAACTCCGTCTGATACTCGCCGATCTCATTCAATATGCGGAGCGTCTCTTCGGCCTGCTGCTCATCAATTTTGCTCATGGCGAAACCGACGTGAATCAGCACATAATCGCCGACCTTCGTGCCGTCGAGCATCCCCGTGTTGATGTTGCGGCGGACTCCTCCGACATCTACTTTGGCGATGTTGTTTTCCGCGTCAACCATCTCGATGATCTTTCCGGGTATCGCTAAACACATCTGCTAAATCCTTCCTGACGCGAGGTGCGCGCCTGCGACCGCTGCTTGTCCGAGCGAGATGCCGCCGTCATTCGTCGGCACGCGACTGTGCGTAAAGACCTCAAAGCCGTCGCCTTTGAGCATCCGGCACACATTGTTGAGAAGAAACATGTTTTGAAAGACCCCTCCTGACATGACCACCCGGTTAAGCCGCCTCTCATCTCTGACTTTGCGCGCTATCTCCACAATCAGATGAACCACTCCGAGATGAAACTTTGCTGAAACTTCTTGCGGCGAGCGATGGTCGAGCAAATCTTCCACTGCGCGTCGAATCACCGCTTCTGCCTTGATCACGCTCGCATTTGCGGCAAGCTCGAACTCGTATCCTTGAATGCAACGGGCGTCGGCTATCGTTTCCAACTCAATCGCCGCCTGGCCCTCATAGTTGACCGCGTTTCTCAGCCCTAACAAACTTGACACGGCATCGAAGAGTCTGCCCATGCTCGATGTCTCAGGGCTGTTCGTCTCCGTTTCAATCATCCGGCGAAGAGTCGTCCAGGCCTTCCGATCCATGTTTTGAATGAACGGTAGTTTCAAGTTCAGGAAATCATCCCCGAAGGTTCGATACAGGTAAGTGGCAGCCATCCGCCAGGGTTCGCGTATGGCTCGTGCGCCGCCGGGCATCGGGATGTACTCAAGATGCGCGATGCGTTCTGCTTCGAGAAAGTCTGCGACGAAGAATTCGCCGCCCCACATGCGCCCGTCCACACCGAAGCCAAGCCCGTCCATCGCCACCCCGATCACTTCACCTTCAATCCGGTTGTCGGCCATGCAGCTTGCGATGTGCGCGTGGTGATGCTGGACGCCGATTTTAGTTTGGCTTTCATCGAGCGCGAGGGCGTATTTGGTCGAAAGATATTCCGGGTGCAAATCGTAAGCTACGACTTCTGGCTGAAGATGAAAGAGACGCTTGTAGTGCTCGATGCCTTGCTCGAAGGAGCGTAGCGTTTCAAGGTTTTCCAGATCGCCGATGTGATGGCTGATGAAGGCGTGGTGGCCGCGCGCGAGGCAGAAAGTATTTTTCAGTTCCGCGCCGCAGGCGAGAATCTCCCGCTCAAACTTGAAGTGTACCTTGACGGGCGCAGGCGCGTAACCGCGCGAGCGACGCAAAACCATCTCGCCCCCTTCAAACACGCGCGCCACCGAATCATCCGTGCGGAGATGGATGCGCCGGTCGTGAAAGAGAAAGTA
>Ga0136617_10003768_pt1 | contig 13555 bp, 12 predicted proteins | sample AntDrymUQ3222106_2_FD_129672 | JGI IMG/M metagenome (GOLD analysis project Ga0136617, IMG submission 129672) | Polar desert sand microbial communities from Dry Valleys, Antarctica - metaG UQ322 (21.06) | ecosystem: Environmental > Terrestrial > Soil > Desert | place: Antarctica: Dry Valley...
CGGTGAACCGGAGGGCCTGGAGCTCGGTGCCCATGCCGCCGTCGAGCACGAGGATGCGGCGGTCCAGCTCGCCCTGGAGACAGGCGAGCCGTGACTCCCGCGTGAATGGTGCGGGCACAGCCCAATTCTGGGCTACACCTCTGCGGCCCCGCCCGTCTCGGCCGCGATGGGTCGCGCTGCTGATGTTGCCCACAGGCGCCCGCGGCGCGCGGGCATCGCGCCATCCCCGCCCCGTGCGGACGGTGTGATCAGCTCGACGGCTTCGTCCTTGACCGGCGGCTCCAGAAGCGTCGTGCGCTAACGCGTCACATCGGATGGGAGTTCCGGGTTCGCGTCCGAGCAACCGGGTCCCGGCCTGTCCGCGTCAGCACGATCCGGTTCCCGACGTCCACGGACTGCGGTACGGGATGCAGCTGCCGGGCAGCATGTCGCCTCTGGCGTAGTGGTGTCGCGCGATGAACCACTCCGTCCGGCCATCCCGTGTCGACAGGTACAGGTCGATCCGCGTCGTGCGGTCCGGCTCGCGCCACTCCGAGCGCACGAACAGCTCCTCGCGGTCCACCTGCACCGTGGGATCGATGGTGACGCTGAGGTCGCCCTTCGCGAACCGATCACGCAGCGTCTCGGTGAAGAGGGTGATCGAGCGGTACAGCACGCCGCCGGTCGCCTGCCCGTCGATCTGGGCGGTCACGTTGATCCAGCAGGCCGGCATCAGGCGCGCCACCGCGTCCGCATCGCGCGCCGCGAAGGCCCGAGCCAGCGCCTCGGCCAAGTTGCGTGCCGCCACGCGCGGCGGGGTGGTTGCGGTGGGTGTCGGGAACGCCGTCGGCGGGACCGCGACGAAGGTCCTCGCGATCTCGTCGAGCCAGGTCTTCGGCAGCCCCGAGCGCAGGCCCTGAGAGAGATAGATGTCGTAGATGCGATCGTTCGCGCGGATCACGAACGCGTTGGTCACGGCGGTCGCGTTGTCCGCCACCAGCCTGACAGCCTCATGACCCCCGATCGTCACCGTCTCGACCCTCTGGTGCGTGCTCCGCGGCTGCGAACCTGGAGGCGCGGTCGTCGCCCATTCCACGGCCGAGACGCCGCGGACGTTGCGGACGACTCTGATGACGACCTCCGGATCGTCGTCGGGAGACCGGGGGAAGCCCACATCGCCGCCGTCGCGCAGGCACTGCTCGCGCTCTTGCCGTTCGGTCCGCAGCGTGTAGGCGTCCACGCCCAGGCCTTCCTGCCCGCTCTCGAGCCTCGAGATGTATCGCCTGTATCCCTCCGGCAGCGTGATGCGGTAGCCGAGGATCGCGTTCTCATGCATGACAGGCCCGCCCGCAGGGCTCGTTAGTATCGGCGACGGGGTGACCCGTGCGCTGCCGTTGCGCGATGGCGATGGTGAGGCGCTCGGGACGGCCGCCGACTGGGACTCGCGCGCCTGGCGCAGCGCCAGCCCACCGACCGTGGCACCCACGAGCATGGCCGCGACGACCGCAACGGTGACCGCCACGCCCAGCGGCGACGAGCGCCGCTTCGCGAGCGACCACGTCGCGGGCGGGCGAACGCGCGCGAGCTCGCGATCGAACCGTGCCTTCAGGTCGCGGTCGAGGTCATCGCTCATCGTTCTCCCCCAATCGCGACCGCAGCCGACGCGTGGCCTGCGCCTGCGTCGCGGTGACGGTGCCTTGTGCGATCCGGAGCGCTGCCGCGGTCTCCTTCTGTGACAGGCCGAGCACGTAGCGGGCGACCATCACCTGCCGCTGCCGCTGCGGGAGCCGCTCGAGCTCGCCGAGGAGCGTGACGCTCGTGCCATCCGGACCGGGCGTGCTCCGGCGGGACCACTCGAGCGGGCGGAGCAGGCGCTCGCGCACCCGACGAGCGCGCCAGACGCGCAGCCCGACGACGAAGAGCCAGCCGTCGATCCGCTCAATGGTCTTGGACGATCCGAGCGCGCGAACCGCGGCTTCCTGGACGGCGTCCTCGGCCTCGTCTGGCCGGGCGCCCATCGCGACGAGCGCGCGGAACGCTCGGGGGAGGGCATCCGCGAGGTCGTCTTCGCGGATGCGTGCCGTCGTTGCCGGGAAGCTGACCTTCTCGGTCACGGCGCGCAGCATGGACCTTGGTCTCTATGGCTGTCTGTGTGGGCGCTCACGGCATTGAAGAGCATGGAGCGTGGTCGAACGGTTAGTCGGCGCGGCACCGGATCTCGCGCGCGGCGTGCCTCAGCGGGCACTTTGCACCCTTTCGCACCGCTCGTGGGTTGCAGGAGATGGCGAAAGGGAGCTGGACGACGACCGATGCCCGTGATCACAGCGGAGATCCGTCCGTGGCTGCCTGCGTTCCGCTTCCCGGCAGACGCGATCAGCTGTCAGCGTGAACGGGTCGGAGCCGGTGGGCCGCCACCGGAGACGAGGAAGACATACGTCGCGGCGACGGCGACTGCGACGAGGAGCGCCAAGAGCAACCTGCGCTGCCGCGGGCTCTTCGCGACCATGCTCGCCGCGCCGCTGACAGCGAACAGCGCGGCGAGCAACAGGGTCAGGGGAAACGCGAACGAATGGAAGATGGATCCAGCGACCCCGACAAGCGAGAGGACGATCGCTGTCGCCAAGAGCGCGAGCGAGAGCCCGGGTATCCCTTCGTGCCTGTCCGACACATTCATGGCCCGATCCTACGCATCGGCCGCCGCCGTCCGATCCGGCCCTCGCGGCATCCGCGCGGAGCGGTCGGTGCGCCTGCCGAGCGCCCGTCTGGGCTACACTTGTGGTCCCCATCTCGTTTCCGGAGGCGCTGAACCCATGCCGACTGCTGTTGACACCGGCGTTCGCACTCGCGGCCTTGCCGAGCAATCGATCTCCGCCGCGCTGGAGGCCGACTGGCCTCGCGCGATCGACCTGAACAAGAAGATCCTGGGGGCGGTGCCTGAGGACGTCGAAGCGCGCAATCGCCTCGGCCGCGCCCACCTGGAGCAGGGCAAGCTCGACGACGCGCGGGCCGCGTTCGCCGAGGTGCTGAAGCTCGAGCCCAACAACCCCATCGCGCTGCGGAATCAGGCGCGCATCACCTCGCTGGTCGAGCACAAGACCAAGCCCCACCTGACGAAGACGAGGACCCAGTCCCGCCTGTTCATCGAGGACATGGGCAAGACCGGCATCCTCCGGCTCATGAATCCCGCACCTCCGCACATCCTGTTCAAGTACTCGCCCGGTGCGGACGCGGAGCTCCGTGAGTCCGAAGGGCTCATCGCCGTTCACGCTCGCGATGGTGAGATGCTCGGCTTCCTCGAGCCGAAGGTCGGCCGCCGACTGCTTGAGCTGCTGAAGTCCGGGAACCAGTATGTCGTCGCCCTGGTCGCGAACGATCAGGTGTACCCGCGGGTCGCCATTCGCGAGACGTTCCAGAGCTCGGAGAACGCCCACCGGATCTCGTTCCCGGGCCACCACCGGCCTGCTGAAACGAAGGAGCGCGCCTACATCAAGGGCACCTTCTTCCGCCTCAGCGACGACGATGACAGTCTGGACGAGCCCGCGTCGGAGAGCGACGTCGAGGAGACGGTTGCCGACGACGCCAGCGACGAGGCCGGCAGTGCTGATGAGCGGCTGCCCGTCGAGGACGACGGTGACGAGGATGACGACACCGAGGAGTAGTCTCCTCGCCGCGCTCCTCGCCGCGATCCTCTTCACGCCCGCCTGCACGACACCCGACCCGCCCGCCGAGCGCACCGATGCCCCGGGCGGTGCCGCGATCGCGCGCCGTGCCGCCGCGATCCTCCTGCAGGTCTCCGCCTACGACTACGCGCTCGTCGGGTCGCTGAACGGGCAGCGCGACCTCGTCGTGTCGAGCGATCGCTACGCCGTCACCGTACGGAACACGGTTCGTGGGATCAACATCCTCGCGAGCGACACCACAGCTGGGGCCGCGGACCGTCGGGGGCCGGTGCGCGAGCGGCTGCTTGCGCTCGCCGACGGCCTCGTCGTGCTGGGCCGCGACCTGAGCGCCTACGCGGATGCGACCGATGCGGCCACGCTCGCCCGCGTCATCTCGGGGGTCGCGACCGGCTGGCAGCGGCTGTCGGACCTCACCGGTGCGCTCCCGCCGGAGGGCGAGGTCGCGCGCACGATCTCGCGCGGGACGTCGTTCGTGGTCACAGCGCGCGCGGAACGGGTCTTCTCGCTGACGGTCGGCCCGTATGCGACGCTCGCCGACGCGGAGGCTGCGGCGCGGCGGGCAGGGCAGGTCGAGGGCATCACGCGCACAGCACCATTCGTGGTCCGCGTCGGTACCTACGCGACCCGTCCCGCGGCCGAGACCGCGGCGGCGGCGCTGGCCCCGAAGGGCTTCGCGACCTCCGCGATCGCCGAGGAGCAGCGCCACGAGTTCGCCCGGAGCGGTCCGGCTCCTGACGTCGAGCTCTGGCGCGAGCCCGCTCGCGTGTTCGACACCGCGGGCGCGGCGCGTCGCGTCGCGATCGCGCCTGGCGGTGCGTGGCTCGCCACGGGCAGCGACGACGGCACCGTTGCGATCTTTTCGGGTGACGGAGTGCTTCGCGCGCTGCCGCGCTTCACCGCGGGCGTCGCGCACGTGGCCTTCTCCGACAACGGGGAGTGGCTCTTCGCGGGCGGACTCACGCTCGCGAACATCCGCGTGCCATCGGGTGTCGCCTCAGGCACGAGCATCCGGCTGCCGACGCCGGCGAGCCACGCGGTCTTCGTTCCTGGCGCCCGTGCCTTCGTCGCCTCCGCGAGTGGGCCGACCGGACAGCCCGCCGGCGGCGCGGGCGCGATCGCCGGTCGGGCATCCGATGGCGCCGCGCTCCCCGCGCCGTTCCCGCTGAGCACGCCCGCGGGCGGCGCCGTCCTTGCCGCAACGGAAGCCGGCGAGCTTCTGATCGCGTCGGCGGCGAGGGGCGGAGGCAGCGATATCGAAGTACTTCGCGTCGGCGAGGACCGGTTCCCACGGGAGATCCTGCGATTGCCCGGGACGGTGCGTTCCCTCGCGGTGGACAAGAGCGGTACCCGCGCCGCCGCGCTCACGGACCAGGGCGTTGTCCGCTTCGCGCCGCGCGACGCGGACCCGGCGAAGACGGTGAGCACGGTCGCGCCACCGTCGGCGCGCGAGATCGCCTTCAGCGTCGACGGCACGCTCTACGTGCTCGAGGCCACGCGCCTCATCGCGCTCGACGCCGCGGGCCCGCAGCGCTGGACGGTCCCACTCACGGATGGGCGGCGTCTCGTCATGGGAACACGGGCCATCGTGCTTGACGGCTCCGAGCGTCTGGTCGCCGTCGACGGCGCAGGGACCGTCGACGAGCTCGGCGTCGGCGGCACCGTCCAGGACGTGTCCGTCTCGGCAGACCTCGCGCGGGTCGCGGCGCTCGTCGATGGCAGGAGGGCAGTACTTTTCACCCTGCCGTGAGCGCTCCAGAGCCGATCAGGGCCTCGTCCCCATCGACCCCACACCGCCCACGCTTCGGCGCCGCGCTCCCGCTCGTGCTCGTCGAGACCGGGCGTGCGTACCGGAGCCCCGGGGCGACCAGCTCGATCCCGACCCCTGCGGCCCTTTGGTCCGTGCTCGGTCTGGAACCTGCAGTGGAACAAGCCGGGCAGCGATTGGTGTTCCAATGGTAACGACGCCGAAGTCGAAGGAGAGTGAGTTGGGGAAGCCGACCCAGATCAGTGATGCAACGTTCGAGCAGGAGGTCCTGAAAGCCGATAAGCCAGTGCTCGTCGATTTCTGGGCGACCTGGTGCGGCCCCTGTCGGATGGTGGGTCCCGTCCTCGAGGAGATCGCGGCGGAGAACGAGAGCTTCAAGATCTTGAAGCTCGACATCGATGCCAACCCGATCACCCCCGGGCGCTTCAGCGTCCGCGCCATCCCGACGATGATCCTGTTCAAGGATGGTCGCGAGGCTCAGCGGGTCGTCGGTTACCAGCCGAAAGCGAAGCTCCTGGAGACCCTGCAGCAGCACGTCGCGGCGCCGAAGGCGTAGCCCGACCGCAGCATCTGCGAACTATCTGACATTCGCGCGGGACTCGTGGACGCCCCCGCACCACGCCGTCACAATTGAGGTGAGTTCCTAGCGGACTCACAAGAGAGTGCGGGGGCTCCGGTGAGTCCCTCGGTCTTCAAAACCGTTGACGGGGCGCTTGCGCGTTCCGTGGTGGGTTCGACTCCCATGCACTCTCGCAGATGGCCGAAGAAACGCGCGTCCCGATCACGGAAGCAGTCAGCGGCGACCCTGGGCGGCGCACGTCCGCGACCGCCGCGCTGCGCTATCGCGATTTCCGGCTCTTCTGGATCGGCATGGTCGTCTCGAACGTCGGCAGCTGGATGCAGCTGTACGCTCTGGGCTACCTCGTCGTGCAGCTCGCGATCCGCGACGGCGTACCGCAGCTCGCGCCCTTCTACATCGGCGTGCTGGGGCTCGCGCGCGCTCTGCCCAGCCTGGCCTTCGGCCTGTTCGGCGGGGTGGTCGCGGACCGCGCGGACCGGCGAAAGCTGCTGCTCCTCACGCAGGTGGCGGCGACGCTGAATGCCCTTGCCATCGCCATCCTCACGATCACCGAGCGGATCAACATCGTCGAGGTCGTGGTCATCGGTGCGATCGGCTCGATTATCTTCTCGTTCGATGCGCCTACGCGTCAAGCGATGGTGCCGCGGCTGGTGCGCGACCGCGACCTCGTGAGCGCGATCGGCCTCAACTCGGTGGCCTTTAATGGGGCACAGTTGGCCGGCCCGGTGCTCGGTGGCATCCTCTACATCCCGTTCGGCCTCGGCGGGCTCTTCATGATCAACGCGCTCTCGTTCTCTGCCGTCATCGCGGCCCTGATCCTGATGGCACCGGTCCCGGCCGCCGCGCGGCAGCGCGACGTCACGGTGCTCCGGTCGATCCGCGAAGGTCTTGGCTACGTGCGGCACGACGTCGTCGTGCGCTGGATCATCATCCTCACCGCCGCCGCGGCGCTGCTCACGCGCCCGTGGATCCAGCTGCTGCCCGCGTTCACCGAGCAGATCCTTCGCGTCGGCGCGGTCGAGCTCTCGTGGCTCATGGGCGCGTCCGGGTTCGGCGCGCTCGGCGGTGCGCTCGTGACAGCGTCGCTCGGCAATCTTCGCCGGCGGGGGCTCATCCTGGTGATCAGCGCCTCCGCCATGGCGGCGCTGGTCGCGGTGTTCGCGCTGCAGCGCTCGCTGCTCATCGCGCTTCCGCTCCTTGCGCTGGTGGGCTTCGCGACGATGCTGTTCATGGGTATGGCGAACACGCTCGTGCAGACGCGAACGCCCGACCACCTGCGGGGACGCGTGATGAGCGTGCACACGATGGTGTTCCTCGGGGTCATGCCCCTTGGGACGCTCTTCCTCGGTGCGCTCGGCACGGTCGTGGGGGTCGACGTCGCGCTCTTCGCCGGCGCGCTTGCCGTCCTCGCGCTGGTCCTCTACGCAGCGGCGCGCGTGGCGCCGCTGCGCGATGCGGTCGCTACTTGGCGGAGCGCGCCTGTGCCGGTGCGGTCTCGCGCGTAGGCGTCGCGTCCGCACGCTTCGGGCGTCCCCTCGTGGCGAAACAGTGGGCACAGATCATCGCTTGGTTCTCGCCGGCGAGCTGGATGTAGGCCTCATTGCCACAGTCCACACAGGTGCCTGGTGCGTTCATGTGTCGCCTCCTCTTACGCGGGCGGAGCACGAACCCAGCCACGGAGGGCGCGTCTGTCTTACCGTGGCTTTTCCGGTGTTGACAGCCACCCGCTACCCATTAATCTTCGAACATCTGTTCTAACGGAGGCCGGGCCGAGTAGGACGGACGGGGCGTGGCATGGGGAGCGTGGCAACCGTCGCGGCGCTGGACGGCGCGATCGCTCGGGTCGAGCGGCGTTACGGCTCGCGCGCGCTCGCGCGCGGGGCCTCCTTCGAGCGTCGCTCGGACGAGGGGGTGTTACGCACCGGTACGGCGTTCGACCGGATCGCTGGCGGCGTGCCCACCGGCGCGCCGTGCGCGTTCGTCGGTACAGGTGCCTGCGGCAAGCTCGCGCTCGCACTCCGTGCGGTCGCCGCCGCGCAGCGTGACGGGGCGCACGTCATGTGGGTCGACCCGACGGCGTCGCTCGACGCGGTCGCCGCCTCGCACGCGGGGGTCGACCTGAATCGCCTGCTCGTGGTGCGCACGCGCAGGCGCGCGGATGCGCTCACCTCCGCCGCGGCCGCCTTGCGCAGCGGGGGATTCCGCCTCGTCGCGCTGGATACCGGTCCGGGGCTGTTGGCCTCATCGGTGCGCGCCGACGACGTCGCGCCGCTGGTCCCGCTCGTTCGTGGCTCGGCAGCGGCGCTCGTCGTCGTGACGGATCAGGCGCCGCGCCGGCTCGCACTCCTCACGTTCCGCTTCGAGCGCGTGGCCTGGGAGCGCGAGCTCGGCCGCACCACGGGCTGGACGTTTCGCGTCGCGGGTGCGCGGGGCGCCGAAGCGCTGTTCCATGCGCGCTCGTACCCACGCACGCTCCTCGATCTCGGCGTCCGCGGCGAGCTGCTCGAGGCGTCGGCATGAAGGTCTTCGCCGTCGCTCGGACGGCGCAGGCCGCTTCCGATGCCGCGCGCCAGCGCGCGCTCGACGCACTGCACACAGCGCTGCCGCGTGTGGGGGTGCTCGATCGCGGCGTCTACGCGTGCGACCTTCGGGGCACGCGGCGGCTGCTAGGCGCGCCGCTCGAGGTGGCGCGCCGCATCGTCGCGCTCTGCGAGCGCGCCGGCGCGACCTGCGCGATCGGCGTCGGACCGGGCACGTTCGTCGCGCGCGTGCTCGCGGATCAGACGCCGCTCGGCGAGGCGCGAGAGCTCGCGATGGACGCGCGCGCGTTCCTCGCGCCGCTCCCCGTCGCGACGCTGCCACTCGACCCGCGCATCGTCGACGAGCTCGCGCTCATGGGCATCCGCGACGTCGCCGGGTTCGCGGCGCTCGATCGCGGGTCGGTCCTCGACCGGCTCGGCCGTGCGGCCGCCGCTGCCCACGCGCTCGCCTCGGGCATGGACGATCTGCCGGTGCACGGTGTGCCGCCGCGGCGCCGCATCCGTGCAGGGCGCCGCTTCGACGACGCGATCGGCTCGAAGGAGCAGCTCGTCTTCGCGCTCCGCGTGCTCGCCGACACGGTGGCGGACAGGCTGCGGGCCGACGGCCTCGCCGCGCTGCGGCTCGTGCTGCACGCCGAGCGCGAGGATGCGCCGGTGCTGCGCCTCGAGCGCGTCCTGCTCCCGCCGGCAGCTGAACCGGCCGCGCTCGTGCGCTCGCTCCGCTGGGCGCTCGATGAGCTGCCCCACCGAAGCTTCGTTTCGGCGGGGACCCCGGGGGACCGGCACGCGCTCGGGCGCATCGAAGCCGCGGCGATCGAGGCCGTGGAGGTGGAGCCGCTGCGCGGCAGACAGCTCGGGCTCTTCGCGCCGGACGGCGCGCACGCGGAGGAGGCCATCGCGGTCGCGCAGCACCTTCGCGGCCGTCTCGGTGCGGGTGCGGTCCTGCGCGCCCGCGTGCAGTCGCCGGACGCGCGGCTCCCCGAGCGCGAGGTCGAATGGACGGAGGTGGTCGCGTGAGCCGCTTGCTGGCGGAGCCTCTCCCCGTGCGCCTGGTCTGGTGCGAGGGCGAGCCGGAGGCGTTGCGCATCGGTGCGATGCGGCTTGCGATCGCGGAAGTCGTCCGGCGCTGGCGCGTCGACGCGGAGTGGTGGAACAGCGGTCCCGACCGCGACTATCTGACGCTTCGCACGGTCGATGGACAGCTCATGGACGTGTATGGCGATCGGCGTTCTGGCGAGTGGTTCCTCCAACGGCTGATGGACTGATGTCTCCGACGGCGCGCGGACGCCGTCCGCGCGCACGCATCGCCACCTGACGCGAGATGTCCTTCGTTCACCTCCACTGCCACAGCGCATACAGCTTCCTCGACGGAGCATCGACACCGGAAGAGCTTGTCGACGCCGCCGCGGAGCAGAGGATGGACGCGCTCGCACTCACCGACACCGATGGCCTCTACGGCGCGGTGCGCTTCTGGGGGGCGGCAAAGGAGCGCGGGATCAAGCCGATCTTCGGCTGCGAGCTCGTGCTCCACGATCTCGGTAGCGGGCAGCGTCTTGTGCTCCTCGCGAAGGATCGCCAGGGGTGGACGAGCCTCTGTCGAATCGTGAGCGCCGCGCAGCTCGCGGGCGAGAAGACGAAGCCACGTGCGACCTTCGAGATGGTCGAGCGCGACGCCGCAGGGCTCTTCGCGCTCGTCGAGACCGAAGATCCGGTGACGCTGGCACAGCTCGCGGGTGTCTTCGGCGAGTCTCTCTATCTCGAGCTCGTTGACCGCTGGGGTCCGGACGACGAGGCCCGCTGCGATCGTCGCGACGCGCTCGCGAGCGAGCACGGCATCGCGACAGTGATCACGAACGACGTGCGCTACGCGCGACCGAACGGGCGGCGTCTCCACGACGTCATGCGCTGCATCGGCCTCGGCATGACCCTGGACCAGGCGGGCGAGCTCCTTGCGCGCGATGGGGAGCGGTGGCTCAAGACGGAGGCGGTACTGCGGGAGCGCCTCCGCCGGTTCCCTCACGCGTTTGCGAACACGCGCCGCATCGCGGACGCCTGCGACGTGGACCTCGACTTCGGGTTCCAGCGCCTCCCCGGCTTCCCCGCGCCGGAGGGGCACACCGCGTTCTCGTTCCTCTACTCCCTCTGTCAGGACGGTGCACGCGCGAAGTACGGGAGGATCACGCCCGCGGTCTCGAAACAGCTCGCGCACGAGCTCGACGTCATTCACACGTGCGGGCTCGCCGAGTTCTTCCTCATCAACTGGGACATCGTCCGGTTCTGCCGCGAGCGGCGGATCCCGGCGCAGGGCCGTGGCTCGGCGGCCGACTCCATCGTCGCGTACGTCCTCGACATCACGAAGGTCGATCCGATCGCCCACGACCTCCTCTTCGAGCGGTTCCTCACCGAGGACAGTCGGACCATGCCGGATATCGACCTCGACATCGCGACGAATGATCGCGAGGAGGTCATCCAGTATGTCTACCGCACGTACGGCGAGCGCTACGCGGCGATGGTCTGCAACGTCGTCACGTACCGCGCACGCTCGGCCTCGCGCGAGGTCGCGAAGGCGCTCGGCTTCCGCGCGGACACGATCGACCGCCTGGCTCGCGCGATCGATCACGTCGCCGTCGATCCGCGTGGGGGTGCAGGGGGAGGGCGGGGTCCGGCCGGGCGGGCGGTTCGAGCCGGCGAAGCTGGCGAGGGCGTCGAAGCGATTGGCCACCAGGACCGTGATGAAGCGCGCCCGAACGGCCGGACCCCGCTCTCCCCGGAGGACGAGCTCATCCACATGCTCGACGAGCGCGAGCGCGAGCGCTTACCGCTGTTCCGCGAGCTCACGCAGGCCATCGCCGACCTGCCGCGGCACCTGTCGATCCACAACGGCGGGATGCTCATCACCGCGCTCCCGCTCGTGGATACAGTGCCGATCGAGCGCGCGACGATGCCCGGCCGCAACGTCGTGCAATTCGACAAGCGCGACGTCGAGGATCTCGGTCTCGTGAAGATGGACCTGCTCGGCCTGCGCACGCTCTCGCTCATCAAGGACGCGGTCGCGATGATCGATACCGAGCACGGCGAGCGCCTCGATCTCGGCACGCTGCCGCTCGACGACCCCGCGGTGTACGACCTCATCTGCGAGGTCGACACGATCGGCGTGTTCCAGGTCGAGAGCCGCGCCCAGGCGCAGTCCCTCCCACGCGTGCGCCCGCGGACCTTCGCGGACATCGTCGTCCAGGTGGCGATCATCCGGCCGGGACCGCTTCAGGGGAACATGGTGAACCCGTACATCCGGCGCCGGCAGGGGCGGGAACCCGTGACGTACGCGCACCCCTCGCTCGAGCCGGCCCTCAGAGAAACGCTCGGCGTGATCCTGTTCCAGGAGCAGATCCTGAAGGTCGCGATGGCGGTGGCGGGGTTCAGCCCTGCGGCCGCGGACAAGCTCCGCCGCGCCATGAGCCGCGCGCGCTCGAGCGAGGACATGGAGCGGCTGCGCGCGCCGTTCGTCGAGGGCGCGGAGCACAGCGGGGTGGACGGGGTGATCGCGCACGAGATCTTCCGCCAGATCGCAGCGTTCGCGGAGTTTGGGTTCTGCAAGAGCCACGCGGCGGCGTTCGCGCTCACTGCGTATCACACCTGCCACCTGAAGCTCTACTACCCGGCCGAGTTCACGGTCGCGCTCCTCAACAACCAGCCCATGGGCTTCTACTCACCCGCGGTCATCGCCGGCGACGCGAAGCGCCACGGCATCCGCGTGCTGCCGGTCGACGTGAATGTGTCGTTCGCGAAAGCCGTGGTGGAGGAGCGAGGACGTGTGTTGGGGGCGGGGGTGTCTGCTTCGCTCGGTCGGTCACCTGCATCCACGATGGCGGCAGGTCCCTCCGGACCAACCCTTCGCTCAGTAGACACCCCCGCCCCCCATGACCGCGTGCCTGTCATGTCGTATGTGGCTGACGAGTCCGATCGAGGCCGCGCTCCCGGCCGCGACGAGATGCGCGATCTGTCACAGACCATCGCCCGCCACCGAGCCTGCCGCACGCATGACGTCCGGCTCGGGCTCGCCTCGGTGAAGGCGCTCGGGGACGCGGCGGCCGAGGCGGTCATCGCCGAGCGTGAGCGCGCGGGACCATTCCGATCGTTCGACGACTTCGCGAAACGCGTCGGGATCAAAGAGGAGGCGCTCCGAAACCTCGCGCTGGTCGGCGCGTTCGATTCGCTCGGCGAGTCGCGGCGGTCACTGCTCTGGCGGGCTCGTGATGCACACCGGACCTCGCCCGCGCTCGCCCGTCCGTCGCTCGCCTTCCCGAGCCCGGACGCGCCGCCGCTGCCCGAGCTCTCCGAGGCGGAGCTGACCGCGCTCGACTACCGGATCACCGGCATTCCGACCGGCCCACAGGTCATGCGGTTCTACCGCGAGCAGCTCGCCGCGCGCGGCGTCGTGACCTCGCTCGGGCTCGCGGCGCTGCGGCATGGCCAGCCGGTCACCGTCGCCGGGGCGATCGTCGTGAAGCAGCATCCGGGGACGGCCAAGGGCCACGTGTTCCTCTCGCTCGAGGACGAGGTCGGGATCTCGAACATCATCATCCGCCCCGCCACGTACCGCACGTTCAAGAGCACGCTCGACGAGCATGCGGCGGTGGTCGTCGAGGGGACGCTACAGCACGTCGATGGAGTGCTCTCGGTCCTGGCGCGCAGGCTCGAGGCGCTCGAGCTGTTCGTGCCCATCGCCGTTCGGGAGTGGCACTGACCTCAGATACGCCTGACACGCCGATGCGCCCCGCCTTGCGGCGGGGCGCATCGTCGAGGAAGGAAGGATGGGTAAGCGGGGAGGATCTAGTTCCCGAGCTTGTCCGGGAACTGCTTGACGATCGCGGCCGTGATCGGATCGGCCAGCATCTGGCTGAGGAGCAGGGCGGTGAGGGTGAAGACTGTGAAGCGGTGCACGCCGTGGTCTACGAGGTCCGTGGCGCGAGCGATGACCGTTTACACGAACGTCGCAGGAAAGACGGAAGCC
>Ga0136617_10003769_pt1 | contig 13554 bp, 14 predicted proteins | sample AntDrymUQ3222106_2_FD_129672 | JGI IMG/M metagenome (GOLD analysis project Ga0136617, IMG submission 129672) | Polar desert sand microbial communities from Dry Valleys, Antarctica - metaG UQ322 (21.06) | ecosystem: Environmental > Terrestrial > Soil > Desert | place: Antarctica: Dry Valley...
ATGATAAATGATAAATGATAAATGATAAAGCAAAGAAAATGCGGGCGAAGCCGAAAGACTTACGCCCGCGATAATTTCCAGTCCAAAATACAAACTCAGGCAATTAAATTTTCTGCCTGCGTTTGTCTGTATTCTTATTTTATATTTCCCAAAATTAAAGTTTGACGAAAACGATCAGCAGCGCGAACAAAACGAGCGATTCAATAAGAGCTAAACCGATAATCATCAGCGTTTGAACCGTTCCCGCCGCGCCCGGATTGCGAGCCGCGCCTTCCGCCGCTTTTGAACCGACCAAGCCTTGCCCGATACCTGCCAAGCCTGCCGCCAAACCAAAACCGATAACGCCCAATCCGGTCGCCAATGCTTTGTTAGCGTCAACGGTTGATTGATTGTCCGCCGCGCCTTGGGCGAGTGCGGGAAGTGCCATTAGAAAAAGCGCAAGGGCTGAAAAGAAAAAGTAGTTAAATTTATTCATTTTTTTTGTCTCCTAAATTTTATTTGTCTAATTTGCGAAGGCTCTCGACAAAACTTCTCTGTAAAACTTGCGCTTGTTATAATTTCGCCTCACTTCCGGTATGCGCTCGTTTTCGACTCCGTAGAGACGAGGCTCCTGTTGCGTGCGGGCATTCCCAGCGTATGAATTGCAAGTTCTACAAAATCAATTTTGCTTTAGCCTTCATTTTTTTATTCAAGATTCAGGATTCAGGATTCAAAATTAAAATCCTAAATCCTAAATCCTAAATCCTAAATCTTAAATCCTAAATCTTGAATCCTGAATCTTAAATCCTGAATCCTGAATCTCTAAGCTGGTGCTGTCGCAATCGCTTCGCCCGTTGCTTCCGAATGGACTGTGCCGTGCGCGTGGTCGTCGTGCGGCGGGTGCGAAACTTCGCTAATGTAAATCATCGAAAGCAACGTGAACACGAGCGTCTGCACAAACGCCACGAAAACCGCCAGCGGCATCAACGCTATCGGCAAAAGAAGTTGCGTGAACGGCGGTGCCAGACCTGAAATCTGCGATGAAATCTGCTCGTCGGCAAACATATTGGCAAAAAGTCGTATGCCGAGCGTCAGCGGGCGAATCGAGCTGCTGATTAACTCGATGCCGAAAATCAAAGGCGTAATAATTATCGCCATTATCAAAGGCAGTTTCGGACCTGCGAAATGCGCCAAATGGTTATAAATTCCGTTTTCTTTAATACCGACGTAGTTGTAATAAACAAACGACGAAATGCCGAGTGCGAACGTCACATTAACCGATGCCGTCGGCGACATAAAAATCGGAAAAAGTCCCATCAGGTTTGAAATCAAAACCAAAACTGCGAAGGTAGCGACCACCGGAAAATACCGATAACCGTGCTTGCCGACGACATTCGTAATCAAATCTTTTAACGCCACAAAGCCGGATTCGAGCGTGAGTTGTCCGGGTGTCGGGTCGTCTTCGGAAAGTTTTCCTTTGAAAATCCAAATAACAACCATCGTTAAAATACAGGCAATCACGAACATTATCGTATACCAGGGAATCGCCGTCTCCGGCGAATACTCGCCGAAAAGAGCGTCAGGTGTGGTTTTGACTCCGAGCTTGTCAATAACCCATTGCCAAGCCGGGTATGTGTAGCCCATCTGAAACCGGTGGACCGGCTCACCCAAATATTGATTGATAAATTCGACAATCAGCGGCGTATGATGACCGCCGCCTTCTGCAAATAAAAACATTTTTATTAAACTTCCTTTTTCTTAAAAAAAGATGAAAACAGTCGTAAAATTCCTTCAACAACAATTGCCAGCGCGAAACTTCCCAAACCCGCAATGACCGCGACGACCGGAATGGATTCGGTCAAAAAAACAATTGTTAAAACAACGCCTAATACAATATATCGAAACAAATAACGAAGTCCCAAAAATCGCGGTTTTTCTCCGTCGGCAACGCGGGCAAAAATCTTTTTGAGCGAAAACTTCAGCCAGTAATAATTTACAAAAGATAAAATCCCGCCGATTAAAACGCCCAAACCGAACAGCCCGGATATAAAAATCAAACCGAGCAAACCGCCCGCAATCGCCACCGCCGCCATCACGATTAAAATGCGCCGGTGCGTGAGCGGCACAAAGTTTTCCGGTTCGACTGCGATAGGTTCTGAATCATCGCTCATTGCGAAACATAGATTTTACAAAGGATTGGCGGAAAGTTCAAAGCGCGAAAAGGAATTTGTGCAATTTTTCTCAAATTATTCCTTGTCTTTAAGAATTTGCGAGGTGATACGGAAGAACTGGAAAAAGCCGACAATCGAGCCGAGAACGATGCCGACGACGATTCCCCACGGCGAAGTTCCGAACAGCAAATCCGCAAACCAACCGATTATCAACAGAAAAGCAATCGAGCCGAAAAGCGTAATCCCCGCCGCATAAGCCAAGCCGCTTTTGCGGATAGTTTCGGCTGGAGATTCCGGCTTGAAATTCGTCTGAAACATCGGTTTATCACCGGTCTTCGGCGGTGTTTCTTCCATTCTAAAGTTAAAAACAACTTCAGAATCAGGACTGTCGAGAGAATTTGCAGGCGTTTGTTCTGTATTTGATTCGGAGATATTTGCCTTGGTTTGTGCCGCATTTGTTTCGGGAAAATGTTCAAGCGACTCGTCGTTTGGACGTGAGACTTTCGTTTCGGGTTTTGCTCCGAGCGGCTGATTTTCTTCGTCTTCCAATAAACTTTTTATCATCGCCGATTCTCCTATCTGAAATTATTTCTCGAACCGAAATTTATTATATCGCCATTACTCGCAGAGAGATAATCAACGGAAAATGGAAAACGGAAAGTGGAAAATGAAATGTCTTAATTCTTCATTTTCCACTTTCCGTTTTCCATTTTCCATTTTTTTCTATTTTAGAAATTTAGTATCAAACGCTCTGGGCAAAAGTTCCTTCATTTGCACGGTTTCGACATTGCTCTTTAAATTGGCAAATGTCACCGGAACATCGCCGCAGAATTCCCAGATTATCTGCCGGCAAACTCCGCACGGCGGCGTTAATTCTTCGGTGTCGGCGACGACCGCGACATTTGTAAATTCACTTTCGCCTTCGGAAACCGCCTTCCAAATCGCCACGCGCTCGGCGCAAACCGTCAAACCGTAACTCGCCGATTCGATGTTACAGCCCGTATAAATTTTTCCGTCTTTTGTCAGGACAGCCGCGCCGACACGGAAATTTGAAAACGGCGCGTAAGCCTTTTCGCGCACCTGTCTCGCAGATTCGATCAATTCCTTTAATTCTTCGTTCATAAAATAATTCTTAACCGTTCAGATATGGAAAAGCCGAGAAAGTTTAGCCGCAAAAAGCCGCAAAAAACAAAAAAATTTGCGCCTTTTGCGCCTTTTTGCGGCTATTTCTTTTTCCGAAGTCCCTACGGTTTAATTTCCCTTTGGAACTTCAATCTTTTCTTTTCTCAATTTTTCCCGGATAAGCCCGCACAGGAATTCCACTCCGATTTCGGGATTTCCGCCTTCGGGAATTATCAAATCGGCGTAGCGTTTGGAAGGCTCGACAAACTCAAAGTGCATCGGGCGAACGGTCGTGTGATATTGAGCGATAACCGATTCGACAGTGCGCCCGCGCTCGATAATGTCGCGCTGCAAGCGGCGAATAAAACGAATGTCGTCAGGCGTATCTACAAAAACGCGCACGTCGAGCAAATTTAAAATTCTCGCTTCCGAGAAAATCAAAATCCCTTCGACAATGGCAACCGGCTTCGGTTCGATATGTTTGACTTTGCGGCGGCGCGTGTGAGTTTTGAAATCATAAATCGGCATTTCAATCGTGTTTTCGCCTCTCAAACGCTTCAGATGATTGACCAGCAATTCGCTGTCAATCGAATCGGGATGGTCAAAATTTGCCTGGTGGCGTTCGTCAAGCGGCATATCTTCGAGATTGCGGTAATACGAATCCTGCTCGAGCAAAATCACATTATTCTCGCCGACCGCTTCGATAATCTTTCGCGCAATCGTCGTTTTTCCCGAACCTGTTCCGCCGCATATTCCTATAATCATAAAAGTCCAGAGTCCAGAGTCGGGAGTCCAGAGTCAAAAGATTTGTTCTCTCGACTCCCGACTCCGGACTCTAGACTAATTTTGAAATAACTCTTCTCAATAATTCCTTAAATGTCCCCGCGACCTTCGCGCCCATTTCTAATACTTCTTCGTGATGAATAACATCATCGCTAATGCCCGCCGCCATATTCGTGATGCACGAAATTCCGACAACCTTCATATCCATCTGTCTGGCGGTGATCGCTTCGGGAACGGTTGACATCCCGACGGCATCACTTCCGAGCAGCCTGAGCATTCGAATTTCAGAAGGCGTTTCGTAGCTCGGACCCGAAAGTCCGCAATAAACTCCGCGCCGCAGAAAGGATTTTTCGTCCTGTTTTTTCCCGGTTCGTTTTTCTTCTTTTTCTGCCTTTTCCTGCGCCATCTGCTTTGCCTCGCTAATGACAATCTCCTGATAATCCAGCGAATAAACTTCCGTCATATCAGGAAATCGCGCGCCGAATCTTTCGTCATTTTTGCCGCGCAAAGGATTTACGCCCATCAAGTTTATGTGGTCGCGGATAAGCATCAAAGTTCCTTGTTTGTAATCGGTATCAACACTGCCCGCCGCGTTTGTGAGAATTAAATTTTTGATTCCCAAAACGCCGAAAACGCGAATCGGAAAAACAACTTGCGCGATGTCGTAGCCCTCGTAAAAGTGAAAACGTCCTTGCTGAACGGCAACGGAAATTCCCTCGACTTCACCCAAAACAAGTCTTCCCGCGTGTCCTTCGACGGTCGAACGCGAAAAATGCGGAATTTCTTCGTAGGGAATTTGAACGGCGTTTTCCACTTCATCGGCAAACGCCCCTAGACCGCTTCCCAAAACCAGCGCGACTTTTATTTCTTTTTCGTATTTCGAGCGGATAAAATCAGCCGCCTCTTGTGCTTGTTCGTAATTCATTGGACTTTATTTTTATCACAAAGGAGGGAAAGATAAAACATCATTACTTACCAAATTCGTCCAACTCCATACAAATCAAAAGCCACATCGGAACTTACAATTGGCAAATTTTCAACCATAGACTGAGCGATTATTAAACGGTCAAACGGGTCTTTGTGATGAAACAGCAACACCGAAAGTTTTTCAAGGTGAGGCAAAGATACTGACAAAATTTCGATGTTATTTTGCTGAATTTGCAACGGAATAAAATTTCCGAAAGAATCTGGCAAAGAGAGTTTGCCGATGCTGAATTTAATCGCAATTTCCCACAAACTCGCCGCGCTTATTAACAAATCAACTTCCGATTCAAGTAAGTTTTTAGCCGTTTCGCTCAATGCAGAATCATTATTGATGAAATAAAGAAAAGCATTTGTGTCTAACAAAAGCCGCGTGGTGTCCAATGGATTACTCACGGTTGATATTCTCCGAAGCCTTCAAGTGGAGCATCGAAATCATCCGACATTTTTACCAAACCTTCCGCGCTTCCGGCTTTACGACGCTTTCTTGAATTGCCGTTTGGCGCATTTTCATCATACAAAACAATTATCCGCACACGGGTCGGCGCATTACTCGGTAAATCTTCGTCCAAAACAATTTGATGATTCGCGCTGATTGTTCCCGTCGTTTCGATTGCTGTCAACATACTTAAATTCCTCAGTTTTGATTTTACTATAAACTCAATCTAAGCGTCGAATATATGCATCGCAAACTCGCACTCGAATCAATGCGGCAAGGCGTTTCGCTCAATTAATTGTTGCATTTGAAATTGGAAGCGATTCAATAGTTTTTGTTTTGCTTCTTGTGTTTTTGTCGGAAGAAATTATTTCGCACGGGCAGCGACACGAAATCCGGTGCCGCTGATAGAATCCATCTCTGGGGGAGATTTGTAGCGACTGGTGGAACGTGCTTCGCTTGCACCGTGATAATATGTTCCGCCACGAATCACACGCATATCTGAATCTTCCCCCCCCCACTTGGATTTGCTGAGCCATCCGTAGGCAAACCATTATAGTCATAACTGTAAATATCCTCGCACCATTCCTGAAAGTTTCCGTGCATATCGTAAAGTCCGAAAGCATTCGGTTGTTTCTGTCCGACCGGATGCATTTTATCGCCGGAATTGGCATTATACCAAGCCATTGAATCTAAGTTTCCTGCATAATCACCCGTCGTTCCCGCCCGCGCCGCATATTCCCACTCCGCTTCGCTTGGAAGGCGATATTCAAATCCATCATTTTTCGTGTTCAACTTGGCAATAAATTCTTTCGCATTGTTCCAACTAACACTTTCCACCGGACATTGGGAACAATTTTGGTGATGACTCGAATTATTACTCATAACCGCCTGCCATTGCTCTTGCGTTACTTCTGTTTTGCCCATCCAAAAGCCGTTGCTGATTGTAACTTTGTGAATTGGTTTTTCGTCACTTTCTTCATCTGAACCCATCATAAAATCGCCTGGCGGAATATAAACAAACTCCATCCCGATTGAGTTTTTCCGCACTTCGACTTTCTGCGCCGTTGTGTTTGATTTATTTGTGTTCGCTGTCGTGCTGTCAGACTTGCTCAAGTTGTAGCCGATAATGCCAATCAATCCCAACGCAACCAAAGCTCCTGCACCAACGAGCGCGAACAAAAGATTATTGTTCTTTTTCCGATAAAGTGTGTCACCAATCGCTCGTGCTTCTATCGGTAAAATTTGCGATGCCTTTTCCATTTTCACCGTCGGCATTTGCGTTATGACGGATTCTTTTTCCTTCACCTGCGTCGCAACCGAATCTGGCGGATATAGAGGTTTTGTAGCCGTCAAATAATTCGCGGGTTCCGCATCGGCGACGGTTTCTTCATCTGCTTTGCTTTTTGCATCTTCACTTTCAAACGTCGCGGATGCAGCGATATTTTTCGGCAAAATTGGTTTAGGCAAAACTTCCGTCGGCGCGAACTGCGGAAACGAAACATTGACCAAAACTTTTCGCAAATCTTCGCGCATTTCTTTCGCCGAAGCGTAACGATTTTCGGACTGTTTCGCTAAGGCTTTGGCAATTACAGTTTCCAAACTTTGCGGAATATCGGCGGGTAAAGGTTCAGGCTCGCGCATTATTATTGCGGCAATCAGATTTGAAGGCTCTTTCTGCGGAAACGGCATCGTTCCAGTCAAAAACTGATATAAATTTACGCCGACCGCCCAGACATCGGTTTGCACGCTTCGCTTGCCGTCAAAACCTTCTGGCGGCATATAGGCAAAAGTTCCCGAAACATTGCTGCTCTGGCTCGAAGCGGTGGTTCGCAAAGCGCGTGAAATGCCGAAATCCGCCAGACGCGGCGTTTCGCCTTGCAGCAGAATGTTCGCGGGTTTCAAATCGCGGTGAATGATATTTCGGGAATGCAGAAACTCCAAAACGTCGAGAATTTTTATTGTCATCTCGACCGCTTTTTCGACGGGCATTTTGCCGTTTCGTCTTAGCCATTGTTCAAGCGAACCGTCGGGCGCGTATTCGCTGACGATGACGATTTGCCCGTCGTATTCGTCGGCATCAATAATCGGCAAAATGTTCGGATGCCCGCTCGCCTGTTCCCACAGCGTCGCTTCCTGTTTGATGGCTTCGTGGTCAACCTGTTCGTCGAGCGGAAGTTTGACGGCGACTTTGGTCGTGACGAATTTGGATTTTCTTTCGGCAAGCCAAACTTCGCCGAAACCGCCTTTGCCGAGTTTGCGAATGAGCGTGTAGTGTCCGATTTGTAAGCCTTCTCGAAACATACTTTTAATTTGCGCCGAAGTTTGACGCGCGGGCTTTATTAGTTTGCAAAATTTGTTTACTGTGGCAGATAAGCATTTGAAATTGGTTTGTCGGTTGAAATTCCGAACGCCGTCGCGCTAAACCCGTTTCGGCTTTGCAGCAAATACCAAACGCCGTTCGCCGGACGATAGACCGAAACATCGGCTTTATTGTCGCCGTCAAAATCACCTGTCACAGGCAAGTCGTTCATCTGTCCGAATTCTACGGCGGCGAATCCGCTCGTAGTCTGAAGCAGGTACCAGATGCCTGCTCGAAATACAGCAAAGTCTGTCTTTCCGTCGCCGTCATAATCGCCCTGCACAGGCTGGTCGGTTGAAACTCCGAAACCGATGCCGTAAAAAGTTCCGTCAGAGCTTTTCAGAACATACCAACTGCCGCTCGAAGGTCGCCAGACGGCAATATCGGCTCGCCCGTCGCCATCATAATCGCTTTGCACCGGTTTATCGCCGTTTGTGCCGAATTGCACGAAAGTAAAAGTGCCGCGGCTGTCGCTGTTGGCAATGTACCAGACACCGTTTGACGGGCGAAAAACGGCGATGTCGGTTTTGCCGTCGCTATTGAAATCAGCCGGAACGGGAATGTCGCCGTTTGCGCCGAACTGACGCGAGTTAAAGACTCCGGCTTTGGTTAGAAAATACCAGGTTCCGTCGCCCGGACGGAAGACAGCCGTATCGGTTTTGCCGTCGCCGTCATAATCGCCCGGCGCGAGAATATCGCCGTTTGCTCCAAATGAAATTGCGCTAAAGCTCGAATTTGAACTGTTTAGAATATACCAATTGCCCGCGTCCGGACGAAAAACGCTGATATCGGTTTTACCGTCGCCGTCGAAATCCGCTGTTTTGTTTTTGGCGATTGCCGCGCCTGCGACCGGCGCGTCAGAGATGTCGTTGTCAATATTAAAGGTAACGCCGCCCCAGGTTTCGTTGCGCGGTCCGATATATTGATGAATTCTTTGATGATTCGCCCAGTAGTTGTCAGGCAGCGGCGCAACGCCGAAAACGCTCATCACATTGTTCCAACGCGCGAGCCAAACAACGTCCATTTGGCTGGCAGCCGGAATATTTATCCAATCACCAACCGCGTTGGTCGGTGAGCCGTAAACGCCGGAAATATAACCCTGCTCTTTCAAGCGGTCGGTCCAACCTTTGAGAAACGCTTTGGTCGGTGTCGAGCAGGCAGCCGTGCCGCTCAAATCGTCGTAACGCTCCATATCGTAATAAAGAACCGTGCCTCGCGTTAGTCCGAGATTGTTCGCGTCAGTGATGGCAATGTCCGCCTCGCCGCGTCCCTGCGTTTCGGCAGCCGCTGCGTCCGTGCTGTGTTTTTGACAAGTCGTGCAAACCGAGCAAGGCGATTGATAGCCGACAATGGTCGGAATCAATCCCCAGCCCATCGCGGAAACTTGATTGACCCAAGCGGCATTTAATAATGTTTGCGAGCAGCCGCGATTTCTGCCGCTGATGTAAATGTTTGAATCGTAAAACGGCGATGTGTCCCACCAAATCTGCATTTGCGAAACAGGCGCGGCGGTGCATTTGTCAAAACCGCGATTCAGACTGATGCGCGTATTTCCCGCAGGCGGCGCGGCGAATATAGAATTTTGCGCTTGCAGTTTGGCATTTTGCTTTTCGACGCGGGCGAGATTTTTTATTTCCGGCGGCGTGATTTCCATTCCTTGGTTAAAAAGTTTTGTTGCCTGCACACAGTCGATCTTCAAACCTTCGCAATTTCCGGCAGTTTCCAAAGTCCAATCGCCCGATTTTTTTTGAGCAGAAGTATTGTCATCGCGGCGAATCCCAATCGAGCGTCCGGCAAATTCAAAGCTCTGTCCGCCATTTGGAGATTTATAAATAATCTTTCCGACAAAATTTGAAGTTGTCGGTGCGCGAAAAATTAAACTCAAATCGCCGTTCCCGTCAATTTCGAGGGAAGCATTTTCCAAATCGGCTTCGTTTAAATCTTCCTGTCGCAAATTGATTGGCGTTTTCGTCCAGGAATTTCCGCCGTCGTATGTCTTCGCAAGTTCAAGTCGCGCGAGTTGTTCGTCGGCTAAAATTACCAATCCGACATTTTTATTCTCGAAGAAAACCGTGCTGATTGTTTCGGAAGAACCTTTCGGCAAAGAAATTTCGCGCCAGGTTTCACCGTCGTCAACAGTTTGCCAGATGATTTCGCGCGTAAAAACAATGCCCGACCTTTCGCCAAAAACTTGAATATCTTTAATTTGCGAATCCGGTAAAATTGCCTGTTTCTCCTTAACCGATGGCAAACGCTGTAACGTAATCGCCGTGTTAAAATTGCTGAAAAGATTTTTGTTAAATTTCTGCGCATTCGCGGGAAAGCTAAAAAAAATCAACGACAAAGCAAATAATGATATTGGAAACGAAACGTTTTTCATTTTTTATCTCAACTTTGATTGAAAAGCTAATACTTATCGGGGAAAGTATAGTTCACTCAAATAGTTTCTTCTATCAAAAGTAAAACTATTTTTCCTTTCGATACGGAATTCCCAGAGCCTTCGGCGCACGCGACGAGCCGATAAAACCTGCCAGCACAATAATCGTGATGACGTACGGAATTATCTGCACAAACTGCACGGGAATGTTTTCGCCGGAAGCGAGTTTGTAATTGGCGAGCGGGATGGTTAAGGCTTCCATAAATCCGAAAAACAGACAGGTAAAAAGCGTCGGAATCGGTTTCCATTTAGCGAAAATCAGTGCCGCAAGCGCGATGAATCCGCGTCCCGCCGTCATATTCCTGGTGAATAAAGAAGACTGTCCGATTGACAGATACGCGCCGCCCGCCGCTGCTAACATTCCTGAAATAATAACCGCCGAATATCGCAGCCGCGTCACATTAACGCCCGCTGCGTCCGCCGCCGCCGGATTTTCGCCCGTTGCCCGAAGACGCAAACCGAAAGGAGTTTTATAAAGCACATACCAGCAAACCGGAACAAGTGCTAAAGCTAAAATCGAGGCAAAAGGAATGTTAAAATATTCAGGTAAAAATTGTTCTTTTGGAATTTGCGGCGTCGAACCTGAAGAATCATAAACCGCGCCGCTAATCAGCGCGGGAAGTCCGATCATCAAAAAGTTTATTCCCATTCCGCTGACAACCTGATCGGCTTCAAATTTTATACAGGCGACGGCATACACAAAAGCCAGTGCCGCGCCCGCTACGACTCCACACAACAAGCCCAAGAACGGATTTCCGAGTTGGTAAGTTACCACCGCCGCCGTAAACGCGCCCGCCAGCATCAAGCCTTCAAGCGCGATGTTGATAACGCCGGAACGCTCAGAAAACATTCCGCCGAGCGCGGCAAAAATCAAAGGCGTGGCAAACCTAATGGTCGAAAATATTAAGGCAAATGTGAAAATTTCACTCATATTCTTGAATTACCGAACGATTTTTAGAAACGCAAAATCAGCCAACGATTAAATCTCTAACTTTTTACCTTTGTTTTGTCCGGCGAAAATCAACCTTCTGAAATAGCCTTCGCAGGCAACGAACAAAATGATAATCGCCTGCAAAACAAATCCTAAATCTTTAGAAACCCTGGGCGTAAAAGCATCAACGAAAATTTCGCCGCGCAGCAAAACTCCGAAAAATATCGCCGCGATAAAAATTCCGAACGGATGATTTCTGCCCAACAGCGCGACGGCAATTCCCAAAAATCCCCACTCGGCTGAAAATCCGTCGTAATAATTGTGACGGTTCCCCAAAACTTCGCCGACAGCGACCATTCCCGCAAGCGAGCCGGAAATCGTCATCGCAATAATGATTTGTTTTCTGGGCGAGATTCCGCCGTATTCTGCCGCGCTCGGATTTTGCCCGACGGCGCGGAGTTCATAACCCCACTTTGTTTTCCACAAAAACACATAAACCAGAACGCACATCAAAATCGCCAGTAAAAATGACACATTGAGCGGCACGTCTTTTGGAATAAACGGTAAAAACTGATTGAGCTGCGGAATATATGCGGCTGTGCCAATCGGCGCGGTTTGCAAAATCGCATCGCCCGGAACTTTATAGTGATATTGCGTTAAATAGCTGACCAGCGCGATGGCGATGAAATTCAGCATTATCGTGTTGATAACTTCGTGCGAGCCAAATTTCGCTTTCAAAATTCCCGGAATCGCGCCCCAAATTCCGCCGACGACAATTGCCGTCAAAATACAGAGCGGGACAAGAATAATCGCTGGAAGACTCGCCCAAGAATAATCAACGTCTTTGCCGAAAACATTGACAATCGTGCCGCCGAAAGTAATGCCGACCCAAGCCGTCGCAAATGAAGCGACGTAAAGCTGCCCTTCCGCGCCGATGTTCAGCAGCCCGCAGCGAAACGCAACGGCAACCGCCAAGCCGGTAAAAATCAGCGGAGTGGCGTAAAAAAGCGTCCAGCCAATATCTTTTGCCGAGCCGAACGAACTCGAAAGCAGCCAACCGTAAGCGTTAAACGGATTGTCGCCGATTAACAAAATAATAATTCCGCCAACGACAAACGCGGCAATCACGGCAAGCAAAGGCGATAAAATTTCTCGAAGAATTTTCATAGAAATAAATTCCGACAATTTTTAAACGATGATTGAAGATTAAGCCTGCTAACTATAACCTCTTTGTAACAATTATGTCATCCAAAAATCGAAAAAACAGTTGGCTGCAATCAAAAAAGTTTTCATCTTAATTCTTGACAAAGATGCACTCAGATTTTATTATCTTACAAGGCTAAGAATTTTATTTGGAAGTAGAATGTATGAGATTTGACAGATTTACAATTCGCGGACAGGAAGCTGTTCAAGAAGCAATCGGAATTGCCGAAAAAAATCAAAATCAACAAGTCGAACCGGAACATCTTCTCGCTTCGATGCTCGAGCAGAAGGAAGGAACTCTTAAACCGATTCTGGGAAAACTCGGTGCCAAAGCCGACGCGATTTTGACCGACGTGCAGGCGGCAATCGAAAAATTTCCGAAAGTTTCGGGCGGGCAGCAGTATTTTTCTTCGCGCTTTAACACCGCTTTTCAAAACGCGCAAAAAGAAGCGGAAAAAATGCAGGATGAATATATTTCGACTGAGCATTTGCTGCTGACGATTAGCGAGGAAAAGGAAGGCGACGCGGGACGCATTTTGCGCTCTAACGGCGTGACGAAAGAAGACGTTGAAAAAGTCGTCGCGGAAATGCGCGGCGGTGCAAAAATTACCGACCAGAACGCTGAAGAGAATTTTCTAGCGTTGGAGAAGTATTCAATAGATTTGACTGAACGTGCGAGAAAGGGAAAACTCGACCCGGTGATTGGACGCGATGACGAGATTCGGCGGACGATTCAGGTTTTATCGCGCCGCACGAAAAACAATCCGGTTTTAATCGGCGAGCCGGGTGTTGGGAAAACGGCGATTGTTGAGGGTTTGGCGCAGCGAATCATTTCGGGCGATGTGCCGGAAACCCTGAAAAACAAGAAATTGGTCGGGCTTGATTTGGGTGCAATGCTGGCAGGCGCGAAATATCGCGGCGAGTTTGAAGACCGTCTGAAAGCGGTTTTGAAAGAGATTGAAAAAAGCGACGGACAAATTATTTTGTTTATTGACGAACTGCACACGCTCGTCGGCGCGGGCGCAAGTGAAGGCGCGATTGACGCTTCAAATATGTTAAAGCCCGCGCTGGCGCGTGGACTGTTGCGCTGTGTCGGCGCGACGACGCTCAACGAATTTCAAAAATATATCGAAAAAGACAAGGCTTTGG
>Ga0136617_10003770_pt1 | contig 13551 bp, 10 predicted proteins | sample AntDrymUQ3222106_2_FD_129672 | JGI IMG/M metagenome (GOLD analysis project Ga0136617, IMG submission 129672) | Polar desert sand microbial communities from Dry Valleys, Antarctica - metaG UQ322 (21.06) | ecosystem: Environmental > Terrestrial > Soil > Desert | place: Antarctica: Dry Valley...
CGAGGGCCCCTCAGTCGCCAGCCGGCAGGAGGGCTACCTCTTCTACCTCGCCTGGGTGGGCCATCAGTCGGCGAACCTCTTCTCGGCCGCCGACGCCCACGGCCCGCTGCGCCCGGTCACGGTCGGCGGCTCCTGCGCGACGATCGCCGGCATCGCCCAGAACAACCCCGTCCTCGAGGACACCCTCGGCCTGACGGGCGTGCTCACCGACCCCAACGTGTGCGGCTGATGCAAAAGCAAGCCCCCACCGCCGCCCGGATGCTCGTCATGACGGCGTTCGCACTGTCGTGCTTCGGGCTGCTCCTGTTCCTGTGGGTCGCCTTCGGCGGCGCGACGCCGCTGAAGCCCAAGCCCTACCGGATGGACATCGCCTTCCCCGAGGCCGGCCGGCTCGCCGAGCAGGCCGACGTGCGGATGGCGGGCGTGAAGATCGGCACCGTCGTCAAGAAGCGCCTGGACCCCTCGGGGCGCTCGCGCACGATCGCGACCGTCGAGCTGCCGCGCCGCTTCGCGCCGCTGCCCCGCGACTCCCGGGCGATCCTGCGCCAGAAGACGCTTCAGGGTGAGACCTACGTCGAGCTGAGTCCCGGCACCGACGCGGCCGGCACCGTGCCCGAGGACGGTCGCCTGGAGGCCACCAACGTGCAGCCGACGGTCGAGCTCGACGAGTTCCTCAGCACCTATGACCCCTTCAGCCGGCGCGCCTACCGCTCCTGGCAGCAGGGGATGGCCCAGGCGGTCGGCGACCGCGGGCAGGACCTCAACGACGCGATCGGGACGCTGCCGTCCTTCGTGCAGAGCGGCGGTGACCTGTTCGCGGTCCTGGATGAGAATCGCGTGGCGCTCGGAGCGCTCGTGCAGAACGCGGGCACGGTCTTCGAGGCGCTGACCGAGCGCGAGGACCAGCTCGCCAACCTGATCCGCAACTCCCAGCGGGTGTTCAGCGCGATCTCCTCCCAGCGCGAGGCCTTCGCCGAGGTGTGGAACGTCTTCCCGACGTTCCTGGACGAGTCGCGGGCGACCTACCGCCGCCTGGCGGTCTTCGCCACCGACACGCGACCACTGGTCCGCGACCTCGCGCCGGCGGCGAACGAGCTGGGGCCGGCGCTGCGCGCCCTGGGGGACACGGCGCCCGACCTGCGGCGCCTGTTCATCAACCTCGGCCCGCTGCTCGACGCCCAGAAGGAGGGCCTGCCCGCCCTGCGCCAGCTGCTCGTCGGCCTGCGCCCCGTGATGGGCGCGCTGAGCCCGTGGCTGATGGAGATCAACCCGCTCGTGGACTACGTCGGGCTGAACATCTCCACGCTCGTCGACGTCTTCTCCAACCTCGGCGCCGCCACGGCCGCGACCGCCCCGTCCGGCGAGCCCGGCGCGCCCGGGCATTACCTGCGCCAGTTCGGGCCGACCGGCACCGAGACGCTGGCGATCCACCCCAACCGCCTCGAGACCAACCGCGGCAACGCCTACCCCAACCCGCTGTCGCTCGTCGGGCCGCTCCCCGGCCGCAGCGGCATCCTCGCCTCCTTTGACTGCCGCAACGCCGCGGGCGGCGGGGAGAAGCCCGCGACGACCTCACCGGCCTGCCGCGTGCAGCAGCCCTTCGACACGAGCCACTCGTCGGCGATCACGCCCGGCCGCTTCCCACGGGTCGGGCGGGCCGACTACTCCCGCCCGCAGCGCTAGCGCTCTTTCCCGCCCGACTTCTGTCGGCCAGATGGGCCGCGCGCGGGTTGACACGCGCGAAGCGGGATGGCTATAGTGAACCATATGGTTCAGCATTTTCCATTGGACCTCACGTTCTCCGCGCTGTCGGACCCGACTCGCCGGGCCATCCTGGAGCGGCTCGGGCAGGGCAGCGCGACGATCAGCGAGCTGGCCGGACCGACCGGCATGTCGCTGACCGGGCTCAAGAAGCACGTGGCGATCCTGGAGGAGGCAGAGCTGGTGAGTACCGAGAAGCGCGGCCGGGCCCGGCACTGCCGCCTCGGACCGCGACGACTCGATGACGCGACGGACTGGATCGAGGCCTACCGCCGCAGCTGGGAGGACCGCTTCGCCCGTCTGGACGCGATCATCGAACGACAGAAAGGAGCGTCGTCATGACCAGCGCGAGCATGGAGTTCCGGCTGGAGACGATCGTGGTCCCCGTATCGGACGTGGATCGTGCGAAGGCCTTCTACACGGAGCAGGCCGGCTTCAACGCGGACGTCGACCGCAGGATGAGCGACACGATGCGAGTCGTGCAGCTGACTCCTCCCGGGTCGCCCTGCTCGATCACGATCGGCACCGGCCTGGGGGAGATGGAGCCCGGCTCCATCAAGGGCCTGCAGCTCGTCGTCTCAGACGTCCACGCTGCGCGCGCCCAGCTCGCCGAGCGCGGGGTGGACATCAGCGAGGTCCAGGTGTTCGAGGCGGGCGAGCGGCGACCGGCCCGCGAGGGCGACGCGCTCGACCATGCGGGATTCGTCTTCTTCAGCGACCCGGACGGAAACGCCTGGGCCGTGCAGCAGATCCAGCGCTGAAGCCAACGACAGAGAAAGAAGGGATCGTCACCATGATCAACCACGTGCAGGAGCGCCACACCACATCGATCACCACCCCGAGCGACACGGAGATCCGGATCGAGCGGGTCTTCGACGGCCCGCGCGAGCTCGTCTGGGAGGCCTTCACCGATCCAGAGCTGATGGCCGAGTGGCTGGGACCGCACGGGCGGACCGTGACGTTCGAGACGATGGACGTCCGGCCGGGAGGGTCCTACCGCTACACGATGCCCGGTCCCGACGGCACGGAGTACGCCTTCTTTGGCGAGTACCGCGAGGTCCAGGCACCGGCGGTGCTGGAGTCGACGTTCGAGTTCTCCGGCATCGAGTGCGCGGTGTCGGTCGACCGGGTCGAGCTCGAGGAGCTCGACGGCGGGCACACGCGGGCGGTGGTGACGTCCACGTTCGCCTCCAAGGAGGACCGCGACGGCAAGCTCTCGTCCGGCATGGAGCGCGGCATGAACGATGGCTACGAGAAGCTCGACGCGCAGCTCGCCCGCCGGCAGGGCCCGTCCTGACGTCGGCGGCGCCTCAGCCGCCCAGCTCGAGCGCGACTGCCTCGATCTGGCGCTGGCCGTAGGAGCCGGGATACACCGGGCCGGCGGCGCTGATGCGCTCACCGAGGCCGGGCAACGGGTCGGGACGCAGTTCGCGGCGCACGTCGACGACCGTGATCCCCGGGGCCGTGACGCTGTCGCGGCCGGCCAGGACGAAGTGGGCGTCGCCGTCGCCATCGGGATCGACGGCCTCGACGGCGATGATCCGGCCGGATGCGCTGCGGCAGCCCGGCGCCTCCCGGGCGGGGCACTGCGCTCGCGCCGGCGTCGGCGGCGCCGGCTCCGGTCGCGTGGCGGGCGCCGGCGGCGTCGGCGTCGCGTCGGTCTCGGCCTGCGGGGCGCGAGCAGGGTCGTCGCCGCCACAGCCGCCGGCCGCGGCGACGGCGACGAGGGCGGTGGCCAGCGCGAGGGCGGCGCGCCCGGCCGCGATCGTCACGTGGTTCTGTGCTCGGCGCGCCGGCGCAATACGCCGCCGAGCGCTCCGAATGCCGTGCCGAGCACCGTGTAGATCACGGCCATCACGCCGAGTGACGCCGGAAGGTCGGCCTCCGGCGCCTTCCCGGTCAGCTCGTGCACTACGACGATGGCCAGCGCAAACAGCGCGCCGCCGACCACTCCGCGCACCAGGCCTTCGCGCGCGCCCATGTGCTCGTAGCCGGCGTTGATTCCGCCAAGCACTCCGAGCAGGGTGAGGATGTCGTAGGCGATGCCGTTCAGCCCCAGCAGATAGCCGCAGACCGCGCCGAAGAGCACGGGGAGGATGACGGCCAGGAAGACCTGAACGGCCCGCGGGCGGTCACGGAGGAGGGGCGGCGGCCACATGGGACCCACGCTACCCGACTAGTAGGAGACGAGGCCGGCGCACACCCAGTTGCCGGCCCCCGCGCCGCCGTTCCAGATCAAGGAGGCGACGCGGTCCTGCTCGGCCTTGGAGGCCAGCCACGCCGCCGGGCCCTTGCCGCCGAAACCCGACCAGGTGCTGGGAATGATCTGGTAGTAGCCCGAGGCCCCGGCGTAGTTGGGCGGGTGGTTGAAGCCGCCCGACTCGCACTGGACGATGGGCCACGGGATCACCCAGGTGCCAAAGGAGCCCGAGGTCGCCTGGGACTGCTGCTGCTCCTGGCGCAGGGCCTCGAGGTCCTGTTCGAGCTTGCGGCGGTCGGCGCGGGTGGAGCGCAGCGCGGCAAGGCGGGCCTCGCGCGCGCGCTGGAGCGTGGCCTGCTTGGCGGCGAGGGCCGACTCGAGCTGCTGGAGCGAGCCGAGCTTCTTGGCGACGGCGTCGGCGGCCACGCGCGCGCGGCGCTCGAGGGCGGCCAGGCGGACGGTCTCACGCCGGGCCGCGTCGCGCGCCGTGCGGACGCTGATGATGATGCGGCGGTCCTGGGCGTCGATGCGGCGCAGGAACTCGCGGCGCTCGAGCAGGTCGGCGAAGCCGTTGGACGTGAGCACGACCGTGATGAGGTCGGGCTTGCCGCTCTTGTAGACCTCGACGAGACGGCGGGACAGCACCCGCCGCGAGAAGCCCAGGCGGGCCCGCAGGCGCTTGAGCCGGGCCCGCTCGCGGCGCAGCTGGGTGCGGGCGCGGCGCTGCTCGGTGCGGCGCGAGGCGAGCTCTGACTCCACCTCGGCGCGGCGGCGCTGGAGGATGCCGACCTGCGCGGCCAGCCGGTCGGCCAGCGCGCCCAGGCGCGCGGCCTGGGACTCGAGCCCGCTCTCGGTGTCCTTGGAGGACTGGACCCGGGACTCGAGCTCAGAGCTCGTGGGCGCAGCGGGCGTCGGGCCGGGGAGCCCGACCCACAGCGCGAGGGGAACGAGCACGAGCACGGCGAAGGCCGCGAGGCGGGTGCGAGGACGGCGGTGGAGGGTCATGACGCTCGGACCGGGGCCACGACGAGCGCACGCCCCGGGAGCGACCGCACGCTAGCAACCTGTTCCCGCCGCCTACCACCCCGGGCAGGATTATGGAAAGCCCTGGAAACCGGCCGGTTCGGTCAGCGGGGGTCGAGCTCGTGTTCGAGGCGTGGGTGGGCGTGCGCCGCCGTGACTGCGCGCTCCTCGGCCTGGATGACGTGCATCACGGCGTTGATGAGCGCGAGGTGGGTGAAGGCCTGGGGGAAGTTCCCCAGGTGGCGGCCCGTGTGCGGGTCGATCTCCTCGCCGAAGAGCAGCAGCGGGCTGGCGTAGGACAGGATCTTCTCGCACAGCTGGCGACCCCGCTCGAGCTCGCCGATCTCCACCAGGGCGGAAACGAGCCAGAACGAGCAGATCACGAACGTGCCCTCCTCGCCCTGGAGCCCGTCGTCGGTCTCCCCGACCTGGTAGCGCAACACCATGCCGTCCTCGGAGAGCTCGTCGGCGATGGCCGTCACCGTCGCGCGCACGCGCTCGTCGTCGGCCGGCAGGAAGCGCACGAGCGGGATGAGCAGCGCCGAGGCGTCCAGCGCGTCGGTGTCGTAGTGCTGCGTGAAGACCCCGCGCTCGTCCAGGCCGTGCTCGCAGATGTCGGCGTGGATCTCGTCGGCGGCGGCCTGCCAGCGCTGGGCCTTGTCGAGGTCCTCGCGGATCTCGGCCAGCCGGGCCCCGCGGTCGGCAGCGACCCAGCACATCACCTTCGACGAGGTGAAGTGGCGTGGTTCGCCGCGGACCTCCCAGATCCCGCGGTCGGGCTCGCGCCAGTACTTCAGCGCGCACTCCACCTGCTGCTCGAGGATGGTCCACACCCGCTCGTCGAGGCGGTCGCGCGACTTCGTGTGCAGGTAGACCGAGTCCAGGACGGCGCCCCACACGTCGTGCTGGCGCTGCTCGTAGGCGGCGTTGCCGATCCGCACCGGCTTCGCGCCGTCATAGCCGTGCAGGTGGTGGAGGATCTCCTCGTCCAGGCGCCGCTCGCCGTCGATGCCGTACATGATCTGCATCTCGTCGCCGCCCTCGGCGACGTCGGCGATGAAGTTGAAGAAGTCGTTGGCCTCCCAGTCGAAGCCGAGGGTGAAGAGGCCCCACAGCGTGAACGTCGAGTCGCGGATCCACGTGTAGCGGTAGTCCCAGTTGCGCTCGCCCTGGGGGGTCTCCGGAAGCGAGGTCGTCGGGGCCGCGATCAGCGCGCCGGTCGGCGCGAACGTCAGCCCCTTGAGGGTGAGCGCCGAGCGCTGAAGGTGCGAGCGCCAGGGATGGTCGGGGAAGTCGCCGCGGGCCAGCCAGTGCTGCCAGTGGTGGGCGGTCCACACCAGGCGCTTGTAGGCCTCGCCATAGCTCGCGGGCGCCCCGTGGTCGCTCCAGGCCAGGGCGACGAAGCGCGTGTCGCCCTCCTTGAGCAGGGTTCGGGCCGTCGCGCGAGGCCCCTCGAAGCCGATCCGCATGTCCGAGGACAGCGTCACCGACAGGTCGACGCCCTCGCCGCGGGCCACCCCCTGGTGGTAGTCGGAGCCGGTGAACTCCCACTGGGCCCGTTCCCGGCCGTAGTCGAAGACGGGCTCGCAGTCCAGGACGACCTGCATCTCGCCCTGGACGCAGCGCACCGTGCGCAGGAGGACGTGGTCGGCGTCGTAGTCGGTGGGGGAGCGCCGGTGGGTGTGGGAGCGCTCGGACTCGTGGTGCCAGGGCCCGATGAGCAGCGCGTCGCGCACGACGATCCAGCCCGCGCCGACGCCCCAGGAGGTCTCGAGCACCATCGTTCCCGGCAGGTAGCGCCGGGCGGCGGGCACCTTCGCGTCCTCCGGGCCGAAGCGAAAGCCGCCGGCGTCGCGGTCGAGGATCGCGCCGAAGATGCTCGGCGAGTCCATCCGCGGGAGGCACAGCCACTCGATGTTGCCGCTGGGAGCGACGAGCGCCGTGGTCTCGCAGTCCGAGAGGAAGCCGTATTCGGCGATCGGCGGATAGGCCGAGGCCGTCGTGAAGACGGGCATCCCGGGGACCGGGGGTGCCGCCGGGCGCTGCTCGACCCGAGGCTCCCCGGTGTCCTGAGCCGTCCGTCCGTCGCGCATCGCCCAAGTCTGCCACGCGCGCACCGTCGTGTCCTGAGTCCGCATGCGGGCGTGCAAGCGTCCGTCCGGCCCGGCGGCCACGATTGCCGCGCATGTCTTCCGAGTCGCTCTCCCCCAGGGTCGTGGTCAGGATCGTCCTGATCGTCCTCGCCGTGTGCGGGGCGCTCGTCCTCATCTGGATGCTGCGCCGGCCGCTGAGCTGGCTCGTGATGGCGATGTTCATCGCCGTCGCGCTCTCGGGGCCCGTCACCTACCTCAGCCGGTACATGAAGCGGGGGCTCGCGATCGCCGTGGTCTACCTGACGGTGATGCTCATCCCGCTGATCCTGGCGGCGCTGATCATCCCCTCGCTGGTCACGCAGGCCAACGACCTGGTCGGCAAGGCGCCCCAGTACGCGCAGGACCTGACGAACTTCGTCGAGCGCAACGACAGGCTCAACGACCTCGAGCAGAAGTACGACATCACGGGCACGCTGGAGGAGCAGGCGGCCAAGCTCCCGTCGAAGATCGGCGACGCCGCCGGCACCCTGCGCGACCTCGGCGTCGGGATCGTCAACTCGATCTTCGCGGGCGTGACCATCCTGATCCTCTCGATCTTCATGGTGGCCGGCGGCCGGGGGTGGATCGAGGGCTTTCTGTCGCTCCAGCCTCCCGACCGGTCCCGGCGACTGGACCGGGCGCTGAACCACATGTCCCGGGCGGTCGGGTCCTACGTCGCCGGCGCGCTGGTCCAGGCGACGATCGCCGGCCTCACCACCTATGTCGTGCTGCTCGTCCTCGGCGTCCCCTTCGCGGCGCCACTGGCGGTCGTCGTGTTCCTCTTCGACCTGCTGCCGCTGATCGGCGCCACGCTCGCCGCGGTGGTCGTGGGCATCGTGACCCTCTTCAACGACTTTCCGACCTCCACGATCATCTGGGTCATCTGGGCGATCGTCTACCAGCAGGTCGAGAACAACATCATCCAGCCGCAGATCCAGAAGCGCGCGGTCCGCGTCCAGCCGATCATCGTCCTGACCTCCGTGCTGTTCGGGGCCACGCTGTTCGGCGTGGTCGGCGCGCTGCTGGCCATCCCCGCGGCGGCCTCGGTGCAGATCGGGATCCTCGAATACTGGGACTACCGCCGCCAGGTGCGCGAGGACAAGCTCGCTGCGACGGTGATCGAGCCCGGGTCAGACCCGCCGCCCCTGGCACCGGCCTAGCGGCGCAGAACGGGAAGCGACGCCGGAACGCGACCGGTGCTCTAGGTTTCCGTGGGATGGGTCCGAGGAGGAAGCTCGCGGCATTCGCGCTCGCGCTGACGGCGGCCGGCGCAGGATCCTCGGCGCCCGCGGCCGGCGCGGCGAGCGACCCGGGCTACGACGTGGTGATCCGCCGCGCCGCGCACGGGATCCCGCACATCCTCGCCCGCGACTACAAGAGCCTGGGCTACGGCTACGCCTATGCGTTCGCCCAGGACAACATCTGCACGATCGCCGACTCCTACGTCACCGTCTCGGCGCAGCGCTCGCGCTTCTTCGGCCCCGACCGGACATGGCGCTTCGAGGGCAACGGCGCGACCCAGAACAACCTGAACTCCGACTTCTACTACCAGCGGATCAACCAGAGCCAGGTCATCGAGGGCCTCGTGGCCAAGGCGCCCCCGCTCGGCCCGCGGCCCGAGGTCAAGCAGGCCGTCACGGGCTACGTGGCGGGCTACAACCGCTTCCTCGCCGACACGGGTGTCGACCGGCTGGGTGACCCCACCTGCCGCGGCAAGCCGTGGGTGCGGCCGATCACCGAGGCCGACGTCTACCGGCGCTTCTACCAGCTCGCCTCGCTGGCCAGCGCGGGCGTCGCGATCGACGGGATCGGCGGCGCCGCCCCGCTCGTCCCCGGCCCGGGCATGCTCGGGGGGACGCTCGCCGACCTCAGGGAGCGCCTGAACGGCCTCGGCGGGCTGGGCTCGAACGCCTACGGGCTGGGGCGCGACGCGACCGACAACGGCCGGGGCATGGTTCTGGGCAACCCGCACTTCCCCTGGCAGGGCTCCGAGCGCCTCTACCAGTCCCAGCTCACCGTCCCGGGGAAGATGGACGTGGCCGGCGCCTCGCTCTACGGCGTCCCGATCGTCCTCATCGGCGCCACGCGCGGCCTGGCCTGGAGCCACACCGTCTCCACCGCCCGGCGCTTCACTCCCTTCGAGGAGAAGCTCGTTCCGGGCTCGCCGACCTCCTATCTCTCCGACGGCCAGGTCAAGGCCATGGAGGCCACCACCGTGACGGTCCAGGCGCTGGGTGCCGGCGGTCGCCTCGAGCCCCGCACGCGCACGTTGTACGCAACGCAGCACGGCCCGATCTTCACCTCGCTGCTCGGGCTCCCGCTGTTCCCGTGGACGCCGACGAGCGCCTACGCGCTCGGTGACGCCAACGCGCAGAACTTCCGCTACCTCAACCACTTCTTCGAGGTCAACCAGGCCCAGAGCGTGGCCGAGCTCGACGCGATCGAGAAGCGAAACGAGGGCATCCCGTGGGTGAACACGATCGCCGCCGACGCCGCGGGCAACGCCTACTACGCCGACATCGGCGCCGTCCCGAACGTCTCCAACGCGAAGGCGGCCGACTGCTCCACCGTGCTGGGCACCCAGACGCTGCCGCTGCTGGGGGTGGCGATCCTCGACGGCTCGCGCGCCGCGTGTAACTGGGGTAGCGACCCCGACGCGGTCGCGCCGGGCATCTTCGGCCCGCGCAATCTCCCGAGCCTCACCCGTTCGGACTACACCCACAACGGCAACGACTCCTACTGGCTGACAAACCCCGCCCAGCCGCTGGAGGGCTTCGCGCGGATCATCGGCGACGAGCGCACCGCGCGCTCCCTGCGCACCCGCCTGGGCGTGCTGATGGTCCAGCAGCGCCTGGCGGGCACCGACGGGCGCCCGGGCCGGCGCTTCACGCTGGACCAGCTCCAGGACACGGTGTTCAACAACCGCCAGTACGCCGGTGAGCTGCTGCGCAACCCGCTGGTGGCGCAGTGCCGGTCCACGCCGACGATGAACGGCTCGAGCGGGCCGGTCGACGTCTCGGCCGCCTGCCCGGTGCTCGCCGCCTGGAACCTGCGCGACGACCTGGACTCACGCGGCGCCGTGCTCTTCCGGCGCTTCGCCTCGCGGCTACTCGCCTCGGTCGGGGGTGTGGTGTCGCCGCCCGGGGTGTTCACCACGCCCTTCAACGCCGGCGACCCGGTCAACACGCCCGCCGGGCTCAACACCTCCAACCCACAGGTCAACCAGGCGCTGGCCGACGCGGTCAAGGAGCTGCGCGACAACGGCATCCCGCTCGACGCGCGCCTGCGGGAGTACCAGTACGAGAAGCGCGGTGAGGAGCGGATCCCGATCCACGGCGGGCCCGGGGGCCTGGGCGTCTTCAACGCCATCTCGGCGCCCTTCGCCGGCCGGGCGGGCTTCCCCGACGTCAACCACGGCTCGAGCTTCGTCATGGCCGCCCAGCTCACCGGTGGCTGCCCCAAGCTGCGAACCATCGTCAGCTACTCGCAGTCGGAGAACCCGGCCTCGCCCTACGCCGCCGACCAAACCCGTATGTACTCGCGCAAGGAGTGGAACGACGCGCGCTTCTGCACGGAGGACCTGCTGCGCGGTGCGCTGAACGTGACCGAGCTGGGCTGCTACGCCTCCGCCGGGTTCCGCTCAGCCGCCATCCGCCCGCGCGGCCGCGGGTTGCGCTTTGCCTTCTCGCGCGCCCTCGCCCTCCCGGTGCGGGCCGAGGTCTTCCGCGTCGCCGGGCGCACGACCTTCCGCCCGCGGCGCATCGCGTCGTTCGTCCGCACGGGCTCCTTCACCTACGCACCCCGCCGCGCCCTCCCGAACGGTGTCTACTTCGCCCAGCTCACGGCGCGTGAGCCCACGGGGCGGACCGACCGCCGCACGGTCGCCTTCCGGGTGCGCGGCGGCCGCGTGACGCTGCTGCCGGCCTTCACCCGGAGGCTGGGCTGCCGGCTCCTGCGCGACGTGGCCCTGGGTGGGCCGGCGTTCGGCACCACGATGTCGGTCGGGCTGCGGGTCGGCGACCGCGCGCTCGTCACCGTCGAGCTGCGGCGCGGGCGCAGGCTGGTGCGCACGGTGCGCCGCACGATCGCCGGTGGGCGCTTCGCGCGCATCTCGGTCCCGGGCCGCAACCTCGCACCCGGCTCCTACACGGTGCGCGTGCGCGCTCGCGCGGGCTCCCGGTCGGCGCTCACCTCGCTGCGCGCGCTGCGCTACTCGCCGGCGTAGCGCAGGCCGCGGCCGGCCAGGACCCTCAAGTGAACGTCTCCGCCGGGGCGCCAGAAGCGTCCAATACAATCCAAGGAGCGTCAAAGGCCTCCCCGAAGCTGCCGATGAACCCGAAGATGGTTCCCGCCGTCCAGCATCTCCTTGTCCGCTCCCTGGTCGCTCTCGCGGCGCTGCTCGCCCTGCCCGCGGTCGCCGCTGCCGATGAGGCGGTCACGGGCACGGTTGCCGCCGTCCACGGCGACGACTTTCGCGCGGGACGTCCCGATCGCCCCGGCTACGTGCTGCGTACGCCGACCCTGGCGCTGCGGCTCTCCGGCGCCGTCGCCCAGCCGGCGCTGCGCCCGGGGCGCCGGGTCACGGTGACCGGGCGCCGCCGCGGCCGCACGCTCGTCGTGCGGCGGGCGCGGGCCCTGCGCAGTGCCGCGCCGGCGGCGCGGGCGGCGGTGGCCACGCAGCGCAAGGTGGCGGTGCTGCGCGTGACCCTCGCCGGCGGCGCGCCCCAGAGCTTCACCGAGGCCCAGGTCCGCGCGCGCGTGTTCACCGACTCCGACGGCGTCAACGCCTACTACCGCGAGGTCTCGCGCGAGGATCTGAGCCTCACCGGCAAGGTCCGCAGCGACGGCGACGTCTACGGCTCCTACGCGCTGGCGACGACGGCGGCGGCCTGCGACGACAACGCCATCCGCTCCCAGGCGCGGGCCGCGGCGGCGGCGGCCGGCGTGGACCTCACCGGCTACGGGTCCATCGTCTACATCTTCCCGTACACCAGCGGCTGTAGCTATTCGGGACTGGCCTACCTGCCCGGGCAGGACTCCTTCATCAACGGCACCCTGGCGACGAGCGTCATCGCCCACGAGCTGGGGCACAACATCGGCGTCCACCACGCGGGCAGCATCCGCTGCTTTTCGGCCACCGGGCAGGCCGTCCCCTACAGCGAGGACTGCGACTTCAACGATTACGGCGACCCCTTTGACGTGATGGGCAACCAGGGGTCGCGCTGGCTCAACAACTTCCACAGCGGGCAGCGCGCCTGGCTGAACCCCGGCGGCACGACGACGGTGAGCGCGCCCGGCGACTACGCCGTCGGCGCGCTCGAGCCGCCCGGGACGATCCCGGCGGCCGTGCGCATCCCGCGCGGGGACAGCTCGTACCTGTATCTCGAATACCGCCGCCCGTTCGGGACCTTCGATGCCTTCTCCACCACCGACCCCGTCGTCAACGGCGTCTCCATCCGGATCGCGCCCGACTACGGGACCGTCATCGAGTCCCGACTCGTAGACACGGTCCCCGCGACCACATCGCGCTCGGACGCCCCGCTCACCGCCGGACGCTCCTTCCGCGATCCGGTCTCAGGCGTGACGGTCACCACCCTGAGCACCGACTCCGGCGCGGCCTCGGTCCATGTCGAGTACGGGCCCGCCGGCGACATCCAGGCACCGGGCGCGACGGGCACGCTGAGCGGCAGCGCGGTCGGCCCCCGCACCGTGTCGCTGACCTGGGGCGCCGCCACCGACGACTACGGCGTGACCGGCTACCGCGTGGAGCGTGACGGTGTTTTCGCCGGGACGGCCTCCCAGACGTCCTACCTCGACCCGACGGCCCCGCCGGGCACGACCTCCACCTACACCGTCCGCGCCCGCGACGGAGCGGGCAATCTCGGCCCGCCCTCCAACCCTGTCGCCGTCACGACCCCGGTCGAGCTGGCGAGCCCCGCTCCAAGCCCTCCCGGCCCGACCACCACCACGACCACCACCGGGGGGGCCACGGGCGCGGCTCCGGCCGCCATCCCGGGGCCCGTTCGCGTGACGCAGGTTCCCCTGAGTGCCAGGGTGAGCGCCGGCGTCCGCCGCGCGGGCACCGTGGCCTCGCTGGCCACGGCCGACGGCCGGACGTATCGCGCGACCGCTCCCGGTGCGGCCACCGCCGGCCTCGTGGCGCGCTTCCCCGGGGTCTCCCGCGCCGGCGCTGACCTCGTGATCACCTACCGCGGCGGCGCGTCTCGCTCGTGCGTGCGCTCGCTGTTCGCCCGGCGCGCCTCGGGCAAGTGGGCCGAGGTGGCTCGCGGCATCCAGCCGGTCCGCGGCGCGACGGTGGTCCGCACGCTGCGCGGGGCCATCACGTCATGGCTGCGCGGCGGCGCCGTGGAGGCACAGGTCCGCTGCCACGGCGCGCTCGCCCGGTCCCCGCTCGTCCTGAGCGTCGACCGGCTC
>Ga0136617_10003771_pt1 | contig 13550 bp, 14 predicted proteins | sample AntDrymUQ3222106_2_FD_129672 | JGI IMG/M metagenome (GOLD analysis project Ga0136617, IMG submission 129672) | Polar desert sand microbial communities from Dry Valleys, Antarctica - metaG UQ322 (21.06) | ecosystem: Environmental > Terrestrial > Soil > Desert | place: Antarctica: Dry Valley...
CACGCAACGATGCGTTCTCGGCCCTCAACTCCCCGATCTCATCGCGCCCCGCCACGCTCCATAACTACGCCTCCGGCCCCGAAATGCCTGCTCAGACGCCCAAACCCCCTGAATACGTACGGCATCCGGATCGCCTGCCGCGAGTGTGCCGAAGCGATGGTTGCGTCCGAACTGCATATCGGAGATATGCAGCAACGTGATCGGTTGATCTGGCACTGTGAGCGGCTCCGGATGTGGGTTGGCCATCGTCCCATGCTTCACATGCGCATGGTCCGAATATCACCCAAATTCAGCCGCGTCAGGCCTCGTAGCTCTCGACGCGCTTCTTCACGCTCGCGAGGAACCGCGCCGCGAGCGCGCCGTCGATCGCGCGGTGGTCCCAAGACAGGCCGAGGATGACCATCGGGCGGATCGCGATCGCGTCCTCGCCGAAGGCGTCGGTGACGACGACGGGGCGCTTGATGATCGCCTCGACATCGAGGATCGCGACCTGCGGCTGGGCGATGACCGGCGTCGCCATCATCGACCCGAACTGGCCCGGGTTCGTGATCGTGAACGTCGCGCCGCGGACGTCGTCGGGGCTGAGCTGACGCGCGCGGCCACGGCGGGCGAGGTCGCGGATGCGTCGCCCCAGGCCCTCCGGCGACAGGTCCTGTGCCCCGCGCACGACGGGCACGATGAGCCCGTCCTCGCCGAGCGAGACCGCGATCCCGAGGTTGACCTGCTCGTGCACGGTGTGGGTCTCGCCCTCCAGCCAGGCGTTCAGCAGCGGGTACTCGACGAGCGCGCCGATCGTGCAGCGTGCGATCAGCGGCAGCGCCGTGATCCCGAGCTGCCTGCGCGCGAGCTCGACGCGCGACACGTCGACCTCGATCCACGTCGTGCAGGTCGCGGCCGTCTCCAGCGAGCGCTTCATGTGCTCGCCGATCGACTGGCGCATGCGCGACAGCGGCCGTCCCTCGGGCGGGGCGTAGGGCCCGCTGAGCGATGCCCCGGCGCCGGGCCGGTAGGGGCTCTCGGTGTGCAGCGTCGGCTCGCCCGCTGCAACCGCGGCCGCGCCGGCGCCGCCGTGGGCTTGGACCCAGGCCAGGACGTCCTTCTTCTGCACCCGGCCGTCGCGGCCGCTGCCCTCGACCTCGTCGAGGTCGACGCCGTGCTCGTCGGCGATCCGCTGGACGACCGGGGAGTAGCGGCGCGACGCCGGCGAGCGCGGGCCCGGCGCAGGCGCAGGCGCGGGCGCCGGCGCGGGCCGGGCCGCGGCCGCGGGCGCGACCGCAGCGGCGCCGCGAGCGGGGGCCGGGGCGCCGGCTGCGGGCGCAGGCGGACGTTCGTCCTCGGAGCTGTGCGGCTGGCCGGGCCGGGCGTCGGTCGCGATCCGCGCGAGCGTCGTGCCGACCTCGACGGTCACGCCGACCTGCACGAGGACCTCGACGAGCCGCCCGGAAGCGGGCGACGGGACCTCCGTGTCGATCTTGTCCGTCGAGATCTCGCAGATCGTCTCGTCGGCCTGCACCCAGTCGCCGCGCTGCTTGCGCCACTGCACGACGGTCCCCTCGGCGACGGAGACGCCCATCTGCGGCATCGTCACGTCGACGACGGTCGCGCTATCAGTACTCGAGGAGCTGACGGCAGGCCTCCCTCACGCGCTCGACGGACGGCAGGACGGCGGCCTCGAGCGGTGGCGAGAAGGGGATCGGCACGTCGGGCGAGGCGACGCGCACGACCGGACCGTCGAGATCCTCGAACGCGCGCTCGGCGACGAGCGCCGCCACCTGTGCGCCCGCCGCGCAGGTCTGGTTGGCCTCGTCGACGATGATGACCTTCGAGCAGTCGTGGACCGCGCTCAGGATCGCCTCCTCGTCGAGCGGCACGAGCGAGCGCAGGTCGAGCACCATGATCGAGGCGCCGTCGAGATCGGCGGTCGCCTCGAGCGCGGTGTGCACCATCGCCCCGTACGTGATGACGACGAGGTCGTTGCCCTCGCGTGCGACGCGCGCCCGAAACGGCGTCTCGTATGAGCCCTCCGGCACCTCGCCCTTCACGTGCCGGTAGAGGTTCTTGTGCTCCATGTAGATGACCGGGTTGGGGTCGCGGATGCTCGCGATGATCATCCCCTTGGCGTCCTCGGCCGTGCTCGGCGCCACGACCTTCAAGCCCGGCGAGTGCATGAACCAGGCCTCCGGGTTCTGCGAGTGAAACGGCCCGCCGGAGAAGCCGCCGCCGCTCGGCAGCCGGATCGTGATGTTCACCGGCAGGCCCTGGCGGTAGTACATCTTGCCCGCGACGTTGATGATCTGGTCAAAGCCGCAGGAGACGAAGTCGGCGAACTGCATCTCGCAGACCGGGCGCAGACCGACGACCGCGGCGCCGACGGCCGTGCCGACGATCCCCGACTCGGCGAGCGGGGTGTCCATCACGCGGTCGGCCCCGAACTCCTCGATGAAGCCGTCGGTCACCTTGAACGCGCCGCCGTAGACGCCGATGTCCTCGCCCATGAGCAGGACGCGGTCGTCGTCGCGCATCTCGTTGCGAAGACCGTCGGAGATCGCGCGCAGGTAGGTCATCTCGGTCATCGCGAGGGCCGATCTGCGGGTCTCATGAGCGAAAAGCCGCTCCAGGGCGCGGTGCCGTCCTGCAGCAAAATCTCCTCGGCATCGCGCGGATGAAAGAGGCGGTCGGTCGCCGTCGCCGGATCGGGCATCGGGCCCGCCAGGGCCTTCTTCGCGGCCGCGTCGACCGCGGCGCGCACCTCCTTGCGCAGCGCGTCGACGTCGACGCCGAGCTCCTTGACGCGCGCGCTCTGGCGGTCGACCGGGTCCTTCTCGCGCCACTCCTCGACGAGCGCCTTGGGGACGTACTTCATGTCGTCGTGCGCGCCGTGGCCGTGCATGCGCATCGTTGCCGCCTCGATCAGCGTCGGCCCGCCACCGCAGATCGCGCGCTCGCGCGCGACTCGAGTGGCCTCGAACATCGCCTCGACGTCGTTGCCGTCGACCGAGACACCCGGAAAGCCGTACGCGGCCGCGCGCTCGACGGGGTTGACCGCGAACTGCTGCTTGATCGGCGTCGAGTAGGCGAACTGGTTGTTCTCCAGGATGAAGATCACCGGGAGCTGCTGGACGCCGGCCCAGTTCATCGCCTCGTGAAAGTCGCCCCGCGACGTCGATCCGTCGCCGAACCACGTCAGCGCGCAGCGCTGCTCGCCGCGCAGCTTGAAGGCCATCGCCATGCCCGCCGCGACGAGCATCATGTCGGGCAGCATCGACACCATCCCGACGCAGCCGGTGCGGTGGTCGCCGAAATGCACGTTGCCGTCGCGGCCGCTCGTGATGCCCGCCTCACGGCCCATGTACTGGCTCAGGATCGCCGCCGGCTGGACGCCGCGGACGACGTGCGCGCCGAGGTCGCGGTGCAGGACGCAGAGCCGGTCGGCGGCCGCCATCGCCCACGTCGCGCCGACGGAGACCGCCTCCTGCCCGAAGCCGTCATAGAAGGAGCCCGGCACCTTGCCCTGGCGGTAGAGGTTCATCGCGCGCTCCTCGATCGCGCGCATGAAGAGCATCGCGCGCAGCAGACCGACACGGTCGTCCGTGGTCAGGTGCGCGGCTGGGTGCTCTCGGGCGGGGGTGTTGGGACCGATCTGGACGTCCGTGCTGCTGGTCGCCATCTTCGCCTTTCGTCTCGGCGGTCGAGGACGGGATCTCCGCCTCACCATTTTGACGTCCCGTCGGGATCTCCGCGCGAGACGCCAACCGTCATCGCCGAGGGTACCGGGTACGTACCCTGGTCGTATGGCGCACGGCGCACGACAACGGCGCCAGGAGGGCCTGCGGCGCATGCGCTGGCGGCTGCGCGGCGCCTGGCTGTGGCCGGCGTTCGTCGTCGTCACCCTGCTCGAGATGGGGTTGCTGCATTGGCTGCCGATCACGGGTGAGGGAAGCCGCTGGATCGCGGCGCTGCTGCTCGCGGGCTGCCTGAACGTCGGCGCGATCGCGGTGGTCGGTGGACTCGGCGGCATCGCGCTGCGCCGGATGCGAGGCGACCTGCCGAAGGTCGTGGCCGACGACTATGCCGGGCTCGCCGGACTCGGCATCGTCGCTGCCGCGTTTCTCGTGGCCGGGCTCGTGCACCGGCCCGAGCTCAAGGCCGACCGCGAGGCGTTCGCGGCGCAGTCGCTGGCGGTACGGCTGTGGGTCGAGGCAAACGGCGACGACTTCGCGCGCGCGCACGTCAACGCTGCCGACTCGGTGCTCGTCGACGACGGCCTCTACCGCACCTGCGTGCCGGAACCGGATCCGAAGCGCTGGCTGTGCCTCGTCGTCGACACCTCGCATCGCCCGCCGCGGGTCAGGCGCGACGCGAGCCGCGAGTCCAATGCGTCGCAACATCCGCGTGGAAGCTTCAGGTAAGGCTCCGAACTGCCGATAAGAACCGTCGAATGGCAGGAACACGGGCACTCCTTGCGTCGATCGGCGCCAGCGTTGCGCTCGTTGCCGCCTCCGCGCTGTCGCTGCTGGCCGTGAGCGTCGTGTTCGCCTTCGGCTGGACGGCGGTCTCGGTCCCGGAGTCCGTCGGGACGAAGCCGCTCGTCCTTGCGGGCACGACGGCGTCACAGCCGAGCTCCGCCGGCACGCACGCGCGGATCGCCGCCGGCCATCTCGTCGTGGCGCCCCCGGCGCGCAGGCCCAAGCGCAGCGTCACCGCTCGCCGCGGCGGCGCCGGACCGAGCGCGGTCGGCGCGCCCAAGCGGCTCGCGACGAGCCGTCCCAGCGGCGCACCGCGGTCGACGCCGCCGCTGAGCCCGCCGCCGACGCACTCCATCGCGGTGCCGAAGTCTCCGCCGCCGGTCAGCAAGACGACGAGTGCTCTCGGCGCGAAGGTGAAGGACACCGGCACGGCGATCGCGGAGGTCACGCAGCCGCTCGCCCCGCCGGTCAGCACCGTCGTTCAGCAGGTGTTCAACGCCGTCGCCGAACTGGTGGACCGCACGACGAGCGGGCTCGCCGCCGCGGTGAACAAGCTCCTGCCGCCGAAGAAGTAGGCGTTCGGATCAGGCTCCGGGTTCAGCCGAAGGCGAGTGCCAGCGGACGCTCGAGCAGCGCGCGGATGCGGGCGAGGAACTCGGCCGCCTCGGCGCCGTAGAGGATCCGGTGGTCGCAGGCGAGCGTGACGTTCATCGTGTGGCGTGCGACGAGCTCGCCGCCGTCGCCGACGGCGGCGCGTCGTGCGAGCGCGCCGACGGCGAGGATCGCGGCCTGCGGGGGATTGATGACGGCCGTGAAGTCCGTCACGCCGTACATGCCGAGGTTCGAGACGGTGAACGTCCCGCCGCTGACCTCGGGCGGCGTGATCGCGCCCGCGCGCACGCGCTCGGCAAGCGTGCGCGTCTCGTGCGCGATCTCGCGCAGCGACTTGCGGTCGGCGTCGAAGACCGTCGGGACGACGAGCGCGTCGGTCGCGGCGACGGCGACGCCGACGTTGACGCGGCTGTAGAGCTCGAAGCGGGCGTCGCGGTAGCTGCCGTTCGCGCGCGGAAACTCGCGCAGCGCGAGCGCGCACGCCTTGACGACCATGTCGTTGTAGGACGGAACGTCGCCGCCGAGCTGCTTGAGCTCGGCGCGCACCGCGACGCAGGCCTCCATGTCGATCTCCGTGCGCAGCTCGAACGACGGGATCGTGGCCCGCGACTCGGCCATCCGGCGAGCGATCAGGCCCTGTGTGCGCGTCAGCTGCTGGATCGTGACGTCGCCCTTCGCGGTGCCGGTCTCGGTGACGGTCGTGGGTGCTGGGGGCGCGGCGGCGGCGGGCTGTGCCGGCGCTGCGGGGGCGGTGGGCGGCGTCGGCGCGGCGTCCTCGGCGGGGGAGGGCGGTGGTGGGGCGGGCGCTGCGGGCGACTGCGCGGCCCGCTCGACGTCGTCCTTGACGATCCGCCCGCCCGGTCCGGTGCCGGTGATCTGATCGAGGTCGATGCCCTGCTCGCGGGCCAGGCGGCGTGCGATCGGCGAGGCCTTGACGCGTCCGTCGGGGCGCGCCGCGGAAGCCCCTGCGGCCTGGGGGGAGGCAGCGGGCTGCGCCGCCGGGGCGGGCTTGGGGTCGGCGCCGGCCTGCTGCTCGGGCTCGGGCTCAGGCTCGGGCTGCGACGTCGATTCGGGCTCCGCCTCCGCCTCGTCAGGCGCTTGCGCGGGCGCGGCTGCGCTCGCGCCGTTGCCCGCGTCCAGCCGCGCGATGACGCTGCCGATCGGCAGCGTCTCCCCCGCCGGCGCCACGATCGTCAGCACGCCCGCGGCGTCGGACTCGTAGGTCAGCGTCGCCTTGTCGGTCTCGATCTCCGCAAGCGGCTCGCCGCGCGCCACCGCCTCGCCGTCGGCTTTCAGCCACTTGAGGATCGTGCCCTCCTCCATCGAGTCCGACAGGCGCGGCATGACGATCTCGCTCATCAGTGGTCCTAGCGGTCCCTGAACGTGGCGAGCACGACGTCGATGACCTGCTGCTCGTGCGGGAAGGCGATCTGCTCCAGCGGCTTGGAGTACGGCATCGGTACGTCGGCGCCGGTGACGCGCTGGATGGGCGCGTCGAGGTCGTCGAACGCCTGCTCCTGGACGAGCGCCGCGAGGTTCGCGCCGACGCCGCCGTGCGGCCAGCCCTCCTCGACGATGACGCAGCGGTTGCACTTGCGCACGGACGCGAGGATCGTGTCGAGGTCCAGCGGGCGCAGCGTGCGCGGGTCGATGACCTCGGCCTCGATGCCGTGCTCCTCGCTCAGCGTCGTCGCGGCGCGAGCGGCCGTCAGCGCCATGCGCGAGATGCCGACGATCGTCACGTCGGAGCCCTCGCGGCGGATCGCGGCCACGCCGAAGCGCACGGTGTGGTCGTCGTCGTCGGGCACCTCGCCGCGCTGGCCGTAGAGGTACTCGTGCTCGATGAAGACGACCGGGTTGTCGTCGCGGATCGCGGACTTCAGCAGCCCCTTCGCGTCTGCTGCGGTCGTCGGCGTCGCGACGAGCAGGCCGGGAACGTGGAGGTAGAGCGCCTCCCAGGAGTGCGAGTGCGTCGGGCCGAGCTGGTGTCCGGCGCCCTGCGGCATGCGCACGACCATCGGCACCTTGACCTGGCCGCCGAACATGTAGTGGATCGACGCGGCGTGGTTGACGATCTGGTCCATCGCCAGCAGCGAGAAGTTGATCGTCATCAGCTCGACGACCGGGCGCAGGCCGGTCATGGCGGCGCCGACGCCCATGCCGACGATCGTGTTCTCCGAGATCGGCGTGTCGCGCACGCGCCGCTCGCCGAACTCGTCGAGCAGGCCGGCGGTGACCTTGAACGCACCGTTGAAGACGCCGATGTCCTCGCCCATGAGCATGACGTTCGCGTCGCGCTGCATCTCCTCGCGCAGCGCGGCGTTGAGCGCCTCGCGGTAGCGCATGACGGCCATCTAGTCCGTCTCCTCCTGCGCGGCGTCGGCGGGCTTGGGCCCAGCGTCGCCGGCGTGCTCGGCCGCATGTGGCAGATCGGCGCGGTCCATGTCGCTCTCGTCTTCGCCGCGGTGCGGGGTCGGCGTGCGCTCGTCGACGGAGTACCAGCCGCGGACCTGGTCGCCGAGGACGTAGATGTCGTTGTAGAGGTCGTTGGGCGACGGGTGCGGCGAGGCGTCGGCGAAGGCGACGGCGGCGTCGATGCGCTCCATCGTCTCGCGCTCCATCGCCTCGCGCTCGTCCTCAGAGAGGTATCCCGATCCGACGAGCTGGTCGCCGAAGACGAGCAGCGGATCGCGCTTGCGCCACTCGTCGACCTGCTCCTTCGTGCGGTACTCCTCGGGGTCGGCCATCGAGTGCCCGCGGAAGCGGTACGTGACCGCCTCGACGAGCACGGGCCGGCGCTCTTCGCGCGCGATCCGCAGCGCCTCCGAGGTCACCTTGTGGGTGTCGACGACGTCCATGCCGTCGCAGCGCATGCCGGGCACGCCGAAGCCCTCGCCCTTGCGCAGCAGATCGGTCACGGCCGAGTGGCGCTCGAGCGCCGTGCCCATCCCGAACTGGTTGTTCGTGATCATGAAGACGACCGGCAGGCTCCAGAGCGCCGCGAGGTTCATCGTCTCGCCGAACGTGCCCTGGTTGGAGGCGCCGTCGCCGAACTGGCAGAGCGTCACCTCGTCGCGGCCGAGGTAGTCCGAGGCGAGCGCGAAGCCCGCGGCGAGCGGAAGGTTGCCGCCGACGATTCCGTAGCCGCCCATGAAGCGGCGTTCGAGATCGAACATGTGCATCGAGCCGCCGCGGCCGTTGCAGAGCCCGTCGACGCGGCCGAAGAGCTCGGCCATGACACGTTCTGGTTCGGTGCCGCGCGCGAGCGTGTGACCGTGCGAGCGGTACGTCGAGATGAGGTAGTCCAGGTCGCGCAGCGCGCGCGTGGAGCCGACGATCGTCGCCTCCTCGCCGATCGCGAGGTGCAGGAAGCCGCCGACCTTCGCCTTAGCGTACATCTCGCCGGCGCGCTCCTCGAAGCGGCGGACGAGCATCATCGCCGCGAGCCATTCGCGGGCGACGCCGGGCTCGGGGAGCCCCGCGTGCTCGGCGGGTTCGGCGACGCGTTCTGCCATTCCTGCGATCAGAGTACCGGCCGCGTGCGGCGGCGCTCGAGCGCGTGTTTCGGCGTTGCCCGCGCGCACGCTGAACGTAGGCGTTTGACAGAGCCGGGTCGCGGTGCTGACGTGCAGGCGTGAGCGATCAGCGACGCATCAGCCGGCGGCGCTTCGTCGCCGGTGCGGCAGCCACGGCAGCCGCTGCCGCGGCGGGTGGCGCGAGCGCGGCGGCCGCCGACGCCGACGCCGCGAAGCGCACGCGCCGCCGCACGCACCGCAAGCAGGACGTCGTCGTGATCGGCGCTGGGCTGGCCGGGCTCGTCGCGGCGCGCGCGGTCGCACGCGCCGGCCGCTCGGTCGCCGTGCTGGAGGCGCGCGACCGCGTCGGCGGGCGGATGTTCGACCGGCCGGTCGCGGGCGGCGAGGTCGTCGACCTCGGCGCCGAGTTCATCGGGCCGACGCAGAACCACATCCGCGCGCTCGTCGACGAGCTCGGGATCGCGACGTTCCCGAGCTACGGCCAGGGGCAGAACGTCTTCTACGCCGGCGGTAGGCGCACGCTCTACGCCGACACCGGGATCACGGGCAACGCGCCGCCGGACCCCGCGCTGCTCGTCGACCTGCTGCTCGCGATCCCGCGGCTGAACTCGATGGCGCTCAAGGTGCCGGTCTCGGCGCCGTGGGATGCACCCGGCGCTGCGCGGCTCGACAGCGAGTCGCTCGAGAGCTGGCTGCGGCGCAACACGACCGGCGGCAAGCGCTTCCGGGACCTCACGAAGGCCGCCGCCCGGGCGATCTTCGGCGCCGAGCCGCGCGAGCTGTCGCTGCTGTTCGTGCTCTTCTACATCGCGGCCTCGGGCGACGAGCGCACACCGGGCACGTTCGAGCGCAACTTCAACACCCGCAACGGCGCGCAGCAGGACCGCATCGCCGGCGGCACGCAGCAGATCGCCGAGCGGGTCGCGATCGAGCTCGGGCGGCGCGTGATCCGCCGCTCGCCGGTGCGCCGGATCGTCATGACGCCAGGCTACGTCGACGTGATCTCCGACCGCTACGTCAACCGCGCCAGGCAGGTGATCGTCGCGCTGGCGCCGGTGCTCGCCGGCCGGATCCAGTACGAGCCCGCGCTGCCGTCGCTGCGCGACGGCCTGACGCAGCGCATGCCGCAGGGCCACCTCGTCAAGGTCCAGGCGATCTACGAGCGCCCGTTCTGGCGCGGCGACGGGCTCAGCGGCTCGTCGATCTCCGACGTCGGGCCGTGCAACGTGACGATGGACAGCTCGCCGCAGTCGGGCGCTCCGGGCGCGGTGCTGGGCTTCGTCGGCGGCGACGAGGCACGGTCGTTCACGCGGCTGTCGGCCGACGAGCGCCGGCGCGCGGCGCTTGGCAGCTTCGCGCGCGCGTTCGGGGCGCAGGCGCTGAGCCCGATCGACTACCTCGAAACCGACTGGGCGGCGGAGCCCTACACGCGCGGCTGCCCGGTCGGGATCGCGCCGCCGGGGTTGCTGACGACGTACGGGCGCGCGCTGCGCGAGCCCGCCGAGCGGCTGCACTGGGCGGGGACGGAGTCCTCGACGTACTGGAACGGCTACATGGACGGGGCCGTGCGCTCCGGCGAGCGCGCCGCGCGCGAGGCGCTCGACGCGCTGTAGCCGCGGGGGCGGCAGCCGACTCCCGCGGGTTCGGGGGTGCCGTTGCCGCGCCGTTGGCCTGCAGTACGCTCGCACGCGCGGATGCTCCCGACCGATCACCTGCTCGCGTTCGTCCTCATCGCGCTCGTGCTCATCCTCGTGCCGGGGCCGAGCGTGCTGTTCGTCGTGACGCGCTCGCTGACGCTCGGGCGCGCCGCTGGCGTCGCGACCGTCGTCGGGAACACGACCGGCGCCTACGTGCAGGTCATCGCCGTCGCGCTCGGGCTCGGTGCGCTCGTGCAGGAGTCGATCGCCGTGTTCACCGCCATCAAGCTCTGCGGCGCCGCGTACCTCGTCTATCTCGGCGTGCAGGCGTTCCGGCACAGGCGGGCACTGGCCGAAGCGCTCCACGCCCCGGTCCGGCCGAAGGTCCTGCGCCGCATCCTCGCCGACGGGTTCCTCGTCGGCGTCCTCAATCCGAAGGTCATCGTCTTCTTCATGGCCGTGCTGCCGCAGTTCGTCGACCGCGACGGTGGCTCGGTGCCGGCGCAGCTGCTCCTGCTCGGCGCGATCTTCTGTGCGATCGCGCTGCTCTGCGACAGCCTCTGGGCGCTGCTCGCAGGCGCGGCGCGCTCGTGGCTCGTCTCGTCGCCGCGGCGAATGGGCGGCGATCGGCGGCACGGGCGGCCTGGTGATGATCGGCCTCGGCGCGGGCCTCGCGGTCAGCGGGCGGCCGAAGCAGTAGCTGGCGCTCGGACTCAGTCTCTCGCGCCTTGACTTGCTCGCCTTGCACTGCGGTCCCACGGTTGCATGAGGCTCTACAGGACAGGGGTCGGACAGCGAAACCGCGTTCCCGTGCTGTCCGTGGCCCCGTTCATCGTGGGTGTGTGGAGATCGTGCTGCGCACCGAGACGCCCGACGGCGTCACTGTCGTGCTGACGGCAATCGTCTACGCGAAGATCCTCGAGGAGCACGCGGCAGTCGCCGACCTCGAGATCATCGACCGCACAATCCGCTCACCGGATGACCGACGGCCGGACATTCGCCTTGGCCGCGAACGCTTCTTCCGTCGCGAGGGCCGGCTGTGGGTGCTCGCCGTGGTTGAGTTCGGGGAGGTTCCTGCCATCATCGTTACGGTCTTCTCGGCCGACCGGCCACCCACTTGATGCTCACCGCCACCGTTCACGTGTCCGCCTCCGATCTCGAACTCGCCGGCACGTACGAGGAGACTGGTGACGTGCTGTACCTCTCGGCGCCGGACGACGACAAGACGGCGTCGGCGCAAGAGACGCCCGAGGGACACGCGGTCCGCCTCGACGCCACTGGCCGAGTGACGCACATCAGCGTCATCAACGCGAAGTGGCTTCTCGAGCGCGACGGTCTTCTGATTGCCACGCTCCGCGACGGTCGTCGGCTCCGGCTGGCGCGCGAGGACGTCGCAAGGGTGATGGGCTGAGCCAGGCGAAAGACAAGCCCGACCGCGAAGCCCGATAGCAAGGCGAGTGGGCTAACACCGTCGAGCAGTGTTCCGGATGCCAGGGCGAAGCGGAGGGGGACGGGATTCGAGCCCGTGGCCCGCTCTCACGGACTCTGTTTCAAAACGGCAACAACAGGCTTGGCGAAAACTACGTGATTTGTAGGACATTCGCCCGGCGCTGCGGATCCCGGGAGGAGTGGGAGGAGCAGCTCGCCGTCAGGCCGCGCGTAGCATGGCGCCGAGCTGCTTCAACTCGCGCGCCGCGGTCGTGCTGCGCGTCTGCTTGGCAATCGCCAGTGCCTTGGCACCCTCGGCGCGGGCGCGGTCCAGCTCGCCCGTATGCGCGCACGCGTTCGCGAGATACGCAAGGTAGAGGCCGCGTTCGCGCGTCCAATCGCGCGGCTGGACGCGCAGGATGGCGTCGTACATCCCGATGGCCTTGGCGGGTTTCAGCGCCGCCCAGCAGCGCGCCTCCCAGCGGCGCACGAGCAGGTCCGTCATCCCCGCGTCGGGTGGCGGCAGTGGCGGGCTTTCCAGAGCGGCTAGGTGCTCGGCCTCAGCGATCGACCGCGCGGCCGACTCCGCGTCCCCGATGCAGGCGTATGCATGTGCGGCTCGTACGCCACACATCGCCCGCGCGTGGGCGCCAGCGTGAGGCGTGCGCAGGCCCGCCTCGGCGACGCGTAGCGCGCTCGGCGCGTCGCTCCACTGTGCCCGCCGTGCCTGCGCCCACGCGATCATGTCGGCGTAGCCCGCCTCGCGGGCCAGGTGCAGTGCGCGGTCCAGTAGCACGTTACGTCCGCGACGGTCGCCGCAGTCATGTGCAAGCCACGAGCCGAACTCGCTCCAACACGCCTCCACGCGCATGAGCGCCACGCGCAGCTCCCCGCGAGCTGCTCGCCGATGCTCAGCGATCACGCCCAGCTCGCTGCGCACGCTGTCCAGCACGTCGCGGGGTCCGAACATCATGTCGTGGCGGCCGAGCAGATTCAGGAGTGCCGTCCAGTGCCCCGGCAACTCAGGATCGACCTCGCGCGCCCGCGTCGGTGTCGTGTCCAGCGCAAGCGCAAGCGCCGGCAACGCAGCGGCAGCACCAGCGCCGAAAAGCCCGCGGCGGTTGGTCGGGTCCACGTCTTCTCCTACTTCGACTTCGCTCTGCGGAGTCTCCAAGCGTAGCGCTAGCGGGATGCCGGCACGGGCGCTACTGCGCTCCGAGCGCAGCGACGAAGCGCGCTGATACCGGCGACTTAGCGCGCTCCGTGCCACTGATGTGCTGGATCGAGTAACCGATCTCGGTGGCCAGCTCTGCGATGGTCATGCCACGCTGAATCCGCCGGGCGCGAAGCTCCGTGACGAGCTTGAGCATGGCGGCAGGCGTACCGGGGTCCGGTGGCTGCAACGGGCGTCCTGCCTGTGCCTTGCTAGGCATCGGCCGATCCTACTCGTGGGCGGCGGTTTTCCAGCAGTTACTGGTTTTCAGGCACAGCTACACGGGCAGTCGCCCGCGCCCGCCTTCGGTGCGGCTCGCTAAGTCGCTCCTTGAGCAGACGCACGACTCCCCGGCCGAGGTGCCGTAGGTGTCGTCCTCGGGGTGAGAATCGGTTTGTGGCACGCGCTCGCTGAGCAGCTTGATGAACTCGCGTCGCCACGAGACCGTAGACGGTCGCGCGTGTGAGCATCACGAGATAGGCAGTCACGACACTCCTGATCGAGCTTCTTCGTATGTGATGGCCGCCAACCGTCACTGCACGGCGTTGACCCATAACGTAAATGTCTCCAGCGGACAAGCCACTGATCATGCATACGTATGGATCGCATCACATACCGGGTCAGCCCGTGATCGCGTCGACGATCCGCTTGGCCTCAA
>Ga0136617_10003772_pt1 | contig 13548 bp, 10 predicted proteins | sample AntDrymUQ3222106_2_FD_129672 | JGI IMG/M metagenome (GOLD analysis project Ga0136617, IMG submission 129672) | Polar desert sand microbial communities from Dry Valleys, Antarctica - metaG UQ322 (21.06) | ecosystem: Environmental > Terrestrial > Soil > Desert | place: Antarctica: Dry Valley...
CAGCCCGGCGTTTCGAGTCCCTATCCGTTCTATCTTGCGTATCCACTCGAGGGAGAAATCGAAGGGCTGGGCTCCGTCGGTGACTGGCAGGCGGAGTGGAAATGGGATGGCATCAGAGCACAGCTGATTCGGCGACGAGGTGAATCCTATCTGTGGTCGCGAGGGGACGACCTCATCACCGAGCGATTTCCCGAGGTTGTCACTGCATCGGAGTGGCTGCCCGACGGCACTGTCATCGACGGCGAGCTTCTGCCGTGGCGGGACGGCCGGCCCCTTCCCTTCGCGCAGCTTCAGCGCAGGATCGGCCGCAAGAATCTGAGTGCAAAGATCCGGAGCGAGGTGCCGGTCGTAATCCTCGCCTACGATCTCCTCGAAGTGGATGGTCAGGATGTACGCGAGCGCCCGCTGTCATGGCGCCGCGCACGTCTGGCAGAACTCGTGGGATCAGCCAATGCGGAATCGCGAATCCTCATCTCTCCAGTTGTCGTCGCAACCCGGTGGGAAGACATCCGCGCGGCACGCGGGCGCGCGCGCGCAATGGGTTCTGAAGGCCTGATGCTCAAGCGCAGTGACGCGCCGTATGGAGTGGGACGCAGAAAAGGCGGGTGGTGGAAATGGAAGCTCGAGCCATGGTCCGTGGATGCGATAATGGTCTATGCACAGCCCGGTCATGGAAGGCGTGCATTGCTTCACACCGATTACACGTTCGCGGTTCGCGACGGCGATGCACTTGTTCCATTCGCCAAGGCGTATTCCGGTCTCACCGACGTCGAGATTCGGGAGCTCGACAGCTGGATTCGCCGCAATACGATCGAAAAATTCGGGCCGGTCCGCGCAGTCCAGCCGGAGCAGGTGTTCGAGCTTGGCTTTGAGGGAATACAGGCCTCGCCGAGACACAAGTCGGGAATCGCCGTACGCTTTCCGCGGATCCTGCGCTGGCGCAAGGACAAACCGGCGTCGGAAGCGGACACGCTCGACGCTCTGAAAGCGCTGCTGGAACAGGCCGGTTCATGACCCTGGAGCCGGCTGAAAAGTGGTTCGCGTCAAATGCATGGGAGCCCTTTCAATTTCAGAGAGAAGTGTGGCGCGCCTATCTCGATGGCGAGAGCGGCCTGGTGCATGCGGCGACAGGAACGGGAAAGACACTCGCCGCATGGTGGGGACCGTTGCTCGAGTACATCTCCGAGAATGGCGCTCCCGTTTCCGCGAAACCCACTCACTCGGGCGGAAAGACCGAATCGAATTCGGGCGCGAACGATCCACCTCGTGCGCGGCGAACACGGTCTGCCGCACCATCGCTCCGTGTGCTGTGGATAACTCCTCTCCGAGCGCTGGCTGCCGACACGGCCGCGGCTCTCATCGCTCCCGTTGAAGCGACTCAACTCGGCTGGACGGTGGAGACGAGAACAGGTGATACCCCCGCAACCGCGCGTTGGCGTCAGAGCCGGCGTTTGCCCACCGCACTGGTGACTACTCCGGAGAGCCTGTCGCTGCTGCTTTCTCGCGAAAGAGCGTCGGAGCAGTTCGCCAATCTGCGAACGGTAATCGTCGACGAGTGGCACGAGCTGATGGGAACGAAGCGCGGGGTACAGACGGAGCTTGCGCTCGCACGGCTGCGTGGAATGTGTCCTGACTTGAGGGTGTGGGGCCTGTCGGCCACCATCGGCAACATCTCCGAGGCGCGTGACACACTCCTCGGCAGGTCATCGAGAAAAGGGAAATCGCGCGTGGTCAGAGGAGTCGAGCCGAAAGCGGTGAGGGTCGACTCGCTGATCCCTCCCGTGATCGAGCGTTTTCCCTGGGCGGGGCATCTCGGAACGCAGATGGTTCCCCAGGCTGTGGCGGCGATCGAGGAAGGTGAAACGTCGATCGTGTTTACGAACACAAGGTCGCAGACCGAAATCTGGTACCAGGCAATTCTCGCCGAGCGGCCGGAGTGGGCGGGGACGATAGCGTTGCATCATGGCTCGCTCGACAGAAAGCGGCGGGAGTGGGTCGAGGATGGCCTGCGTTCGGCGAAGCTGCGTTGCGTCGTCGCGACGTCGAGCCTCGATCTGGGCGTCGACTTCTCTCCGGTGGACAGGGTGCTCCAGGTCGGCAGCCCCAAGGGAATTGCGCGATTGATTCAGCGAGCGGGCCGCAGCGGACACCGTCCCGGCGCGCTCAGCAGGGTCACATGTGTTCCAACGCATACGCTCGAGCTGATCGAGGTCGCGGCAGCACGCGACGGACTGGAGTCTGGCGCGATAGAGTCGAGGTATCCGGTGGCTCGACCTCTCGACGTTCTCGCGCAGCACGTCGTCACGATCGCTGTTGGAGAGGGGTTCGTGCCCGATGAGCTGCTCGCTGAAATCAGGCAGACCGAATCGTTCGGCGATCTGCCGAACGACGAGTGGGAGTGGGTATTGCGATTTGTCAGCAACGGCGGGGAGGCGTTGCGAGGGTATCCCGAGTACTCGAAGGTCGTTGCCAATGGCGATGGCCGCTGGCACGTGGAGGATCGCACGATTGCGCGTCGGCATCGCATGGCGATCGGCACGATCGTCAGCGATGCGAGCATTGGCGTACAGTATCTCCGCGGTTCGAGGCTCGGTTCGGTGGAGGAGTCGTTCATCGCGCGCCTTCGAGCGGGAGACCGGTTTGTGTTCGCGGGCACCCCGGTCGAGTTCGTGCGTGTCAGAGACATGGTTGCCTGGGTGCGCAGGGCGCCCAACGCGAAAGGCGCGATCCCGCGATGGATGGGCAGCAGGTTGCCGCTTTCGGGCGAGCTGGCGGCGGCGTTGCGGGCACGCCTCGGAGAGGCGGCGAGCGGCGTTTATCGAGACGCCGAGATGCAGGCACTTCGGCCTATTCTCGAGGTGCAGGCGAAGTGGTCGCGCATTCCCACACCGGATGAGTTCCTGATCGAGCGGGTTCGCTCGCGCGAAGGGTACCACATCTTCTTCTTCCCATTCGAGGGGAGGCTGGTACACGAAGGGCTGGCAGCGCTGTTTGCCTACCGGATCTCGCGGATTCGACCAATATCATTTTCCATGTCGTCGAATGACTACGGATTCGAGTTGTTGTCGCCGGACGACGCACCGCTCGACGAAGCTCTGGCAAATGGACTGCTCGACGCGACGGGGCTGGCGAGGGACATTCCGCTCTCGCTCAACGCCACTGAGATGGCGCGCCGCCAGTTTCGCGAGATCGCTCGCGTCGCGGGTCTGGTCTTCCCGGGATTTCCGCGCTCAGGCAAGACAGCGCGGCAGCTTCAGGCGTCGAGTGGACTGTTCTTCGACGTATTTCAGCGCTACGACACGGACAACATGCTGCTCGCTCAGGCCCACCGTGAAGTTCTGGAACGCCAGCTCGAGCGAACGCGATTGGGGCGGACCCTGCAGCGAATCTCGGAGTCGCGCGTGGTGGTGACTGATCCGCGGCGTACGCCGCCGCTTGCATTTCCGCTGCTCATCGATCGAACCCGCGAGCGGGTATCATCGGAGAAGCTATCCGATCGCATACGCAGGATGCAGCGCGCCCTGGAGAGAGCTGCAGGGTGATCGACGGCGACCTGAAGATCGAATTGTGTGGTGAAGAGATGTGGCTGCTTCCCGAACGCGCGATGTACTGGGCAGGTGCCGGTACACTCCTCATCGCTGATCCGCATTGGGGCAAGGCGGCCAGCTTTCGGGCGCATGGTGTTCCGGTTCCATCCGGCACGACGAGCGAGGGCGTTGCGCGGATGGATTCGATCCTCGACCGCACGGTTCCTCGCCGGATTGTCTTTCTCGGTGATTTTCTCCATGCGCGTGCCGGACGGTCACCCGAGATGCTCGACGCCCTGAACCTCTGGAGAAGGCGCCGTAGCGGGATCGAGCTGCTGCTCGTAAGAGGCAATCACGACAGACATGCCGGGGACCCGCCCGGCGGAATGGGAATCGAGTGTGTCGACGCCCCTCATCCGATTTTTCCGTTCGTTCTTGCCCATCATCCAGGAAGCAGCCCCGACGGCCATCTGATCGCGGGACACGTTCATCCAGGCGTTCGATTGTACGGGGCAGGAGGGTTGCGAGAGCGGCTTCCGTGTTTCGTCATCGGGCGAGACACGACCATCCTTCCGGCCTTCGGAGATTTTACCGGCCTCGCCGATGCAGAGCCCGATTCCGGTGCCCGTGTGTTTGCCGTTACGCCCGACCGGGTCATCGAGATCGTTGCGTCTCCGCTTCATCATCCGTTTTTTTCACGCCCCGAATGTTGAGCGCCGCGAGACACACCTGGAGCGCGATGAGCGCGTAGGCCTTGGCGTGTATTCCCCAGATCACCCACAGCACGTTGCTGAGGAGAAAGATCCAGAAGCCCCAGCCCCGCTTTCCGTCGTCGCTCGATGCGACCAGCCATGCGGCGATGACGGATGTGATCATCGCCGGCCATTGAACGAGAGCGGTCATCGGTTACCCGGGAAGGCGAGCGGTGAGAAGGGAGCTGCTCAGCCGCGCACCTCCACGCATAAAAAGCGCCGGACGCTTCGACCCTGGTTTTATCTCGTGGGTGCCGCCGGTGCCGGCTGGCTCGACGGAGGCACCATGCCCTTCATTCTCATGTACGTGACCAGGTTGCCGTAGTGCTCGCCGTTGTGCGTGGCGTTGAGCATCAGCGCGTACATCTTCGTTCGATCCTGCCCAAACAGCTTGGTCATACCCGCGCTTTGCGCGTCCGTCAGGGCGTAGGCCCGAGCGCAGTACTCGGTCGAGGTCTTCAGTGCAGCGACGAGTCCAGCTTTTGTCTTGACGCTCTTCTCGATGTCGTCCTCGCTCTTTGCCGGCTCCTTCAGCGCCGCGGCGCATATCATGTTCTGGGCGCCGGCGACATGGCCGATCATTTCTCCGAAGGAGCGCACATTCGCCGCCGGCCGGAATCCGTAGTCATTCTCGGGCATCTGCTCCGCCGACTTCGTGACATAGCCCGTGAGCTGGCCCCAGAGCTCTCTCGCGCTCTCTACTCCAGGGTTCGCGGAAATAGGCACTCTCGCGCTTGCCATGCTGGTCTGTGCAAACAAGGGCGTGCCGACCACGATCAACGGAATGAGGAGGAGTCGTTTCATAAGGCGCTCGCTGTGGGGGTAATCGCGTGTTGTTGGCTGGAGGAAAGTGCACTACCGCGGCGATTTTCGGGAGCCGAAAAGGTTTTGAAGCCGATCCCGGAAGATGGGGGCGGCCTAGGGAGCAGTCTCCAGGAACTCCAGCTTTGTCTCTCTGTCCTTCACCCAGCGCAACGACCACGCATCCTGAAACAGGATGAGCGGATTTCCCTTGAAGTCATACAGTAGTGTCGAGCCGGGACCATTGGCGACTCGTTCTATGTCTTCGCTGCCGCCGACGACCCACCGGGGATACCGCGCCGCGAACGGCTCGAACCGGCACGACACGCCGTACTCTGTCTCGAGCCTGAAGTTCATCACGTCGAACTGAAGCAACCCCACCGCCCCGACAATTGGTGTTGGACTGGTCGTATCCGTTCCGGATGTGAAGAACACCTGAGCCGCGCCTTCCTCAGTCAGCTGCCGCAGGCCCGCGTCGAGCTGCTTTCGCCGCATCGGATCCTTGATCACCACCCGCGCGAAATGCTCGGGAGGAAAGCGCGGGATGCCGTGGAATTCCAGCATGCCGTTGGCCGACAGGGTGTCACCGATCCTCAGGTTGCCGCGATCCATCACGCCGATTACGTCGCCCGGCCATGCTTCCGTGATTGCGCTCCGCTCTCGCGCCATGAATTGCTGCGGTGCGGCAAGCCGGATTGCCTTTCCGGTTCTCACGTGATTCACCTGCATTCCGGCCTCGAACCGGCCGGAGCATACTCGCACGAACGCGACCCTGTCGCGGTGCTTCGGGTCCATGTTCGCCTGGATCTTGAAAACGAATCCGGTGAACGACGGATTCGTCGGCTCGACCACACCGATGCTCGACTCGCGGGACGACGGCGGTGGCGCCAGCTCGAGGAACTCCCTGAAAAACGGCTCGAGTCCGAAGTTCGTGAGCGCGCTGCCGAAAAACACCGGCGATAGCTCACCGGCAAGAAGCGCGTCGCGATCGAAAGTATGTCCGGCTTCGTCGAGCAGTGCGATGTCGTGAACCAGCTGTTGGTGTGCCGCGTCACCCAGCAGCTCCCTCAGCTCGGCGCTCTCCAGGGTTCCGACACTCACCTCGGCGCGCCTCGCTCCGTGCTCCTCGTCCCGCTCGAAGAGATGAATGAGCTTCTGCCGCCGGTCGTAAACACCGACGAATGCGCCGTTGCGAAAGATCGGCCATGTAACCGGATGACACGCTATGCCAAGGTCGGCCTCGACATCACTCACCAGCTTGAGCGGATCCTCTCCCGCGCGGTCGCACTTGTTGACGAAAGTGAAGATGGGAATTCGTCGTTTCTTGCAGACTTCGAAGAGTTGACGGGTTCGCTCCTCCACTCCACGCCGGTTGTCCAGCAACATCACCGCGCTGTCGGCAGCCACGAGAGTGCGATAGGTGTCCTCGGAGAAATCTTCGTGCCCCGGCGTATCCAGCAGGTTGACATGGTAGCCGGCGTACTCGAACTGCATCACGCTCGAAGTGACGGAGATGCCGCGCTCCTGCTCGAGCTTCATCCAGTCGGACGTGGCGTGCCGCTGCGCCCGTCGCGCTTTCACCGAGCCCGCGAGATGGATTGCCCCACCGTAGAGGAGCAGCTTCTCGGTGAGAGTAGTCTTGCCGGCGTCGGGGTGACTGATGATCGCGAACGTGCGCCTCGTGCGGATCGCGTCTTCGAGTTCCGTGTCGGGTGGGGCGTTAGTGGTCACACCCTTAAGCTAGCGAAGCAGCGCTACACAACGGGGTGGGGAGTCGTCGCGAGATGCCGACGGTCCGCAATCCTGAGAACTGCGGAGCCGTGAGCATCGGGCTCGAGCGGTGAGCTCTGAGCTTTTAAGTTCAAAATCGCGGGGTGAAAAAGCCGTTAGCCTGAGCCGAGTGAGCTTGAGCCGTGGGCTAAACAAACTGCGGTTATTCGTGCAGAACGATGTCGACTCCATGCCGGCCCGCATTAGCTCACGGCTCCGGCTCACTAAGCTCGAGCTATTGGCTTTTTCACCCCGCGATTTTGAACTTAAAAGCTCAGAGCCCACCGCCCAGGCTCGTGCTCACAGCGCTTGTTCCCAATGATTCAAGCCGCTACGCGAGCCAGCCCGGCTTAAAGTCAGGAGCCCTACATCGCCTGGATGATGGCTTGGTACCTCGGCAGGGTGCGTATCGAGTTGAGATCGCTGTCGTGCTCCAGCCAGCTCTTGTCCCCCCAGCCTTTGCTCACCGCCTGCTCCAGCGCATTCAGGCAGTCCTCGATTCTACCCAGAACTCCATACATGCACGCCACGTTGTACAGCAGCATCGGATCTTCGGGGTCCACCGCAATCGCACGCTCGGCGTACTGCGCCGCCCGCTCCGCATCCTTGATGTTGGCGCTCGACGATGCGCCGAGTATGCACGCACGCGCGTCGTCAGGATTGAGCTCGAGATGCTGTTCCACGAGCTTGACCTGTCGTCGGTATGAGGCGTCCGCCTGATCATCACGCCCGAGCGATCGCAACGCCTGTCCCATGAAGCCGGGTGTCTGGTACTCCTCGGGACGCAGCGACGCCGCCCGCTCGAACAGCTTCACCGCTTCCTCGTACCTTCCCTGCGACAACCGGGCGCGGGCGTACCAGTACACCGCCTCGAACAACTTGGGATCGAGGCGCATCGCCTGCTCGAATTCCTGCTCCGCCTCGTCGAACCTCTTGCTGAGCGATACCGCCAGCCCCCTGGCAACGTGAGCCTCCGCGAGATCGGGCTCCAGCTGCAATGCCTTGCTGCTGGCGATGTCGGCCTGACGAAGGTTGAACTCCCTCGCGTCGAAATACGTGTAGAGCAATGAGTAGCAGTCGGCCACTCCCGCGTACGCGCGGGCGTACTCCGGATCGATCTCGATCGCCTTGTTGAACATCTGTCGAGCGTAATCGAGACTCTTCCGCCGAAGCTGGTGGAAGTACTGCCTTCCGCGAAGATAGAAGTCGTAGGCCTCGACGCTTACTGCACGCGCTTTTTCGATCTGCTTCTTTTCGCCCTCGCTGAGGATTACCCGCAGCGCTTTTACGATTGCCTGCGAGATGTCGTCCTGAATCGCGAACACGTCCTCCATCTCCCGGTCGTATCGCTCTGACCAGAGGTGATAGCCGTCGGCGACGTTCACGAGCTGCGCGGTGATCCGGAGCTTGTTCCCCATTTTTCTGACGCTGCCCTCGAGCACCGTCGACACCTTGAGTTTCTTTCCTATCTCTCCGATGTCTTCGTTCTTTCCCTTAAAGGCGAAGGACGATGTGCGCGATGCGACACGAAGCGCCTGAATCTTCGACAGCGCATTGATGATCTCTTCCGCCATGCCGTCGGTGAAATACTCGTTCTCGGGGTCGGCGCTCATGTTCGCGAACGGAAGAACGGCCACCGATTTCGCCGCCGACACCGAGGCCTGCGGCAGCGCGGAGGTGTCGGTGGGTGTGGAGAGCTCTTTCGAAGCCAGTGCCAGCCCGAACATCGCCGTGGTGGCGAACCGTCCGGCCGAATCAGTCGACATCGCTTTCGACACGGCGCGCTCGACGCTCTCGGGAATCGCACCTCGCACCGTGCGCAGTGGCCGCGGCGTTTCCGTGAACCGCTTGGCCATCACCGCCTGCGGCGTGGCGGCGTTGAAGGGCCGCTCTCCGGTCAGCATCTCGTACAACATGCAGGCGAGACTGTATTGATCGCTTCTTCCGTCGAGATTCAGCTCGCCGGCCGCCTGTTCCGGGCTGACATAGGCGGGAGTGCCGACCATCATCCCGGTCTGCGTGATGGTGTCGGAGCCGGCGGCACTCACGGCTTTGGCGATGCCAAAGTCCATCACCATCGCCTCGCCTTCGTACAGCATCACGTTCTCCGGCTTGACGTCGCGGTGCACAATTCCCTGCCGGTGGGCGTAATCGAGAGCCGATGCGATGGCGCGAGCGTGATGCACCGCTTCATCCACATTCAGCTGCTGCTCGCGGTCAAGTCGCTCGCGCAGGGACTCACCCTCGACGTAGGGCATCACATAGTACAGCAGGCCATCCGCGTTGCCGGAGTCGAACAGCGGAAGGATGTGCGGGTGGTTGAGACGTGCAGCGAGCTTTATTTCCCTGAGAAATCGATCCGGGCCAAGTGTTGCGGCGAGATCGGGATGCAGCACCTTGAGCGCAACCACCCTGTCGTGCTTGGAGTCCTGGGCGAGAAACACTGTTGCCATGCCGCCACGCCCGAGCTCACGGTCGATCGCGTATGACTGCGCGAGGGACTCCCGCAGACGCTGAATTGGAAGAACCGGGGCTTGCAGCATTGACTCTTCTGAAGGTTGGGCGGCGTTGCCGCGTCGAGTCGAATCATAAGACCGGCCACCGCGTCATGCGAGGCAGCGCAGTCACAACGTAGCAGTGCGAGCCTTCGGATAGGGTCGGACGAGCGAAGTCGGACAGAGATTTGACTACCCTCCACGTGCATCGGAGAGCTCAGCTGCCGCCTTGTTCACCTGCTGCTGCCGCGATCGTCTGGGGAATCTTGCGCCCGATTGCCGATCCCGGCTGTGCCTCGGACAGAAGGCGCGTGACGAATCTCTGTCCCTCCGATACCCGCTCTATCTCGATGGCGATCGCCTCGACTCCCTGTTCCAGCCTCTCCAGTCGCTCCGCCGATTCTGGAGGCAATGCCGATGCGACAGGCGCCTTGTTGCCGCGTCTCCAGATATTTCGCGCGAACGCAAGCGCTATCGGAAACAGCACGAAGAACGTGAAAACTCCCATGACCGCGGCGACGTTGTCAGGGATGTCTCCCGGCATCGACTCATTACGCGAGCCCGAGAACAACTCCGCCGGCGCGCCGGAAAGCTGGCGTCCGGTGAGAGCGATGTCTGACTCTATTTGAACGATCCGCTGATCGAGCACCTTGAGCCGCGACTCCAATCCCGTACGGCTCGCTCCCTCGGGGGCAGACTTCATCGCCTCCGAAAGCCGATTCCGCCGTGACGCTGCGCTTTGAAGCTGATCCGACAGCTCACTGCGCCGCGCGCGAAGCGCCTGCATCTCAGCGCGGCTGTTAGGCACAGCAATAGTGCGGGCGGTTCCGTCGACATCCGTGAACGTGACTGACGTTGGCGTACCCACCACGGCCTGTGTCGCGGCCGCTGCAGGTACCGTCGGTGCTGGTGGAGCGACTGTCGCTTGCATTGTTGCCCTTACGGGTCACCCAACCCCGCGGTTACAACCGGTGCGCTGAGGTAAGCGGTACCGGCCGGACGCTACCGTGCCGTCCCGCTACGTGCCGCTCGGCTTCTTCAGCGCCTGAACTTCCGGCGGAGGAGCGATTGTGACGCCCGCGGCCGACTTGAACTCGACCGCGGTGATGCTCATCACCTGCTCCTGCCCCATCAGCTGCTGCACCGATTTCGTAGGAACCATGACGTCGCCGAATTTCTTGTAGTCGCTCAGCAGAGTCACGACCGAGACTGCTCCCATCGAAGTCTGCTGAACTGCCCTGGACCCTACAATAAGACCTGACACCGCGCTGAAGCAATCGAAAGTCTCGCGACCTGATTTCCAGTTCAGCTTCACGAGATAGCAGCGCTCGCCGCCCATGGTCGTGTCGGCAACTGTCTGCACGGTCGCTACCAGCTCGGACGAGCGTACGGACGAGCGCGGGTCGCCTTGCTCCTGGATCTCCACCAGCTCCTTGCCGGCCAGAAGGCGGGGGCCCTGCATCGGATCGACGGACCAAGCTGTCGCGCCGTCGAACCCAACCTGAATGACGCCCACCCCTGGCAGAGTCGTGACGAGCCTCATCCTGTTCGGTGCGAGCTGCAGCATCTCGAATGACGCGGTCATTCCCGACATCACCAGGCTGCCGCGGGTCGTGATTGCCTGGGACTTGAGCAGCGCGGGGGCTCCTATCGCGCTCGCGTACCTTGCCACCAGTGCACTCCCGGCGGGCAACGCGGCGGCAGTAGCGGGTACTTGCGCCTCGGCCAACGCGCTGAAACCAGCCGACAGAACGACGGTGCAAAGCGACATGCTGGTGCGGTTCATTGAGGTCTCTTGGTTATGTGCGTTGTAGGACGACGACTGAGGGCGCAGGGTTACGCGAGGTTCATCTGTCAGCGAGCGCCGGCCAGCTCGCGACGCGCTCGAATCCACCGAATCGCGGCCTCGAGCGGTGCATCTACGCCGCGCGCAAGCTCCTTGTCGTCCAGAAGAACAATTTGATCGGGTACTACACCGACTCCTTCGATTCGCTTTCCGTCGGGGTCCCTGAAGTCGGCGATGGCGTGCACGAACACGTCGCCTGACGGCAACTCGTCGGCGAGCGAGGGCAGCGCTGCTCCTGCGCTTGGCTCACCGAACACTCGAGCGCGACCGATACGCTGCATCCCGGCGGCAAAGATCTCCGACGTGCTGCCGCTCAACGCATCGACGAGTATCGCCACCGGACCGGCGAACGGCCCGCGGCGGGTTCCATCCAGCAGCACCCGTTGCCGGGGATTGATCGCGAAGCGAAGCGTCATGTCGCGCATCACCATCGTACCGAGTGAGAGCGGCGTCCCGACGAAGTAACCCCCGAAGCCCATTACCATCGGTCCCACACCGCCCGGATTGCCACGGAGATCGATGATTATGCCAACGCAATCGGCGGTGGCGTTGACTGCGCTCTCGAGTTCCTTGACGAGCGCGGGGAGCCAGATGTTGAACGCTATGGTTCCAACACATCCGCGATCGCCGCTTTCTTTCGCTGGAACGCTGTGCGACACTCGAACGATGCCCGCAATTGGCGGCAGATTTCCGAATTTCGACACTGTGCCTTTGACAGGCGTTCCGACAATTGAAAGCTCCGCCGATGAATCACTGGCCGGGCTTCTGACGCGAACCTTTATAGAGGTGCCGTCGGCCGGCGACAGATCGGCATTCATCCGCCTCAGCAGATCCGACCTCGCTCGCTGGCGCGATGCGACGGGCAGTCGGTCAAGCTGCGCAACAGCCGTCGCCGAGGAGCGGCCTCCGATCGACTCTATCACGTCGCCGGGCCTGATTCCGGCGACATAACCCGTACTGCCCTGTTCCACCTGCCATGCCACTGGCCGTATCCCGGCGAATCTGACTGCCACACCGATGGTCCCTTCTCCCGCCGATTCCCCATCGCCGGCCAGCTCGGCGTCAGTTGCCAGTCGTGATGGGATGATATAGAAATGCGATTCCGGAATGTTGCTCAGCATCGCACTAAGCAGAGCTTCGAGCTCCGGCCTCGTATCCACCCAGGCTGCCCGCGGCCGCAGCGAGTCACGCAGCACTCGCCACCGGCGAGACACGAACACGGTATCGACATATGACCGGTTCACGATGTGCCAGACCGAGTCGAAAGTCGCGAGCGCGATGCCCGGCGGCAGTCTGTCGACCTCAGGAAGGGGTCGTGCAGCTTGCCCCGCCGGGTTTGCGGCGCAGGCGGAACCCAGCAATACCGCGAACACGATCAGCACCGGCGAGAACTGAAGGCCAGCGCCGGAGGTGCGGCTCTGCCGGATTTGCATGGTACAAAAGCTATTCGCGACAGCGCGAACAGTTCGGAGCAGGATCACTGTGACTGTGGCGAGAACTGCGGATTTCCTGGCATGGCGTTTACCGGGGGAAGACTCTTCATGACTCGTCGCCGTCCGCGCTGGCAACACCGGACCGACCGTGTCTCAGATTCCTCCCAGAGCGACCGCCGTTGCCGCCGTCGTCCTCTCTATCGGCTGGTCGCTGGTGAAACGACGCTTTCGAACAGCTTGACGAGTGTGTCCGCGGGGTCTTCGCAGATTCCGCCGTGCACCGGGCCGCACTGGATCACATCCGATCTCGGAGCCGTCAGCCAGTGAAAACGCTCGGACGGCGGGGCAAGTGCGATCGGCCCCGCCTCGGGGTCTCCGGCGCAGATCGCCTCACACGACTTGAGATATCGCGACAGCAACTGGACGTCCAGATCCGGCGCGCAGTTCTCCAGCACCGCCTCGTCGGTAACCACCCGCATTCCGAGAAACTCTGCAGTCCGCGCGTGGAGAACGACTCCCACCGCCACGAACGCGCCGATGTGCACATGGGGCACTACGCGCAATACGGCGAAGTCGTACGATATCCACGCTTCGGGGCTCGCAGTTGGTCTCGTGGGCGCTTCGTTCGCGTTCATCCTGCGCCTCTGCATTCGCTTTGCGTCTCCACGTATCGCACCCTATCGGCGGGCCGCCAGCCGCTGCGGAACACGGAGAGCTACTCGGCTTCTGGCTTGCTCCGCTTCCTGCGCGAACCTCCGCGGAGAGCTTAGCCGTGAGGTCAGATAGGCTGCGTAGCGATCCCGCGCCGCTTCGGGCGTGGCGAACTCCGGTGCGACCATGGGATCGGTGAGCAGCTCATCCGGAACCGCCGTCACTACAGCGCGAACGACGCGTTCGTTGATCACGCGAGTCATTGCGTCATCG
>Ga0136617_10003773_pt1 | contig 13545 bp, 4 predicted proteins | sample AntDrymUQ3222106_2_FD_129672 | JGI IMG/M metagenome (GOLD analysis project Ga0136617, IMG submission 129672) | Polar desert sand microbial communities from Dry Valleys, Antarctica - metaG UQ322 (21.06) | ecosystem: Environmental > Terrestrial > Soil > Desert | place: Antarctica: Dry Valley...
AGCGTCCCGGCCCGAGTCATGGATCTGGCTGACGAAGGATCGGTCGATCTTGAGCTGCTGGATCGGCAGCTCGGACAGGTGGGTCAGTGAGGAGTAGCCGGTGCCGAAGTCGTCGAGGGAGAGCCGCACCCCCAGCAGGCGCAGGTCGGCAAGCAGCCCGAGCGCCCGATCGGCGTCGCTGAGCACGATGCTCTCGGTGATCTCCAGCGTCAGCAGGTGGCTCGGCAGGTCGTAGAGCGAGAGGACCCTGGCGACTGCCGCCGGCAGCGCGTTGTCCAGCAGCGAGCGGGCCGAGAGGTTCACCGAGATCCCGATCTCGAGGCCCTGCTCGCGCCACTTCGCGCAGGCGGCCACGGCCCGGTCCAGCACCAGCTCGGTCAGCGGCACGATCAGCCCGTTGCGCTCCGCGAGCGGCAGGAATAGATCTGGACGCAGTGTGCCCCGGACCCGGTGGTGCCAGCGGACCAGCGCCTCGGCAGACACCAGCTCGCCGGTGACCAGGTCGACGACCGGCTCCACCTCGATGTCCACGTCGCCGACACTGATCGCCTCACGGAGCTCGCCCATCAGGGACAGCAGCGAGGGGTCGTGCACGTCGATGTCGGGACGGTAGGTCACCGACGCGTCCGGGCCGTTCTTCGCGGCGTACATCGCGATGTCCGCCCGCTTGAGCAGGTCCGAGACCGTGCTGCCGTGTGCCGGCGCCATCGCGATGCCGGCGGAACCGGACAGATGCAGCCGCTCCTGACCCATCGCGAAGGGCGTCTCCAGCGCGTCGAGCAGCAGGCGTGCCACCAGTGCCGGCTCGTCGACGTCGGCCGGGCTCATCAGCACGGCGAACTCGTCCCCGCCGAGGCGCGCGACGGTCACCCCGGTCGGTGCGGCCTCCGCGAACCGGCGCGCCACCTCCCGGATCAGGTCGTCGCCGACGTGGTGACCGAGTGTGTCGTTGACGGCCTTGAAGCCGTTGAGGTCGATGATCATGATGGCGACGAGGCCGCGCTGGGTCCGGGCTCCGGCCAGCGCTGCCGTCGCCTCCGCCGCGAGCTGCGCCCGGTTGGGCAGGCCGGTGAGCGCGTCGTGCAGGGCGTCGTGCCGCAGCCGGCCGATCAGCATCTCGTTGTGCAGCGCAACCGAAGCGTGGTTGGCGATGGTCTGCAGCAGCTGGACGTCGCCGGTCGAGAAGCCGCGCACCTCCCCTAGTCGGTCGTGCACGGCCAGCGCGCCCACGGTCTGGCCGTCGTAGCGCAGCGGTGCCAGCAGCGCCTCGCTCGCGCCGCGCGACTGCAGGTAGGCAGCGCCGAACGCGTCGTCGTGACGCAGCAGCACGGCTTCCCCCGGAGCAAGCAGGCCGCGCACCAGCAGTCCGGTGCCGACCGCGTCGAGGTCGTCCAGCTCCTCCACCCGCGAGCCGTCGAAACGGCACAGCGAGACCCGCCCGTCCCCGAAGCGCAGCACCTCCGCCGTCTCACCCCGGAGCAGTTCGCGAGCCTGGTGCAGGATCGAGGGCAGCACGTCGTCGGACTCCGGCGCGACGCTGAGCTCGCGGCTGAAGTGGAACAGCCGTTCCAGGCTGTTGTGCCTCTCGGCGAGCGAGGCATAGGCGCGGTAGCCGAGCATCAGCACGGCGCCTGCGGCCAGCAGCGGCACGGCGGCGAGCACCCCGAGCCGCAAGGTGAGAACGGGCACCAGGCCGAGCAGGGCACTCGCCGCGGCGATACCCACCCCGAGAGCCGTGCTCCGCCAGCCGGCGAGCGGGGACGCACCGTCGTACCAGCGAATGATCAGGTTGAGGACGAACAGGTCGACGGCCATGGCACTGGCCGCGGCGAGCACTGCGCCCAGCCACACTCGTCCGCCGTCGGCCGTGCTACCGCCGCCTACGGCGTGGAAGACGGTCAGTGCCACCGCAGTGTCGGTGAAGACCAGGGCGATGTTGACGCCTGACTTGAGCAGCGTCTGCTTGCGGTGCAGCAGCATGACCAGGGCCGGTCCGACCACACGGGCGACGAGCAGGTCCTCGGGCAGGGAGTAGAACAGCGCCAGCACCAACGGGATCTCGCTGATGGAGATGCTCTGCGCCTCGCGGCCGACCTGGATGTGGAACACCCAGATCTCGGTGGCCGCGAACATCAGCGCCAGCAGCCACCACGGGATGCGCAGGTCGATCGGGGGGTCCGGCGGGTTGAGCTGGATCGCCGTCCAGAGCAGGGTGCCGACCACCGCCAGCACGACGACCAGGCCGAGGACGCGGCGGGTGGGTCGCGTCGTACGTCGGGTCGGTGCTGGCGATGCGCTGGGGGCACCCGCCGTAGCATTCACGCTCACCTTTCGACGTGTTCGGGCTCCGGCCTTAGCGACCGGTCAGATCCACGATGCGCCGGGGGCGCACTCTCGGCTGATCTGGTTCATGGTCGTCTCCCCGCTGGTCGCCCTGTCCGTCGTACCGGCTGCCTTTGTCACGTTGTTGGTCGCCATGTCGATCACTCCCACCCTGCGCTGGACCACAGATCGTTGGCCCATTCGGCATCGGCCCAGGTGGCACCTGCCCAGGTCGCGCCGGCCCAGGTCGCCCCGGCCCACGTCGCCCCGGCCCAGGTGGCTCCGGCCCACTGGCCGCTCGCCCAGGTCGCCCCGGCCCAGGTCGCCCCGGCCCAGGTGGCTCCGGCCCAGGTCGCGCCGTTCCAGCTCGCGCCCATCGCCACCGGCCCCTGCCAGCTGCCGCCGGCCCAGGTCGCCCCGTTCAAGGTCCCGCCGCCGTCGCCCACGCCGAGGTCGTCGGGGCTCACCGGGTTGCCGAGGATGTCCTGCTCCCCGGTCAGGGGGACGCCGTTGAACTTGACCTTGAAGCGGCCGCGGGCCTTTTCCAGCGATCCGCCACCGGCATTGACCTTCGCCGCGTTGACGGTCCGGCCGGGAGCCGAGTAGGCCGCGGTGAGGTCGAGGGCCCCTGCACCCTGGGCGTCCGTGTCGTAGCCGGCCAGTGGCTTGGCGGTGCGTCGCAGCAGATCCTTGACCTGGTCGGGGCTGAGGTTGGGCCGCTGCGAGAGCAGCAGCGCCGCCGCGCCGGAGACCACGGCCGCCGACTGCGAGGTGCCGCTGCCGCGGAAGAAGCGGTCGCCGACCGTGCCCCTTGCGCCGTGCATCGCGTCGACGAAAGAGCCGCGTGCCCGCAGGCTGACCATCGAGACACCGGGCGCGACCAGGTCGGGTCCGCGCATGCCCAGCGCAGAAGCGCCGCGCTGGGAGAAGGCCGGGACCGCGTCGTCGCCGCGGTCCATGGTCCCCCTGGTGTTCTGGGCACCGACGGCGATGACGGCCGGGTCGTACGCCGGGTTGGCGAGACCGAGTCGGGTGCCGTCGCCGTTGCCGGCGCTGACCACCACGACCACGCCGCGGCTCCACGCGACCTCGGCGGCGTGAGCCAGCGGGTCCAGCGCGTAGTCCTGGGAGGAGTCGGTCCCGAACGACAGGTTGAGGACCCGGATGTTCAGGCCACTGTCGCGGCCGTGCTCGACGACCCAGTCGATCGCGGCGATGACCTGGGAGACGTCGGTGCTGCCGTGGGCGTCGGCCAGCTTGAGGCTGACGATGCGGGAGCCGGGCGCCATCCCCAGGAAGCGTGAGTTGTCACTCGTGTAGGTGCCGGGCGTGCTGCCCGTGTCGCGGCCGCCGATGATGCCGGCGAGGTGGGTGCCGTGGCCGAACGTGTCCATGTGCGCGAGCGCGGGAACCTGCGACTCGAACGACAGGTCCGGGCCGAGGACGAGCTTGTTGGGCGTCATCAGGCCGTTCACCGGCAGGATCCCGGAGTCGAGCAGGGCCACGTCCACGCCCTGGCCGGTGTAGCCGTTCCTCCAGAATGTCTGGGCGCCGGTGAGCTTGGAGACGTTGGTCATGTCCCCGGGCAGGCCCGTCGGGCCGATGGCGGCGGTGACGGCGGCGACCGGGTCGGCGAGGCCCAGCAGGCCGGTGTCCTGCAGTCGCACGCTGGTGTCGCGGGTGACGCCGGTGACGCCGTCTGCCCGACGCAGTCGGTGGACGGCCCCGGCCGGGACGTCGACGACGACGGTGCCGAGGGAGCGCTGCGCGGAGACGACCTGGCCGCCGAGGTCCTCGGCGAGGCCGCTGACCGTGGCGAGCTGGCCGGGGGACGCCTCCACGATGACGCGGTGGACCTGTCCCTGCTGCGCGTCGGCGACGGAAACGGCCGCTGTCCCGCCCATCGCAGGTGAGGCGACGACACCGCCGAGGGCCACCGCGGCGGCGACGACGAGTCGCCAGCGTTGCGGTTGCACGAGTCGTTGCGGCTTCACGAAACCTCCAGGAGAGTTAGCGCTCTGCGATGGAGTCGTTACTGTGCCTTGACTTGTTACAGAACGTCATCTGTCTTGAGCGCTTTGCACTCGTTCGGCGTAACCCGCACGCTCGGAAAGGGCCGTACGGCCCATACGAGCCGGTTACAACGACGAGTCGCTGTCCTCCGAACGGGGGACCCCATGCGCCTGTCCCCGCCGGACTGACCGGTGTCGGGCACCACAGTGGCTAGGCCGAACGGTCGGCTGCTCCGGAGGGGTCGCCGTCGGCGACCGGGATCACGGTGATCGGGGCCCGTCGTACCGATCGAACGAGCAGCTGCGCCACGTCGAGGACCTCGACATCCTCGCGAGCGGAGCCGTCCTGCTTCTTCGCCGTGACGGCGTCGCCGAGCATGACCAGGCAGAACGGGCAGGCGGTGGACACCACGTCGGGGTCCAGCGCCAGCGCCTCGTCGACGCGCTCCACGTTCACCCGCTTGCCGATCTTCTCCTCCATCCACATCCGGGCGCCGCCCGCGCCGCAGCAGAAGCCGCGCTCCTTGCAGCGGTGCATCTCCTGGGAGCGCAGGCTGGGCACGGACCCGAGGATCTCCCTCGGCGGGGTATAGACCTTGTTGTGCCTGCCCAGGTAGCACGGGTCGTGGTAGGTCACCAGCTGGTCGATCGGGGTGATCGGGGTCAGCCGGCCCTGGTCGACCAGCGTCGACAGCAGCTGGGTGTGGTGGATGACCTCGTAGTTCCCGCCCACCTGCGGGTATTCCCGGGCGAGGGAGTTGAAGCAGTGCGGGCAGGTGGCGACGATCGTGGTTGCACCGGCCTCGTTGAGGGTCTCGACGTTCTGCTGGGCCAGCATCTGGAAGACGAACTCGTTGCCGAGCCTGCGCGCCGGGTCGCCGGAGCAGGCCTCCGCCTCCCCCAGGACCGCGAACCGCACGCCCGCGATGTGCAGCAGCTCGGCGAACGCCCGGGTGGTCTTCTTGGCCCGGTCCTCCAGCGCACCCGCGCAGCCGACCCAGTAGAGGTAGTCGACCTCGCTGAGGTCCTCGACGTCCTCCCCGACGACCGGCACCTCGAAGTCCAGGCCCTCAGTCCAGTCCAGCCGGGCCCGGGAGCTCAGTCCCCACGGGTTGCCCTTGCTCTCCAGGTTCTTCAGCATCGCGCCGGCCTCGGACGGGAAGGACGACTCGATCAGCACCTGGAAGCGGCGCATGTCCATGATGTGGTCGACGTGCTCGATGTCGACGGGGCACTGCTCGACGCAGGCACCACACGTCGTACAGGACCACAGCACGTCGGGGTCGATCACGCCGCCCTCGGCCTCGGTGCCGACCAGCGGCCGCGCCACCTGGTCGGGCCCGCTGCCGGGGATCCGGCCGAAACCAGACTCCGGTACGCCGTGGCGCCGGTCTTGAGAGGCGCGGTCGGCGCTCTCGTCCCCCACTTCTTCGATGCCGGTGACCGCCTTCCCGTCGGCGGCGAGGAGGTGGGGCGCCTTCGCGAACAGATGGTCACGCAGGTCCATGATCACCAGCTTGGGGGACAGCGGCTTGCCGGTGTTCCAGGCCGGGCACTGGTCCTGGCAGCGACCGCACTCGGTGCAGGTCGCGAAGTCCAGCATCCCCTTCCAGGTGAAGTCCTCGACCTTGCCGCGCCCGAACGCGGCGTCCTCGTCGAGCTCGTCGATGTTCTCGAAGTCCACGGGCTTGCCGTCGACCATGATCGGCAGCAGCGGGCCGAGGGCCTGGGGCTCGCGCTTGGTCAGGACGTTGAGCGGAGCGAGGAAGATGTGCAGGTGCTTGGAGTAGACGACGAGCACCAGGAAGCCGAGGACGACCCCGATCTGGAGCAGGATGCCGATGGTCTCGAGGACCTCGTTGGTCTCCTCGCCGAGCGGCTCGAGGACCTTCGCGACCGCCTCAGACGCGAACGCCCCGCTCTCGAATGGGAAGACCCCGGTGTTGACCTGTGCGCCGCGGTACAGGAAGAGGGTCCAGACCACGTTGAAGATCATGAACAGCACCAGCCAGGCGGCCCGGGTGTGCGACCCGTAGAACCGCGACGCCCGCTGCCGTCGCGCCGGGGCGTTGCGCAGGCGGATCACCGTGAACACGCCCAGCGCCAGCAGCACGGCCACGCCGAAGAAGTCCTCGAGGAAGCCCAGCACCACCCAGTGGCCGACCAGCGGGATCGCGAAGTCGCGGTCGAAGAGCGCTCCGTAGGCCTCGAGGATCGTCGCGGCCAGCACGATGAAGCCCCAGAACGTGAAGAAGTGCGCGGCGCCCGGGACCGACCACTGGAGCAGCTTGCGCTGGCCGAATACCTCGGCGAACTGGGTGCGGGCCCGCCGGCCGATGCCGTCCAGTCGTCCAGGGGCCGGTTGGCCGGATATCAGGAGCCGGTACAGCCAGTAGACCCGTCGGCCGGCGATGGCGAGCGCGACCACGGTCATGCCCAGGCCGATCGCGAGTCTCAACAACGGGTTCCCTCCGGGCGCAGCGGCTCGGCCGCAGCCTACTGAGGGAGGCTGATCTGACCCGCGGGGTGGGCTGGGCCGGGGAAGATCAGTACTCCGGGTCGTTCCCGCTCTCGACCGCCGGCGTCGTCGCCATCGCGTTGCCTGCCAGGTCCCTGAGCAGGTTCGACGGGGTCCACGTCATGTCGCCGTTGGTCAGGGACGTCCCGACCGACGCGGTGGAGCTGACTGTCCCCAGCGTCACCGTGACGGTGCTGCCGCTGAGCACCATGGTCGAGGCGGTTCCCGTGGCGCCGAAGGTGACGTTGGCGGTGACGTAGGTGTCGGCACTGAGCGCGACGGTGCCGAGCGGGAGCTGCGAGCTGTTGGCCGCGTTCCAGATCGTGACGTTGTCCGGGCTGCCGTTGTTCATGCGCACGACGACGTTCGTGGACGTACCGTTCCATCCATTGAGGATCGACGTCGGGTCGAGGGTGGACTCGCTGAACGTGTAGACCATCGTGTCGCCGATCTCGGCCTTGCCGACCACGCCTCGAGCCGGCGCCTGGACGTCGACGCCGCTGGGACCGGTCTTGTCCATCGTGAAGGTGCTGGTCGCCGTCGTCTGCAGGCCGGCGTTGTCCGTCACGATCACCTTCAGCGTGTACTGCACGCCGTCCTGCAACGGTGTCGCCGAGAAGGGCCAGCTCCAGCTCGTCGTGCCGGTGGGGGTGTAGAACAGCTCGCTGGCGCTGTTGAAGGTGCCGCCGTCCCACCACTTCGCGCCGGTCTGCTGCAGGCTGATGCTCACCGACGCCACGCCGCTGCCGGAGTCGGAGGTGGTGCCGCACATGTCCCCGGTGCCGGCCGTGCCACAGCCGGCGTTGAACGTCGTGGTGCCGTACCGTTCGCCGTTGCCCGGGAAGATCCCGGACGTCGACGGTGCGATGGAGTCGACCACCCAGGTGCGGCTCGTCGGCGCGCTGACGTTCCCGGAGGCGTCCACCGCAGTGACCATGAACGTGTGCGAGCCTTCCGACAGGCCGGTGTAGGCCTTGGGACTGGTGCAGGCGGTGTAGCCGCCGCCGTCGAGCTGGCAGCGGAACGTCACTCCAGACTGAGAGTCGGTGAACGAGAGCGACGCTGACGTCGAGGTCGTGGCCGCCGCCGGGCCTGCGGTGATCGTGGGCGCCGGAGGTGCGACCGTCTGCACTGTCCAGGTGTACGTGGCGGCGGCGCTGGTGTTGTCCGAGGAGTCCGTCGCGGTCACGGAGAAGGTGTGCGAGCCGTCGGCGAGCCCGGTGTAGGACGTGGGGCTGGTGCAGTCGCCGTAGGCGCCGCCGTCGAGCTTGCAGCGGAAGATGACGCCCGCCTCGGTGTCGGTGAAGGCGAAGCTGGCGCTCGTCGAGCTGGTCGCTGCGGGCGGGTTGGAGGTGATCGACGGTGTGGGGGGCGCGAGCGTGTCGCTGTCGAAGGTCCTGCTGGCCGACGCGGTGTTGCCCGCGGCGTCGGTCGCCACCGCGCGCAGCGTGAACGTCGCCTCGGGGAAGTTGCCGCTGACGAAGGCCAGGACCCAGCTCGTGGTGCCCGCCGGGGTCAGCAGGACCTCGGCCGCGGCGGCGAACGACGTGCCGTTCCAGTACAGCCCGCTGTCGACGTTGCGCAGGCTGACCCGCACGGTGCTCAGGCCGCTGGTGGCGTCGGACGCCGTGCCGCACATGTCACCGGTCGCGGCCGTTCCGCAGCCGGCGAGGTACCCGGCGGCGTTGTACTCGACGCCGGCCACCGGGAACGTGATGGCCACGACAGGCGCGGTGGCGTCCACGGTCCAGGTGTGCGTCACGGCAGGGCTGGCGTTGGTGGCGGCGTCGACGCTGCGGACCCGGAACGTGTGGGAGCCGTCGGCCACCCCGGAGTAGACGCGCGGGCTGGTGCAGGTCGTCCAGGCCCCGGCGTCCAGCTGACACTGGTAGGTCCCGGTCGCCTCGCCGCCCGTGAAGGAGAAGCTCGGTGCGGTCGATGGCGACGGGTTGGCCGGCGACGCCGTGATGGTCGGGCTCGCGGGTGCGACCCGGTCGATGGTGAACGTTGTCGTGGTGAAGGCCCCGACGTTGCCGAGCGGGTCGGTCGCGCGGACCCGGATCGTGTAGGTCCCGGAGTCGACGATGTCGGCGATGGGCAGCGTGTAGGACCAGCTCGTCGTGCCGGTCGCCGCCCAGAACGACTCGGAAGTGGCGTTGAAGCCGTTGCTGTTGTTCCACCACTTGCCGCTCGGCGCCTGGATGCTGAGCACGACGGAGCTGACCCCAGAGCCGGTGCCGTCGTCCGCCGTGCCGCAGATGTCGCGCGTCACGCAGCCGGCGTTGTACGCCGTGTCGTTGTAGCTGCCGCCGGGAGCCGGTGAGGTCAGTGCCGAGACCGGCCCCGTCCGGTCGACCAGCCAGGTGCGGGTGGCGACGGCGCTCACGTTGCCGGCTGCGTCGCGAGCGGCCACGGTGAATGTCTGGGTGCCGTCGGTCAGCCCGGTGTAGGCCTTAGGGCTGGTGCAGGCGGCGGCCACTGAGCCGTTGAGGGAGCACAGGAACGTGACTCCCGGCTCGGTGTCGGTGAACGCGAGGCTGGCGGTTGTCGCCGTCGTCTGCGCGGCAGGACCGGTGGTGATGGTCGGGACGGGCGGCGGCACCGTGTCGACCGTCCAGGCGGCAGACGTGGCCGCGCTCGTGTTGCCGGCCGCGTCCGTCGCTCGGACCTGGAACGTGTGCGAGCCGTCGCCGAGCCCGGCGTACGACTTGGGGCTGGTGCAGGTCGTGAAGCCGCCGCCGTCGAGCTGGCACTGGAACGTCACACCTGCCTCGGTGTCGGTGAAGGAGAGGCTGGCGGTGGTCGCGTTGGTGAGGCTGGGCGGCGCAGACGTGACCGTGGGCGTCGGCGGTGCCGTGCGGTCGATCGTGATCGGCACGAAGAACACCGAACCCACGTTTCCAACCGTGTCGGTCGATCGCACGCGGACGGTGTAGGCACCCTCGCTGACGAAGTTGGCCGCAGCGAACGGGTAGGACCAGCTCGTGGTGCCTGTCGCCGTGAACAGCACCTCGCTGGCACTGGAGAAAGTGCTGCCGTTCCACCACAGCAGCGTGCTGGCTCGCTGCAGGCTGACCTGCACGCTGCTGACGGCTGCACCACCGGTGTCGGCGGACGTCCCGCAGAGGTCCCCGGTGGCAGCGGTGCCACAGCCGGCGTTCCAGCCGGCGGTGTTGTAGCTGCCGCTGCTCGCCGGGAACGTGAACGTGCTCGACGGGCCGGTCAGGTCGACCGTCCAGGAGTCGGTCGCGGCGGCGCTGGTGTTGCCCAGGGCATCGGTCGCGGTGACCGCGAACGTGTGAACGCCCTGGCCGAGCCCGGTGTAGCTCCGCGGGCTGGAGCACGTGGTGGCCGCGCCCCCGTCCAGTGAGCAGGACAGCATCGCGCCTGCCTCGGCGGTGAAGGAGAATGCAGCCGTCGTAGAGCTGGTCAGGTTGGTCGGCTGGCTGGTGATGACCGGCGTGGCGGGTGCGGTGCGGTCGAGGGTGAAAGTGGCGGTCGCCGAGACTGTGTTCGTCGCGGCGTCGGTGGCGACGGTGCGGACGGTGTAGGCGCCGTCGGCGGGGAAGGTCGCTGCCGCGATGCCATAGCTCCAGCTCGTGGTGCCCGTGGCGGCCAGCAGCACCTCGGCCGCGCTCGCGAAGCTGGTGCCGTTCCAGTAGAGGCCGCCGCTGACCCGGCGCAGGCTGACCTGCACCGAGGTCACCCCGGTGCCGCCGGTGTCCGCGCTGGTGCCACAGATGTCTCCGGTGGCGGGGCTGGAGCACCCCGCGGTGTAGCCGCTGGTGCCGTAGGTGACGCCGTTGACCGGGAAGGTGACGGCTGCCGTCGGCGCCGCCGTGTCCACGGTCCAGGTGTGCGAGGCCGCCGCGCTCACGTTTCCGGCCGCGTCTGTGACTCTGACCTGGAACGTGTGCGAGCCGTTGGTCAGCCCGGCGTAGGCCTTGGGGCTGGTGCAGGAGGTGAAGCCGCCACCTTCGAGCTGGCAGGAGAAGGCCACGCCCGGCTCGGTGTGGGAGAAGGCGATGCTGGCGGTCGTCACCTTGGTGGGCGTGGCGGGCCCGCTGCTGATCGTCGGCGCGACCGGTGCGGTCCGGTCGACCGTGAAGGCCGTCGTGATGGTGGTCGCGTTGCCGACGGCGTCCGTTCCGAGAGCGCGGACGGTGTAGGAACCCTCGGCCGGGAAGTTGGTGGCTGCGAACGGGTGATTCCAGGTCGTCGTACCGCTCGCGGTGAAGAGCACTGCGGTCGCGCTGGCGAACGACGAGCCGTTCCAGTACTGGCCGGTGCTGCCCTGCTGGATGCTGACCTTCACGGTGGCGACGGAGGTGGTGGCGTCCGATGCGGTGCCGCAGATGTCCGACGTCGTGCCCGTGCAGCCTGCGGCGAAGCCGGTGTCGGTGTAGGACGAGCCGGCATCCGGGAACGTCACCGCGACAGTCGGGCCCGTTGTGTCGACTGTCCAGCTGCGGCTGACCGGAATACTGACATTCCCGACGGCGTCGGCCGCGGTCACCTGCACGACGTGGGCGCCGTCGGACAACCCGGAGTAGGACGTGGGGCTCGTGCACGCGCTGTAGGAACCGCCGTCGATGCTGCAGGCGAAGACGACGCCGGGCTCCGCGTCGGTGAAGCCGAAGGAGGCGGTGGTGGCAGTCGTGGGGCCGGTCGGGCCGCTGGTGAACGCCGGCGACACGGGGGCAACGGTGTCGACCGACCACGAGTGGGTGGTCTCCGGCCCGACGTTGCCGGCGGCGTCGACGGCCCTGACCCGGAAGGTGTGCGCGCCCTCGGCGAGGCCGCTGTACGTCGTCGGGCTGGTGCAGTTGGTGTAGGCGCCGGCGTCCAGCTTGCACTGCAGCAGCACGCCTGGCTCGGGATGGGAGAGCGAGAACTGCCCCGTCGAGGACGCGCTGGCGGCGGGCGGCGAGGAGGTGATGGTCGTGACTGCTGGAGCGGAGTTGTCCAGCGTGAACGTCGCGGTGGATGTGGGCCCGGTGTTGCCGACGGAGTTCGTCGAGTTGGCCGAGATCGTGTAGCTGCCGTCAGCCGGGAAGTTGGCGATGGGGAACGCGAACGTCCAGTCCGCCCAGCCGTTGCTGGTGGCCACGGCGAGGAACGTCTCGCCGGCCGAGGCGAACGACGTGCCGTTCCAGTAGAGGCCTGTGCTCGCGCGCTGGACGCTGACCTGGACGCTGACGAGCGGGTTGGGGCCGGGGCCCTGGGAGGCGGTGCCGCAGAAGTCGCCGGTGGCCGGGGTTCCGCAGCCGCTTGCGTAGCTCGCGCTGGTGGTGCTCGTGCCCGCAGCGGAGAAGGTGATGGACGCCGTCGGGGGCGTGCTGTTGACCTTCCAGTCGTACGTCGTCGGCGCGCTGGCGGTGCCCAGGGTGTTCAGGGCGATCACCGAGAAGTCGTGCCGACCCTCGGCCAGGCCGGTGTACGTCGTGGGGCTCGTGCAGGTCGTGTACGCGCCGGCGTCCAGCTTGCACTGGTAGGACGCGACGGCGGAGGTGTCGGTGAAGCTGAACGTGGCCGTCAGGGCGGCAGTCTGCTTGCCCGGCGTCGCCGTGAGCGTGGGGGGAGCGGGCGCCGTATTGTCGACAGTGACGTTGGCCCCGTCGTTGTCGCCGCTGGTCGTCACCGCGTAGACGACGTGGGGTCCGTTGGTCGTCGCGCTGGGCAGGGCGACGGTGACACTGGCGCTGCCGCTCGCAGGCACCGCGGCGGGGGTGCTGGCGCCGTCGACGGTGCCGGACAGGATCGTCCCGCTCGTCGCGTTGTCCAGCCGGAACCGCAGGGTCTCGCCGGCGATGAAGCTGCTGATCGTGCCCGTCAGGGTCGTGGGCGACGTCGTCAGGGTGGGGGTGAGCGTGAGGACCGGCTGGGCGACGACGGCCGTCACCTGCGTGCTCTCGGTGCCGCGCCAGCTGCCGGCGGCCGGGGTGACGGTGTACTTCCACGTGCCGGGCGGGACCGCGGTCTCGGTGCAGGGGCTCGTGGCCGCAACGCCGAGGCAGGTGCCGCTGCTCATCGCCTGCTCGGCGGTCCCGGTCGACTCGTACCGCGTGATCACGTACCCGGAGTGGGACTCGCCACTGGAGAACATCGAGTCCGGCCAGCTCAGTTGCACGGTCCGGCCGCTGACGGTGACCGTGGGCGAGTTGCCCGAGCCGGTGCTGACGGCGCTGACGCCGGTGACCCCGGAGCCGGTGGAGGTCCAGGCGGCAAGGGCCATCGAGGCGCCGGCGAGTAGGGCCGCCGTGAAGAGCAGCGCCGCGATGGCGCGGAGTGGCGCCGAGGTGGTACCCCACACAGCAGCGCGGACCGGGGACGCGAGATGCGATCTCGCGGACCCGGTCCGGTGCTGAAGCATGAGAATCCTTCGGGTTGGCCTATCTACTAGCCGCCGGGCGGTGGGCCCGCCCGGCGGCCGACTAGCTTCCTAGCTGGATCAGGCAGACGCGCCGGTCAGGGTGAGTGCGACCGTGAAGTCGACACCCTGGCAACCGTCGGGGGCCGTGCTGAGCATGTTCGTCACTCCGCTGACCGTCTGCAGGGCCGACGTGGCGCCCCCGGCGACGGTGATGCTCACGGCGACCGGCGTGGTGACGGTGACGTTCGCGGCGGGGCAGTTGGCCTCGTCACTGGAGGTGACCGTGCCGGCCGAGAGGCTGGTGAAGGTCACGGCGTACT
>Ga0136617_10003774_pt1 | contig 13545 bp, 16 predicted proteins | sample AntDrymUQ3222106_2_FD_129672 | JGI IMG/M metagenome (GOLD analysis project Ga0136617, IMG submission 129672) | Polar desert sand microbial communities from Dry Valleys, Antarctica - metaG UQ322 (21.06) | ecosystem: Environmental > Terrestrial > Soil > Desert | place: Antarctica: Dry Valley...
CGCCTACGCGCCGAACATCCCCGAGACGCTCGTCGCGTTCCTCGCCGCCGCCTCGATCGGTGCGATCTGGTCGAGCTGCGCGCCGGAGTTCGGTGTGCGATCCGTGATCGATCGTCTCGCCCAGATCGAGCCGGTCGTGCTCCTCGTGGTCGACGGGTACCGCTACGGAGCGCGCCGCATCGACCGGCGCGCGGAGGTCGGCGAGATCGTCGCGGCACTCCCGAGCCTCCGACACGTCGTCCACGTCGGCTACCTCGATCCCGGCGCGCCCCTCGACCTCGGCGCCGACCACGTCGAGGTCGTCGGCTGGGACGACCTGTGCGGCGGTGACGAGACTGGACCACCGACGTTCGAGCCGTTGCCGGTCGACCATCCCCTGTACGTGCTCTACAGCTCCGGCACGACCGGGCTGCCGAAGGCCATCGTGCACGGTCACGGCGGCATCACGGTCGAGCACCTGAAGGCCCTGTCGCTGCACCAGGACCTCGGCGTCGACGACCGCTTCATGTGGTTCACCACGACCGGGTGGATGATGTGGAACCTCCTCGTGTCGGGGTTGCTGGTCGGGTCGGCGATCGTCCTGTTCGACGGCGATCCGGGACACCCCTCGCTCGAGACGCTCTGGGACGTCGCTGCGGAGACCGGCTGCACCGTGCTCGGCGTGTCTGCGCCGTTCCTGATGACGTGCCGCAAGGCCGGGATCCGGCCATCGCGCAACGAGCTGCGATGGGTCGGTTCGACCGGCGCGCCACTGCCGGCCGACGGGTTCCGCTGGGTGCACGACGAGCTCGGCGTGCCGGTGTCTTCGATCAGCGGCGGCACCGACGTGGCGACGGCGTTCGTCGGATCCTCACCACTCGTTGCGGTGCGCGCTGGCGAGATCTCCTGCCGCATGCTCGGCTGCGCCGTCGAAGCGTTCGATCCCGACGGGCATCGCTGCCCACCGGGGGTCACGGGCGAGCTCGTGGTCACCGAGCCGATGCCGTCGATGCCGGTCGGCTTCTGGGGTGACGACGACGGCGGCCGCTTCCGCGCTGCCTACTTCGAGGACTTCCCCGGCGTCTGGCGCCACGGGGACTGGGTGACGTTCACGGAGGACGGGGCGTGCACGATCACCGGCCGCTCCGACGCCACGTTGAACCGCGGCGGCGTACGCCTCGGCACGAGCGACTTCTACGCCGTCGTCGAATCGTTCCCGGAGGTGGTCGACAGCCTCGTCGTCCACCTCGAGGACGACGGCGGTGGGCTCGGTGAACTGCTGCTGTTCATCGCGCTCGCCCCCGGCGAGTCGCTCGGCGACGGGGCAGAGAGCCTGGGCGCCCGGATCCGCACGTCGCTCCGCTCCGAGCTGTCGCCGCGACACGTCCCCGACTCGATCGAGGTCGTCCCCGGCATCCCCCGCACGCTGTCGGGGAAGAAGCTGGAGGTGCCAGTGAAGCGGATCCTCGCGGGGGCCGATCCCGACGCCGCGGCGTCGCGAGAGTCGCTGGCGGACCCGACCGCGTTGGCGTGGTACGCGGCCCGCGCCCGCGACGACGGATCATGACGTCGACAACCGTCGACCCGGCCAGCCCTACCGGCGACGTCACGCCGGTGCCGACCTCATGGGCGGCGATGGCATCGCCCTCGTACCGGCACCTGTTCTTCAGCGCAGCGATCGTGATCTTCGGCGTGATGGGTCAGGCGGTCGCTCGCGGCTGGCTCGCCCGCGACCTGACCGGGACGAACGCCGGCCTGGGCGGCGTGATGCTCGTGTTCGGCGCGGCCATGCTGCTGGCCACGCCGTGGGGCGGGGTCGCCGCCGATCGGTTGTCGAAGCGCGCGGTGCTGCTGGCCGCGGTGAGCGCGCTGATGCTGAGCTCGCTGGCCGTCGGGTTCGCCGTCGTCTTCGACGCCATCGCCTACTGGATGCTGCTCGTCGCCAGCGCGGTCCAGGCGGCGGCGTTCGCGTTCTACCTCCCGGCGCGCATCGCGCTGATCTCCGAGGTCGTCGAGCCCGAGTTGATCCGCAACGCCGTCGTGCTCTCGCAGATGGCGCAGGAAGCGATGCGGGTCGTGGCGCCGGCGCTGGCGGGGGTGCTCATCGGGGCGGCGTGGTTCGGCGTCGGCGGGGTTTTCCTGCTCGCCGGTGGCGCGAGCGCGCTGGCGCTCGTCTTCGTCGCTGCGCTCCCGGCGTCGCCGCCGCGTGCCCCCGTCACCCGATCGCCGGTGGCCGAGATGGTCGACGCGGTGCGCTACCTGCGCCGCACGCCCGGGCTCGGACTGATTGCGCTGACGACGATCGGGGTGGTGGTCGTCGGGTTCCCGTACCTCACGTTCCTGCCCGCGCTGGCCGACGACCGCTTCGACGTCGGCGCGCTGGGCTACGGCGTGATGTCCGGCGTCGCCGGCCTCGGCGCCGTGCTCGCCGGGGTGGTCAACGCCCGACCGGGCACCGGAACGCGACCGTGGCTGACGATCGGCTGGTCGGCCGGCGCGTTCGGCATCGCCACGATCGCGCTCGGCTTCGCCGACGCTTTCCCACTGGCCCTGGTCGCCCTTGCCGCGATCGGCGCCGCCGGCCTCGTCTTCCAGACGACGACCCAGTCGCTGATGCTCAAGCTGTCGGACCTCGAGTACCACGGCCGGCTGCAGAGCATGGTCGTCCTCGGGTTCAGCGGGTTCGGGCTCGCCGCGCTGCCGCTCGGTCTGCTCGCCGACGCGGTGACGCTGCGGGTGACACTGATCGGCATGGGAACCGTCGTGATCGCCATCGCCGGCGCGTTCGCGGTGATCCGAGCCCGCCACCGCCACCGCCCCGTCGCCCACGACATCGGCTGAGGGCTCGCTACTCGGTCCAGTTGACGTCGCGGACCGTCACGAGCCAGTGCTCGACGATGCGGCCGTCGGCGATCCGCTGGATGAGCATCCACGTGAGCGTCGTCGGCTCGCCGGTCGCCCGGTTCGTCCCCTTGCTCGTCGCCCGGGTCCACACCTTGTCGCCGTCGACGACGCGGTCGTCGATCGTTGTGGTCGGGCGGAACAGGGTGCGCTGGAACTCGGCGAGCATCGACTTGTACTCGGCGCGACGCGTCCCGATCGTGCCGTGGCCGACGTGACGCACGAACGGGTCGGCGAAGATCTCGTCGACCACGTCGACGCGACCGTCACGCCAGATCTCGTCCCACCAGCGCGTGGAGAGGGCGATGACCTCGGCCTCGTCCATGGACGTGCACTGTAGATCGACGGCCGATGGCCCTTGGGGAGGCGGGTCAGGCGCAGGCGGCGGCGTCGAGGTCGCGCCCGGCGAGCTCGGCGCAAACCTGCTCGGCCACCTCGGTCAGCCGAACGGCGAGCGGCGAACGGGTCCGCTCGGCGGCCCAGCTGAGCTGGATCCGCCGTTCGGGCACCGGCGGATCGAGCGGGCGGACGGCGATCGACGGATCCTCGATGTCGACGGCCAGCAGCGGCATCACCGACATGCCCATGCCGGCGCGCACCATCGCGACCACCGCGCCGTTGTCGTTCGTGCGGAACACGTAGTTGGGCTCGACGCCCGCGTTGCGCAGGCCGTTGTCGATGTGGATCTGGCAGTAGCAGAGCTGCTGGCCGATCAGCGGTTGATCCACGAGCCGACCCGTCGGGTACGGACCGTCCCCGACCTCATCGGGCAGGGCGATCAGCACGAACGGATCGTCGAGCAGCGCGATCGACGTGAACCCCGGTCCGAGGTCGCCGATCGTGAACGCCACGTCGATCTCACCCGTTCGGAGGGCTCGACAGGTGTCCTCCTGGTCGTCGGTCTCGAACACGCGGATGTCGGCACCGGGGTGGTCGGCGCGCAAGCGGCCGACGATCGCCGGGAGCAGCGCAGTCGAGACGCTCTGGAACGTGCCGACGTCGATCCGCCCAACCTCGCCGGCCAGGAAGCGGTCGATGTCGTCGCCGGCGTGGCGCACCCGGCGCAGCACGTCGCGGGCGTGGCCGAGCACGACGACCCCGAGCGGCGTGAGGGTGACCGGCCGTGGTCCGCCAGGACGGTCGAACAGGGGCGCGCCGACGAGGCGCTCGAGCGCGGCGATCTGCTGGCTGACAGCCGACTGCGTGTAGCCGAGCCGCAGCGCCGCCCGACCGAACGTGCCCTCGGCGGCGACGGCGTCGAGGGCGGCGAGATGGCGGAGCTCGAGGTCGTGCAGGGCCGTCATGACGATCAGCGTAGCTGATCGTCATGATACAAGATGATCGCTGGTGCTGAACGCTCGATCACCGTACCGTCGACGACATGAGCGCCATCACGTCCGCCCCCCGCTCCGACCTCGGGGCGCTCGCCCACCAGCTCGACGAGCACGGCATCGCCGGGTGCGAGCAGTCCCTGCAGGCGGTGGTCCGCCTCGCTTGCGCCGTGGCGATCGACGCCGTGCTGGTCGACATCCTCGCCGATCCGACCGCACCGGACGTCGCTCGGATGCGAGCGTTCGGACGCATCGCCGTGCTCCTCGAACGCCGCTCGGGGTCCGACCGCGACCCGGCGCTGCGGGCAGCGTGATGTCACGCGTCGGCGTCGACGTCGAACTGCAGTGCGGTGCGGCCAGCGAGGATCGGCGTGATCAGCTCGTCGATGACGGCCCGGTGCACCGGGTGGTCCCGGTACGTGAGGTACGCGGCGCGATCGGCGAAGTCGGCGAAGTCGGCGACGACGGCGAGGTCGGCGTTCTCCGCGTTGATCCCGGCGTCCGTGCCGATGGTGTAGCGGGCGATCTCCGGGATCTGCTCCGGCAGGCCGCGCAACGCATCAGTGACGGCGGCGATCCGTTCCGGCGAGGTCGCGTCGACCCAGCGGAGCAGCACGACGTGGCGGAACATCACGACCCGTCGAGCTCGGCGACGAGCCGCTTTGGCCCGACCTTGCGATAGGCGTCGGCGCAGATGGCGGCGACCTCCTCCCAGTCGGGGTCGATGTCGAGGCGCACGCCGATCCAACCGCTCGGACCCACGTACGGCGGGCGAAAGAAGCGCGCCGGCTCCTGCTCGACGAGCTGCTCCTGCACGCCCGGTGGCGCCGGGCACCAGATCGCCACCCGGCCGTCGCCGTGGTGGTCGTCGACGTACATCGCCAGCGTCTTCTTGCCGCGGACGAAGAACGCCGGAGAGCCGTGGCTCAACCGCTCCGAGACCTCGGGCAGCGCAAGGCAGATTCGCCGGACATGCTCGAGCGCCGGATGATCGGCCACGCCACCCGTCCCGATCAGACCTGGCCGAGCACGGCGTCGCCGACCAGGCGGACGTGGTCGAGATCGGCCAGGTCGAGCACCTGCAGGTACACGCGGGTCGCCCCGACACCGGCGTAGGCGGCGAGCGTGTCGATCACCTCGGCGGGCGACCCGGCCGCGCCGTTGCGGCGCAGCTCGTCGGGCTGGCGACCGATCGCCTCGGCGCGACGGTCCACCTCGGCGTCGTCCTCGCCGCAGCAGACGACCAGCGCCGCCGACATCACGATCGACGCAGGGTCGCGGCCGGCGTCTCGACACGCCCCTTCGACGCGTCGGAACGCCGCATCGGTCTCGTCGAGCGGCGAGAACGCCCGGTTGAACTCGTCGGCGTACGTGGCGGCGAGGCGCGGCGTGCGCGTCGGACCGCCCCCGCCGACTATCACGGGTGGGTGCGGGCGCTGCACCGGCTTGGGTAGCGCGGGCGAGTCGGTGACCGGGTAGTGCTCGCCGTCGTGGGAGAACCGCTCGCCGGGCGGCGTGTCCCACAGCCCGGTGATGACGGCGAGCTGCTCCTCCAGACGGTCGAAGCGCTCGCCGAGCTCCGGGAACGCGACGCCATATGCGGTGTGCTCCTCCTCGTACCAACCGGCGCCAAGACCCAGCTCGACGCGCCCACCGCTCATCGCATCGACCTGGGCCACGCTGATCGCCAGCGGGCCCGGAAGGCGGAACGTCGCCGACGTGACGAGCGTCCCCAGCCGGATCCGCTCGGTGTCGCGAGCGAGGCCGGCGAGCGTGATCCACGCGTCCGTCGGTCCCGGGTCGCCGGACACGTCGCCCATCTTGAGGTAGTGGTCGGAGCGGAAGAAGGCGTCGAACCCGCACTCCTCTGCGGTGGCGGCGACCGCAAGCAGGTCGTCGTAGGTCGCACCCTGCTGTGGCTCGGTGAAGATGCGCAGGTCCATCGCCGGGGACCCTACCGAGCGGTCCAGATGCGAGCCCGGCCGTCGGCGCTCGCCATCCGGCGTTCGGCGAGACGTTCGGCGGCGTCACTCGGGGTGATGCCCTCGGCCTCGGCCGTGCGCAGCACGTCGAGCGTGGCGTCGTGGATGCCGGTGGCGCGCGCCTTCGCCCGCTCGAACGAGAACCCCTGCAACTCGTCGGCGACCTGGATCACCCCGCCCGCGTTGACGAGGAAGTCGGGGCAATACAGGATGCTGCGCCCTCGCAGTCGCTCGTCGATGCCCTCGTGGGCGAGCTGGTTGTTCGCTCCTCCGCACACGATCTCGGCCGTCAGCACGTCGGCGACCTCGTCGTCGATCGCGCCGCCCAGCGCGCACGGCGCGTAGACGTCGATCGGCGTCCGCACCAGCTCGTCGGCCGACGCCACGACCTCGACGTCCGGATGACGATCCGTCACCGCAGCCACGGCACCCGCGTCGACGTCGGTGACGACGAGCTCGGCGCCATCGGCGACCACGTGGTCGGCGAGGTGGTGTCCGACCTTGCCGACACCAGCGATGCCGACCCGCTTGCCGGTGAGCAGCCCGTCGCCCCAGCAATGGCGTGCGGCGGCGCGCATCGCCTGGTGCACACCGAACGCAGTGAGCACGCTGGAGTCACCGGCACCGCCTGCCGAGGTGCTGCGACCGGTGACGAAGTCGCACTCCATCGCCACGACGTCCATGTCGGACACGAACGTGCCCACGTCGCACGCGGTGATGTACCGACCGCCGAGGGACTGCACGAAGCGGCCGTAGGCGCGCAGCAGCGGCTCGGACTTGTCGATCGCCGGATCGCCGATGATCACCGCCTTGCCGCCGCCGTGGTCGAGCCCGGCAAGCGAGTTCTTGTAGGCCATGTTGCGGCTCAGCCGCAGGACGTCGTCGAGCGCCTCGGCTTCCGAGCCGTACGGGTGGAACCGGGTCCCGCCGAGCGCCGGGCCGAGCACGGTCGAGTAGATGGCGACGATCGCCCGCAGCCCGCTGGCGGGGTCGTGGCAGAACACCACCTGCTCGTGGCCGGTCGCGCGCTCGAACACGAGCCGGGGGTCGGACACGGTCCCGTCGCGGCCCCCTGTCACGTTCCGACCTCCATCGTCAACCGAGTCGTTCGTCACCCTAGAGCTCGGTATTCCGAGGCCTGCTCGACGCTCTCGTTCTCCGTCCGGCGAGGGGCCGGAGCGACTTGGCGGGAACCGGCCATGGCGCCGCCCACGTCGGGACGGGGCGTCGGGACGGGTCAGTGGCTCGGTTGCCGTTTCGTGCCCCTCGCTGTGACGGCGGTCGGCCCCCAAACCCCCCGCCACTCCGCTCGAGTCATGAGCCTCGACCGGGCACAGCTGCGACGGCGCGCTCGAACTCGGCCATCGCGTCGTCGCTGAACAAGACGAACCGCACCTCGTCGACGTCCGTCGTCGTCGAGGCGACGGTGCGCACGGCGACGTCGGCGGCGTCGTCCATCGGCCAGCCATAGATGCCGGCCGACACGGCGGGGAACGCGACGGAACGCGCACCGAGCTCGTCAGCGATGCCGAGCGCGTTGCGATAGCACCCGGCGAGCAGGTCGGTGCGGTCCTCCCGCTTGGCGTGCACCGGCCCGACCACGTGGATCACCCAACGAGCCGCCATGTCACCGGCATCGCTCGCCGCCGCCTCGCCCGTCGGCAGCGAGCCGATGCGCTCGACCAGCTCGCGGCGCGCCGCCCGCTGCCGGGCGCCACCGGCGCGCAGGATCGCCCCGTCGACACCGCCGCCACCCATCAGGCCGCTGTTCGCGGCGTTCACCACCGCGTCGACCTCCTGCACCGTGATGTCGCCCCGGACCAACGTGATGCGCATGCCGTAGCCTCGCCGATCCGATGGGGACCGTCATGACGAGGACGTACTGCGGCACCGCCGAGATCGTCGAGGGCGCCGACTTGGACGAGGTGTCCGACCTGCTCGAGCGCAAGGACACCACCGTGTGGGTCGACATCGACGGGCCGGATCCCGACGATCTCGACGGGCTCGCCGCCGAGCTCGGTCTCCACCGCCTCGCCATCGAAGATGCGCTCGAGACGCACCAGCGCGACAAGCTCGTCCACTACGACGACCACGTCTTCATGGTCTTCCACGCCGTGTCGATCGACGTCGAGAGCGCCGAGCTGACGACCACCGAGTTCAACGCGTTCGTCGGTGATCGCTGGATGGTGACGGTCCGGCAGGGCGGCAGCGACGTGATCGCCCAGGTCCTGCGCCGGTGGGACCGCACCCGCGACCTCGCGTCAGGCGGCGTCGGATCGATGCTCTACGGGCTGCTCGACGTCGTCGTCGACGGCTACTTCGTCACGCTCGAGCAGTTCGAGGAGTACTACGACAACGCCGCCGACCGGATCTTCGGCGACGAACCGATCGCACCCGGCGACCAACGCCAGTGGTTCCACATGCGCAAGGCGCTGAACCACTTCGATCGATTCGTCACCCCGCTCGCCGACGGGATGACGTCGCTCGTCACGCGCGACCTCGGCCGATTCAACGAGCCGTCCCGGGCGTACCTCAACGACATCGAGACCGAGCTGCGCAGGGCATCGATCGAGGTCGATGCGTTGCGCGAGCTGGTCGCCCAGATCGCCGAGGTCAACGTGTCGCTTCGCGACTTCCGCCAGAACATGATTGTCAAGCGCGTCACCGGCTGGGCGGCGATCGTCGCCGTGCCGACGCTGATCACCGGCTACTACGGGATGAACGTGCCCTACCCGGGGTCGGGTGAGCCCTGGGGCGTCATCGCCGCCACGGCTCTGTCGCTCGGCGCCTCCGGCTGGCTCTACGCCCGCTTCAAACGCCGGGACTGGATCTAGGTTCGCCCTCCCGATGTAGCGATGTTGCTACAATTGATCCATGACAACAAGGATCAGCAGCCGCGAGTTCAACCAGGACACCAGCGCAGCGAAGCGGGCCGCAGCGAAGGGTCCGGTGTACATCACCGACCGCGGGCGACCCGCGCACGTGCTGTTGACCTTCGACGCCTATGACGCTCTCATCGGCACGCACCGGGTGCTCGACCTGCTCGGTGAACCGGCAGGAGTCGAGGACATCGAGCTCACGTTTCCCCACATCGACCAGCAGGCCGAGCCCGCAGCGCTCGAGTGATGTTCCTCCTCGACACGAACGTGGTCTCCGAGCTCCGCAAGGTGCGATCGGCGAAGGCCAACGCCGGCGTTGCCAGATGGTCAACAGCGACGCCCTCGGCGGAGCTCTTCGTGTCGGCGATCACGATCCACGAACTGGAACATGGCGTGCTGCTCCTCGAGCGGTCGGACCCCAAACAGGGCGCAGTGCTCCGGGCTTGGCTCGATGGCAGTGTCACGGACGCCTTCGACGATCGTGTGATCCCGGTAGACGGGGAGGTCGCCCGGCGCGCCGCCGGACTGCACGTCCCCGACCCGGCACCGTTCCGCGACGGGCTCATCGCTGGCACTGCCCTCGTCCACGGAATGACTGTCGTGACGCGAGACCTCAAACACTTCCGCAGGTTCGACGGTCTCGAGGTCCTCAGCCCCTGGAGCTGACGGTCCGCCCGCGACTCCGGGCCGAGCGAAGTGCTCGACCCCGGAGCCGCCGACGGGGCGGGTCAGCTGTCGGTCGTCGAGGTCGTCGTGGAGCTCCCGGCCGTCGTGGTCGTCGGCTCCGTGGTGTCGGTCGTGCCGGTCGAGTCCGACGTCTCCGTCGAGTCGGTCGTGTCGGTCGTGTCGTCGGTCTCGACGGCGCGGTCCTCGAAGCGGTCCTCGAAGGGGAGGCCTTCGTTGACGAGCTCGGTGATCCGCTCACGGGCGTCGGCGAGGTGCTCCTCGGCCTCGGCGGCGTCGATCCGGCCGTCGGCGACGGCGTCGTCGAGCCGCTCGCTGACCTCGGCCACCATCGCGTCGATGACGGTCTGCACGTCGACACCTTCCTGCTCGGCGACCTCGGCGATCGTCGAGCCGTCACGCAGTGCGTCGCGCAGGTCGTCGTCGTCGATGCCGATCGCCTCGGACGCCTCGTCGAGCGCCATCAGCAGTCCGGCGCCTCCGCGGTGGTGACCACTCCAGCCGGGTCCGTGGCCGCCCTCGAACCGTCCATCGCGCTCGGGACGCGCCTCGGCGATGGCATCGCTCACGGCGTCCGCCTGCGACTGGTCGATCGTTCCGTCGGCGACGAGCTCGTCGAGTGCGTCGGCGAACCAGCCGTCGTCGTCCTGAGCGAGTGCGGTCAGCGGTCCGGCTACGAGCAGGCCGGCGCCGACGAGGCCAGCGCCGGTGAGCAGCATCCGCCGGCGGCGGTTGCGGGGGGTGGTGTCCATCAGGGTCTCCTTGGTGCGGGGGTTGATGTGCACGAGCCTGCGCGCCGCACGTAAGAGGCGAACGTGCGCCGGGTGTGACCTACCATCCGTGCATGCCGACGCACGGTCTGGCGGCGCTGGAGGAGTTCGCACTCGGTCTGCCGGGAGCGTTCTCCGACATGCCGTGGGAGGGCGACGTCGTCGCCAAGGTTGGCAAGAAGATCTTCGTCTTCTTCGGCTCCGCCTCCGCCGCCCAGCCGTCGATCAGCGTCAAGCTTCCCGACTCCGGCGACCACGCGCTCGCCACCCCCGGCGCCACGCCGACGTCGTACGGGTTGGGCCGCCACGGGTGGGTCACCGTGCCCGTCGGTGCCCCGGAGGCGCCGGAGGAGCTGCTCACCGACTGGATCGAGGAGAGCTACCGGGCGATTGCGCCCAAGCGGCTAGTCACCGAGCTCGACCAGCGCTGACCCGTCGAGCCGGCCGCACGGCGTTCAGCTCGAGCGCTCGGCGAGGTCGCGACGTCCCTCGGCGCTGGCGCTCGCTGCGTGGCCGAGGATGTTGCGAGCCATCGACGCGACCTGCTGCTCGCTGCGCGCGCGGTACACCTCGCGCCGCACCTCGTGCGCCTCGGCGGATCCGGGCTCGTACAGCACGGCGAACTCGACGAGGTGGCAGGCCATGCGACGGTTGCCCTCGTCGGCGAGCTGGCGGGCGCGGGCGAGCACCACCTCGAGCCCGCCGGCGAGCTGCACCCACTCGCCGGCCTGCTCGGCGCGAGGTGCCGGCAGCAGCTGGTCGGGCTCGCCGTCGTACCACCCGCCGAACCTCCGCCACACGTTGCGCACCAGGAACTGCGGATGGTCGTAGACCGGCTGCAGGTACGGCAACTCGCGAAGGTGCTCGGGGACCTCGACGGCGTGCAGTACGTGGTCGAGCGTCACGCCGCGGTTCATCAGGGCGAGCGTCTGATCTTCGATCGAGTCGAGCAGCTCGGCCGTGTCGGTCAGCGCCCGACGGACCCGATCGGCACCGAAGATCGGCAGCCCGTGGCCGCACAGCATCACATCGGCGTCGCACGACGCCATGTCGCGTAGTGCGTCGGCCCAGTCACCGGCGAAGCGCTGCACCTTCTGCGGGTTGCCTGCGTTGGGCACCGCCCAGATGAACAGGTCGCCGGGGTGCAGCGCGCGCAGCTCGGGAACGAACGTCCATGTCGCGTCGTCGGTCTCGCCTCGCCCGTGGTGCAGCTCGAACGTCAGCCCGCCCTGGGTGAGCGTGAGGTGATCTCGATAGGTGACGTCGGGATAGCGGTATGTGTCGGGCCACGTGAACCGGTCGACCGGGAGGGCGAACTGGCGCTTGTTGATCGCCGTGTTCCAGCCGAGGGTCCGCTCGTAGCGACGGAAGTTCGCCGGCAGGTCCTCGTGGGAGTAGACGACCGGCTGCGGGAAACCTCGCTCCGACGCCTCCGCCTCGAATCGCCGCGTGCCGAAGACGTGGTCGACGTGGTGGTGGCTGTACACCGCCGCGCGCAGCGGTTCGTCGGGGCGCCAGCCACGCACCTGGTCGAAGACGTGGTCGCTGTCGTACTGCCCGCCGGTGTCGAGCATCGCCAGGCCGTCGCCGGTGTCGATGGCGTTGACCGATGCGATCGAGATCAGCGTCAGGATGCCGGGGGCGATCTCCTCGGCTCGGCGCGGCATCAGCGGCGCGACCGGGTGGTGCTCGTGGACCAGGTCGGCGTCACCCTGCCAGTGACGTTCGGCCAGCTCCCGGATCGACTCGCTCACCGCAGCGATGGTACGGACGAGTGCCGATGGCAGACCTACCGGGCGCGTCGATGAGTCCAGGCCCGCCGGATCGTCCTACGAGCACCAACGACGACAGGAGCCCGACATGCCCCGCATCACACCCAACCTCTGGTTCGACACCCAGGGCGAGGAGGCCGCCGAGCTCTACGTGTCGGTGTTCCCCAACTCGAAGATCACCAACGTCTCCCGCTACGGCGACGCCGGCCCGCGCCCGGCCGGCACCGTCATGACCGTCGACTTCGAGCTCGACGGGCACCCCTTCACGGCGATCAACGGCGGCCCGGAGTTCACCTTCGACGAAGCGGTGTCGTTCCTCATCAACTGCGACGATCAGGACGAGGTCGACCACTACTGGACGAAGCTGTCCGACGGCGGCGAGGAAGGCCCGTGCGGGTGGCTCAAGGACCGCTACGGACTGTCGTGGCAGGTGATCCCGAAAGCCCTCGGAGAGCTCCTCGGCGACCCCGACCCGGGCCGTTCGCAGCGCGCCATGACCGCCATGCTCGGCATGCAGAAGATCGACGTGGACGCGCTCCACGCCGCCGCCGACGGGGCGTAGCTCGACTCGCCCTGGTGGCACGGCCGCCGGGGCGCGAGACTGGTCGCATGGACGAATCGCGGTCGGAGCACCTGCTGGTCAAGCGTGACGGTGACATCGTCACGGTCACCCTCGACCGCCCCGAAAAGCGCAACGCCCTCGCTCTCGACGTGATGGCCGAGCTCACGGACACGTTCGCATCGATCGGCCGCTCCGATGCCCTCGGGGTGGTGCTGGCAGCGAACGGTCCGGTGTTCTCGGCCGGCCACAACTTCGCCGACATGGCGGGGGCGACGCTCGCCGACACGCGTCGGGTCTTCGAGGTGTGCACGGAGATGATGGACACGGTGCAGGGCATCCCCCAACCGGTCTGCGCCAAGGTGCACGCCCTCGCCACGGCCGCCGGGTGCCAGCTCGTCGCCACGTGCGACCTCGCTGTCGCCGCGCGCAGCGCCGCGTTCGCCATCCCCGGTGGCAAGGGCGGGTTGTTCTGCCACACGCCGCTGGTCGCCGTCGCCCGCAACGTCGGTCGCAAGCGGGCCCTGCAGATGGCCTTGACGGGCGACCAGATCGACGCCGAGACGGCCGCCGACTGGGGGCTGATCAATGACGCAGTTCCCGACGACGAGCTCGATGGCGCGGTCGACCACCTGATGGCGCGAGCGACACGGGGCAGCGCGGCGTCGAAGGCGCTCGGCAAGCAGGC
>Ga0136617_10003775_pt1 | contig 13544 bp, 13 predicted proteins | sample AntDrymUQ3222106_2_FD_129672 | JGI IMG/M metagenome (GOLD analysis project Ga0136617, IMG submission 129672) | Polar desert sand microbial communities from Dry Valleys, Antarctica - metaG UQ322 (21.06) | ecosystem: Environmental > Terrestrial > Soil > Desert | place: Antarctica: Dry Valley...
CGCGGGCGAGCGCCTCGACGTCCAGCGGCTGCGCGTACTCCCGGTCGATCCGGTCGCGGACGCGGCGCAGCCGCGCGAGGTCGCGCAGGTGCTGCGCGGCGGCGGGTCTGCTGGTCACCTGCGAGATCGTGCCACGGCGCGCCGGAGGTGCCTAGCGCCGCTGGCGTCCCACCCCATTCCGCGTCCGCTCTGGCCCGGTCTGCTCCGCTTACGTCCTCGACCTGTTCAGGCCCTGCGGTGTCCGCCACCACTCGACAACACGTCTCGTCAGCAGTCAACTAGGCGCGGACGCCCGTCGATAGGGCGCGCTCGTCCTCAAGCTGAGGCACCCGCGCTGCGATAATGCGTCCTATGCGGGATGGCTACGACAAGCGGGAGCCGGTAATGGTGAGCACGCCGTCGGACCGGCCGTCCTGGCCCGACGCGGGCGGCGCCGCGGCCGCGCCCGGCGCATCGTGGACGACCAGCTCGAGCAGTCCCGCCTGGGGCGAACCCGCGCCCGCTTATCCGGAAGGCGCCGAGCCCACCGCCGCGCCCCCGAAGAAGTCGAGATGGAAGCGCTGGCTCGGCCCGGTCATCGCCATCGGCGCACTGCTGCTCAAGTTCGGCGCGAAGCTCAAGTTTCTCCTCCTCCTTCTGCCGAAGATCAAGCTGTTCACGACCTCGGCCTCGATGCTCGTCTCCATCGGCGCCTACGCGCTGATCTGGGGCTGGAGCTTCGCCGTCGGCTTCGTACTGCTGCTGCTCGTCCACGAGATGGGCCACGTGTTCCAGCTCCGCCGCGAGGGCATCAAGGCCTCGGCGCCGCTGTTCATCCCCTTCCTGGGCGCGGCGGTGGCGATGAAGCAGATGCCGAAGGACGCCGCCGCCGAGGCGCGCGTGGGGCTCGCGGGCCCGATCCTCGGGTCGCTCGGCTGCCTGATCCCGTGGGCGCTGTACGCGATCACCGGGAACGAGCTGTTCCAGGCGCTCGCCTTCGTCGGCTTCTTCCTCAACCTGTTCAACCTGCTGCCGGTGTTGCCGCTCGACGGTGGTCGTGCGATGGCGGCGCTCACTCCCTGGATGTGGCTCGTGGGCTTCGCCATGCTCATCGGGGCAGCCGTCCTCTTCCCCAACCCGATCATGCTGATCATCCTGCTCTTCGGCGGGATGGAGACCTGGCGGCGCTGGAAGGCGCGCAAGACCGAGGAGGGCAAGCGCTACCACGAGGTGCGCCCGCGCGACCGAGTCCTGGTGGGCGTGACCTACGTCGGGCTGGCGGTCGCGCTCGCGGTGGGGATGGACCTGACCTTCGTCGCGCGGAGTCTCAGCAGCTTCTAGCGCTGGTCGCCGGCTGACGCGGCGTTTGCGACTCTTCCGCGATGGCACGCTACGCGGTCTTTCTCCGCGGGATCAATCTCGGCGCCATGCGGCGGGTTCGGATGGAGGCTCTGCGCGGGGCGCTCGAGGGGGCGGGCTACGACGACGTTTGCACCTTGGTCCAGAGCGGCAACGTCGTGCTGACAAGCGATGCCGACCCTGCGGGGCTCGAGCGCGATCTCGTGCGGACGCTGCGCGAGGCCTTTGACCTCGACATCGCTGTCGTGGCTCGCACGCGCGACGAGCTCGCGGACGTGATCGCGAGCGACCCGTTCGCTGGCATCGCCGACGACCCGGCCCGCTACCAGGTGAGCTTCCTGTCGGCCGCGCCTGAGCCGGCGGCGGTCGAGGAGCTCGAGGCAGCCGAGGAGGCGCCGGAGCGCGTTGCCGTACTCGGCCGCGAGGTCTACGCGTGGCACCCCGGCGGCGTCGGGCGCTCCGAACTCGCCAAGCTCATCACCGCTCGTCGCCTCGGCGTCGAGGTAACAGCGCGCAACTGGCGGACCGTGACCAAGCTGCTCGAGCTGGCCGACGGCTGAGCCCCGGCCGGCTCCGACTCAGTTCCGCTCGGCCAGCGCGCGGTCGATCTCGCGCTTCTGCTCTCGCTCCTTGATGTCGCGGCGACGGTCGATGCCGGTCTTGCCTCTCCCGAGGGCGATCTCGATCTTGGCCCACGGGCCGCGGAAGTAGACGCGCGTCGGAACGAGCGTGAACCCCTTCTCGCTCGTGCTGCCGACCAGTCGCTCGAGCTCGCGGCGGTGCAGGAGCAGCTTGCGCACACGCTCGGGCTCGTGGTTCTCGCGCGCGGCCGGGCGGTAGGGAGCGATGTACATGCGGTGCAGCCACAGCTCGCCTTCGTAGAGGGACGCGTAGGCGTCCTTGAGCTGGCCGCCGCCCTCGCGCAGCGACTTGACCTCCGGGCCGATCAGCTCGATCCCGCACTCCCAGCGGTCGAGGAGCTCGTAGCGGTAGGAGGCCTGGCGGTTGGTGGCGACGTCGCCCGGCGCCGCCTTGCGCTTGCCGCTCTTCTTGGCCATCCCCGAGTGCCGCTAGCTCGAGTCGGAGCTCACCGGAGTGAGGTCGACCCGCCCGCGGGGGGCGTCGACGCGCTCGACCTCGACGCTCACCGACTCCCCGAAGCTCAACGAGCGGCCGGTGTCCTCGCCGACGAGGGCGGTCTCCTCGTCGTTGAGCGACCACCACTCCGAGCCGCCGATCCGCCGCGCCGGCAGGAAGCCCTCGAAGCCCTTGTCGCCGAAGCGTACGAACGCGCCCTTGGAGATCACCCCGACGACCTCGCCCTCGAAGGCCTGAGCCTCGGGACCGCCCTCGGCCAGAACCCGCTCGAGCAGAAAGGCGCTGCACACGTCCGCGGCGTCGCGCTCGATCTTCAGCGCCTCCCGCTCGGCCGTCGAGCAGTGCAGGGCGACGTCGGCGAGCTCCTGGCCCCGCGGGGCGAGCTCGTCGAGCCCGAGCGAGCCGAGCAGAGCGCGGTGACAGACCAGGTCCGGGTAGCGGCGGATGGGCGATGTGAAGTGCGAGTACCGAGCGCTTCCGAGGCCGGCGTGGCCGAGGTTGCGCGGCGAGTAGACGGCCTGTTTGAGCGAGCGCAGGATCAGGCTGGTCAGCCCCTCGCGCCCCCGCCCTTCCTGGCGGCGCAGCCACGCCGCGAGCTGGCGGCTGACCTCGGCGACCAGCTCGGCCGCCTGCTGCGGGCTCATGCTCTCGATCACCGGCGGCGTCGGCACCCCGAGGCTCGCGAGCTTGTCGACGAGGCGCTCGATCGACGCGGGGTCGGGACGCTCGTGGACTCGATAGAGGGCGGGGATCCGGCGGTCGGCGAGGTAGCCGGCGACCTGCTCGTTGGCGAGGATCATCAGGTGCTCGATCAGCTCGTGGGACTCGGTCTGGGCCTCTTGGACGACGTCGGTCACGTGGCCCTCGGAGTCGAAGACGAAGCTCGGCTCGGCGGAGGTGACCTCGAGCGCCGTGCCGCCCTCGGCGCGGCGCGCCCGCAGGGCCGCCGCGACCTCGCGCGCCGCGCCCAGCGGCTCTCCCCACGGCTGGGAGGCCCGTCGCTGGCCGGCGAAGACCTCGTCGACCTCGCCGTAGGTCAGGCGCGCGTCGCTGCGGATGGTGGAGCGGTAGAAGCTCGCCGAGGTCACAGCGGCCCCGCGCATGAGGAGCTCGACGGTGACCGCGGCGCGGTCCTCGCCCGGCACGAGGCTGCAGGCATCGCTGGACAGAACGTGCGGCAGCATCGGCTCGACCGCGCCCGGCACGTAGACGCTCGTCGCCCGCCGCAGGGCCTCGCTGTCGAGCGACTTCCCCGGGCGGGCGTGGGCGCTCACGTCGGCGATGTGAACCCACACGCGAATATCGCCGCCGTCCTCGCGCCGAGCCGACACGGCGTCGTCGAAGTCCTTGGCGGTGACCGGGTCGATGGTGAAGGTGGCCAGGTCGGCGAGGTCGCGCCGCGGGCCGTTCCATGCCGGCGTGGTGGCAGACTCGGCCGCTTCGGCCTCCGCGTGCTGGGGATAGACGCGGCGTAGGCCGCGATCAAGCATCAGGCCCTCGAGCACGTCGCGCACGCGGTCGGGGCGACCGAGGCGGCGGACCACCCGGACGCCGCGCTTGCCGAAGCCGAGCAGCACGAGCTCGCCGGCGTCGGCGCCGCCGCGGGCCTTGCCGTCGATGGAGTGCCGGCGCCCTCGCTCGAACAGCGGCTCGGCCACGAGCAGGCGGCCACGGCGCTCGAGGACGGCGACGGTCGGCTCGGTGGGCGGCGAGGTGACGCTCGGGTTGCGATCGGTGCGGCCGGCGCCGGACCGGGCTCCACCCGGGTTGCGATCGGTGCGGCCGCCTGGGCTCGCGCGTCCTTTGCGCGGGGGCTTCCCGCCCTTGGCCGCGCCACCGCGCGAGCGGCGCCTGGGGGGCGCCCCTCCCCCGCCACGTGCCGGGCTCATCGAACCTCGGAGGCGAGCGCGCGAAGCGCCACCGGCAGAGCTTCGTCACGGGGCGTACGGGGGTTGTCGCGCGCCTTGGTCTTGGGGACGATGCCCTTGGTGCCGATGTTCTCGCCGCTCGGCAGGTAGTAGCGGCCGACGGTCAGGTCGAGCGCGCCCCCGTTCGACAGCGGCTCGACCTCTTGGAAGACGCCCTTGCCGAAGGTCTTCTCGCCCACGAGGGTGGCGCGCTTGCGGTCGCGCAGGGCGCCGGCCACTATCTCGGAGGCGCTTGCCGAACCGCCGTCGACGAGGACCACGACCGGGAGCTTCGGATCGAGGGCGTCGCCCTCGGCCGGGTAGGTCTGGCGACCGCGGTTGCGCCCGTCGGTCGAGACGACGTTGCCGTCCTCGACGAAGATGCTGGACACCAGCACGGCCTCGCGCAGCAGGCCGCCGCCGTTGCCGCGCAGGTCGAGCACCAGGCCCTGGGCGCCCTGCGCGAGCAGCTTGTCGATCGCGGCCCGCAGCTCGCCGTGCGCGCCCGAGCTGAAGGTCAGGAGCTCGACCACGCCGAGCTTCTTGCCACCCACTGTCTCCAGCTTCGACTCGACGGTCGGAACGGAGATGCGCTCGCGCTTGACCGTGATGGTGCGGGGCTTGGCGCGCGGCTCGCTCACGGTCAGTCGCACAGATGTCCCCGGCGGGCCCTTGATCTTGGCGGTGGCGATCTCGGAGCTCTGGCCGGCGATCGACTCGCCGTTGACGTCGGTGATGATCGCGCCCTGGCGGATCCCTGCGCGCTGGGCCGGCGAGCCCTCGAAGACCGACACGATCTCGAGGCCGCGAGGGACCTCCTCGATCCGCAGGCCGACGCCCTCGAAGCGTCCCTCGACCGACTGCTGGAACTGGAGCGCCTCCTTCGGGGAGAAGTAGTGCGAGAAGCGATCGCCGAGCGAGGCGATCATCCCCTTGAGCGAGGCGTCCTGCAGCTTGTCGACGTCGACCTCGCGGATGAAGTCGTTGTCGATCTGGTCGATGACCTCTGCGCGCAGGGCTCGATCGTCCTCGACGAAGGCGGTGCGAACGCCGTCGGGGAGCACGCGCGGATGGCCGCCGAGCCACATGCCGACCATCAGCGCAAGGATGGCGCAGGCGAGCGGGAGGAGGATGGGGCGGGCGCGGCTCATGAGGTCGGACTGCGTCGTCCGACGCGTCACTCAGAGGCTAGCGGCGCGGCTGCGCCTTCTTCGGCGGTCGGCGCGCCGAGCTCAGGAGCCGTGGTCCGGCGGTCCCGCGTGCCTGACCCGCAGCCGCAGGTATAGCTCCCCCTCGTGCTCGAGTACCCACACCAGCTCGAGCTCGGCAGGCTCGGGCAGGGCCGCGGCTCCGGCGACGATCGTGAGCGCTGCCGCTCCCCCGACCAGCATTGGCGCCACGGAAAGGAACAGCTCGTCGACCAGCCCCGCGCGGAGCAGCTCGGAGTTGAGGGTCGGACCGCCCTCGCACAGGACCGAGCGGATCCCGTGCTCGGTTCGCAGCGTCCGCAGCGCCGACGCGAGGTCGACCGTGCCGCCGGCTCTGTCCCGGGGGGTTCGCACGTAGCGGACACTGGCCTGCGTAGGTCCGATCTCGCCCTCGGCGCCCGTCACGAGCGCCACCGGCTGCTCCGCCGCGGCGAGCAGCGGCAGGTCATCGAGCCCGGCGAGGCTCCCGCTGACCACGCACGCGAGCGGGTCGGGCGCGAGCCCCTCGCGCCGGCGCTTCTCCCGCCGGGCTGGGTCGCGCACCATCCGCCCGTAGCGTTCGGTGCGGACCGTTCCAGCCCCGGCCATGACCGCGTCAGCCTGGGTTCGCAGTTGGTGGAACAGCTCGCGATCGGCGCGGCCGCCGATCCCCGCGGTCCGGCCGCCGAGCGAAGCCTTGCCGTCGAGCGTGGCCACCATGTTGAGAACCAGGTACGGGCGATCGGACGGCGCGAGATCGCCGAGTCGGAGGCCCGAGGCCGCCTCGTCGGGGGTAAGCGGTCCGCTGCGGCCCACAAGGCCGTTCATCCGCACTGGAGCCTCGCCGTCGCCACGGTCGCCCGGCCCGCTCGATGAGGTCGTCTCCACGGCGCGCGCCACCTTAGCCGGGCGGAAGACCAGGCCCGGCGGATCGCGTCGCGCGCCGGGCGGGTCTCAACCGCTCGGCGCTGCGTCCGCCTCCTCCGCCTCGCTGCTCTCGCGCTCCTCGTCGCCTAGCCTGCGCACGATCACGATCCCCAGCACGACCGACGCGGTCAGGTGCACGACCCCGACCAGGGCGACGACCCACACCGTCTCGACCACCACCACGGTGAACGCGAGCAGGGTCATGCCCACGAAGAAGGCGATGATCGTGAAGGCGACCACGGCTCGGAAAAACGGGTCGGGCGCCGCGGGCTACGGCGCGATCGCGACCATCCGCTCGATCGGCACCCGCGCGCGCTCGGCGATGTCCGCCGGCACCCTGACCGTGTAGCCGTCGCCGTCCTCGCCGAGGGCGTCGCGCAGCTTCGGCAGGGTGATCATCTTCATGTACGCGCAGACCGCCTCGCGGTTGGCGGCGATGAAGCGCTTGCCGGGGTTCTCGGCCTCGAGTGGATGGAGCATCCCGGTCTCGGTGGCGACGATGAACGTGTCGGCCTCGGACTCACGCGCGTGGCGCAGCATTCCCCCGGTCGAAAGCATGTGCGTCGAGGAGGGGTCGACGTCGCCGGCGGCGACGTACTCCATGACCGAGGTCGAGCATCCGCACTCGGGATGGATGAGGAAGTCGGCGCCCGGGTGCTCGGCGCGCACTTCGGCGATGTCGCTGGGGCGGATGCCGGCGTGCACGTGGCACTCGCCCATCCACACGCGCATGCGCCGCCCGGTCACGTGCTCGACGTAGGCACCGAGGAACATGTCGGGTCCGAAGAGGATCTCCACGTTGTCGCCGTGCTCGCGGCGGATGTGCTCGACGACCTGCACCGCGTTCGAGGAGGTGCAGCAGTAGTCGGTCTCCGCCTTGACCTCGGCCGAGGTGTTGACGTACATCACGACGACCGCGCCGGGGTGCTCGGCCTTCCAGGCGCGCAGCTCGTCGGCCGTGATGGCGTCGGCGAGCGAGCAACCGGCGCCGAGGTCCGGGAGCAGCACGGTCTTCTCCGGCGAGAGGATCGACGCGGTCTCGGTCATGAAGTGGACGCCGCAGAAGGCGATCGCCTCGGCGCCCGTGTCGGCGGCCTGCTGGGAGAGTCCGAGCGAATCGCCCACGTAGTCGGCGACGGCCTGGACCTCCGGGCGCTGGTAGTTGTGCGCCAGGATGACCGCGTCGCGCGCGGCCGCCAGGGCCCGCACCTCGGCGCTCAGCGCCTCGATCTCATCGTGCGAAAGCGCAGTCTCGAAGGGACTCGGCGGCAAGGTGGGCAGAGCGATGGTGGTCATGGCTGCTCCTTCGACACTGAGTCGGCCCCATGTCGGTAGCCGCTCGTTAACAAGTCTAGAGGGGTACGGCGCTTAGGCTCAGATCGAGCGCGGGCGCTGAGTGCGTCACGGCGCCGACGCTGATGTAGTCGACGCCGGTCTCGGCGATCGAGCGCACCGTCTCGAGCGTAATCCCGCCCGAGGCCTCGGTCTCGCCCTGGCCCCGGGCCCGACCAACGGCCTCGCGCAGATCCTCGAGCGACATGTTGTCCAGCAGGACGCGTGGCGCGCCGGCCGCGAGCGCCTCGTCCACCTCGTCGAGCGTGGCGCATTCCACGACGACCACGGGCGAGCCGTGTTGCGCGGCGTAGGCGACGGCGGCCCGGCTCGCCGCTCCCACCCCGCCCGCGAGCGCGGAGTGGTTCTCCTTGACGAGCACGGCATCGAACAGGCCGGCACGATGGTTTCGCCCCCCGCCGACCGCGACCGCGCGCTTCTCCAGGGTGCGGAGCCCTGGGGTCGTCTTGCGGGTGTCGAGGATGACCGTGCCGGTGCCCTCGACCGCGCCCACGAACCGCGCGGTGAGCGTGGCGATGCCCGAGAGCCGGGCGAGGAAGTTGAGCGCCACCCGCTCCCCGGCCAGGATCGCCGCCGCCGGCCCCGCCACCTCGGCGACGAGACGACCGGCCGGGCCCCAATCGCCCTCGGAGACGCGCGCACGCCAATCGAGCGTCGGGTCGAGACGGCGGAAGACCGCTGCGGCGACGTCGAGCCCGGCCACGGCGCCCTCGGCCTTCTGGTCGATCCGCGCCCGAGCGAGCGCGTCGGCCGGAACCACGGCATCCGCGGTCAGGTCGCCGGCGCCGAGGTCCTCCGCGAGCGCCCGCTCGATCAGCTCCTGCACCCGAGTCAGGCTACCTCGCGGCCTCCGACCGGCCGATTCGCCGGAAGTCGAAGGCGTGGTCGACATCGCCACATTGGTCTTGTCAATCAGGTCAGACGGCGCCGCCCTCGTCGGCCGGTCTGTATCATCTGGCCATGCCGACCTGGACTTTTCTCAGCAATCACGCTCTTGCCCTGCTGTGCGTGGTTCGCACTCCCGGCATGCGCCTGCGCGACATCGCGGCCGACATCGGGATCACCGAGCGCGCAGCGCACCGGATCATGTCCGACCTCGTCGCCGGGGGATATCTGACCCGCCACCGCGTCGGGCGGCGAAACTTCTACGAGGTCCATCCCGAGGTGCCGCTGCGTCACGAGCTTGTCGCCGACCGCTCGCTGGGCCAGTTGCTCTCCGGGCTGCTCGGGCGCCAGCCGACGGAGCTGCGCGCCGACGGGCAGCCCTCCCGCGCCGAGACGTCGGCCGTCTAGGAGCCTCGATCCGCGTCGCGCGCCGCCTCGGTTAGGATCGCCAGGCCAATGGGCGCTGGGGAACTCGAGACGCTGCGCAGGGCCGAGGTCGTGGACCTCACGCACACCCTGCGGCCCGACTTCCCGCTGTTCCCGGTCTACAACCCGACCGAGGTGGCCGAGCGGTTCTCGATCGCCGACGACGGGTTCTTCGTCCGCTCGTGGTCGTTCGACGAGCACTGCGGGACCCACGTCGACGCGCCCGCGCACTTCTCGGCCGAGGGTGCCTCCGTCGACCAGCTCGACCCCGTCGACCTCGTGCTCGCCGTCGCCGTGATCGACGTTCGCGACAAGGTCTCGGGCGACGACGACGCCTTGATCGAACCCGACGACGTGCTCGCCTGGGAGCGCCGCCACGGCCGGCTGCCCGACCGCTGCGCGGTGTTCGCCCTGACCGGCTGGGGCGAGCGCGCGGGCGACGCCGAGGCGTATCTGAACGCCGACGAGGGCGGCACGCTGCACTCACCGGGCTTCAGCGCCGAGACGACCGACTTCCTCCGGGAGGACCGTCCCGAGGTGCGCGCCATCGGCCTTGACACGGCCTCGCTCGACATCGGCGCCAGCGCCGACTTCGCCGCCCACGTGAGCTGGCTGCCGAGCGGGCGCTACGGGGTCGAGAACCTCGCCAACCTCGAGCGGCTACCCGAGTCCGGGGCGATGGTCGCCGTCGGCGCGCCGACGTTCCAGGGCGGCAGCGGCGGGCCGGCGCGGGTGCTGGCGCTCGTGCCGTAGAGCTGCCAGCCCGGCGGGCGCCGCCTAAGAGGTCCCGCCACCGGCCGCGCCCGACTCACCCGCGCGGCGCAACAGCTCCGCCCGCACGAACCCGTCGAGGTCGCCGTCGAGCACGCGCCGCACGTCGCCGACCTCGACGTTGGTGCGGTGGTCCTTGACCATCGTGTAGGGGTGCAGCACGTAGGAGCGGATCTGGGAGCCCCAGGCCACGTCCTGGGACTCGCCCTTCTCCGAGGCGATCTCCTCGCGGCGCAGGCGCTCCTCACGCTCGAGCAGCTTCGCGCGCAGCACGGACATGGCCGTCGTGCGGTTGGAGGACTGAGAGCGCTCGTTCTGACACTGCACGACGATGCCGCTCGGACGGTGGGTGATCCGCACGGCCGAGTCGGTCTTGTTGACGTGCTGGCCGCCGGCACCCGAGGCGCGGTAGGTGTCGATCTGGAGGTCGGCGTCGTCGATATCGACCTCGACGGCATCGTCGACGAGCGGAGCGACCTCGACGAGGGCGAAGGCGGTGTGCCGCCGCGATGAGGCGTCGAAGGGTGAGATCCGCACGAGCCGGTGGACCCCCTTCTCGGCCGAGTAGATGCCGTAGGCGTTCTCGCCGCGGGCCACGAACGTCGCCGACTTGATCCCGGCCTCCTCCCCCGGGCTCGCCTCCTTGAGCTCGGCCGCGAACTCGCGGCGCTCGGCGAAGCGCAGCTCGAGGCGCAGCAGCATCTCGGCCCAGTCCTGCGAGTCGGTCCCACCCGCGCCCGCGTGTACTGAGACGACTGCGTCGCCGGCGTCGTACGGACCGGCGAAGAGCCGTTGTTCCTCGAGCGCCGCCAGGCGCGCCTCGATTCCGGTCCGCTGCTCGGCGAGCTCGCCGGCGATCGAGGGGTCCTCCTCGGCAAGCTCCTCGAGCGCCTCGAGATCGTCGATCCCCGCCTCGAGCTCTCGGTAGGCGGTCAGCCGCCGCCCGACTCGCGCGTGCTCGGACGAGACCTTCGCCGCTCGACCCTGGTCGTCCCAGAAGCCCGGCTCGCCGAGCTCCTGCTCGAGCGCCTCGAGGCGCTCGCTCAGCGCGGCTGGGTCAAAGATAATCCGCGAGCAGCTTGAGCTGGTCGCGGAGGGTCGAGGTGGCGATGTTGCTCATCGGACCACTACGTTACCGGCGCTCAGCCGATCGGCTCCTCACAGAAGGCGAGCACGCGCTCCCAGAGCAGGGCCGCCGCCGGCGCGTCGTACTCGTCAGGGAGAGAGGGGTCGGTGAACAGGTGGCCGCCGCCCTCGTAGTCGAAGACCTCGAGCGTGGCCACCGCCCGCACCTGCTCGGCGACCGCGTCGATCCACTCCTGGTTGCGAAGCGGGTCGTCGAGCGCGTAGTGGATCTGCGCCGGCACCCCCTGGGGCCACGCCTCGACGCCGAGCATGGCGAGCGGCAGGGCTCCGGAGAGCATCACCACGCCACCCACCGGCCTCGCGGTCGCGACGTACTCCGCCATCCCGCCGCCGTTCGAGAACCCCACTGCCACGAGTTCGTCGGGTTCGCCCTCCACCGCGGCGATGGCGCGGCGCATCAGCTCCGGGTAGCCGATCTCCTCCGAGAACGCGCCGGCCTCCTCGTAGTCGTCGAAGACCCGCCCGTCGTACTGATCGACGACGAGCACCTCGTGACCCGCGGCGCGCAGGCGCTCCGCGCCGTCGTGGACCCCGGGCCGCACGCCGAGGACGGAGTGGAAGAGCGCGATGCGCGTCATACCGAGCGCGCGGTCAGAAGCACGTCTGTACCGCCTCAGGCGGCGAAAAGCGAGCTGAGCAAGGACGCAGGGAGCGACGTGTGCCCTGCGCACACGAGCGACCGAGGACACCGCTCAGCGACGCTTTGCAGCCGCCTCACGTGCCGTGGCACTTCTTGAACTTACGCCCCGACCCGCACCAGCAGGGATCGTTGCGGCCCACCTGCTCGTGCTCGTCCAGCCGCCGCGGCTCCATCGTGCGCACGACGTCGCCCTCGGAGCCCGGCAGGATCGGCTCGCCGAGATCGGTGTCCATGTCGGGATAGGCCGAGGCCACGCCGCCCGCGCCCGCCGTCACCGCCTGCGCGCGCGCCGCCGCCAGCGCGCTCGGCTGGTCCTCGGCGCCGCCGCCGCTGTACTCGAGCGCCCGGGCTCGGCGGTTCGCGGCGCCGTTGCCGGTAGGCACCGCGGCGGCAGGATCCTCGCCCTCGACCTGGACGTCGACGTGGAAGATGTAGCGGGCGAACTCCTCCCAGATGGCGTTCATGAGCGAGGTGAACATGTCGAAGCCCTCGTTCTTGTACGCCACGAGCGGATCGATCTGGGCGAACCCGCGCAGGTGGATGCCCTCGCGCAGGTAGTCCATGTCGTGCAGGTGCTCGCGCCAGCGGTCGTCGATGATCTGAAGCAGCACGAAGCGCTCGAGCGCGCGCATGAGGTCGGACCCCAGCTCCTCCTCCCGCTCGTTGTAGGCCTTGATGACGTCCTCGCGCAGGTCGGCGATCAGCGCCGACTTCTCGAGCGCGTTGGGATCGAGGTCCTCGATGCCGATGGCCACCGGGTAGAGCTGCTCGAGCTGCGTGAACAGCCCGGTTAAATCCCACTCCTCGGCGAACTCGCCGACGAGGTACTCCTCGCCCATGCGCTCGATGGTCTGCCCGATCTGCAACCGCGCGGTGTCGGATATGTCCTCGCCCTCGAGGATCCGGTTGCGGTACTCGTAGACGACCTCGCGCTGCTGGTTCATGACGTCGTCGTACTCGAGCACCCGCTTGCGGATGAGGAAGTTCTGCTCCTCGACCTTCTTCTGGGCGCCCTCGATCTGCTTGGTCAGCAGCTTGTTCTCGAGCGGCTGCTCCTCACCCTCGGCGTCGAGCGGACCGAGACGGTCGAGGATCTTGTAGATGCGATCGCCGGCGAACAGGCGCACGAGGTCGTCCTCGGCCGAGAGGTAGAAGCGGGACTCGCCCGGGTCGCCCTGGCGGCCGGAGCGACCGCGCAGCTGGTTGTCGATGCGCCGAGACTCGTGGCGCTCGGTGCCGAGAATGAACAGCCCGCCGGCGTCGGTCACCTGCTCGCGCCCCTTGACGATCTGCGCCTCGACGCGCGGGTAGACATCGTCCCACATGCGGTCGTACTCCTCGCCGTCCGCGGGCGAGAGGCCGAGCTTGGTCAGCTCCTGATGGGTCATGTGCTCGGGGTTGCCGCCGAGCTTGATGTCGACGCCGCGGCCGGCCATGTTGGTGGCGATGGTCACCGCGCCGGGACGGCCGGCCTCGGCGATGACCTCGCCCTCGCGCTCGGCGTGCTCGGGCTTGGCGTTGAGGACGTGGTGCTTGATGCCCCGCTCGGTCAACAGCCGCGAGACGAGCTCGGAGATCTCGACCGAGATCGTGCCCACCAGGACCGGCTGGCCCATGTGGTTGCGGTCGGCGATCTCGTTGGCCACCGCCCTCCACTTGCCGTCCTTGGTCTTGTAGATCAGGTCGTTCTCGTCGTCGCGAACCATCGGCATGTTCGTGGGGACCTCGACGACCTGGAGCTCGTAGATCTTCATGAACTCGGTCGCCTCGGTGAGGGCCGTGCCGGTCATGCCCGCGAGCTTGTCGTAGCGGCGGAAGTAGTTCTGGTAGGTGATCGTCGCGACCGTCTGGTTCTCCTCCTGGATC
>Ga0136617_10003776_pt1 | contig 13543 bp, 7 predicted proteins | sample AntDrymUQ3222106_2_FD_129672 | JGI IMG/M metagenome (GOLD analysis project Ga0136617, IMG submission 129672) | Polar desert sand microbial communities from Dry Valleys, Antarctica - metaG UQ322 (21.06) | ecosystem: Environmental > Terrestrial > Soil > Desert | place: Antarctica: Dry Valley...
AGCGCCTTGCGCAGCTCCGACATGTAGCCCTGAAGGGTGGCCGTGGCCCCGGGCGTCGGATCACCGGCCCAGAGATCCTCGATGAGCCGGTCGGACGAGACGACATGGTTGGCCTGGATGAGCAGCAGGGCCAGCAGGGCGCGGGTCCGGGTTCCCGGGAGGTCGACGGTGCGGCCGCCGACCGTCACGGTCAGCGGGCCGAGCAGGCCGAACTCGAGCTGCGACGCGGGTGTGGGCCGATCCCCCGCAGTGGCAGCGGAGCGGTCACCACTGACGGGAGCCCCAACCTCGTCCAAGGTCGCCAAACTACCGCCCGCGCTGCGGGCGGCACGGGCCTATAGCGCCGCCGTGGCTGCCGGCCGTCGTCCCCCTTGCGACCACCCTTCGTCGGCGACCCATTTCACAGCCGGAATGGTGGGGACGAAGCAGTACGCGCCCCCGAGGGTGGTCACGAACCGGGGGAGGCCCCTGAGCGTCGCCTGGGTGCCGTCGGGGTTCGGCCAGGAGACCGTGCTGGTGGCCTCGTCGTTGGCGCCGGCGAGCGGGTCGTTGGTGCCGGTGATGCTTGGATCGAGGAGACCGAGGTTGACCCAGTCGGCCTGCATGGCCTCGAACTGGGCGGACAGGCTGGCGCACACGAAGTTGCCGAGCAGGCCGCGGGAGACCCCGCGCTCGTCGGGCCCGGGATCCTCCGGGTTGTACAGGGCCCCGAACGGCATGCCCCGGCGGGCGACGCCCCGGACGTCGTTCGAGCCCCGCTGCACGATGCGGGCGTCGCGTGGGTTCGTGCGGCGGATGTGCGAGCCGATCGGGCAACGCGTGCCGAAGCCGTCGTCCTCCAGGTAGCGGAAGTCGTTCATCTCATCCGTGGTGAAGGCCTTTTTGGACTCCGCCTCGGTGGGGGCCAGCGTGAGCGGGGCCCCATTTCGCCACCGGCCACACAGCTTGGCCGCCACCAGCTCGGGTGTGCAGCCCAGCGTGGTGGCCGAGGCGTGGAGGAACTCCTCGAAGCCGACCACGTCCTGGCGGAGCACGCGGAAGGCGTTGAACGTGCCGTTGTGGCCGAACCGGTCGGCGGGACGAGGCACCCGCCACTGGACGGCCGGCAGCGGAGCGTTGTGGCCGAGCAGGATGGCGCCCAGCGGCGTATAGGGACGGCCGGGGGTCGGTCCGTCGTCGGTGGCGCCCTCGAAGCGAGGCTGGGAGATGCCGTCGCGGTACCCGAAGTGCACCTTCTCGCTGTCGGGGTCGGGGAAGATCTCCCCGTCGGGCAGGTCGGTGCTCAACTGTTCGAATGCTCGGCCGCCCTGCAGCCCGAGGACCTGTTCGGTCATCGGGATCAGGTTGGCCGGTCCCCAGCCGTGGATCGTGACCACGAGGTGGACGTTGTCGGCGTCGCCGAGCCCGCCGAGCCAGTTGGCGGGTGCGCTGGGCCCGACATCGCCCAGTCGGTCGGCGCGCGCCACCATGCCTTGCCGGAACTCGGGCGGGAAGGAGTCGAGGGTCGACCGGGGCAGGCCGAGGGCCTCGAGACCGCGCCAGGTGAAGCTCACGTTGAGGCACCAGTCGTAGGCCGCCTCGCTCGGTTTGCGATGGGCGCGAGTGATGTCGGGTGTCTCCCGGTCCTCGTCGACCATCGAGGCAAGGGCGAGGCGGGCCGCCACCGGGTTCTTGACCCGCAACACCAGGTGGCGGACGGCGCGGTACCTGCGGCCGTAGCTGCAGAAGATGTTGCCCTGCATCTCGTGGAGGTTGACGCCCTCCGGCCCGGTCGTCACCATCCGATGGAGAGGCGCTGGCGGATCTGGGCCGCGGAGTAGCCGGGATAGGCCCGGTAGATCCCGAACTGGACGTTGCGGTTCCGGTGCAGGGCGATGATGGTGTCGCGGGGCAGTGCCTCGAGGGCGCCGCTCGTGGGGTCCCTGCTCATGAGATCCACGGGCGACTCGGGCATCTGGAAGGCGTCGTGAACCCGGACCCATTCGATGAACTCGTCGACGTTGACGGCGACCGGCCTGGTCGGCGGATCCTTGACCTGCTCCATGAGGAGGTCGAACACGTCGCCGATCGATGCGATGAAGTCCCGGATGTAGCTGGTGAAGTCGCCGTCGTAGACGGAGAACATGCACAGGTTCCCGTCGACGATGTCGAACCGGGCGAAGTGGACGGTGCCGACGTTGTTGAGGCCGACCAGGATCTCGTCGGTCGCCTGGAACAGCAGGCGGGCCAGTTGCGCGCGGGTATAGATGTTGGGCTTGTGCAGCGGCATGACGAGGTTCATCGCCCGCTGCAGGTTGTCGGAGGGAGCGGTCGACGACTTTCCTGCCACAACCGTGGGCGGCGAGCGCCGCGACCACCACCTGACCAGCACCGAGGTGATCACCTCTTTCGCCACCAGTTTCAACCCACCGCTCCGCCTCATGCACCCGCCCTCTCGTGGCCGCGGCCAATCTAGATGGCCCGCGCCCCTCGTGCCCGAGCATGCTGCCGGTGGCCGACATACAGTCCGGAACATGGCGGATGAGACAGGCGGAGCGGGCGGTTCGGATCCTTCACCCGACGAGGCGATCGACGGCATCCTCAGGGGTGCGCCGGACCACGTGCCCGGCACGCGGCCGATCCACGCCCCGGGAATTGTGGCGACCGGCCGCTTCCAGGCCTCGGAGGTGGCGTCCGGCTTCTCGAGTGCGGCGCACTTCTCCGGTCAGTCCGTTCCCGTCACCGTTCGGTTCTCGAACGGCACCGGGTCGCCCACGCCGACGGACTCCGACCCCCTCGTGCGGGGCATGGCGGTGAGGTTCCACCCTGGCCGGGCGACGGCCCCACCCCCCGGTCCGGGGCAGGAGGACGAGGTCGACCTGGTGGCCATGACGCTCCCGATCTTCTTCGCGCGCGACATGGAAGGCTTCATGAACTTCGTCCGCCAGCCCCGTGCGGGGGTGCCGAGGCAATCGTTCTGGAAGAAGTTCGTCGACACCCTGTACCTCCGGCCCCCCCCAGAGCGGCCGCCGACGTCCGGCGAGCTCGCCGCCGTCGCCTACGCCAACGACAATCCCGAGGCCCGGTACGCGATCGTCGGCCTGAGCGCCCTCTCGGTGCCCGAGAGCTATGTCACCTGCGCCTACCACCCGGTCCACGCCTACCTCCTGACCGCGGGCGACGACGTCACTGCGGTGCGCTTCCGGTGGGAGCCCGTCGCCGGTGTACGCCCGGCGAAGCCGGAACCGGACTCCGACCCCAACTACCTCCAGGCGGAGCTTCGCAAGCGGCTGGCGGGTGGCCCCGCCGAGTTCGTGCTGCGGATGCAGGTGGCCGAACAGGGCGACGACACGTCCGACACCACCACGCCGTGGCCGGAGCGCCGCCGCAGGGTGGTCATGGGTCTCCTTCGCATCGACGCCGTCGTGCCCGAGCAGGAGCAGGAGCAGGCGAACAACCAGCTCGACTTCAACCCGACCCGCATGGTCGACGGAATCGGCCTGAGTGACGACCAGATCCTCCACTTCCGCCGGGCGGCCTACGAACGGTCGGCCGTGCGCCGGCAGGAGGCGTCCCCGGGCTGACGGGCGCGGGTCGGTTGCGGCCCTCGGATGGTCAGCTCCCGGGCGGCCCGGTGTGCCAGACAGGAGCGCCGTCAGGACCGAGCGACTTCAGGGCGTCCTGCCGGCCGAGCTCGATGGCACCTTCGATGAAACCCTCGTCGAAGAACAGGTAGCTGACCAGCTCGGGCCGGCTGGAATCACCGGCCAGGAGCCGGGCCAGGCGTCGACGGATCAGCCTCGACACCGGGCCCCGCCGCCGGCCCGGTCCTGCCCGCCGTCCGGCCAGCACCTCGCACACCAGGCGTCCGATGCCCCCTGCGTCGTCGGGGCCGGGGCCTCCGAACAGCCACGGGATCACCTCGTCGTCCGCGACCGGGTGCTCGTTCCTCTCGGCGAGGGTTCGCAGGTCCTCCACCATCCGGTCGTCGAGCATGGCGTAGAGCAACTGCGCCCCCCCGTCGGCCAGACCGGGCGCGGGTGACGTCGGGCTGTGGGGCTCCCCGAGCGGAGGGTCCTTCGGCGAGGTGGCGACGACCAGCACCCGGTTCGCGTCCAGCGCCATGGCCGGCTTCATCGGTGTGTTCATGCGGACGCCACCGTCGAAGTACCACCCCGCAGCCGAGGCCGGCCGCTGGATCTCGACCGCGGGGAAGATCACGGGGATGGCCGAGGACGCCAGTACGTGGTGGGCGTCGAGCGGGGTGGGGACGTAGACGATGGCCCGGTTGTGGTCGGCCGGTGGGCACGTGACACGGGGGGCCGCCTCGAGGAACACCGTGCTGTGGCGGGTCGACGATGAGGTGGCGACCACTCCCACCGCGGCGACGAGGTCGTCGCGGACGTTGGCGTGGAGCTGGTCCCAGTCGATCAGGGCATCGAGCGTGGGACCCAGGGGCGCGGTGTCGAGCAGGGAGCCGGCCCGGCGTCCCCGGGGCCGCCGGAGGAGCTTGCCGACGACCTTGCCGGCGGCGGCGCGAACGGGCGGGCGGAACACCCGCTCGGCGTGGACCTCCTTCCAGAGATCGAGGACCGCGGCTGAGCACGCTTCGGCGCCGAGGTGGCTGAGGGAGGCGAACCCCACGGCGTTGATGGCGCCGGCGCTGGTGCCCACGTAGATGTCGGGCCGCATGCCCTGGGCTTCCAGGGCGGGGAGGAGGATCGACAGGACGCCCGCCTCGTAGGCTCCGCGCGACCCGCCGCCGGCCAGGACGACGGCGAAGTTCGAGGTCATGGGCCCATCATTGCCGACCGCCGTCGGATAGGCCCCGGGGCCGCCGGCGGGTGCGCGGCCCCTCGTCGGGTCAGCCGATCAGGGGCCGGCGAAGGCGAAGAAGCGCTGGATGTGGTTGGGCAGGAGCAGCGGGATGTCGCCGTTGAAGCCGAAGAAGACGGTGGGCGCCCCGTTGATGTACCAGCCGCCCACGGGCCGGCGGAACACGGCGACGTCTGCATCCCGGTCGCCGTCGAAGTTGCCGGGCACGGCGAAGTCGCCGTTCAGGCCGAAGAACACCGTGCTGCCGCCGTTGACGTACCAGCCACCGACCGAGGGCCGGAACACCGCGATCTCGTCGTCGCCGTCGCCGTCGTAGTCCGACGGAACCGGGATGTCACCGGAGAGGCCCCAGAACGCGGTGCTGGCCGCGTTGCGGTACCACCCGCCGGCGGACGGCCGGAAGACGGCGATGTCCTCACCGCCCTGCCCGTCGTAGTTCCCCGGTACCGGGATATCGCCGGCGAGGCCGAAGAACACCGGGCTGGCGCCGTCGACGTACCAGCCGCCCACCGACGGCCGGAACACAGCGAAATCGACGTCGCCGTCGCCGTCGTAGTCAGCCGGGACGGGGATGTCGCCGCTCTGGCCGAGGAACGCGGTGGGGCCGTTGCGGACGAACCACCCGCCCACCGACGGACGGAAGACCGCCATGTCAGCGTCGCCGTCGCCGTCGTAGTCGCCGGGAACCGGGACATCACCGGCCGCCCCGTAGGGCACCGGCGCCGCGCCGTTGACGTACCAGGTGCTGTTCGACGGCCGGAACACCGACACGTCGGAGTCGTTGTCGCCGTCGAAGTCGGCCACCGGCTCGGCCGGCGTGTCGGTGAGTGTGAGGGTCCAGTACCAGCTGTACGTCGAGCCGGCGTCGAACGCCCGACCGATGCCGGCGGAGAACACCTGGGTCAGCAACATGTTGGTGTTGTGGATCGAGGAGTTCTTCCAGGCGTCGAAGACGACCTGGGCGTCGGGGCTGCCGGCGTAGATGTTCTCCGACCAGTTGTTGAAGATGGCCCCGCACCAGGCGAAACGGGTGGGGATGTCGCGGCCGTTGGAGTCGACGTGGGTGGGGGGGAAGTAGTTGAGCGTGGCCATGTCCCGGCTCAACCAGGCCGCGGCCCGAGTCGCCTTCGGCTGCAACGCCAGCCGACGCTTGCCGTTGGCCTCCCGGTGGTCGTTGATCAGCTCGAGGAGCTCGTGCTCCTCGGCGTCGACCGCCTGGTCGGCGGCCGACACCGGGCACGCCGCCTGTGCCGCCGCCGGCTGCACGAGCACCGGGATCAGGACGAACACCGCCGCGGCCACGGCGACGAGGAGCTGTGTCTTGCGAATGACCATCAGATCCAGGGTACGAGAGTTTCTCTGTCTTGAAGATGGGTATCGGCGCCAGCCGCCGGTGCGGAGATTCCGGAGTCACAGACCCCGCAGGGCCGCCTCCAGGCGGCCGGCGGTGAGGGTTGGGAGGGGTAGGTGGCGGGCACCCATGGCGGTGGCCAGGTCCTCGGCCAGGCCCAGGCGAGGACCGGTGGCGGGCTCGACGTCGACCACCACCGCCGGTAGCTGGTGGCGGGCGACGACGGCCGCCTCGGCCAGGGCCGCCGCCACCGGGTCGGCGTGGGCGCTTCCGGCGGGGGCGGCGGTGGCCCTCCCGTCTGTGACGACCACCAGCAGCGGTCGGAGGGTGGGCGTCGCCGACCGGTGGGCGAGGACGGTCGCGACCCGGATGCCCTCGGCCAGGGGCGTCTCGCCTCCGGTGGGAAGCGACTCGAGGCGGGTGCGAGCCACCTCGACGCTGCCCGTGGGCCGCAGGATCACCTCCGCCCCCCGTCCCCCGAAGGTCACCAGGGCCACCCGATCGCGGCGCTGGTAGGCGTCGACCAGGAGGCCGAGCAGGGCGCCCTTCACCGCGGCCATGCGCTCGTCCATCCCCATCGACCCGGAGGCGTCGACGGCCAGCACCAGGAGGTTGCCGGTGAGCGACTCCCTCACCGGCTCGCGCAGGTCGGCGGCGACGATGGGCGGCCCGGTGGCCGCGGGCGTCGTGCCCCCGCCCTGCGCCCGGCGGGCGGCAGCGGCCTGGATAGTCGGCACCATCGCCACCGCCCCGACCGGCCCGGACGGGGCCCGGCTGCCCACCGTGCGGCCCCGGTCAGTGCCGCCCACGGGTGACCGCCGCCCGGCCCGTCCCGCGTGTTCGGACCTGGGGGCGGCGATGGCCGGGGCCGGCGGCGGCGCGGTCGGGGTGTCGACCTGCTCGTCCTCGGCGTCGGTGGCACCCGGGGACTCGTCGGCCTCGTCGCTCGGGCCGCGGTCGGGGGGCTCGCCCAGGGCAGCGGTGAGGGCGTCGTCGACGGCGGACGAGGCGGCCTCGGGATCGTCGAGGGGCTGGCGGCGCTGGCGGTGGGAGAGGACGAGGTGGGCCACCGCCCGGACGTCGTCGGCGGTGGTGGCCGATCGTGCGTGCCAGCCGGCGTGCACGGCCGCGGCCCGGGCCAGGACGATGTCGGCCCGCATGCTCTCGGCCCCGGCGGCCACGCAGACGGCGCACGCCGCCTCGAGCAGGTCGTCGTCGACGGTGGCGGGGCGGGTGGCCGACAGCCGGGCGAGCAGGTCGTCCTCGGCGGCCGACCAGGTGGCGGCGAACGCGGCGGGGTCGGCGTCGAACGCCTGCCGTCGGCGCACCACCTCGGCCCTCGTCGTGGGCTCGCTCGGGTTGCGAACATCGACCGCCAGCCCGAAGCGGTCGAGCAGCTGGGGCCGCAGGTCGCCCTCCTCGGGGTTCATCGACCCCACCAGCAGGAACCGGGCCGGGTGGTTGTGCGACACGCCGTCGCGCTCCACCCGGTTGACCCCCGACGCGGCGGCGTCGAGCAGGGCGTCGACCAGGTGGTCGGCCAGCAGGTTGACCTCGTCGACGTAGAGCACCCCGCCGTCGGCCGCGGCCAACAATCCGGGCCGGAAGCGGACCTCGCCGCCCGTGAGCGCCGCCCCCAGGTCGAGGGACCCCACCACCCGTTCCTCGGTGGCACCGAGGGGGAGCTCGACGAACGACCCGCCGCCCTTGGCGGTGAGGAGCGCGGCCAGTCCCCGGGCGAGCGTCGACTTGGCCGACCCCTTGTGTCCCCGGAGGAGGACGCCGCCGATGTTGCGGTCGGCCGCCGCCAGCACCAGCGCCAACTTGGCCTCGTCCGCCCCCACGACCGCGCTCAGGGGGAACCGGTGACGATTTCGGTCGTCCGGGCGACCGGATCCGTCACCAGTTCGATCGGGGGTGGTCACGTGCGGCGCTCCTCGGTGCCTTCGGCCGCCAGGAGCCCGTCCCGCAGGGTGGCCCGGGCCTCGTCGGACGCCGACCACAGGCCGCGCTCGTCGGCCTCCATCAGCCGCTCGCAGATGCTGCGCAGGGCCCACGGGTTCGACTTCTCGTAGAAGTCCCGCATCACCGGGTCGGCCACGTAGGCCTGGGTGACCCGCTCGTACATCCAGTCCTCGACCACGCCGGCGGTGGCGTCGTAGCCGAAGAGGTAGTCGACGGTGGCGGCCACCTCGAAGGCCCCCTTGTACCCGTGGCGACGCATGGCGGACAGCCACTTGGGGTTGAGCACCCGGGTGCGCACGACCCGGGCCGCCTCCTCGGCCAGCGACCGCATGACTGGGCGGGCCGGGTCGGCCGAGTCGCCGAACCACGCCCTCGGCTCCCGGCCCGACAACTCGGCCACCGCCGCCACCATCCCGCCGTGGTCCTGGAAGTAGTCGTCGCCGTCGAAGATGTCGTGCTCGCGGTTGTCCTGGTTCTTGACCGCCACCTCGATGGCCGCGAACCGACGGCGCACCTGGTCGGGCGCCGCCACCCCGAACTCCGATCGCCGGTAGGCGTATCCGCTCCACGCCAGGTAGACATCGGCCAGGTCGCCCCGGGTGCGCCACGACCGGTTCTCGATGGCCTGCCAGATGCCCGACCCGTACGAGCCCGGTCCGGGACCGAAGACCCGGGCGTCACCGGCGCCGGCGGCGGCGACCGGGTTGTCGGCGGGTGACTCGTCGTCGAGGGCCGCCACCAGGCCCACGGCGTCGTCGAGGAGGCCGACCACGCCGGGGAAGGCGTCCCGGAAGAAGCCCGAGATGCGGATGGTGACGTCGACCCGCGGCCGGCCGAGCTCGGCCAGGCCGATGACCTCGAGGTCCTCCACCCGTCCCGAGTGCGGGTGCCACACCGGCCGGACGCCGAGCAGGGCCAGGGCCTCGGCCACGTCGTCGCCCTGGGTGCGCATGTTGGCGGTCCCCCACACGACCAGGCCCACCGTCTTCGGGGGGGCGCCGGTCTCGGCCAGGTGGCGCTCGACCAGGCGGTCGGCCAGGGCCCGTCCGACGTCCCACGCCAGGGGTGAGGGGATGGCCTTGGGGTCTACGGAGTAGAAGTTGCGCCCGGTGGGCAGAACGTGGGCGCCCCCCCTGGTCGGGGCGCCACTGGGCCCGGCCGGCACATGGCGGCCGTCGAGGCCGGCCAGAAGGTTGCCGAGCTCGTCTGGCGTCCGGACCAGGGCGGGGACCAACGTCGCCGCGATCCACTCGAGGGTCGGGTCGCCGCCGGTTACGCCCGACTCCACCCGCCGGCGGCACTCGTCCTCCACCCGGTCGACGTCGTGGGTGCCGGCGGTGGCCAGGTCGACGCCCATCCCGTCAGCGACGGTGGCCCGCAGCGAGGGCACCGTCCCCTGGGGCTGACGGGTGATGGCCAGGATGGTGTCGACGAGGGCCTCGTCGGCGGGCGGCGTGCCGAGGACGTGCAGCCCGCCCCGGATCTGGGCGTCCTTGAGGGAGCACAGGTAGCCGTCGACGTGGTTGATCATCCCGGCGAAGTCGTCGGGATCGGGCATCTCCTCGACGCCGAGGTCCCGGGCCAGGTCCGAGGTCACCAGGAGGTCCCACAGCTGGCCCCGGATGGCGGGCAGCTTCGACGGGTCGAGCGACTCGATCTTGGCGTGCTCATCGAGCAGCCGCTCCACCCGGGACAGCTCGTCGTAGGTCTCGGCCCTGGTCATGGGGGGTGGGAGGTGGTCGACGATGACGGCGTGGGTGCGGCGCTTGGCCTGGGCCCCTTCGCCCGGGTCGTTGACCACGAACGGGTAGAGGAGGGGTAGGTCGCCCAGGGCGGCGTCGGGGATGCAGTTGGCGGATGGTCCGACACCCTTGCCCGGCAGCCACTCGAGCGTGCCGTGCTTGCCCATGTGGACGAGGGCGTCGGCGCCGAAGCCCCCCCTGCCGATTTCGAGGTTCAGCCACCGGTAGAAGGCCAGGTAGTGGTGGGGGGGTGGCAGGTCGGGGGCGTGGTAGGTGCCGATGGGGTCCTCGCCGAAGCCACGGGGCGGCTGGACGGCGACGACAACATGGCCCAGGTCGATGCCGGCGAAGACGAGGTGGTCGGCGTGGACGCACACCTCGCCCGGCGCGGGTCCCCAACTGTCCTCCATCTGCTGGCGGAGGGCTTGGGGGAGCGTGGCGAACCACTCGACGTACTCGCTGGCGGGGAGGCGTCCGACGGCGAGGGATAGCTGGTGCTCTGAAAGCGACGGGCGGTCGTAGGTGAGTCCGTCGGCCAGGCGGGCCATGAAGGCGTCGGAGTCGCCGGGTACCTCGGCCACCTTGTACCCGGCCGTGGCCAGGGCCTCGAGGAGTCTGAGGAGGCTGGCGGGGGTGTCGAGGGCCACGGCGTTGCCGATGCGGCTGCGCTTGGTGGGGTAGGCGGTCAGGACGATTCCGACCCGTTTCTCGGCGTTGGGGAGGTGGCGGAGGCGGGCCAGGCGGGTGGCGATCCCGGCGATGCGCTCGACCCGGTCGGGGACGGCCCGGTGGGCGGCCAGGGCCACGCCCAACTCGTCGCCGTCGTCGACCACCTCCTTGAACGAGAGCGGGGGAGCGATGATCCGTCCGTCGAACTCGGGGATGGCGACGCCGAGAGCCACGTCGAGGGGCGAGAGTCCGCCGCTCGAGTTGGCCCAGGCTTTCGTTTCGCCGGTCGACGCCACCGCCTGCACCACGGGCACGTCGAGGACGTCGAGGGGCGACGTCCACGTGTCGCCGGTGGCGGCCGTGACGGCGTCGCCCTCCTGCACGCTGCCGCCGGCGGCCCACGTGGTGGTCACGACCACGTCGGCGCCCCGGAGGAGGTCGAGGGCGGCGGGGTCGTTGCGCAGGGAGTAGGCGTAGACGCCCCGGGCGTTGGCGCCCCGCCGCTCGATGGCGTCGCACAGCTGCTCGACCGGGAGGGTGTTGCCGGCCAGGACGTTGGCCCGGTAGGTGACGACCGCGATCGTGGGTCGGTCGGGGTCGTCGGCGGCGCGGCCGGCGTGGCCGACGGCTCGGTCGAGGATGCCCGACATGGGCATGTCGAGCGGCGGGTCGAAGCCGAAGCCCTCGAGGAGGACGGTGTCGGCCACGAACCGCAGGAGGTTGGCCAGGTTGGCCGGTCCGCCCCTCGACAGGTAGGCGAAGGCCTCGGTGACGATGCCGGCGGGAACCGTCGAGAGGGCGGTGAGCTCGGCGTCGACCGTGGCCTCGCCGCCGAAGGCGAGCAGGGCGGTGCCGGTGTCGAGGCACCGGCGGCGGAGCTCGTCGAAGGGCTGCTCCCACGCGGCCCGGCCCTTGAGCAGGCGGACCAGCACCGCGTGGGCGCCGGCAAGGTCGGGGACGGGCGTGTCCGGGTTCAGGCCGACTCCACCGTGGGCCCGGATCGGCGGGAATCCCTCGGGCAGGCCCTCCACCGCCGCCCGCAGGGCGAGGAGGTCGAGGTCGTTGTTGGCGATCACGACGATCACGTCGCCACCTGCCCCAACTGGTGACGGGCGGGCGCCGGCGGCGGGCGGAGCGAGCAGTCCTCGCACAGCTTGCCGGCAGCGGCCGACGTCTTCCACCACAGACAGCAGGTGGTGCGCCGGAAGTCCCATCCGGTCCACGCGCCGAGGTCGGGCTCGTGGGGACGGGCGATGGCGGCGGTGGCGGCCTCGATCCTCGGGCGGAGGTCGGGGGGTGCCCCGTCGGCCGTCCCGATGGCGCCGAGGGCGGACGCCACGCCGGCGGCCACGTTGCCGTGGAGGAGCCGCAGGCCGGTGGCGTGGCGGGCCCGGAGGGCGGCCATGAGCGGGTCGAGATGGCCGGCGAACAGGCGGCGGACGAGTTCGTCGAGGTCGTCGATCATCCTCGCGTCGGGGTCGATGACGAGGGACGACGGCCGGCTGCGGGCCAGGCCCACGCCCGTGCCGGGGGCCGACGGGTCGGGGGCGGCGCCGGCCACCACCCACGCGGCCAGGGTGGTGCCCGCCACCCGGTAGGCGTAGGCCTGCCACCAGAGCGAGGCGAGCACCTGCGGGTCGTCACTGCCCCGTCCCCCGGCGGTGGCCGCCACCTCCGCCGCCATCCGGTCGGGATCGGCAGCCAGGTCGGCCCCGAGCAGGTCGCCGTCGTCCGGCGGACCGATCCGCCACCGGAGGTGAGGCACGAGCTCGGTGACGGCCCCCAGCACGTTCTGTGGAGCGAGAACGACCTCTGGGGTCGCTTTTGCTCCACAGAATCTCTCGGGGCGCTCCATGAGGGCGAAGAGGCGGTCGAGATCGAGGGACGACTCGAGGGTGTCGGCGATGCGGTCGAAGCGGGCGGTGCGTTCGGCCGGGAAGGACATGCCCGAGGGGACGAAGGTGGGCGCCGCCCGCTGGAGGACCGAGGTGCGGAAGCCGTCGCACTCGAACAGGCCGTGCAGGGTCGTGGCCCACACCCTCCCGTCGTCGGACCGCCACCCGAGCTCCGCCCCGTCGCCGGCCACCAGCCACGGCTCGGCTCCGTCCCCGCCGCTGCTTCCGCCGGGTCTGGCGCCGCGACTTCCGCCGGGTCTGCAGCCGGCGCCATCGGCTCCGCCCGTCGCTTCCACCCGTCCGTGGTGGATGCGGTAGCCGTCGACCCGCTCGCCGGAGATGACACAGGTGCCGGACGGGCGGTCGAGGACCTTGTCGGCCTGGAAGATCGTCTGCAGGCCCATCCACCCGAGGGCGTCGACCGAGCCCGGCGGCCCTTCGGCGCCCAGGGGGTCGGAGATCGACCGGCCGACCATCTGGGCGCCGGCGCACACCGCCACGACCTTCGCCCCGGACGCCCACACGGCCGAGGCCAGGCCCGACGTCCGGAACCAGTGGAGGTCGGCCCGGGTGTTCTTCGAGCCCGGCAGCACCACCAGGTCGGGCCGGCCCAGGGCGGCGGCCGACCGCACCCAGCGCACGGCCACCGCCGGCTCCAGGCGCAGCGGGTCGAGGTCGCCGAAGTTCGCCACCCGGGGGAACCGCACCACGGCCACGTCGACCAACGGCCCGGCCGTCGGCCCCTCCGTGCCCCAGGTGTCCAACGCCAGTGAGTCTTCGGCGTCGATGTCGGTGCCGGGCACCGCCGGCACCACTCCCAGCACCGGCACGTCCGTGCGCCGTTCGAGCTCGACGCAGGCGTCCCCCAGCAGTGCCGGATCGCCCCGGAACCGGTTGATCACGAACCCCCGCACCGACCCCCGCAGCTCGTCGGGCAGCAGGGCCCAGGTGCCGAACAGGGAGGCAAACACGCCTCCCCGCTCGATGTCGCCCACGACCACGACGGGCAGGCCGGCGGCGGCCGCCAAGGGCACGTTGGCGAAGTCGCCGGCCAGCAGGTTGATCTCGGCGGCGCCCCCGGCGCCCTCGCACACGACCACGTCGTA
>Ga0136617_10003777_pt1 | contig 13542 bp, 13 predicted proteins | sample AntDrymUQ3222106_2_FD_129672 | JGI IMG/M metagenome (GOLD analysis project Ga0136617, IMG submission 129672) | Polar desert sand microbial communities from Dry Valleys, Antarctica - metaG UQ322 (21.06) | ecosystem: Environmental > Terrestrial > Soil > Desert | place: Antarctica: Dry Valley...
CGAATCGGTCACCGGGTCACAATCGCCTGGCCGACGAATTTATCCTCTCGGCTCCCGTCGTCTTCGGCCCCGATTCCATCGATCTTCGGAGCAGGCTGACCTCACCCGGCCGGCGTCATTGGTTCGGCACCGATGAGCTCGGGAGGGATGTGTTGTCTCGAGTCATTCACGGCAGTCGTGTTTCCCTGGTAGTGGGCTTGACGGCAGCCGTTCTTTCGCTCTCCATTGGAACGCTGTTCGGGGCGGTGGCAGGCTACTACGGTGGTGTTTATGATTGGTGCATCTCCCGGCTGATTGAGCTGGTCGTCTGCTTCCCGTTCCTTTTTCTTGTACTGGCGATCGTCGCTATTTTTCCGCCATCAATGCTCACCATCGTGATGGCCGTGGGATTGACGTCCTGGACGACCGAGGCCCGGCTTGTCAGAGGCGAGTTCCTGAAGGTCCGGGAGATGGAATTCGCGCAGGCCGCTCGCGCAAGCGGCGCAAGCGACTTGCGAATCATGTCGAGACATCTCCTACCCAACGCCATCACGCCGGTGATCGTCCTTGCGGCGTTTGGAGTTGGCTCGGCGATTCTGGTCGAATCAGCCCTCTCGTTTCTCGGCCTGGGAATCCCTCTTCCCGCCTCGTCATGGGGAAGCATCCTCTCTTCCGCCGATGATTACCTGGGCCACGCCTGGTGGCTGGCAGTGTTCCCGGGACTGGCCATATTCACGACCGTGGCCGCATGCAACGTGGTAGGCGAGAGCGTACGAGCACAGATGAGCCGGATCAGACGACGTCTCTAATGGAAGTCAGCGCGACACAACCGGAACCCTCGCACGCAGTCGATCAAGGACGACGGAGGGGACCAGGCTGGCGATGTCACCGCCCAGACGAAAGACTTCTTTTACCAGTCGTGACGACACGTAGGTGTACTCGACGGCCGGCATCATGAAAAGTGTCTCGGTCTCAGGCGCCAGCTCGCGGTTCATCAATGCCATCTGTAGTTCGTACTCGTAGTCGGAGATAGCGCGGATGCCGCGAACAACGATGGTGGAACCGACGTCTCGGAGAAAGTTCACCAGCAGGCCGGAGAAAGCGTGTACCTCCACTGTGGAGAACTGCTCGGTGGTTGTGCGGAGAATCTCCATACGCTCCGCAACGCTGAAAAGGGGTGCTTTGCCCTCGTTTTCAAGGACAGCGATAATGACTCGATCAAACAGCCTGGTGCCGCGACGGATGATATCGAGGTGCCCATTCGTGACGGGGTCGAACGAGCCGGGATAAACAGCGGTTCGCATGGACGGGCCATGGTAGCAGCGTGTTTCGCTTCTTACAATTCGTTGGAAGAACCCAGTCGTTCAGAGCCACTCGAGCTTGCAGCCCGCTTCGAGGCTCAACTCACCAGGTCGATCAACTCCGCCATCGAATTCCGCGCTTTGTTGCGGACGGAGTCGTTCTGACGGCCAGCCGTCAATTTGATCACCCTCGTGTATTGTTCGACTGCGCCGTTGTAGTCACCGAGATAGCGGTGATAGAGATCCCCTTTCGAAAGCTTGGCTTCGAGGTTCAGGGGATCCACCTCGAGGATCTTGTTCAGGAAGATCATCGCCGAGTCATATTTCTTCTCGTCCATCGCCATGCGGTAGCGGAGGTGGTAGAGGGCCACGAGATCAGGAGTGGAAGGCTGGATCCAGGCGCCGGGCAGGTAGGTCAGGACTGCGGAAAGAAGCCGGTTCTTCTTCGCTACGGTAGAACGGGACACCCGCGGATACGACATCACACCCTCCCAGACGTTCTCCAGTATGTAGAGATATCTTAAGTTCCGTTGAAGAAGACGTCAAGATGTTTACCACTGTCGGGTGCCGTGCCTCGTTGTTTCAGCTCCGCGCTGCCGTGCCGACTTGGAAAGGCTGTACCCCGGTCGCCGTTTCTGTTCTCAGGGATGGCCGGAAATGGGAGCGCTCGCCTCAGGGCGGATCAATGATTCCGCGAGATCACGAAATCCAGCGCGAATTCCAGCGCCTGGCGAGATGGTGAGTCTGGCAATCCCATCAAAGCAGCCCCCGCGCGCGCTGCGTATTCTCGAGCGATCTCGCGACTCTGTTCCAGCGCGTCGTACTTCTCAACGATGGCCAACACCTCCGGAGGCTTGGTTTTTCCGAAGGAGTGATCCGCGGCGACACGCTGGATGATAGTCTTCTCCGCTTCTGATGCCTTCGGAAGAGCAAGGATCAGCGGCAGGGTCAGCTTCCCCTCCTTCAGATCAGACAGGGCAGGCTTGCCCAGGACTTCGCTGCTGGAGGTGTAGTCGAGCAGGTCGTCAATCAACTGAAAACAGACCCCGAGGTTGAAACCATAGTCGAAGAGTGCTTTGGACCACCCTTCGGGAGACTCCACGAGGTAGGCGGGGATACTGCAACTGGCGCCGAACAACGCCGCCGTTTTTCGGCCAACGATCTCGAAGTATTCGTCCAGAGACAGATCGGCCCGCCCGTTCTGCTCGAGCCCCAGGATCTCACCCTCGGTCATCCGCAGGGTAACCGACGAGAGAAGTTGCAGAATCTCCAGGCTGCCCTCTTCGAGCGCTCGATCCATCGCTTTCGTGTAGAGAAGATCCCCGATCAGGACGGTGAGGTGATTGCCCCACCGGTAATTGATGGACGTGCGGCCGCGGCGGATTGCCGCCTCGTCGATGATGTCGTCGTGAACCAGCGTCGCGGTGTGAATGAGCTCCACGATGGTGGCGTAGGACACGTCTTTCTGACCGCGATAGCCGAGCATGTCTGCTACGAGCAGCAGAAGAGCCGGGCGAAGTCGCTTGCCTCCGCCTTCCAGCATATGGGCACCGACTTCGTTGATCGTCCTGATTGAGGAACGAAACGTTCTGCGCAGCTCTTCTTCTACGAGCTCCAGCTTCGGGGCCACCAGTGGGAGGAAGTGTTCGGCGCCCGATGAGGGACGCTCAGTCACTCCCGATCGGATAGATCCCTGAGTGGTCACCGAGCAAGAATAAACGATCGAGACGCTTTATGAAAATTTAGACCCTGGGGGATGCATCCTGAAAGATTCCAGCTCCGCGAGGCAAAGGATTTTATTGCCATCACTTTGGTGATGGACGGCGCCGGGAGTGTCTGACCCATGCGTGTCACCCCCGGTAGTTCGTGAATTGGAGAGGCAACTCGAAATCGCGATTTTTCAGCAGTTGCATGGCTTTCTGTAGATCGTCCTTGCTTCGGCCAGTGACACGGACCTGATCCTTCTGAATCGACGCCTGCACCTTCAGCTTGGCTTCCTTGAGAGCTTTGACGATCGCTTTCGCCTTCTCGGTCTCGATGCCTTGTTGAATCTTTGCACGTTGCCGAACCGTTCCCAGGGCGGCATCTTCGACCGCCTGGTAGTCGATTGCCTTCAAAGCAACCTTTCTCTTGACCAGCTTGTCCTCCAGGATCTCCCGTACGCTCTTCAACTTCTGTGCGTCATCGCTGAGCAGGACCAGTTCCTCGCCGGAGAGGTCGATGGAACTCTTGCTTCCTTTGAAATCAAAACGTGTAGCCAGTTCCTTCTTCGCCTGCTGAAGCGCGTTCGATACCTCTTGCATGTTGGTCTCCGATACGACATCGAATGAAAACTCCTGCGCCATGCCAGCTCCTTTAGAGGGTTCTAGTCGTTTTGAATGATCCGGACCCCTGCAGGAGGGGTGAAGACAAAGCCTGAGGCGACTGGGGGCACTCTGCGATGTGCGGAGAATTCGAAAGCCGTTCGATTTCCCTGACGATCGCTGTACTCCAGACGACGCAGGGAGTGATCCCTGGGGGAGGTGGTCAAGGTGATGGAACGTACCATCTGGGTGTTGCTTCTGGAGAGTAGCTCAACCGTGATGGCGTTGGTCCTGCGGGTCTCCTTCACCGTGTACTGTTTATCGATCGTTTTTCCGTCGCCCAGGAGAAGGAAGGGGAGCTCTCGCTTCTCGGCCTCTGTCACCCGATCAACCGTCACCTGTTTCTCAGCAGGCACGTAAAGCCACGACGTGGTTCCATCAAAGACGAAGGTTTTCGGTTCCGGCTGGGAGTACGTCCACCGCATCTGGGGCGAGGCGCCGAAAATCACAGAGCCTTTTTCAATCTGATCCTTCTGGAAGCCACGAGGGCGGAACCGCTGAACGAAACTGGCCTGAGTTCCGGAGAGTGCCGTGAACGCCAGGGAGAGCTCACTCGATTTCGGCGCCCCGTTGACGGCCAGGCCGAATGCGAGCAATCCGACAGTGCAGAAAGTCCGAATCGAGGTCATAAGAGAGTCCTGCCCGATGAGCGGTTCAGAATTTCTCGATTTCGATCGAGGAGACCGCAGAATTGAAAACAAAGATCTTTTCGTTTTTGCTCCGATCGAGTGGGAAAAGAAAAAAGCCTCGTCGCTGGGGGAGGTAATCATCGGATGACCCGCGGATAACCTCACCATCCTGGAACTCCACGTTCAGAACTCCACCCTCAGCTTGCTGATGGGTATTTTCCTCCTCGTCCGACGAGGCGCCGTCGGCACGGAGGAAGGAGATCGCCTTCAAGCCGATCAACGGAATTTCACTGGAGCGATCTTCCCGGCGAATCGTGATCACCTCCGCCGAGTCGTCGATGACGATTGGAACGTGAGCCTGTTCCGTCGTGCCATCCTCGTAATGCAGAATAGCGAGAGCCTCCGTCTGCTCGTTCATCGGATTCAAAAGAGCTCCAGCCCCCACAGATCGTGGAGGTGAAGGATTCCAAGCACGGCTGAAGACTCGTCTGTGATGAACAGGGACGTGATCTTGAGCTGCTCCATGACTTGTAAGGCCGCGGAAGCAAGCTGGTCTGCAGCGATGGTTCGAGGATCACCCTTCATACAATCAGCAGCCGTACGCGCCAGAATCTCCGCATCGCGCTCCAGCAGGCGCCGTAAGTCGCCATCGGAGATCACCCCTTGGAGCCGGTCGTGCTGATCTACTACAGCTGTGATCCCGAAGCCTTTTCTGGACATCTCATAGATGACGTCCTTCATCGGCGTGTCGTAGCGCACGAGTGGAACCTGCGAGTCCTTGTGCATGAGGTCAGCCACGCGCAGGAAGCGTTTGCCTAATTTTCCGCCAGGGTGAAGGCGAGCGAAGTCTTCCTCCCGAAATCCCTTACGGGTCAGGAGGGACATGGCCAGGGCATCACCCAGAGCCAGAGTTGCCGTGGTGGACGCCGTCGGTGCCAGGCCGAGCGGACAGGCCTCTTGAGAGATCGCCGCGGAGATGTGGAAGTCGGAGCTTCGAGCGATCGTCGATGCTGGATTTCCGGTGATGGAGACCAGATGAGCACCAATACGCTTGATCGGCTCGAGTAGCCGCAGTAACTCCTCACTCTCGCCCGAATTTGACACCACCAGCACGACATCGGCGTGCACGATCATCCCCAGATCGCCATGTATGGCTTCTCCCGGATGAAGGAAAAATGAAGGCGTGCCTGTCGAAGCGAGGGTGGAGCTGATTTTTTTGCAGATAATGCCTGATTTGCCCATCCCCATGGTCACGACCCGTCCGGAGCAGGCCAGAATCAGCTCGACCGCTCCCACGAACTGTTCATCCAGCCTCTCGACCAGGCTGAGAATCGCCGCGGCCTCGACCTCCAGAACCCGGCGTGCTTCGGCGAGGACAGCGTGCGAGTGCGATTGCACGGCAGGCTCTTTGGCTTCTCGGACCACGGGGGCATTGTACGGGCTCCTATGTAGATTCTGAAAGGCGGACGGATCTTGTTACACCAGAGGAACTTGCCCGCGAGGGAAACCTTTGCCGGCGTCGGGGTCTATCGTACAATCGCTTGCCTTCCGGGCGCCCTCCCGCGTCCGCTTGAATCATTCTTCAAATCGAGGAACCTATGAGCCAGATGACAACCGCCACGAGAACCTTACTGGTCGAGCCCAGGTCGGTGAGTTGGAATCCTTCACCGGAAGAATTGCGGGAGTTTACGGCGCAGATGCCCAATGCCCGGCGCACCGAGTTCGACAATCTGAATGTGGGCACTCGAGTCGTGTCGCGGAGCAAGCTCTCCACATTCGTGGCCACCGACCATCCCGAGCAACACTCCGACCAGACCATCACTCGTGCCGAGTACGACCGGGTGGCGCGCCTGCAGAACGACTACATCAAGACCCGCGACATGCTGGTCATCGACGGCTACATCGGCAACGACCCTCAGTTCCGCGTCCCCACTCGTCTGATCATCGAGAAGTCGAACGCGAACATTGCGGCCATGCAGCAGATTCTCTATTACGCCGCTTCCGCGGAGGAGCTCGAGAAGTTTGAGCCTACGCTCACGGTCATCTACACACCGAACCTCCCCATGTCCGGGTACCCGGAAGAGAGACTGATCGCCGTGGACCTTGAAAACAATGTCACTCGGGTTTTCAACTCCGATTACTTCGGGGAATCGAAGAAGGGCGGCCTGCGGATGTGGAACCGCTTGATGTATGAACGGGGAGGGCTTTCTCTTCACGCCGGATGCAAGGTGATTCCCGTAGGCGATGAGAAGCGGGTCGGTCTGATGGTGGGGCTCTCCGGCACTGGCAAGACCACTACGACATTCACCAAGCAGAATGACTCGTCTCCGGTTCAGGACGACTTCGTTGCGCTCATGCCAGGTGGAAGAGTCTGCGCCACCGAGGATGGTTGCTTTGCCAAGACCTTCGGTCTGAATCCGAAGGATGAGCCCACCATCTATTACGCAACCACTTCAAAGCATGCTTACCTGGAAAACGTATCTCAGAACGAAGAGGGGAAGGTCGACTTTTTCGACACGTCCTATACGCAGAACGGCCGTTCCGTGATCCGAATGGAAGACGTAGCAGGCAGCGCCGACGCCAGAGAAATCAAAAAGGCCGACTTCCTGCTCATTCTCAACAGAAACGAGAACATCATTCCGGCAGTGGTCAAGCTCGAATGGGCTCAGGCGGCGGCGTACTTCATGCTGGGTGAGACGAAAGGCACGAGTGCAGGAGGGGCTGCAGAGGCGGGCAAATCGCTTCGCGTGCCCGGCACCAACCCATTCTTCCCCCTGCTCCACGCCATGCAGGGAAACCGAATGCTGGAGCTGCTGGAAGGCAGCCCGATGGATGTTTTCCTGTTGAACACGGGGCGGATCGGCGGTGATGAGAAAGACGAGAGATCAAAAAAGGTCAAAATTCAGCACTCCAGCGCTGTGGTGAAAGCCATCGCGGAGAAAACGATCACCTGGGAGAAGGATCCCGATTTCGGATACCTGGTGGCCACGGCTGTGCCGGGCATGGATGACACGGAGTATCTCCAGCCTCGCAAGCTGTACGAACGTCAGGGCCGCTCTGACGAGTACCGTCAACTCGTGGATAAGTACAACAATGACCGGCGCGAGTACCTGCGAAAATGGCCCGGCCTGGATGAGCGAATCGTTACCGCCATTTGAGCGGGCCCTCTTCTGGCTCGATCAGGTTTCCACCCGCAGGAACAGGTAGGCCGCCGCCAGCGCGAAGAGAATGTTTGCGCTCCAGGCGGAGAGAATCGGTGGCAGATTGCCGATGTCGCCGAACTTGGTGAAGATTCCGAACACGCTCCAGTAGACGAACGCCACCACCAGCGCGATTCCGACCCCGTACAGCGCTCCGCGTTTGCCCATTCGGAATGAAAAGGGGAGCGCGATCAAGGCCATCACCAGAGTAATGAAGGGCCAGGACGTCTTCTTGTACAACTCCACCTTCAACTCATCTGCAGAGTATCCCGACTTCTCCAGCTTGCGGATGTACTGCCGCAATTCCGTGTAGGCCATCTGGTCAGGCTGTTTGATCTCGGTGGAGAAATAGTCCGGACGCTCCGGATAGTGCAGCCTCAGGGGGCGAGGCATCGGAGTGAAGGAGAGGGACCCGTCGTTGCCAAATGACCGCACCCAGCCATTCATGAACACCCAGCCCACCCCGTCAAAACGCGCTTCTTCCGCGAATACGCGCCGCGTGATGTCGAAACGGTCATGTGCGAACTCGAAGACCTGCACCTGAGAGAGATTCCGGCCGTTGTCGCCTTGTGCCAGAAAGTTGAACAGGTAGCGACCTTTCCCGAATAGCCACTGTCGCTGCTCTACGGTAAATGACTGCGCCTTGACCTTTCCCCGAATCTGCCGGCGCAGCTCGTCCGCGCGACGATCCGAGAAGGGCAGGACGAAGTCGAGGAGCAGGTACGACAGCATGCTCAGCACGGTGGCTACGCCGAGGATCGGCAGAGTGATTCGATAGAGGGAGACGCCGTTGGCCTTGAGGGCAATGATCTCGTTGTTCTTGGAGAGCATCCCGAAGGTGATGATCGTGCTCACGAGCACCGAGATCGGCAGCGTCCAGTGGATGACTTTGAAAATGAAGAAGCGGTAGTACGAGGTGACCACCGAGAAGTCGACTTTGTTCTCCGCTGCGTCGCCTGCTACCTCCCGGTAGTCGATGACTATGAACAGCACCGCGGTCGAGACCAGAACCAGCGCCAGCGTTCGCAGGAACTGATTGAGAATGTAGCGGTCGAGAATATTGGGAAACGCGATGTCCATGCGGGAGGCGAGGGAGGGTCGGGAAGCGAGGGAGGGTCGGATCTCGACCGCGGGCCCGACGCGCTTTGGGAGAAGCCGGGACATGCGGCGCGCGATTCGAGTCCACAGGCCGGTCCCCTGGGACCCGCCCTGGTCGGAGTTCGAGCGGCGAATCAGGTAAAGACCGAAGGCCACGAGGATCACATTGGGCGCCCACATGGCGAGCGCGGGCGAGATGGTGCCCGTTCGCGCCAGGTCCTCACCATTCATGATCAGAACGTAATAAACCAGAATGATGGCTATACTTAAAGAAAAGCCTGAGCTTTTACCTCCTCGACGGTTCGTAATTCCGAGCGGCAATCCCACCACACCGAAGCTCAAGCACGCAAAGGGAATGGAGAATCGCTTGTGAATCTCCACCCAGACCAGGTTTCGAAACTCGTCGGGAAGCTCTTTTCTGCTGCGGCGGGCCTCGGCGCGAAGCTCGGGCAGGTTCATCGCCCGGAAGCCCTTCGAGGCGGACACCTTCGCTTCATCAGAGAACATCTGATCAATCAGACGAACCCGCTGGAGTTTGTTCGACACCACGTCATAACGGTCTGGTTTTCGCGCCAGCAGGATGTGCGATTTGGCGTCTCGAAGCTCCAGCCAGAGCTCCTTTTGCGGCCCGACGAGGGACAGTGAGCCGGTTCTCGCCACATGAATCTTCGGGCTGGCGGCGTCGGTGGTGTCGGATACGAAGACCCCGCGCCATGTGCCGTTGAGGGAATCTACATCGTTAATGTAGATCAGCAGGTTCTCGTAGGAGTCGTAGAAGACACGCGGTTTCACAACCTGCTCGACACTGGCGGTGACCAGTTCTTTCTGCAGCTTCTGTGAGGCCGTATTGCCTCGAGGCATCACCACGTTCGTCAGATAGAGATTGAGAAGGAAAACCGCGAAGGACACGTACAGGACCGGCCGATAAATCGATCCGGTTGAAACCCCCGCAGAGCGCATGGCAATGATCTCGGAATCGGCAGAAAGCCGCCCAATGGCGATCAGGATGCCAAACAGAAGAGACATAGGGATCGTCAGAACGACGATATGCGGCAAGGCTAGCCACAGAAGGCGAAATACAGTGCTGAATGGCAGAGACCGCTTGATGATCAGCTCGGCGAACTCGAACAGATTCTGCATGAGGATGATGAATGTGTAGAAACCGAAACCCAGAAGGGTCGGACCGATCATCTCTCGAGCGATATAGCGGGTCAGGATGTGCATGTGGATGGATGATTCGCGGGGTGAGTCACGTGACAAATAGGGACAGGATGAGAGGCGGAAGACCTCGCGATCACGGGCGAAGCACGTTTTCCTCAGAGTCCCATAAGATAGATTATGTTAAATATTACACGGAAACTCGATTATTCAGCTTCCAGTCGTCGCAGCACTTCCCGCAGTGCCTCGATGACTTCTCCCTTGCCCACCTTCGTCTTCTTGAAGCTCATGTTGAAGGTGAACGGCAAACTCTTATCCTTCATCTGGAACACGAAGTTCTTCGGGCGCCCAGCCTGAGCTGCTTCAGGCTTCCTTGCCGTCTCGCGCCGAACGTCCTCCCGGTTGATCTCTCCTGAAGCGATCCGGTCCACCAGGGCGTCCATTGCCTGTTCCGACTCGGCTCGCGCGATCTGCACCAACACCGACTTGCTCGAGATACCTGCTTCCCGGCATCGGACTCGAATCCGATCCGGGATCTCGTGAATCAGGAGGGTCTCTGTGATCGTTGTCCGGCTTTTTCCAATCACCTGGGCCAGCTTCTCGTGGGTGTAGCCGAAACGTTCCTGTAGAAACGAGAAGCCTTCCGCCTCTTCGAACGGCGTCAGGTCCTTCCGCTGGATGTTCTCGATCAGCGCGATTTCCAGAACTTCGCGGTCGTCAGCGTCGATTTCTATAGCGGGTATCTCTTCGAGGCCAGCGGCGATGGCGGCACGGAAACGTCGCTCGCCCGAGATGATCTGGTACTGCTGCTCGCCCACGACCCGCACAAGGATTGGCTCCAGGACACCCTTTTCCCGAATTGATGCTGTCAGTTCTTCCAGATTGCCGAGGCTCGATCGAGGCTGTTCGGGGTTCGGTTCGATCATCGACAGAGGCAGCATCGTGCCGATGTGTGTTGAGGATCGCTTGGCCAACTCGTCCACGAAATGAGCGTCATGGCGCATCCGGGAGCGATCCGGTAGTCCTCGTTTCATGCTGTCACCGCCTCCACCAAATGTCTGTCCCATGTCAGACCCTGGCTAAAATTTCTTCCGATAGCGAGTAGTACTCCATTGCTCCGCTCGAGCGCGGTGCGAAGGTAAAAATCGACTCCTTGTAAGCCGGGCTCTCTTCCAGGCGAATGGACTTTGTAATCACTGTCTGAAAGAGCCGTTCTCCGAACACGTTCTTGATCTGATCGTGGATGTCTTTTGCAAGGGTCGTTCGCTTGTCATGCATGGTGATGACCACACCGAGGAGCTGCAGATTTGGATTCGGACGTGCCTTGATTTTCTCGATCGTCTCAAGAAGATCGTCTGTCCCTTCCAGCGCGAAATACGATGATTGAATCGGCACAAGCACATGCGTTGATGCCACCAGGGCGTTCACGGTGATCATTCCCAGCGTTGGCGGCGTATCGATGAAAATATAGTCATACTGGCTCGTGACGTCTTTCATCTTGTCTTTGAGCCGGAAATGCGCATCGATTTCTCCGATGAGCTTGCCTTCCAGTTTTGCCAGGGCGATCCGCGACGGCGCGAGAGACAAATGCGGCATGGACGTGGGCAAAACGACGTCAGCGAGAGACATCTCTTCGGAAACCATCACGTCGTACATCGACTTCGACACGGATCGCGGGTCGACGTAACTCATTGTCGAGTTCGCCTGCGGATCGAGATCGATGAGAAGAGTCTTGAAGCCCTTGTTCGCGACGGCGGCCGAGAGATTGATGGTGGTGGTCGTTTTTCCAACGCCACCTTTCTGGTTGGCGACGGTAATAATCATCAGTTATGCGGATTGTACCGGAGGAAGAGCGTTTGCCTGTTAGCTTTCGGCGTTCCCGCGTCTTGTCTGGCACCTCCAGAGGTGATCAACACTGTGCTTGAAGACCGCTCCTACATCTTGTACTTGCCGAGGTCTTCCGGGCTGGCATCTTCCAGCCATTTTTTCATGCGGTCTTCCTGCGTGTCTTCCGATGAGATTGTCCGGGCCTGATCGAGAACCGCCTGATCTACAAAGATCGGCGCCTCAGTGCGTAGAGCCAGGGCCAGGGCGTCACTCGGCCTTGCATCAATGGTTACGGCCTTCTCGGCGAATTGCATGTGAATCATCGCGTAGAACGTGCTTTCGCGGAGCTCGCTGATGACGATCCGTGTCACCCGAGCGTCCATCTGGCGAATCATGTTCCGAATCAGGTCGTGCGTCATCGGTCGAGGAGTACTTACGGATTCGAGCTCGAGAGCGATGGCGTTTGCCTCGAAAATCCCGACCCAGATGGGAAGGAATACCTTATCCTCTCCATCCTTCAGCACGACGATTGGAGAGTTCGAGACCGGATCCAGCATCAATCCTTTGATGGTCATCGGGACGAGACTCATGGCAGCGCCTCCCCTCTCAAGGTGTAATGTTGAGCGCTCGAGACCCGTACTTCCACCAGCGTGCCGGGAAGCAGCGCGAGATGGCTCTTGAAGTTGACCGTCCAGTTGTCATCGGTTCTTCCGGAAAGAATGTTCGCGTCATGACGGCTGGGACCCTCGTAAAGCACGGTAACGGTCTCTCCCTCATAGCGATTCAGCGTCGCCTTCTGAATCTTCTCCTGAAGGTCGAGTAGCTGCCTGAGGCGTCGAGTGGAAGTGACATCATCGACGGGCGGGCCGATTCGAAGCGCCGCAGTGCCGGGCCGGGGCGAGTATTTGAATGCGAACAAGGACCCAAAGCGAACCAGATTCATGAGACTCAGCGTCTGCTGAAAGTCTTCCTCGGTCTCGCCGGGAAATCCGACAATGAGGTCCGTGGAGAACACGATGCGTGGAATCTCTCTCTTAATGTGCGCGATGAGGTCGAGATACCTCTCCCGCGTGTATAGCCGCTTCATACGACGGAGCACCGCGGTCGAGCCGGACTGGACAGGCAGATGGAAATAACGAGAGATATTCTCGTGATCCCGCATCACTCCGATCATCTTTTCCGTCACCTCTGCGGGGTGCGAGGTGACAAAACGGACGCGCTTGATTCCTTCCATGCCGGCTACAGCGCGCAGCAGATCGGCGAAATCATTTCCGCTGGAAGAGCAACGATACGCATTGATCGTCTGCCCGAGTAATTCGATCTCCACACGCCCGGTGGATACGGCATGCCGGACCTCTTTCAGAATCTCCGTAAAGGGGCGGGATATCTCCCGACCCCTCGTTGTTGGAACGATGCAAAAGGTGCAATTCTTGTTGCATCCCTCGATGACTGTGACCAGGGCCTTCGTCGGCGAGGGGCGGTCCACAGCAAGATGGTCGTATTGACGATACGCTGGAAAATCGACGGCCACCCGGCGAGCGCCACTCAGCACTTCGTCGAGATGACCGACGTTGCCCGGACCGATCACAAAGTCGACGAAGGGCATGCGTTTGAGGATGGCTTCACCCTCCTGTTGAGCCACACATCCACAGACACCGATCCGTGCGCCCCCGGTGCCGAGCTCGCGAAGCTCACCGAGGCGGCTGAAAACTTTGTGCTCCGATTTCTCGCGGATGCTGCAGGTGTTTAGCAGGATCAGGCTTGCGTCCTGGTCCGAGGAGACGGGGCGGAATCCACGAAGCCGAAGCTGGCCCGCCAATCGCTGCGTGTCCAGGTCGTTCATCTGGCAGCCCCAGGTCTCGATGTAATAGGTGTTCTCGATCATGGGATGGCGATAACAGTCTCCGGCGGATCCATCTCGTCCCGGGCATCTGCCAATTCTTTTCTGGCTTTCTCCAACTGCCGCCTGGTCTGATCGAAGCGAGCC
>Ga0136617_10003778_pt1 | contig 13533 bp, 12 predicted proteins | sample AntDrymUQ3222106_2_FD_129672 | JGI IMG/M metagenome (GOLD analysis project Ga0136617, IMG submission 129672) | Polar desert sand microbial communities from Dry Valleys, Antarctica - metaG UQ322 (21.06) | ecosystem: Environmental > Terrestrial > Soil > Desert | place: Antarctica: Dry Valley...
AAGCGATGCCGGGAGTAAGTCGAGCCCAAACTACCTCGCCAGACAAACACAATGCGTCGAGCCACGCCGGTTCGTATTCGACTAACCTACTGGGAAAGATCTCACCTTCCCACGCCGCAGCGGGCGCCTCAAAGCCCTCGAGTTGTTCAATCAACGCCAGCAAACTCTGAGGGCCCTCCATTTGGTGATCGGGCGCAACCTTCTGCCAGGACAACAGGAAGCGAATGAAATCGGCACTCGAAACCGGTTCGATTTCCTGCCGCAAGCGGTTGAGTGTGTAGCTATGAATCCTCGCCAGGAGCCGGCGAGCGCACCACTCAGTTTCTTCGGTTCCGGGTGTAAAGCGGCCGCGGAGCACAAACCCCTCAGCCTCAAGTTTAAGCAGAACTCGATCAACGTCGCTGACGTCCAAACCTGCTGAGACGGCAAGCCCCTTCGCCGTTACCGGCCCTAATCCTTCGAGACGGCCACGCAACAGTTCGACTAATGCATCGTCGAATGACCATGTCGTTTCGGTAAACGAAACCGGCGCGGCAATCAACGGTTGCAAAGTGGCTGCCGGAAATACTGCCTGCAACTGTGGCAACCGCTCAGCAGCAACCCAAAGCCTCTTCCCTGTGAAAGCTTCACTCACTGTTGGTGTGTCGCTTTCCGAGTTGGTCGCGGCTTTGCCGCCCTCCCGTGCGGAAAGGCTTTGCCTTTCCGACGATTCTGTTTTTCTATTCTCGACGAGGCTGTGCCTCGCAAGTTCTGGCGGTCTGGCTCCGCTCTCAGTACTCACTTGAAGGACCGCTGCGCGTCGATCCCACGACAATGCTTTCAGGAAGTCCGTCCAATCGGGAGACTTCCCCTCGGTCTCGTCAATATCTTTCGAAATTGAAAGCTGGCCGACCGCTTCGTCTACCGCAAACTCCCCCAGCAGTCCTTCTTCTTCAGCAATGAATCCCAATTCCACGAGGGCGTCGTGAAGCTCATCTGGATTCTGCACCTGTGGCCAGGCTTCCAGCCGCACCCGGTCAATCGCTGCCTGGTCCAGCCTCCCGATATCCGCTGCTGTTGCCGGATCGAGCCATCGTCGCTGAGACACCGCGCGCGTGCGCCGCTCCTCCAACGGAGCGTCGTCAAGGTAAGCGTAGGGCCGGGCATTGAGTATTTCCGCGGCTAACGGTGACGGTTCCAGCAGGTCGCGGGCAAAGATGTTCTTTTCGTTGCGTTCTATTGCCGCCAGGAGCGCTTCGAGGCTGTCGACGTCCATGGCCTCTTCGAGACAATCGCGCACTGTTTGGCTCACCAGTGGGTGTTCGGGAATCTCCCGTTGACCGCTTGTGAGATTCTCGGCGCAGGCGACCTGGTCGGGGAAGACTGCAGTCAGCAAATCCTCAGCGTTCATCCGCTGCAGCTGGGCGGGAATCTTCTTGCCGCCGCGTCTTCGAAGCACCGCCAGAGACCGAGTCACATTCCAGCGCCAGCGGATGTTCCACATCGGCGCATCCAGCAATGCCTGACACAGCAGTTCGCGAACGGTTTTCGAATTCAGGTAGTGGAAAACATCCTCAAGCGGAAAACTGTGGGTAGGACCAAGTGAAAGAACTATGGCATCTTCTGTTGCCGCAGCCTGCAACTCAAAATTGAACTGGCGGCAGAAGCGCTTTCGCAACGCCAGGCCCCAGGCACGATTCAGTCGGCTGCCAAAAGGCGAATGCAACACGAGTTGCATGCTGCCGCTGTCGTCGAAGAAACGCTCAAGAACGATGTTGTTGAGCGTAGGCATCACACCCAACGCAGCCTTCGCCGCAGCTAGATAATCAACCATCTGTTCGGCAGCAGCTCGCGAGATTCCGACTTCGTCTACCAACCAATCCACCGCCGCACCAAGTTCCACCCGTGGCTTTTGCGCGTCCCCTTCTTCGCTAAGAGATTCACCTGGCAACTCAGTGGAACGGCCGGCATCGTCTGCCCTATTTAAACTTTGTGCAGTATTCCCGTTTCCGTTTGAGTCAAAGACAACTCTATCGGTAACTTCCTCTCGGAGCCGCGAAACAGCCGTCGAAAGTTCATGTGTGCGCGAAGGGGCCTCACCCAGCCAGAAAGGAATGGAAGGTGGTTGTCCCGCCGCATCTTCAACCCGCACTTTGCCCTGCTCCACACGGAGCACGCGCCAGGAAGTGTTTCCCAACTGAAAGATATCGCCTTGCAAGCTTTCAATCGCGAAGTCTTCATTGACCGAACCAATTACCAGCCCACTCGGTTCCAGCACCACTGCGTAATCGGCCGTGTCGGGAATAGCTCCGCCCGAAGTTATGGCCGCCAGCTTTGCTCCACGTCGAGCTCGCAAACGCTGGTTGACGGCATCATGATGTAAATAAGTTGAACGACGGCCCCGCTTTGTCGAAAATCCATCCGCGAGCATGCGCACAATGGCATCGAAATCTTTCCGCTCGAGATTCCGATATGGAAACGCTCGCCGCACCATCGCGAAGAGCGCGTCTTCAGTCCATTCTTCCGCTGCCACGGTGGCGACAATCTGCTGAGCCAGGATGTCTAGTGGTTTCTCGGGAATTGAGAGTCGATCGAGTTCGCCCCTCCGCACCGCATCGATCAGACTGGCGCATTCCACTAATTCATCACGCGAAAGTGGAAAGATCCTGCCTTTGGGGAAACCGGCAACCGTGTGGTTTGAGCGGCCGACACGTTGCAGGAAACTGGCAATTGAACGAGTCGAGCCAATTTGGCAGACCAGGTTAACGTCGCCAATATCAATCCCGAGCTCCAAAGACGCTGTGGCCACCAGCGCGCTCAACTCTCCAGCCTTCAATCGTTGCTCAGCGGCAAGCCGCTGTTCGCGCGCCAGGCTGCCATGATGGGCAGCGATGTTCTCATCCCCAATGCGTTCTCCCAAATAACGCGCGACGCGTTCGGCAAGTCTGCGTGTGTTCACGAATACCAGCGTAGTTTTGTGTTCCCCGATAAGCTGCGCCAACCGGTCATAGACTTCATCCCAGACCTCCCCGGACATCACGGCCTGCAGGGGCGACTCCGGGACCTCAATTCCAAGATCAAGCTTGCGCGTGTGTCCCGTATCGACAATGGTGCAGTTTGGGCGGCCCTCAGAGTCGATTTCAGCCGAGCCGACGAGAAAGCGCGCAACCTCATCGATGGGTCGCTGCGTGGCCGACAAACCCACGCGAATGAGCTTGGAATTTCGGAGTTCGGATTGCGGATTGCGGATTTCGTCTTGAGGAGACTGGCTTATCAATTGTTCAAGGCGCTCAACTGAGAGAGCCAGATGCGAACCCCGCTTGTCTCCTACAACGGCGTGGATTTCGTCCAGAATCAAGGTGCGGGTGGTCTGCAACATCCGCCGGCCACCTTCACTCGTTAACAGAATATAAAGCGACTCAGGTGTCGTTACGACGATATGCGGGGGACGCTTGGTCATCGCTGTGCGTTCGGATGCAGGCGTATCGCCAGTCCGCACTAAGGTGCGAATGCTGATCTCCGGCAGACCCATCGCGCGCAGCTCCTGCTGAATTCCGTCCAGCGGAATCTGCAGGTTACGCTGAACGTCATTACTCAAAGCTTTTAAGGGTGATACGTAAACGACGTGAGTGGTGTCATCGAGGTTACCTTCGATGCCTAGTCGAACCAGATCATCAATAGCCGCGAGAAATGCGGCAAGTGTCTTACCAGAACCGGTGGGTGCCGCTATAAGAGTGTTGCGGTGCGCTTTAATTGCCGGCCAGGCGAGTTCCTGCGGGGCCGTCGCTGAGGGAAAACTCTTCTGAAACCAGCGGGCGACCGCCGGGTGAAAAATTTCGAAATTCATGGAAGTTGCATTATAGATCGAGAGGCCGGAAATTGCACACATGAAACGCTGGCCTAAGGATGGAATTCATACCGTACGCAGTACGGGTTCGAAGGAGGCAGACGGCAGGGGCAGGGAAAGACCGGGCATTTTCCATTTCTCATTTTCCAGAATTTCATCAGTCATTTTCTGATCATTTCGTGCACGAAGCACCACGAAATAAGATCAAAAATGAGGAATGGAAAATGCCCGGTCTTTCCCTGCCTCCTGCCTCCTCCTTCGACCAAGTTACCCTTCGCAAACTGACTTGAGGTGGTCCAGCGCCTCAGCCCAAGCCGCTCGCAATCCATCAGCTTCGGCCCGCGTTTGAATCCTGGTGTGGTTCACCAGCAAACCCGTTTTCCCTTTCCCTTTATCCTGAAACTGCACGTCCACCTGCGTGGGTGCCGAGAACGCCTTATTCTCAAAGGACATGCGAATGTCTTTGTTTTGACGCACCCGCAAAAAAGTGCCCATGTCCCCGTCTCTAGTTTCAAATGCACCGCCGTCTTTCACATCTGCTTTAGCGCCACTACCGAACCACTTGCTCAACTCCGCGCCCGTTGACCACGCCTTGAAGACGTCGGCCGGCGGGGCAGCGATGGTCTTGGTTGCGCAGACGAAGTAGCCCTCGAATAGTCCATCTTTCTTGCGCACGTCGTGGTGCTTTTCATATTCCACGGCAATGGTTGAACACCACCAGGGATCAATTTTCTGTTCGTAGAGATGGTTGTTGATTGCACGCCGCCCCTGCTTCAATCCATCCATCTTATCCAAGATGGCGAACCACTGATCAAGTGTCTTCCCAGTCGCCGCCTTTGCCGCTTCGTTCGTAACCGGGTGATCTGATTTAAGAGTACTCTTCATTGAAGTCGCTCCTTATTTTGTCCGCAGATTACAAATTCAAGTAGGTCTTTGGAGTTCGGTCTTTGATTTGGTTTCTTGGTACTTTGTTTGTGTCTCCATGGATCAGGACAACATGGCAAAGTCCAAGTACAAACCAAAGACCTACTGTGTAATCGGCGTAATCTCGGGATTAATGCCAGGCGCCGATTATCGCGCCCATGATCACAAAGGCAATAGTCATGTAGCCGCCGTTGATTGCAATATATTTCCAGGATCTGTTCTCAAAGACCCCCACGATGGCAATGGCCATCGCCACCCAACCGAGCCCTGCTAGCGCGCCCGCGGCCATTCCCCAGGTCAAGTTTGTTCCCGGGCCCGCGAGAAACATGGCCAGGTTTACTGCCATTACCAGCGAAAAGAGAAAAGACCACCCAAACATGCGCCCTTTGCTAAAAGCCTGCAGATCAGAGTCTGTAAAGCCATTTGCCATCATCCAGGCTTTGCCGAAAAGCAACGGTGAATACCACAAGCCTCCCAGAACAAAAGTCGAAAGGGCTGCCGCCAACACTGCAAAGTAGTTGATAGTTGAAAAATCAATAATCACTCCTCTTAGAACTAACCATTCAAGCGGTCTAGAGTCTTATGGAAGTGAACACATCTGTATTGTAAAAAATTAACCTTGGCGCCCAAAAAGCAGTCTCGCGGGGCAAACACAAAGCCTCGAAAGTCACGGCTTCGCCGCCGGATGTGCGGCGGCGGCTTCTGCCCCGCCGTGAGCTAAGCCATACGTCAAGGCTGCGCCCCTGGTGCGGGCTTTTGCCCCATTAGCACTATCGCCCGTACGCTCGCTCAGGAAACGTGCTCGAGTTGAGATCTCTTTGAACTCAGATCGCCACTCAACGACGGGGCCGAGGGCGCAGCCCAACAAGGGGCAACCAGCACGGCGGGGCACAGCCACCGCCTCACATCCGGCGGCGGAGCCGTTACCATCAACGCTCTTGTATAGCGTCGCCGGAATTGCTTAGCCACCCGGAGCGAAGCCTCTGGTTCTATTTCGAGCTTCATTGCAAGTCGAACTTAGTCTTACCAGTTTGTCTAGCTAGGCGATGGGGATAAAGTTGACGTAGTCGCCACGTTGCGTGAGGTAAGTAGAAGGATTAACTCCAGAAAACGTGTGAAACTCTTTAATGAAGTGGGCCTGATCGTAATAGCCACAGTCCAAGGCGATTGCTGACCATTCGATTTCCTTCTGTTCTTCGATCAGATTGATCACTTTCTGGAACTTGCAGACGCGAGCGAAACTCTTCGGCCTCAATCCCACGACCCTTTCGAACTGCGAAATTAGGTGTTTCTGGGTGATGCCAATCGTGCTCGCCAAATCGCGTATGGCAAGGAACTGCGGCGAGTGCTGCAACTGATGCACTGCAAATGTAATCAGCCGGTTCGGCTCCAGGGAACGTTGGATCTGTCGCAGTAGAAACGATTCCAGCCGCAGCAATCTATCGTCTGGTGACTCAATCGTCTGCAGTTCATCTCGAATCTCATCAACCAGTCTTCCCCAAATCAGGTCTAACTCAGTCACTGATTCGCTTAGTTCCGAGATGGGAAAACGGAAGAATGGATAAGCACCGCCCGGCCGAAAGCGAATCCCGACCATTGATTGGTTGGTCTCTGCGCCTATTACAATGTATCGAGTCCTTTCCCCGGAAATCCATGCCTTCTTAACAGTGCGGAACTCTGACGAAGCTTCGTCTTCAAAAATACTCTTTGGCTGGGTGTCTAAATCGATAATAAGCTCAATAGCGCCGTCAGGAAGGATCTTTTCGCGTCTGTAGCCCGTCTCGAAGCCCTGGACTAGCCACATGTTCTCAACAAATTGCGAGAGAGGGAGTTGGGGAAAGTGTAGTTTATGAATCATGAGGCGGACGTTATTCAAACTGCTCCTTAAATTCCTCGAACTGCTGTCGCATCATTCTGAACTCTTCTTTCAAACCCGCGATTTCTTGTTCAAGCTTCTCAACTCTGTCCGATTCGCCGTGTCTGGCTTGACTGGTCTTCGTATGGGCCTCGACCTCAGCAAGAAATTCCGGGCTGGGAGGCCCGGAAAGAAGATGAACGTACCGTGCGTCCTTTTGTCCATGCTGGCGAGGCAGCCGCACAACTATTGGTTCTGGCTCTCTTGAGATTAGACCATTAAGTGTGGTCTCCACCTCTTCCAAACCGGAAAATTCATGAAACCTCGAAGCGCCCCCGCGCAGTTCGCCCACGGTCTGAGGACCGCGTAGCATCAAAGCCCCCATCACCGCCAGCTCTGGCGGGCTCAGGTGCATCACTTCCGGCATGACGTGTTTGTACTTGGGTACCCGGCTGCTGCTCCCATGGAAGACGTAACTGAGACTCTTCTCACGCAAAGTCTCCAAGGCGTGGGCAACAGTGTTTTCGTCATATGCGGTAACGGGATTGCGATTGTTCTTCTGATTACAGGCGACGGTCAGCGCGTGCAGGGTCAGGGGATAGTACTCCGGCGTGGTGAGCTGCTTCTCAACCAGCGAGCCGAGCACTCGAATCTCTACATCGTTTAGCATGGTGTGGAGAATTCAGAGATCTTTTGCGCAACGAAATCCGGAAATCATCCAACGCTCGTGCGCGTGGAAGAAATTACGATAAGTTGACCGAATGTGCAGCAGCGGCGTTGCGAAAGAACCACCGCGTAGCACCTTCTGATTAACAAACCACTTGTCGTTGTATTCGTCGAATTCCGATTTGAAGCCGGGATAAGGAACGTAATCCGAACTCGTCCACTCCCACACGTCGCCTATCATCTGCTGACAACCGTACGGCGTTTGGCCGCCAGGAAAAGCGCCGATCGGCGCCAAGCTCCAAATCTCATTTTCCAAAAGGTTCGCCTTGGATGGATCAGCTGGACTATTACCCCACGGAAAAACCCTCCGTTTTCCAGTTTTAGGATCGAAGCAAGCAGCTTTTTCCCATTCGGCTTCGGTTGGCAAACGTTTTCCAGCCCACTTGGCATAAGCAGAAGCCTCGTAAAAACTGACGTGAGAAACTGGCTCGTCTGCCCTGCTTTCAACCGGGTGCAGGCCGTTGAAGTCTCGAATCATCCATTGGCCATCGTGAACTTCCCAATAGAGAGGAGCTTGCCATTGCTCCTTCGATACAACTTGCCAGCCTTCCGAAAACCACCAGCGAAAGTCACGATATCCACCGCTTCGCATAAACTCAAAGTAATGACCGTTGCTCACAGTCGCCCGATCGATCGCGTAGTCTTGCAGAAAGACTTGGTGGGCAGGCTTTTCGTTGTCAAACGCGAATGCTCGGACTGCAGCCGTCTCGGCTGCCGCCAGTGAGTTCTCACTTCCTTCGATCTCGGCTCCATAACCCAACCAGGAAAGCCCACCTTCAATCTCGGCCATTCCCTCGACCCTTGCGACTGAGGCTGGCGCCGGTCCGATCTCGGGATCGTACAAGTCGCATAGCAGGTGCTTGATGTCATAAACCAAAAGCTCCTGGTGTTGCATCTCGTGCTCCAGTCCTAGTCTTACCAGCGAGCGCACCTTGTCAGCCTGCGGGTGATCGGCCAGCTTCGCCAGGAACTCAATCATCAGCGCATCTATGCGCCGGCGATATTCGAGAGTCGCCTGCACCGTCGGTCGTGATTTGGTCCCGCGTTTCGCTCGCTCGATGCGCGCGCCAAAGCCTTCGTAATAGGAGTTGAAATAGAAAAGGAATTCTTCAGAATAGGGCCGGTATCCTGGCAGATAACTTTGGAGCAAGGTCTCAAAGAACCAGGACGTATGTCCGATGTGCCACCGCGGCGGGCTCATGAATTCTGCCGTCTGTATTACGTAGTCCTCGATCTCCAACGGCGTGACGATTCGCATTGTACGCGCTCGCACTGCGCGGTACAGCTCGGACAAAGTTCCCGCGTACGTCTCTGGCAGGTCTTTAGTTGTTGACACCATGTTCTACCTAACCTTGATTGAGCAGGCGCCTCGCTTCAATACACTTCCTATCACCTGGGCTTGCGAGTAGTTTTCGCGCAAACGCGCCAACAAGTCGGTCGCGCGGTCGGCATGAATTGAAATCAGCATGCCTCCGGCCGTCTGCGGATCAAAGAGCAGATGGCGAGTCTCTTTACCAATTGAATCGGCAACTTCAATGTCTTGACCGACATATTCTCGGTTTGTCTTGTCACCACTAGTTAGCATTCCCTGGGCTGCTAACTCCAGTGCGCCTTCCAGCAAAGGCACCGCCTTCGAATCCAACTCAATCGTTACGTGGCTGGCCTTGGCCATCTCCCAAGCGTGGCCAAGGAGCGCAAAGCCGGTGACGTCAGTGGCGCCTTTGACACCAAATTCGCGCATCGCCTCCGCAGCATATCGGCCAGGGGTCAACATGGTCTCCACGGATTTCGATGCCACTCTCTCATTTGTCTTTCCCCATTTGATACCTGTGGAAATGACTCCAGTGCCAATTGGTTTCGTCAAAATTATCACATCGCCGGAGCGCGCGCCCGAATTGGTAGCTATCTTGTCCGGATCGATTACACCTGTTACTGAATACCCAAACATGATCTGCTCACTGTCGACGCTGTGCCCGCCAATCAGCGTAACACCGTATTTGTTCAGCGTTTCCAGACCGCCGCGCATGATTTCGCCGAGTATAGCGGGGTCGACACCCTTTTTTGGAAAACAGGTAATGGCCATCGCGGTTATCGGCGTGCCGGCCATCGCCCAAACATCGTTAATTGAATTGAGGGCAGCGATTTGTCCGTACGCTCGAGGGTCGTCGACGATGGGGGTAAAAAAATCCAGTGTCTGGACAATTGCCAGGTCGTGGCGGAGACGATATACACCCGCGTCGTCGGCTGTATCGAACCCGACAATCAGGTTTTTATCAAAAGGCTGTTTTGGTAGCCCGCTCAAAACCTGAGCGAGTATGCTAGGGCTCAGCTTAGCCGCTCAACCGGAGCACGAAACCATCTCGGTCAGACGCATGTTGAAACTCCTTTCATCGATTTAACTCAGGACCTTAAAGTGCTAGCGTTTATACCACCAATCCTAAGGAGTTCGCATCGCGGGCAGAGCTAAAGAGAATCAGCCGCGAATCTGCACGGATGAACGCGGATTTGAAAAACACGATACATAAGCAGCATGCGATTGACTGAAAACTCCTCTATTCTTATTTTGATCATGATCTGATCCGCGTTTACCCGCGCAAATCCGCGGCTCGTTTCCGTTTTTTCAGATACGCGTTAATCGGCGGCTAAATTATGCATAAGATTCGCATCGGGCCCGCGGGATGGTCATACAAAGACTGGGAAGGCGTTGTTTATCCACATAAGCCGGGCGCGAAATTTGATCCGCTCAGCTACCTCGCGAGGTTCTTCGACACAATCGAGATAAACAGCACTTTCTACCGTCCTCCGGCGGCGACGAGCGCAAAGAGCTGGGCCCGACGCGTCGCTCACAATCCGGGTTTCAGGTTTACAGCAAAACTACACCGTGTATTTACCCACGAGCGCGGCAAAGCCACCAATGATGATGAGAAAATCTTCCGCGAAGGGATAGATCCGCTGGCTGAGGCAGGGAACTTCGGCGCTTTGTTACTGCAGTTTCCGTGGTCGTTCAAGAACACAGATGGGGAGAGGACATATCTGACCAAGCTTGTTGATCGGTTCAAGGATTATCCGCTGATCATCGAGGTCCGGCATGCTTCCTGGAACAATCCGGCCATTTACGAAGAGCTTGAAAAACGGGAAGTAGGAATTTGCAACATCGACCAACCCATCTTTAAGAAGTCAATTAGACCAGCGGCGCTCACTACGTCGCCGCTAGGCTATGTCCGTCTGCACGGCCGGAACTATCAGAATTGGTTTAGGGAGGAGGCTGTTAGAGATGAACGCTACAATTACCTCTACTCTGCGGATGAGCTCGAACCTTGGATTGTGAGAGTTAGAGAGGTGGCAAAGCAGTCTAAAGAGACTTACGTGATCACCAACAACCACTTCCTGGGGAAAGCCGTAGTGAATGCACTGGAAATCAAATCCACAATTGAGGAACGGCGAGTTCCGGCTCCGCTTCCCTTGTTCGAAAAGTATCCCCGGCTAGCAGATTCCGCTACTCCCGAACAGACATCGTCCGATTCAACCGAACCAACATTGTTCAGTTAGCAAATCGAAGTAAGACATTTAGCCGCGAATCTGCGCGGATAAACGCAGATCTGAAAAGGAATTCAATTGCCTACTTGTTCATGTTTCAAATCCGCGTTCATCCGCGGCAAAATCCTTTTCATGAAATTAACTGGGCAAACGAAACCGGTAAACCATCCGGATCAATGCAAACCGCGAGCTTTATTCCCTCGCCTTCTCTCTGTGTTGGTGGCATCACAAACTTAATGCCCTTCGCTTTTAACTCTTCGTAGGTCTTGTCAACGTCATCAACATTAAATCCGATTGAGCAAGTTCCAGCATCCTTGTCAGATGAGCCACCCTTGGCCTGCCGGGGAATGCCGCCACCGTGCAAAGCCAATGTGGTGGTTCCAGTGAGAAACTCTGTCCATTCCGGAGACTGGAACTTTAGTGGGATTCCGAGTTTGTCGCGATAAAACTCTATCGAACGCGCCATGTCGGAGACCATCACCATTGTGTAATCAATCTGCTTAAACATTTGTCACCTCTCGTTTTCTCGATCTGCTCTTGCCGTCGCCCATGGCCACCAGAACGTCAAACTCATCTTTGGTTAGCGGCATTACCGAAAGTTGCGACTGTCTGATCAACGGAAGCCCACTGAGTCGCTTGTCGTAGCGAATTGCCGCAAGTGGCACCTGTTTGGGAAGTGCCTTGATCGGCTTCAGATCAATGGCCACCCATTGAGGATCGTCCGCAGTTGGATCGGGGTAAGCCCCCTTTATCACTTCAGCGATGCCTACTACGGCTTTCTCTTTACCTGAGTGGTAGAACAGCACCTTATCTCCATTCTGCATTTCGCGCAGGTTATTACGCGCCTGATAGTTTCTTACTCCGGTCCAGTCAGTTTTTCCGTCGTCGACGAAATTATCCCAGGAGTAAGTTTCTGGTTCCTGCTTTACCATCCAGTGCTTGTTTCTTGTGGTCCTCTTCACTTTGGCACCTTCCAGCATTCTTGCCATGGTTACAAACTCGAGCCTAAAATGTTTGACTCAATCCATTTATATCCAACCGAAACAGGAGAGATTCATGCTTAAAGAAGGAAACGCGGCTCCTCCATTTACCACCAGTGATGCTGAAGGACAGAAGGTGAGTCTCAAGGATTTTCGCGGCCAAAAAGTGGTGTTGTATTTTTATCCGAAAGATGACACTCCCGGCTGTACAAAAGAAGCTTGTTCCTTCCGGGATGCATTTTCCCGGTTTAAGAAGCAAGGTATCGAGATCTTGGGCGTGTCTCCCGATAACGAAGCGTCTCACAAGAAGTTTACCGCCAAGTACAAATTGCCGTTCACACTGCTGGCGGACAAGGATCACGCCATTGCAGACGCTTACGGCTCTTACGGCGAGAAGAAGTTTATGGGTCGAACCTACCTGGGCGTCAAACGTACCACTTTTTTAATCGATGAGAAGGGGAAGATTAAGAAGATTTTCGACAAGGTCAAACCGGAGGAGCACGCTAGAGAAGTTCTGGACGCTTTTAAGGATTAAAAGACCCAATCTCCAATGGTCAGGCCGCGAACCAACCGCCAATTTTCTCCGGCTGGCCTTCTGGCTTCTTGCCGGGCATTAATCCCTGCAAGGCACTGAACGAACTTGGCACGTCTGGCTTTCGCCGCGGAATCTTCGGTCCGCCTTCAGGTTGCAAAAAGCCCACTTCCGGGGAGTCATTTATGAAATACATCCGCGTGTTGTCGATTACTTCGGTGCGGATTTCATGAGTCCACAAGAGAAGATTGGCCAGCGCGTCGCCTATCTCATCCTTCCCGAGTTTCGTCTCCTGGGCGATTTCTCTTTGAGTTCGTGCATTTTTCTTAATTGCCTCGCGCACGCGCTCTATCGGTGACAACTTGCTGACTACTCTGGTGACATGTTGAGCGGCGGCATGCGACTCACTGTCTGCCAGTGACATGTCGGTGGATTCCAAAGTTTGCAGAGTCATATATCGCTTTCGGGCAGATTTGTATTCCCGCAAGGCTTGCCGGCTATCCGTTACTTTCCTTCGTATGCAGCTTTTACAGTAGAGGTTTCGCCCGTCCTTGCGCGCGCGGCAAAGCCCAAACTCAGACAATGATAACGCTTGATTACAAAGGGGGCAGTCTTTCGTTTGAAGACTGAGGTCTGATTCAACTTTCATTTCAGCGCTCCACCAACAAGCTGGGACCCCTCGCCTTGCGAGTTTCGCTGAAGGAGAACACGTCACTGCGATCCGGTGGACTGGGAGAGTCCACTTCGGTTCTCTGCGGATCGCAGTGAAGTCATTGGTTGGCGAAGGAAACCCAGGGGGCCAGGTTTGATTCGCTTAAGATTGCCAGCGCAGCTTCAGCTCTATTGAAGCTGCTTATCACTAACCTTGGAATTTGCGTAGCAGGTTTAATTCGGGGCGGTGCGAGATATTTATAAGAGCTTGTAACCCACCAACACATCAAAAACCAAGTGCCGACTTCTAACTTTTCTTTCTGACAATCGATCCCTTCCAGCGAGGGAGTCGCATTATAGTCATCAACAAAATTTTTGCAACTACTTTTTCGCGTTGCGGTGGTCCATCATGCACGAATGTAAATCTGATCTTATTTACAAGTTGCAATTCCCTGATCGCGAACGCAAACGACGCTATTGCGAGAGGATAGATGATCACGCA
>Ga0136617_10003779_pt1 | contig 13532 bp, 18 predicted proteins | sample AntDrymUQ3222106_2_FD_129672 | JGI IMG/M metagenome (GOLD analysis project Ga0136617, IMG submission 129672) | Polar desert sand microbial communities from Dry Valleys, Antarctica - metaG UQ322 (21.06) | ecosystem: Environmental > Terrestrial > Soil > Desert | place: Antarctica: Dry Valley...
GGCGGCCGTCGCGCAAGATGAGTGTGGCGATGGGGTCACGGCCGACGAAGGAGAAGCGGCTCCAGCGTTCCTGCTCGACCGTCTCGAGGAGAAAGCCGGGGCGGTCGCCGACGAGCTTGACGTACGCCGCCACCGGCGTCTCCAAGTCGGCCAGCAACTCGGCCCAAACGGGCACGACGGTGTGCGTGTCGGCCAGGCCGCGGAACTCGTCCCGGCTCGGGCGGATGCGCACCGGTCAGCCCCCGAACTGGCGATGGAAGCAGGTGCGCTCCCCGGTGTGGCAGGCGCCGGCACCGTGTTGGTGCACCTTGAAGAGCAACGCGTCCTGATCGCAGTCGTAGTAGGCGGCGCGGACGTCCTGGTGGTTGCCGCTGGTGTCGCCCTTGCGCCAGATCTCCCGCCGGCTGCGACTCCAGTACACCATCCGCCCCTCGGCCAGGGTCATGCGCAACGTCTCGGCGTTCATCCAGGCGAACATCAACACGTCGCCGGTCTCGGCGTCCTGGGTGATCACCGGGACCAGGCCCTGCTCGTTGTACACGACCGCGTCGAGCTCGGCCGCTGTTGCCGCGATGGCGCTCACAGATACAGCCCGGTCGACGCTTCGATGCGCTCGGCGGCGACGGCGTGGAGGTCGCGCTCGCGCAACATGATGTAGTCGGCGCCCTGGACCTCGACCTCGTAGCGGTCGTCCGGGCTGAACAACACGAGGTCGCCGACCTCGGCCGAGCGCACGTTCTGGCCGAGGGCCACGACCTCGGCCCAGACCAGCCGCTTGGCCATCTGCGCGGTGGCCGGGATGAGGATGCCGCCCTGGCTGCGGCGCTCGCCGTCCTTGTCCGGGATGCGCACGAGCAGCCGGTCGTTGAGCATCTTGATCGGCAGCTTGTCGTCGGCGGGCGGGGCGGGCGGCACGGCGCCGAGAGTACCGTCGCTGCCCGATCAGCGGACGGGAGGTTGGGCGAGCGCCGATCCGCAGGGTCGGCGGTGAGCACGCAGGCGCAGCCGATCCAGCTTGGCTGGCGGAGCCCGAGCGTCAGGCGGTGGCGGCGTCGATGCGGGCCATGAGCTCCTCGTCGAGGCGGTCGATGATCGCGACGGCCTCGAAGTTCTCGACGACCTGGGCCGGGCGGCTGGCGCCGGTGATCACCGTCGACACGTTTGGGTTGGCGGCGCACCAGGCGAGGGCGAGCTGAGCGATCGAACACCCGAGCTCGTCGGCGATCGGGCGCAGGTTCTCGACCTTGCCGACGGCCTCGGGGTCGGTCAGCCGGGTGGCCAGCCAGCCGTAGCCGGCGAGCGCGCCGCGGGAGTCCTCGGGCACGCCGTCGCGGTACTTGCCGGTCAAGAGTCCGGAGGCGAGGGGACTCCAGATCGTCGCCCCGTATCCGGTGTCGGCGAACAGGCGGGCGTACTCCTCTTCGACTCGCGTCCGAGCCAGCAGGTTGTACTCCGGCTGCTCGGTCACCGGTTTGTGCAGGTGGTGGCGCTCGGCGATCTCGATCGCCCCGCGGATCTCGTCGGCGGCCCACTCGCTCGTGCCCCAGTAGTGCGCCCGGCCCGACGACACGATGTCGCTCATCGCCCAGACCGTCTCCTCGAGCGGCGTGTCGGGATCGGCACGGTGGCAGTAGAGGACGTCGACGAAGTCCTGCCCGAGACGGCCCAGCGACCCCTCGATGCCCTGCATCAGGTACTTGCGGTTGAGCGTGCTCTTCGTGTTGACGCCGTCGTGGATGCCCCAGAACAGCTTCGTCGTGAGGACGTAGGAATGGCGGGGCCAGCCGAGCTCAGCCAGCACCCGGCCCATGATCGCTTCGCTCTCGCCGCCGGCGTAGACCTCGGCGTTGTCGAAGAAGTTGCAACCGGCGTCGTGGGCGGCCTGCATGCATTCGAGGGCGAGGTCGTCCTTGAGCTGGTTGTCGAACGACACCCAGCTGCCGAACGACAGCACCGACACCTTGATCCCGGCCCGGCCCAGCCGGCGATACTGCATCGCGGTCTCCTTCTTCGTCTCCTGCGTCATCGCCCCGACGGTACCGGTCAGGTCTCCCGGACCGTGATGCCGGCCGCCGCCATCAGGGCCTTGGCCTCGGCGATCGTGTGCTCACGGAAGTGGAAGATCGAGGCCGCCAGCACGGCGTCGGCGCCGCCGTCGGTGATGCCTTCCACGAGATGCTCGAGCGTGCCGACACCGCCGCTGGCGATCACCGGAACGGTGACGGCCTCGGCGACCGCCCGCGTCAGGTCGAGGTCGAAGCCCTGCTTCGTCCCGTCGCGGTCCATCGACGTGAGCAGGATCTCGCCCGCCCCGGCGGCCGTCGCCCGTTCCGCCCACTCGACGGCATCGATGCCCGTCCGGGTGCGTCCGCCGTGGAGGTAGACCTCGAAGCCGGCGGCCGGCAGCTCAGGGTCGCGCCGCTTGGCATCAATGGCGCAGACGACGCACTGGGCCCCGAACTGGCCGGCGATCTCCTCGATCAGCGCGGGACGCTTCACCGCCGCCGTGTTCACGCTGACCTTGTCGGCGCCGGCCCGCAGCATGCGTCGCGCGTCCTCGGCGGAACGGATCCCGCCGCCGACGGTGAAGGGGATGTAGACCTCGTCGGCTGTACGGGTAACGACCTCGACCATCGTGTCGCGTTGATCGCTCGACGCCGTGATGTCGAGCAGGACGAGCTCGTCGGCGCCCTCGGCGTCGTAGCGGGCGGCCAGCTCGACGGGGTCGCCGGCATCGCGCAGGTCGACGAAGTTGGTGCCCTTGACAACCCGCCCACGGTCGACGTCGAGGCAGGGGATGACGCGGGCGACGATCACGGCCGCCGCCCGAGCATGGCGATCGCTGCGCCGACGCTGAAGCGCCCTTCGTACAGTGCCGTCCCGGTGATGACGCCGTGGAGGCCGGGCACACCGGCGAGGGCGCCGATGTCGTCCAACCCAGCCACGCCGCCGCTGGCGATGACCCGTCCGGGTGCCAGCAGAGCGGCCTCGGTCAACCCGTCGACGTCGGGGCCGGCGAGCACGCCGTCGCGCTCGATGGCGGTGACCACGAACGCCTCGGCCGCGGCGAAGCGTTCGAGGGCCTGCGCCACCGTCGTGGCCGACAGTTCAGTCCAGCCGTGGACAGCGAGGCGACCGTCACGGTGGTCGAGGCCGACGGCGACGGGCATGACGGCGGCCACCCGGTCGACGAGGGCCGGCTCGGCGACGGCGGCCGAGCCCATCACGACTCGGGCGATGCCGGCGTCGGCCAGCGCACGGGCGTCGTCGAGCGACCGCACGCCCCCGCCGGTCTGCACGCGGGCTCGACCGGCCACGGCCGCGGCCACCGCCGTGACGACGGCCCGGTTGACGGCTTCTCCGGACCGGGCCGCATCGAGATCGACGACGTGGATCCAGCCGGCCCCGGCGTCGGCGAACGCGGTGGCGACCGCCACCGGATCGTCGCCGTAGACCGTCTCGGTGGCGTAGTCGCCGTGGCGCAGCCGGACGACCCGCCCGGACCGCAGGTCGATGGCCGGGTACAGCTCGATCATGCCGGCACCTCGAGGCCGGCGACGAAGTTGGCCAGCAGGCCGAGCCCGGCGGTCGCCGACTTCTCCGGGTGGAACTGGGCGGCGAACACGTTGCCCGCCCGGAAGGCGACGTTGAGCGGGCCGCCATAGTCACAGGTCGCGGTGACCGTCGAGGGGTCGTCGGGAACGCCGTGGAGCGAGTGCACGAAGTAGAACCACGGGCGCGCCCCCAGCCCGGCGAACAGCGAGTCGTCGGGCCGGGTCACGTCGAGGCGGTTCCACTGCATGTGCGGTCGCTTGACGCCGGCGGGGATCCACCGGACGGTGCCGGCCAGGACACCGAGGCCACGAGCGGTCGGGTCCTCCTGGCTGGCGTCGAACAACATCTGGCATCCGACGCAGATGCCGAGGAACGGCCGACCCGAGGCGATCGCAGCGAGCGTCGGGTCCGCCAGTCCTGCCGTCCGGAGCGCAGCCATGCAGGCGCCGAACGCCCCGACACCCGGCAGCACCACGGCCACAGCGTCGGCGATGAGGCCGGGGTCGGCCGTCAGGCGGGCGTCGGCACCCTGGCGCTGCAGGGCCTTCTGCGCCGAGTGCAGGTTGCCGATGCCGTAGTCGACGACGGCGACGAGCGGGCGAGGTGTCACAGGACGCCCTTGGTCGAGGGCACACCCCCAGCGCCGTCGATGCGCACGGCGTCGCGCAGGCTGCGGGCCAGCCCCTTGAACGTGGCCTCGATGATGTGGTGGACGTTGCGGCCGGCCTGCTTCGTCACGTGCAGCGTGATGCCGGCGGCCGTCGCGAACGACGACACGGCGTGCTCAGCCAGCTGCGGATCGAAGGCCGGCTGGCCGAGCGGCAGCGACTCAGGTAGCTCGACGTCCCAGGCCACGAACGGCCGCCCGGACAGGTCGAGCGCGATGGTGACGAGCGCCTCGTCGAGCGGGAACGAGCCGCTGGCGAACCGGCGCACGCCCGCCTTGTCGCCGAGCGCCTCGCGGAACGCCTCGCCGAGGGCGAGGGCGACGTCCTCGACGGTGTGGTGGGTGTCGATGTGCAGGTCGCCGGTCGCTCGCACCGTCAGGTCGAAACCGCCGTGGCGACCGAGCTGGTCGAGCATGTGGTCGTAGAACGGGATGCCGGTCGACACCTCGGTCGTGCCGGCGCCATCGAGATCGATGACCACCTCGACCGACGTCTCCTTGGTCACTCGTGTACGCGTCGCAGTCCGGGCCATCAGCCGTCCTCTCCGGTTCGATCCTCGAGCGCATCGGCCAGCGCGGCGAGGAAGCGGTCGTTCTCGGTCGGCGTCCCGATCGTCACCCGCAGGCAGTCGTCCAGCCGGGGCCAGCTCGAGCAGTCGCGCACCAGCACGCCGGCGTCGACGAGCGACTGCCACACGGCCCGACCCGGCCGTAGCCGCGGGCGCAACAGCACGAAGTTGGCCCCGCTCGGGAACACGTCGACCGGCTGGGCGGCCAGCGCCGCCGTCACCCGCTGCCGCTCGGCCACGATCTGGCCGACCCGGCTGGTCATCTCGCCGCCGAAGCGCAGGGCCAGCCGGCCGGCCACCTGCTTCGCCGCGTCGAGGTGATACGGGAGCACGACCTTGTCCAGCGTCTCGACCACCCACGGCGGGCCGACGAGGTAGCCGAGGCGGACGCCGGCCATCGACCACGTCTTGGAGAACGTGCGCACGACGCAGAGCGGGACGTCGTCGTCGATCAGGTCGAGCGCGGTCCAGTCGGAGAACTCGGCGTAGGCCTCGTCGACGACAAGCAGACCCGGCACGATGCCGAGCAGTCGGCGCACGAGGCCGGGCGCTTCGACGCGGCCGGTCGGGTTGTTCGGCGAACAGAGGAACGTCACCGCCGGCCGGGCGGTGGTCACGAGCTCGGCGGCGCTGTCGGCGTCGATGGCGAAGTCGCTTCCCCGGTCCCCCTCGACGACCTCGGCGCCGGTGACCCGGGCGATGTGGCCGTGCAGTTGATAGGTCGGTTCGAACGTGACGACCCGCCGCCCCGGCCCGCCGTAGGCCAGCAGCAACGTCTGCAACACCTCGTTGGAACCGTTGGCGGCGAAGACCTGGTCAGGGCGCACCCCGTGCCAGGCGGCGATGGCCTGGCGCAGGTCCGTCGCCTGACGGTCCGGGTAGCGCTCCCAGGCGATCGACGACACCGCCTCGGCGTACGCCGCCCGCCACGCCGCCGGTGGCGGGAAGGGTGACTCGTTGGCGTTCAGCCGCACGGCCACGTCGACCTGTGCGGAGTGGTACCCGGTCAGCGCCTGCAGGTCGTCGCGCTCGGGGACGGTGGCCACGGTTGGCGAGGCTAGAGGTGAGCTGCCAGGGTGAAGGCATGAGAACGACGGCGGCGGCCGAGCTGGCGGCGGCCGCCGACATCGTGGGGACGTACCGGCGGCGAGTCGCCGACCTCGTCGGGCCGCACCTCGGTTCCAACCACGAGGACGTCGTTGCCGCGATCTACGAAGCCGAACGGGCGTTACGCACGGCCGAGCGGATGCTGCAGCGAGCCCACAAGATCGCCGAAGCTCCGTAGTTGCGGACGGATTGAGGTTGGGCGAGCGCCGATCCGAAGGGTCGGCGGCGAGCTCGGCAGGCGCAGCCGATCCGGCTTGGCCGGTCGGCGAAGCCCGAACGTGAACGGTGGGCGCACGCGGCGACGGCCCCTGGTGGGAGGGGCCGTCGCACGATGCGACGCCGGGCGGCGGATCCCAGCGGTCGCACACACCAGGTGGCGGGAACCTGGTTCCACAAAGTGTACACACTCCGTGCGTCAGCAAGGAAGCGTCCTCGCCCGCCAGACTGGGCCCATGGTCACCGTTGCGGCCGCGGCCGAACGCCAGGAGTTGCTCGACTTCGTGGCTCGTGTCGCCGCCCGAAGCGGGCGTCCAGCACTGTCTGACCAGCACCTGCTGGCCCTTGTCCACGACACCGCCGGCCGGGTCGCCCGCACGGCGCGCGATGACGCCGGCCGGCTGGTTGGACTCGCGCAACTGGTGCCGAGCAGCGAGTCGTCGTCGCTGGAAGTCGTCGTCGACCCCGCCGCCGACGCCGACGAGATCGTGCCGGCGCTGGTCACGGCGCTGCCGCGCGACGCGGCGGAGATCCACTGGTGGCGCTCGTCACCGACAGCGGACGACGAGCGCCTCGCCACCCGCCTCGGCGTGACCGCGCGGCGACGGCTCCTGCAGATGCGCCGGCCCCTGCCGATCGGCCAGCGAGCCGGGGTGACGACGCGTTCGTTCGTCCCCGGCGTCGACGACGACGCCTGGCTGGCCGTCAACAATCGAGCCTTCGCCGGCCACCCCGAGCAGGCTGGCTGGACGCGCGCCGACCTGGCGCAGCGCCAGGCCGAGGCGTGGTTCGACCCGGGCGGCTTCCTGCTGCACGAGCGGGCCGGACGGCTGGCGGCGTTCTGTTGGACCAAGCTGCACGAGAACACCGATCCGGTGTTGGGTGAGATCTACGTCATCGGCGTTGATCCCGACTTTCAAGGGCTCGGCCTCGGCCGGGCGCTGACGCTCGCTGGCCTCGACTCGATCGCCGCCCGCGGCGTGGACGTCGGGATGCTCCACGTCGACGAGGAGAACCGCGCCGCCGTGCGTCTCTACGGCGCCCTCGGCTTTGAGGTCCACCACGCCGACGTCGCCTACACCCTGCCGTCGCGACCATCGGGGGAGGGGTGATGGCCGCGGCTACCCGGTACGGCGTCGACCGGGACGACCTGGGCGAGCTGCTGGCGGGCGAGCCCCGGTACCGCCTCGAGCAGGTCTGGCACGGCCTGTACGAGCAGCTCGCCGCACCCGACGAGATGACCAACGTGCCCCAGGGGTTGCGCGACCGCTTGGCGGCGGCTCTGCCCACGGCACTGGAGCTCGTGACGACATCGGTGAGCGACGGCCAGGACACCGTCAAGTTCCTGTGGTCGGTCGCCGGCGACGCCCAGGTCGAGACGGTGCTGATGTTGTACCCGCAGCGGGCGACGGTCTGTGTGTCGAGCCAGGCCGGCTGCGCAATGGGGTGCGGCTTCTGCGCCACCGGCCAGGCCGGGTTCCAGCGCCACCTGACGGCCGGCGAGATCGTCGAGCAGGTCGTGCGGGCCGCCCGCTGGGCCCGCGATCGCCAGCGACGGGTCAGCAACGTGGTGTTCATGGGGATGGGCGAGCCGCTGGCCAACGAGCCGGCTGTGTGGGCGGCCGTGCGCCGACTGCACGGTGACCTCGGGTTGTCGGCCCGCCACCTGACAATCTCCACCGTCGGCGTGGTGCCCGGGATCAGGCGCCTGGCCGAGCGGGATCTGCCGGTGACGTTGGCCGTCAGCCTGCACGCCGCCAGCGACACACTGCGCGACGAGCTCGTGCCGATCAACCGGCGTTACCCGATCGACGAGCTGGTGGCGGCGGCGCAGGGGTTCGTCGACGTGAACCACCGGCGGCTCAGCTTCGAGTGGGCGATGATCGACGGCGTCAACGACCGCGCGTCCGACGCCGTCGAGCTGGCGGCGCTGTGTCGGCGCCTGCGCCCGGCGGCCCACGTCAACCTGATCCCGCTCAACCCGACGCCGGGCTGGCCGACGACCGGCAGCCCGGCGGCCACCGTCGCCGCCTTCCGCGATCGACTCGGCGCGCTCGGCGTTAACGCCACCGTCCGCCGCAACCGCGGCACCGACATCGACGCCGCCTGCGGCCAACTGGCCGCGCGAGTCGAACTCGGACGGAGAGTCTAGCAGCCTGCGTCGCGCACGTAGGGGTAGGGGTTGACGGCGGCGCCGCCGCCGGGGTGCACCTCGAAGTGGAGGTGGGACGTGTCGGTGTTGCCGGTCGAGCCGACGTAGCCGATCGTCTCCCCCTGGGAGACAGATCGACTCGACCCCTCGAACGAGTCGAGGTGGGCGTAGAAGTACTTCGTCCCGTTGTTGCCGGTCAGCCATACCGAGTTTCCGCCGAGGCTCGTCTGCTTGAAGAGCACCGAGCCCGACACGACGGCGTACAGCGGCGTGCCCCGCCGAGCCAGCATGTCGACGCCCTGGTGACTGCGACCACCCGACCGGGAGGCGCCCCACGTGTCGGAGTAGGCGGCGCCGCGCACCGGACAGACGATCCCACTCGACCGGGGCGGCTCCGGCTCAGGTTCGGGCTCTGGCTCGGGTTCGGGCTCCGGCTCGGGGTCCGGGGGCGGGGGCGGGGCGCTCGGCGTGGCCCGCGAGGGAGCCGGCGCCGCCGGCAACGGTGCGGCGGTCGAGTCCGACGCGGGTGCCGCCGCCGATGCGGCCGGTGGTGCATCGGAGGCTGACGGCGGCGCCGCCGTGTCGTTCGGTGCCGTCGATGCCGGGGCCGACTGGGCAGCGACGTTGTTCGTGGGCGCCACGGCCGCGACGGCGGCCAGGGCGGCGACGGCCTGGCGGGCGGCTTCGTCCTCAGCGGCCTGGCGCTGGCGTTCGGCCTCCTGACGCTGGCGTTCGGCCTCCTCGGCGGCGCGCTGCGCGGCGAGAGCGGCGGCGATGCGCTCGTCCTCCAACCGCTGGGCCTCGACCTCCTGCAGGTGCACGACCTCGGCCTCGGCCTGCTTGCGCAACTCGCCAGCACGTTCCTGTTGGCGCGCGACGTCGCGCTGGTTCTCGGCCACCGCCTCGCGGTGTTCCGCCAACTCCTGCTGCGCCCGCTCGAACTCGTCCATCGTGACGGCCGACGCGTTGGTGGCGACGCTGGTCAGCGCCACGGCCTGAAGGTGGTCGTTCGGCGCCTCGGCACTCGTCAACAACGGGATGTTGATCGAGCCGCTGGACGTGAACCGGTTGATGGCGACCTGCTCGATCTGGGTGCGCAACTCGGCGACCTCGCCTTCGAGGCGGGAGGTGTCGACGGCCAACTCGTCGGCACGGTCGGCGAGGTCCTCGAGGTCGAGCTGGGCCTGGAACAGGTCGGCGGCGGCCTGGTTGGCCCGGTCCTGGGCGGCGGCGATCTCGGCCGCCGCTCGCTCGGCGTCACCCTCGTCGGCCGTGGCCGAGCCCGGGGCGCCGAAGCTGGCGATCAGCACCACGATCGTGGCCCACGCGGCGCGGCGACACGCTCCGGTGTGGCGGAACGGTCGGCGGGGCACGTCGGGAGTGTAGCCGCGATGTTTCGGTTGCATGACGATCACTGGTCGGTCTCGCGACCATGCCGCCGCGCCCTCCAGCCTGAGCGGCCATGGCCGACGACGTCGCCCTCCGCCTGCACGGCGTCGGGCTCGTCCGCGACGGCGTGGCGATCCTCGACGACGTGTCCCTGGCCGTCGCGGCCGGCGAGCGCTGGCTCGTGCTCGGCGCCAACGGCAGCGGCAAAACGTCGCTGCTCCGGCTGGCCGCGCTGTACGACCACCCGACGACGGGCACCGTCGACGTGCTCGGTGAGCGGCTCGGCCGCACCGACGTGCGCACGCTGCGCCGGCGCGTCGGCTACGCCTCGGCCGCGCTGGCCGACCAGCTGCGACCCGGTCTGCGCGCCCTCGACGCCGTTCGCACGGCGCGCTACGGCGCCCTCGAGCCGTGGTGGCATCGGTACACGGCCGACGACGACGAGCGGGCCCACGCCTGCCTGGACCGCTTGGGCGTCGGGCGCTTCGCCGAGCGCGCCCTCGGGAGTCTGTCGTCGGGCGAACGCCAGCGGGTGCTGCTGGCCCGCACGTTGATGAACGACCCCGGTCTGGTGCTGCTCGACGAACCGGCGGCGCGCCTCGACCTCGGCGGCCGCGAGCAACTCGTCGCCGCGCTGGAGGCGCTCGCCGCCGATCGCCACGCTCCGCCGCTCGTCGTCGTCACCCACCACGTCGACGACATCCCGCCGTCGATGACCCACGTCCTGTTGCTGCGCGAGGGCGCGGTGCTGGCCGCCGGGCCGATCGGCGAGGCCCTCACCGCGGCATCGCTGTCGGCCTGCTTCGGCCTCGGGTTGACCCTGGAACGCCGCCCGGGCGGCCGCTACGCCGCGTGGGCCGACGATGGATCAGCCGGGCGTGTCGGACGAGGCTCGCCGCTCGGCGACGACACGCCGTAGGCCATCCTGACCCCGCCGGATCTCCTCGTCGAGCACGCGCCCGAGCACACCGCCGGTCCACAGCTCGCCGGTGTAGGCGAGGCGCATCGTCACGTGGGTGCCGCCATCAGCCGGGGCCAGGTGCACGTCGAGGATCCAGTTGGCGTGATCGCGATCGTCGGGCTGGACGCGCTCGAAGCGGACGGCGCGGTTCTGCTCGACGGCGACGCGGACCATGCGCAGCTGTTTCGAGCGAGCGAAGGGACCGACCCGGGCGCGCAACTCGACCCACCAGGCCGGGCGGCCCTCGTCCGGCTCCAACCCGTCGACCGTGTGGACGAGTCGCATCCACGACGGGTAGCCGTCGAGCAGGGCGACGTGAGCGAAGACGTCGGCCGGGCTCGCGTCAGCCAGGACGAGCTCGGCCGAGGTCTCCATCGTCGAATCAGCGGGGACGATCGGTGCCGCGGAAGGCGCGGGCGAGCAACGGGCTGTCGGCGGCCAACATGCCGCCGAGGTCGTCGCTGTCGTCGAAGTCAGGCAGCCACGGGATAGCGACGGTGGCGTCGGGGTCGGGCTGGTCGGTCGGACCGGCCACGGCGGCCACCGTGGCGCCGGCGGCCGTCTCGTCGTCCCGATGGCCGGGCCGGCCGTCGGCGACGCCCTGCAGCACGAGCTGCTCGGTCGGCGCGGCGAGCAGGTCTCCCGCGGCGCGAGCCCGGCGCGTCGTCGCCGACTCCGGTGCCGGCGGGGTGCGGAACAGCCGCGGGTTGGGCTCCCGGCGGTCGTCCAGCGTCCATCCTTGGGGAACGACCATGGCGTCGGCGTGGCGGGTGCACAGCGACCCGGCGCGCAGCGGTTCGGCGTGCGGATCGCGCAGCGCCAACCACACGAGCAGCCGATCGGCATCGAAGCCGTACGCCATCGCCGCGACCTCCGAACATCCCGGTCGCTCGCACAGCCTGCCCACACGGTCAACCTACCCCCTGACCAGGCGCGCACCCGTGCATCGGTCACCGCGGCGACGCTGGGACGCACCCACGGACACGGTGGTGTATCGTTGATGTATGGCGCGCACCAACATCGACCTCGACGACGCCGCCTGCGCTGTCGTTATGAGCCGCTATCAGCTCGCCACGAAACGCGACGCCGTGAACTTTGCCCTGCGCACCTTGGCCGCTGAGCCGCTCGACCTCGACGCAGCCAGGCAACTGCGAGGTTCGGGCTGGGACGGCGACCTCGATGAGCTGCGCCGCGCCCGTACCGGATGATCCTCATCGACACCTCGGCGTGGATCGAGTTCCTCCGTGACACCGGCGGCCCGGTCTGCCGGCGCGTCGACACCCTGCTCGCCGACGACGTCGCCGTCTGCGACGCGGTCCGGATGGAGGTGCTCGCCGGTGCCCGCAGCGACGAGCATCTCCGCAGCCTGCGCGGCCTGTTGGCCCGGGCGTCGCTCATCTCGACGGAAGCCATCGACTACGAAGCGGCGGCGGCGCTGTATCGAAGCTGCCGACAGCGGGGCGAGACGGTCCGCAAGCTGATCGACTGCTTGATCGCCGCAGTAGCCATTCGAGCCGACGTCCCCGTCCTCCACGCCGATGTCGACTTCGATGTGCTCGCTCGGCACACCGCCCTCCAGATCGACACCACGCCGTAGCCGATGTTGGTCCTCACCTGCACCGAAATTTGCGCGCCGATGTCGAGAATCCGAACGCGGCTCCGTCCCAGGGTGAACGCGGCCACCGGGGCCGCCGTCACACAAGGAGAACACCATGGCCAAGTATCTGTTTCTCAAGCACTACCGCGGGGCGCCGGCGGCGGTGAATGATGTTCCGATGGACCGGTGGACACCGGACGAAGTCGAGGCGCATATGCAGTACATGAACGACTTCGCCGCCCGGCTCGAGGACAGTGGTGAATTCGTCGACGGACAGGCACTGTCGCCCGACGGCGTCTGGGTTCGCTACGACGGCGAGGGGCGACCGCCGGTGACCGACGGCCCGTTCGCCGAGACGAAGGACCTCATCGCCGGCTGGATGGTGATCGATGTCGACGGCTACGAGCGAGCGATCGAGCTCGCCGGCGAGCTGTCCGCCGCGCCCGGGGCCGGCGGCGCACCGATCCACGAGTGGCTGGAGGTCCGGCCCTTCCTCGGCGCACCGTCGACGATCACCGAGTGACCGAACGCAGCGACGGCACCATCGTCACCGTGGAAGACGTCGGGCCGCGCGAGCTTGGCCCCCAGGTCCTGAGCGTCCTCGTCCGTCGCGGTGCCGACTTCGCGACGGCCGAGGACGCCGTGCAGGAGGCGCTGGTACGAGCCCTTTCCGCGTGGCAAGACGAGCGGCCCTCCGATCCCAAGGGCTGGCTGATCACGGTCGCCTGGAGAGCATTCCTCGACGTGGCTCGGTCGGACGCGGCGCGTCGCGATCGAGAGGCCCGATTCGACACCGCACCGCCGACCGGTGTGGTGCCGAGCGCCGACGACACGCTGCGCGTCTACTTCCTGTGCGCACACCCCGACCTGACCCCGTCGTCCGCGGTCGCATTGACGCTCCGCGCCGTCGGCGGGCTCACCACGCGCCAGATCGCCCAGGCCTACCTCGTGCCCGAGAGCACCATGGCGCAGCGCATCAGCCGGGCCAAGCGCACGGTCGGCCGGGCCGGCGTCGATCGTCCCGGCGACGTCCGCACGGTGATGCGGGTGCTGTATCTCGTTTTCAACGAGGGCTACTCGGGCGACGTCGACCTCGCGGCCGAGGCGATCCGACTGACCCGGCAGCTGGCGGCGGCAGCAGACGATCCCGATGTCGACGGGCTGCTCGCCCTGATGTTGCTGCACCACGCCCGCCGGCACAGCCGTACCCGAGCGGACGGGCGGATCGTGCCGCTCGCCGAGCAGGACCGGGGCGAGTGGGACGCCGAGTTCATCGCCGAGGGAGTCGCCATCCTGCAAGCAGCGCTCACGCGCGACCA
>Ga0136617_10003780_pt1 | contig 13528 bp, 9 predicted proteins | sample AntDrymUQ3222106_2_FD_129672 | JGI IMG/M metagenome (GOLD analysis project Ga0136617, IMG submission 129672) | Polar desert sand microbial communities from Dry Valleys, Antarctica - metaG UQ322 (21.06) | ecosystem: Environmental > Terrestrial > Soil > Desert | place: Antarctica: Dry Valley...
CTCTACAATAGCAATGGCTCGCGAATCTTTGATAACGACAATTGGCGCTCCGGGCAGGAACAACAGATCACCGCTTCGGGCCTGGCGCCTAGCGACGATCGCGAGTGTGCGATGATCGCTACCCTGCAGCCTGGAAGTTACAGCGCTATCGTGCGCGGCGGCGGCAGTTCGACCGGAGTCGCTCTAGTCGAAGTATATGACCTGAGCAAGTAGCAGCGATCGGCCGCCGGCTTGACCAAGGCTGGGCGCTGCACTTGCGCGGGAAGCTGCGCCCGGCCTTGCGGCTAATGTCGGCTCTGCGGCTCGATCCCAGAAGCGTCCAGTGACGGGTCCTTAATGTGAGCGCCAAAGAGCAAGAGCGCCCCAGCTTGGTCGGCGGATACGGGATCGACCTGCTTGATTTCGTCCGGCTTCGGCCAATGCACGCTCCAAGCGAGACCGCACTTTTCCAAGGTCCAAATCAAATAGCGCGTCAAATCGAACTCCCACCATCTTAAACCATGCGCGGCGCAACGCGGTTTCGCATGATGGTTGTTATGATACCCCTCGCCAAAGGCCCCTAGGCCCACCCAGAAATTGTTCTTGCTGTGGTCCGAGGTTTCAAAACTGCGATAACCCAGACCCGGCATGTGACAGATTGAATTCACAGCCCAGGTAAAATTGTAAACCACCAACATCGGTACATACAGGCACCAGAGAAGGCCTACGCCGCCCAGCGTCGCGTAAAGCGTCGCCGCAACAGCGAGATGCGGAATCAAGTAGAAGTAGGGCCGCTCCCATAGCCGACAATACCAAATCTTTCGCACATCCGCCGCATAACGAAGGGACCGATCACGGAAGCCAGGCGGCTTGCGCACCAGCCACATCATGTGCGCGTAAGGGAATCCGTGGATCGGACTATGGATATCTTCGTCCGTGTCCGACTTGAGATGATGATAACGATGATCGCCAACCCAGGTGACCGGATCGCCCGAGAGGGCCACGGCGGACCCGGTCGCGAAAAAGAATTTTAACCACTCCGGCATCTCGAACCCGCGATGCGTCAAGTAGCGATGGAGATAAAGAGTGGTGCTCAGGCCGGCCCAAAAATAGATCCCGATCATGATCGGAAGATAGTGCCATTGAAAGCGCGTCCAGACCGCGGCGAGCCCGAGGAGCTGCAGACCAACGAGAGCAAGGAAAAGCCACAGATTGAGTTTGTCGTGTTTGAACATACGAGGAGAAGTAGGGGACCCGGCGAAGATCGGCCTGGGTCGGAGAGGCGGAGAAGATCATCCGAAATGACTCGAGCAGCAAGGTATATTTCGGTCGCCGACTTGGGGCGACCTCACGAACTAGATATCGTTCGCTTAACAATTCCGCATGCACGTGTTGCTTGCGCGTGGTAGGACTCCTCCGTCGGCGCGGGGTGTAGCTTAGCTTGGTAGAGCGCCTGGTTTGGGACCAGGAGGTCGCAGGTTCGAATCCTGTCACCCCGACCAAATGCGCTATGAGATTCACTGCATCGATCGGCGCTCTCATTATCTTAGGCTTCTCGGCGCTCGCTCAGGAGTTACCGCTGCCAAATCCTGAAACTCAGGACGCCGTTCCCGGTACAACCTCGGTCCTCACCAGTTCCCCTTCGCCCGCGCCAGAACTTATCCCCGCGGATGTGCTTCCAGCGATCGATCGCGGTGCGTCGCCCGCACCGCCTAGTGCAAACGAACCGGCTATTCCGAAGCTCGATGAAATTTTCAGGCAAAATCCCCTAAGCGCGGCCGCCGAAAATTCGCGACGGCACGCCGAATGGCGGCAGCTGCAGAATCGCGTCGTGAATGACGCCAAAGTGAAAGAGGCGTTGCGGCTCGCGGACGCGGCCGGGACAGATCTTGAAAAGCGCAAGCTCCTTCGAAGCTATTATCAAATCTTCTTCGGCAAAATGATCGCGCTGGCGTCGACTCCTGAGATGAAGGCCTATTTGAACGAGCGCAAGAAGAACCAGCTAAACGCGCTGCCGCAGCCGCGCGTCCGGCCCGAGCCTGCGGCCCCAGCAAAACCGAATTCGTGATGAGTCCTGGCTCGACCGAATCCCGCGCGAACGTGACCTTGCCGAGGCGCGGCAATCTCGCTAAATTCCGCAGAAGACACCACGGCGCATTCGTCTAGTGGTTAGGACACAGCCCTCTCAAGGCTGGTGCACGGGTTCGATCCCCGTATGCGCTGCCACTCTATCCTTCCGCCGTGAAACGAGCGCAGAATTCAAGCCGGAAAGGCTGGTGGATCGCGCCAGAGGCCTTCAGAAGTTCACACTCAAACCCCCGTAATATCGATTACGCGAGTAGGAGCGAAGCCCCAAATCCGATGTGACTTCCGTGTGACTGTAGCCGGCATTAGCGGAAAAGTATCGGTTGATGGCGTAGCTGAGGCCAAAAGAGACATCGAGTGAATCCTCGGTAAAGGAATTACTAATGCCAGGAAAGAGCTCGGGTCCGCTGTTCTCGTTGTGCTGATAGTTACCGCCTAGGGTGGCGCTAATACGCGGAGTCACTGCATAGGTCGCGTGCAAGCCGGTACGGAACGTTTGACTGGCTGAAGCAAGCACGAGGTACGACTCTTCAATGCCATAATTTGCGGTCCAAGTGATCGACGTTTTACCTCCAACAAGATAGCTGAGGCTGGCGTCGACGTGCGGACTGAACCCGTCGCTAGCCTGAAAACCCGGGTTGGCCGTGGAACGAAAATCAACGCCCGCATTGATGGTGCCTCGCAGTTTCGCACTGAATGTATGGTCGAGTCCAATTGTCACCGTTTGAGTGTCCGAATCGCGATCCCTGTCCTCATAGTTAACAAAGGAGATCCCGTAGCTCGCTGCCAAAGTAGTGACAGGGAGATAAAGGAAGCGAAACGATTGACTGAACGAATGGTCAAATCGGTTCTGAGAAAAACCAACCGCGTTCCGCTCGTAAAGCACGGTGCCTAGTGCGTAGCCCGTAACAGTCGTAAAGCGTGGCAACCATTGGTAGGAGGCGGACAGAGAATCTTGAGAGGTGAAGTAGTTTCCCGCTCTCCGATCGAGCGAAAGATCAGAGGAGAAATCGGGCTCCGCTTGATATCGAACACTTATCGCTGCGTTGAGGGATAAGCGGAGGTTCACTTGATGGGCGACCGTCAGGGCTAGATTGAGGTTCGGTTCATACTGAAATCCTCCATTACCCGGATAATACGTAACTCCGGCATTAGTGCTAAGACTCGCCCTGGTGCGGGACGTTCCAAATTCATAGCTGAGGCTGATGCTCCCACTTGTGAAGAGCGATCCTTCCTTGATGGCCGTGTTCGATACGTTTTCATCGTAGCCGGCATTGACGGAGACAGACACGCGCACCGGAAGGCGCCAGAGCGGGACCGATTGATCGGCCGCGCCATCCGGTCCACCGCTATCTGCGCTCCCCTGTTGAGTAGTGAAAACCTCCACGGCAGGTCCGCTCTGCGCCGTGGCGGCGGGAGGGAGCAAGAGTGAGAAGACTGCCGCTATGGCCAGAAAAAAGTTACGCAGCAATCCAGTCATTCGAGAAAGGGCAATTCTATGTGCTGGCAAGGTGTTAGCTGAGCAATGAATGACCGTCGACCAAGAAGTTCACTCGGCAGGATGTTAAGCAGCCAATGTGCCGGGGCTTCCGTAGGTTGCTTGTTCAGAAGTTAGAAAATGAGCGAACCGAAACTGGGGAATATGTGATTCGGTAGCTCTGGTCTAGTGCAGAAGAGGATGGGCCACTGATTGATCGCCAGGGAGGCTACCAAAGAATCGCCTCTAAACACAAGCAGAACGATCCATAAGTGAGCCTGTGCTGCGAGGTACAAAAAAGCCGGGCAGGGTTTCCCCTGCCCGGCTGTTACTTGTAATCTCCTCCAGTTCGGTCTTAGGCAGAAGCAAACTTCCGGCGCAGAACTTCTACACCGACCAGCGCAATACCGAGGAGCGCGAGTGCTGACCCGCCCTCTGGAACCGCCGTGGTGTTGGCTTGGAACGAGAAGGTCGCTGCCGTGCCTCCATCGGACTTGCTGGAACTGAAGCTCCAGAGACCCGCAGTGTTGTCGAAGCCGGTGCCTGACACGATACCAGTTCCGCTGACCTGCAAGAACCGCGCGTTCTGGGAGACGACCATGGACGTCAGCAACTGGAACGAGAAGGTTTGCCCGCCAAACGTCGTCGTCCACAGATTCTGCGGTCCAACGAAGTTGAAGACGTAGGGCGCAGTGAAGGTTGCTACGTTAAAGTCCGGAATGGACGAGAAGTTCCCCGACGTGCTGAGCACGCGGGTGTTGGACCAACTATTCACCCGAGTCGCAGTTGCAAGTGAGTTGGTATTATAGGTCGCCGTGCCGACGAAATCGATGTCGCCCTGAATTGGCGCCGCGGCAGCCTGCTGGCTGAAGAGCCCGCAGCTCACTACGACCGCAGCGGCCAGGGTTAAGAATTTTGCTGATAGAGTTTTCATTATTTTGTTTCCTTTTGTTCTGTCGTTTACCCCTCGTGGGAGGAGATGGGTTTAGTAACTACGGAGGGTAATAGCACGACCGATGCCACCTTTTCTAAAGCACTCATAACGCTCTAAACATCATGGGTTTGGAATTATCATCCTGCCGCGGAGTATCACCCGCCGCCCTAGAAAACGTAAGATTTCCCGACATTTTAATCTTGTTTCTCCGCGAGGCTCTTAAGAGCTTTGTCGGCTTCGGAAGCAAGCGGCTCAGACAATCCTCCGCTTACGGCACGCTCTAAGATCTCGCGCCCTTGTGAAGCCTGTCTTCCTTCGAGCAACGACATTCCGAGATAGTAGAGGCGTCTGGCGTTCAAGGGAATCTTGCGGTTGCTCTCCTGCAACAATTGAGAGGCACGAGAGTACTCCTTCTTATGATAACTTGCCTCGCCCAAAATGGCAGCTAATTCAGGATCATCCGGCGTCGTCTTCCGCGCACTAGTAGCCAGCTCGTGTGCCTTCAGCCGGTTGGCGGGATCGTCCAGGTACAACGCTGCCAGCTGTTTTTGAGCCGGAGCAAATTCAGGAAAACGCCCTACCACTTCACCATATGTCGCTATGGCCGCCTTTGTCTCACCCCGGGTCGTCTGCAAGCGCGCCTGCACCATGATCGCCGGGACGTTTGCCGGGTCTTCCTTGAGCGCTCGCTGCGCCTCAGCCTCGGCGGCCGCTGCATCAGCATCACTCATCTCTGGTGACGTTAGGGAAAGGAACGTTGCCGCTTCGCGAGATTCCGGGGAATCAGGGGCTGCTTTCGAGACGCGTTCCATGGTTTGGCGTGCTTCAGCTACTTTGCCTATGCTATAGGCAGCCCAGGCGAAATCTTTGAGGATCGCAGGCTCATTGCCCAACTTCCGGGAGCTTTCCTGCAACAGGCTGTAAGCCCACACGTGATTGCCAGCCTGGGAAGCCAACCGGCCGAGAATTGCTGCTGACTGAGCGTCCCCTGGTGCAAGATCCCGCGCCTTTTTTGCCAACTCAAGAGCCCGCTCCTTGTTTTGGAGAGGCCCTGCATAGAGCTGCGCCAGCCGGAGCGTAGCGTTCGCTAAGGTCGGGTTAATCTTTATCGCCCGCTCGTAGGTGCTGGCAGATTTCGCAAATGCCTCTTGTGTCTCATACGCTTCCGCCAGTTTCACCAGCGCAACAGGGTCGTTAGGCTGCTCCTTCAGCAGTGCCTCCAATTGCTCGACGCTCTCGCCCCCCACACTCCCCGCGGCTCCATCGAGCATCGCTAAACGTCGTCGCGCTTCTTCTTTTCCTGAAAACTCTTTCGGGGAAAGTGTCGCCGCCTCGAGCGCGACCCGAGCCGTTTTACTGTCGCCCATCATGTAACCCGCCATCCCCAAGTGGTATTGAATCTCAGGTTCGTTCGGCATTTTTCCCGCCGCCTCCTTCAACAGGCTGGCTGCCTGCTTGTAATCGCCCTGGCGGTAGAGAATCCAACCAAAGGTGTCCGCGATAAGGGCGTTACCCGGATCAGCTGAGCGCGCTTTGCCAGCCCAATCGAGTGCTTTGTCCAGTTCATTGAGATGGTCGGAATAGATGTAGGCCAGGTTGTTCGCCGCCATGGCGTTATCGGGCTTTATCGCCAAGAGCCTCTCGTAGGCGTCGCGCGCCTTCTCGAAATCCTTCATTTCATTGTGAATCAGCGCCAGAGTCATAAGCGCGCCTGTGTTTTTAGGGCCTTTGACGAGAAACGCCTCCAACTGCGCCACTGCTTCAGGCAGGTTTTTCTTGGCGATGTATACCGCCACGAGCATCTGATAGGCACTTGGGAAATTAGCGTTAAGATGAAGAACGTTCAGCAGCGCAGCCTCCGCCCGGTCCCACTCCCTTTGCGCCGCGTAAATCTTCCCTTGCAATAAATGCAATCCCGCGGAGTCGGGCGTTTTAGCCAGCAGCTCGGTTACCCGGCGCAAAGCGGTCGGATAATCGTTAGCAACAATGTCGAGCTCGATCAGCTGATTCACGGCCGCGAGTTTATCCGGCGATAATTCCGCTGCCTTTTCCAGTGTTGCTCGTGCTTCGTCATTCTTGTTTTGCTGGCGCAGAAGCACGCCGAGCAACAGGTACGGTTCGGACTTTTCCGGTGTGGCAGCTATTTGCTGCCGCAAAATGGCAGCAGCATCATCGAAGCGACCCGTGGCCCGATAGGCGTCGGCTAACATCACCTGCGCACGGTCCGAGTTCGGCGTAGTTTTCAGGAAGTTCTCCATCGCACCCACCACAGGCGCCGGATTACCGTTGCGCAGATTAATTTCCGCGACGAGAAGGAGGGCATCGCCGTAGTCCGGCGCCAGCGCGATCGCTTGCTCCAAAACCGTGACCGCTTGCCCGCTATCGCCTGTTTGGAGTAAGGCACGCGCCAACTGATATTTAATGATCGGAATCTTTGGGTAATTTGACTCGAGTTGCTTTAAGGCCTCGATCGCTTTGTTCGTATCGCCCTTGGCAATGTAGAACTCGGATTCCAGCATCCGCGCATCAAAGTTCTGTGGGTCTCTGCGGAAGACATTCTCAAGGATGCCTACCGCTTCATCGTAATTTGTCTGCGCGGCGTATTTCGCCAGGAGGGTCCATGCCGGCAGGAAATCGGGCGCCTTCTTCACGACTCCGTGGAGGTGTGCGATCGCCTCATCGCGGGCACCAGTCTGCGCCTTAAACTCGGCGAAGAGGAGATGGGCTGAAGAACGCAGGGGCGCAAGATCAGCGGCCAGTTTGAACTCATCGCGCGCGGCATCGTTATTCCTTGAAGCGAGTCTGTAGCGGGCCAAACCGAGATGCGCTTGCGCGGATTTAGGGTCAGCCTCGACGGCTTTTAACAAAGCAGGTTCCAAAGCCGCGACGTTGTTTTTGCGGAGGGCTAACGTTGCGGAAGCCAGATGATAATTCACCGTATCGCTCCGCTTGCTGCTCTGTAGATGCCGCTCTGCTTCCGCGATTTCCTCCGGCGTCCGGGCGGCGTCCGCCAGGATTAAAATAGCGGTCTCGTTTCCTGGCTCGAGCTGAAGCGCTTCGGTCGCTTCGGTTCTCGCTTCGGGTATGCCTCCAACCGCAATGTAGATCTCTGCCAGCTTGGTCTTAATCTCGGCCCGCGCGGGCGCCAATTCTTTCGCCCGGAAGAAGAATGGTCCCGCACGCAGTGGTGCACCTTCCTCAAGCCACATCAGGCCTATTCTTTCATACGGCATGGGATCTTTCGGATCCGCCCGCAGGAGATTGGTGTATTCGATCTTCGCCTTTTCGTATTCGCCGGCTTTAAAGAATTCGTCCGCACGGCGCGCTAGACGGGCCTTTTTTGCCTCACCCGAGCAACTTGAAATAAGGGCCGCGATCAGGACCGTTGGGAGCACCCGGGCAAATGCGTTCTGCAATTTATTCATGTGTGTTTGAGTTGAGAGAGCCTGCCAGCTACGCCACTCACGTTTCGCCAGGCGTTTGCACTGTAGGCTACGTTTTGTGAGGCCGCGCCTGGAAGCTCATTCTGCCTTCGCGCCCCTCTCGACACCGAGTTTCTCCATGAGCTCGTAAAGGGTGGGGCGACTCACGCCCAGTTCCGCCGCAGCTGAGCTGATTTTGCCGAAGTGCCTTTTCAGTGCTTGCTGGACTAGATCGCGCTCCACGCTTTCGCGCACTTCTTTCAATGTCGCACGCGTGGCTCCGCCGGCCGCCGCCAGCTCGAGATCCTGCTCGGTGATCCGCCTGCCATCGGCCATAATGACGGCGCGTTTCACTCGATTCTGGAGCTCGCGTACATTGCCGGGCCAGGGGTGGGTATTCAACGCACGCAAAGCGCCAGGCGAAAAAGTGAGATTTGTTCGATCATTTTGCGCCCCATAACGTTGCAGGAATTCCTTAGCCAGAAAAATTGTATCTTCACCTCGATCCCGGAGCGGCGGCAGTTTGATCACCACAACCGCGAGGCGGAAATAGAGATCTTCCCGGAACTTACCCTCCGCAATAGATTGGTCGAGATTCGCATTCGTCGCCGCGACGACCCGGGCATCGCTTTCGATTTCTTGCCGCCCGCCCACGCGTTGGAAGCGCTGCTCCTGAAGAAAGCGCAAGAGCTTTACCTGCACGGATGGGGGGAGATCTCCGATTTCATCGAGGAACAACGTTCCGCCGGTGGCATTTTCGACCAAACCCTTCCGCTGCATGTGCGCGCCGGTGAACGAGCCTTTCTCGTGTCCGAAGAGTTCGCTCTCGAGCAGATTCTCGGGGATAGCGTTGCAATTGATCGGAATAAACGGGCCCTCCTTTCGAGCGCTGCGGCGGTGGATCGCCAATGCCGCCATCTCTTTACCCGTGCCGCTTTCACCCAGCAAAATGACCGGCGCCGTCGTGGTCGCGACTTTCCTTATGTAAGAGAAAACACCCTGCATTTGGGTGCTGGTGCCGATCATATCCTCGAAGACATTCGATCTGCCGCCCTGCTGCATCTCGCGATATTCTTTTTCGAGACTGGCGACATAAATGCAGCGCCGTAGGAGCAATCGGAGTTCTTCGATTTCGATTGGTTTACACAAAAAATCGTAGGCTCCTGCCCCGACTGCTTTGAGTGCATTGGATTTCTCGCCCTGGCCCGAAATGATGATTACCTTCGCGCTGCTATCCGCGACGAGGATAGCGGAAAGTGCCGCCAGGCCTTCTTCGGAGTCGTTCGGATGGGGCGGGAGCCCGAGATCGAGCAGTGTCACCGCGGGTGGCGTAGACTTGAAGTTTTCTACCGCGGCCTCGCGATTTTCTGCAAACGAGATCTCGTATTCCTGACTTAAGGCCCATTTCATCTGGGTCCGGATTTCTTCGTCGTCGTCGACGATGAGCACTGTTGGTTTCATTCAGCTTTCGAATTGAGGGGCAACAATACGCGGAAAGTCGTGCCCGCGCCGGATTCTGTTTCCACCTGAATATTACCGCCGTGTGCCTCGACAATCATTTTCGACTGAAACATCCCGATGCCCAGACCGTTTTTTTTAGTCGTCTTGAACGGACGGAAAAGTGAATCGCGCACAAACGCCGCGCTCATCCCGCAGCCGTTATCAGCCACCGCGAGCATGGCCCAGCCATTGCGAGTGCCGGTCTGCACACTGACTCGCCCTTTGGGGAGAACCGCATCGCGCGCGTTCAGGAGCAAATTTGTCAGGACGCTCTGGAGCTGCTCCCGATCCGCGACAAGCTTCGGCACAGGATGCAGTTCCTTTTGCAACTCGACCTCCGGGATGGTGATCATGTCTTGCAGGGTTTGTTCCACGAGCGAGTTGAGGTCGATTTCGACAGCGTCCACCGCAAGCTTCTGACGGAGAATGCCGAGGCGTTCTATTAGTTGATTGATACGCGTGACCGTCTTGGCAATTCCTCGCAGCGCGTCTTCGCGGAAATTCGGATCATCGAAATGAACGGGCAGATTCTCAAGCGTGAGGGTAAGCGTCGAGGCGGCATTCTTTAGATCATGGACGAAGAAAGTCGACATGGTTCGAAACGCTTCCAGCTCCTTGCCCTGGAGGATCTCCGCCGTGAGTTGAACATTGAGGAGACTGGTCGCGAGTTGATCACCTACACATTGCAGCAAATCAATTTCTTCGGCCGTGTACGGAACGGCGCTGACGCGGTCCGCTAATATGACGACACCCAGCCAGCGATCTCGGAGCAAGAGCGGTATGCAAAGACGATTCCCGCCTTCACGGAAATGTCCGGCGGTGACTCGCTTTAAAGGATCCGCCCAGTTCTCGCGCGCCTTTTCCAGTTCAAATGGCCGCGAAGTGTTGGGACGAGAATCCAACTGGCGCGAAGAAATCTCGATCCCGCCGTTAAAGTCGGTCGCGTTTGACGGAACCTGCGCGGTCGAGGCTGCCAGCGTAAGCCGTTCCGTTTTCTCATCGAACAGCCAGACTGAGACGGAAAGCGCATTGAAGGTCGTGGAAAGGAGTTTCGCGGCCGCACTGCTGACACCAACCTGATCGAGAACGCTTGAAACTGATCGGGTGAAGAGCGTCCAGACTTCCCGGAAATCGTGCTCCGGTCTCTGAAAATGTCGGCTGATGAAACGCTGGCTGCTTTGGCGAAAGCGATCCGAAAGCAGGATTACGGCAAGCAGAGCGACGCCCAGCAAGACGACAAATGCTTGCGCTTGGAAAGTGCTCGAACCGCCGCTACGGGCGACGATCTGAGCGAGGATTCCGACGAAAAATAAATACGCACCGGCCAGGAGCACGGTGAAGGAAGTGTGCAGGACGGCACGCGATGGATAAACGTCGATCGCGCCGAACCCGCTTCGGCGATAGCCGATCGCGATCATGGCGCAACCGATGAGGAGAGCCCCAGCTTCCACGTTCAATAATTCCAGAGCGTGACCTGAGAAGAGCAGCGCCTGGCACCGCGTGTAGATACGCGCGCCGAAAATAACCCCCACCCCCAGGACAAGAAACTTGATCCGCCACTGCATCGTGCCGACGGCAGCCCGGAACGTCTTTTCCAGATTGGTCAGGACGAGGAGCGCTGCAAAAAGAAGCAGTGCGTTCAGTGCTTTTACGGGCCCAGTGAAGCCGAGCCACCACTCGTTAGACTGTTGCGGAACGACATTCACCAGCTCGCCCCGGAAGAGAAAGAACGAAGCCAACGGAAGAGCGAAGGCGGCGACCAGCATCACCCGCCACCGGCGCAGGAACTCGGGATAATTGCCTCGCGAATAGCTCAGGCTAAAGCAGAGCCAGATCCCAGGCAGGAATGACTTCACGATCATGGCTAGCGTTTGCCACCATTGCACCGCATCGGCGGACAATTTTTGAAAGCTGAAGGCGTTGATCGCGCTCTCCAGTGCAAGCACCATCATGCCCGCAGCAAAACACCATCGCGCAAAGGAATGCTGTCTCCCAAACAGCACCATGACCGCGAGAGCGCCGCTGATGAGGGCAGCCAATAAGCAGAGCGCGCTGCTGAAGTTCACATTCACTCCGGGGAAATCCGCAGGCGGTTAGGTCGTGACGCGGTCTTGGTGCAGGCGGTCAAACTCGCGTTTCGAAAGTGGTTTCAGCGCGCTGAAGTTACCTCAATACCACTCCGAGAATCAAGAACCGACTGCGACCAGGAGACGATGCAAACCACCGCTCCTTACTGCGGGAGGTCGTTAGCGCCGGAAGGGCCGGCCGGCCGCAAATCAAAATGCGCTCATTGGGACGGAGATAATATCGCCGTCCCGCACGTAGAACGGTCGTGTGGTCTTGCCGACCATGGTCGGGCGCAAATCAAGTAACTGAGTGCGCTCCTCGCCTTTAATAAGCCGGATCACCTGCACGCGTCGGGAATTTCCAAATTGATTTATACCCCCCGCTTCGGTGAGCGCTTGGAGAATAGTTGTGGCGCGGTCGAAGACCAATTTGCCAGGCTTATTTACCGCTCCGGAGATGTAGACCTGCGTAACAGCGTTTTCCAACGTGACGACAATGTCGCTATTCGTCAGTTGCGACTGGTAACGCGCCGCTAGTTCGGTTCGAAGCTGCGGTATGCTCCTCCCACTGGCCGACACCTCACCCACTAGTGGCATGCTGATCGTTCCATCAGCACGGATTTTTTGTGCCTGGTTCAATTCCGGATTTCCAGTAAACGCGATCCGAATCACGTCTCCCGGGGAGAGATTTACACGAGGCGGCGCGGCCGCTTGCAGGTCTTGAGGCGAAGGCGGGCGAATTGGCGTCCCACAACCGGCGAGAATGGTCGCGAGGATTGAGCCGGCCACGAGGGCACAATTTCGCGGTCGCGTTCCTCTAAAACGGCTTTGCCTGGAAATGAACCGAGTGAACCTGTCTGCCAAAAAGCGATACATTGTAATTTTTACCTCGAATTCGTTTCTAACACGCACACGGCCTCACGGCAACGAAAACGCCACATGGCTGCAACCGCGGGCAGGCCGCGTCGACATCAAGCGGTGTTTACAGAGCTCCGCGGATCGTAGTTACGGACAATAGGCGTAACTTCGGAACGCGGTTACACGCATTGTTTGCGTCGGAGGTAGGCAATGCTCCCGACAGCCATGCCCAAAAGCAGAGCGCTGCTTCCGCCCTCTGGGACAGAGCGCCTTACCGTGGTGATGTTAAAACCCACGCCGCTGTTGTAGTAGTGGCAATCGGGATCGAATCCAAAACCGAAGCGGGCCCAGCCATTCGCCCCCGCGCTGTTGAGATAGCCTTGCAGGGCTGTCAGCTGTCCAGCGTTGAAAGCGAACGACAGATTATGTGCCTTAGCCGGGTTTCCGCCGAAAGGATCACTCCACTCGGCAAGCTTCACGTGAGCAATGCCCAGGGAATTGAACAACGAGCTCGCGAAGAAGTCGCCTCCCCCTTCGTTATCCGTCCAAGAATTCACGCCCAAAGGCGCGGTATCGAGCAAATGGATGTAGAGGGCATCGGGCTCAACCTTCCAATCCCAAATCTTCGTAAATGAGAGAGTCGCAGCCGTGATTGTTTCCCCTTGCGGGAGCGCCCAGTTCAGACCCCACGCGAGAAAGGAGTTGTGATCCAAGTCCCCGAGGTTTCCTGGAGTTGGAGCGAGGCTATACACGGTTGCTTTGGCGTCCAGTGCGAAAACCGCCATACAGATGCAGGAAAGGACTGCTTTTTTCATGCCCACTTCATAGCAGTCGGCGTTCCAGTCGGTAGCTGGGATCCCGACGTAAGTGGCCTTTTGACCGAATTAGCTCATTTCTGTGGCGACGCAAGTGCCATGCGAGCACTGGTTTAACTAGTCGAAGTGTGCTGACAATCGATGTAATAACTTTCCGGACTTCTTATAATATTCGTAAATACACGCCGTCGCATTTTGCGAAACCTGTAAGGCTTCCCGACAAAATTCGTCCGAAGCACAACTAGATTTAGCGTCTCCAGTGTCCAGGGTTAATTAATCTGGGCTTCCCTCGACGCGGGAAGAATCCAACGTTAAGCCGGGGGAGACCTGCGTTCTTCTGCTTTTCGCAGCCCCCACAGCAACAAGAACAATGGAATTAACGACAGGGCGAA
>Ga0136617_10003781_pt1 | contig 13527 bp, 9 predicted proteins | sample AntDrymUQ3222106_2_FD_129672 | JGI IMG/M metagenome (GOLD analysis project Ga0136617, IMG submission 129672) | Polar desert sand microbial communities from Dry Valleys, Antarctica - metaG UQ322 (21.06) | ecosystem: Environmental > Terrestrial > Soil > Desert | place: Antarctica: Dry Valley...
ATCGGGTGCAAGGTCCGTCAGGGCCGCAAGGAATCCAGGATCCTTCATCCTCGACGGCTGGAAGACGGGGACGCCCCGAGCTTCCGCCACCACTCTGGTGGGGGTTGCCTGGAGCCTGTGGCCCCGCCCTTTCGGCCGGTCGGGTTGAGAAACGAGCGCAACGACCTCGTGTGATGACTCGAGGAGTGCCTCGAACCCGGGGACGGCAAACTCCGGTGTCCCGAAATAGACGATCCGCACGGTCACCACTTCCCGGAGCGCTGCAGCTTCTGGATCTTCCGGACGATCAGGTCGCGCCTGATCCCCCTCAGCCGATCCACGAAGAGCGTTCCGTCGAGATGATCGATCTCGTGCTGGAATGCGCGCGCCAGAACGTCCTTGCCTTCGACGATCCGTTCGGCGCCGTCACGGTCGTAGCCCTTCAGCACAATCCGCGACGGCCTGACGACGGTCGCGTTGAATCCTGGCACGCTCAGGCAGCCTTCCTCTTCGAGCTGCGTGCCGGCGCGTTCCACGATTTCCGGATTCACCAATGCGATCAATTGGCCAACGGTCCGGCCGGCGGTTGTATCGACGACGAGCACGCGCAAAGGAATCCCCAGTTGCGTGGCGGCCAGGCCGATGCCCGGCGCCGCGTACATCGTCTCGACCATGTCGTCGATCAATTGCCGCACGCTGTCGTCGAACTCGGCAACCGTCCTGGCCGGAGCGCCGAGGCCCCGGTCGCCGTATCTCAAGATTGGACGAATCATTTACTTATCGCCGGGGCCCCCTGCACCCCGGCTGGCGGCCTTCACTCGCTCGCGCTCCGCTCCGGCCGCGCCCGCGCGGCTGAAAAGCGCTCGCGCGCCACTGCGGCAGCACCGTCGATCGCGCGCGTCAACTCGGCGATCGAGTCGCCGCCGAACTTCTCGAGCAACGCGTCGGCCAGGACGAGCGCGACCATCGCCTCGCCGACGACCGCTGCGGCGGGCACGGCGCATACGTCGCTGCGCTCGATCGCCGCTGACGCCTCCTTCATGGTCGTGAGATCCACCGACCGCAACGGTTTCATGAGCGTCGAGATGGGTTTCATCCAAGCGGAGACGCGGACGTCCTCGCCATTGGTCACGCCCCCTTCGAGACCGCCCGCGTTGTTGGTCGGGCGCGAGATCTTGGTGGGGCGCGGGCCGTCGGGATCCGGAACAATTTCGTCGTGCATGCGTGAGCCGGGCCGGCCGGCGGCCTCCGGACCGATGCCGACACCGACGCCCTTGATGGCGGGGATCGACATGAGCGCCTGTGCCAGGCGTCCGTCGAGCTTGCGGTCCCATTGCGCGTAGCTGCCAAGGCCCGCCGGCACACCGGTCGCGATGACCTCGAACGCGCCGCCGCGGGTGTCGCCCGCCTCACGCGCCGCGTCGATTTCGGCAATCATGCCGCGCTCGATCTCAGCGTCCGCACAGCGCAACGGGGAGTCGTCCTCAATCGCCGCCGCCTCGGCGAACGATACGGATCGCTGAGAGGGAAGTGCGGCCTCTCCAATCCGGAACACATGGCTCGCGATGCGGACACCGGCGACGCCGAGGAGCTGCCTCGCGACCGCGCCGGCGGCGACGCGCGCGGCCGTCTCGCGTGCGCTTGCGCGTTCGAGGACGTCGCGGACGTCGGCGCGTCCATATTTCGCTACTCCTGCCAGGTCGGCGTGTCCCGGACGCGGACGTGTCACGGGCGACCGGCGCGCGCCTCCCGCATCGTCGGCCGGATCCACCTCGACGCTCATCGTGTGCCGCCAGTTGGCCCAGTCGCGGTTCTCGATCATCAATGCGATCGGTCCACCCATCGTTTCGCCACGCCGTACGCCTGAGAGGATCTCCGCGCGATCGGCCTCGATGGCCATGCGGCGGCCCCGTCCATACCCGCCCTGGCGCCGGCGAAGCTCGCGCGCGATCGCATCCGCATCGATCGCAAGCCCGGCCGGGACGCCATCGACGATGACGATCAACGCGCGGCCATGAGATTCGCCAGCTGTGAGGAAACGCAGCATCGGGTCCCGATTGTAAGCGAAGAAACTGCGCCCTCCTGAACGGACGCTGGCGGTTTCAGGCGCAAAACCGCGCGCGACACACGGGACGTTCGCTTGCACTGTGACGCGTGTGGCCGGAGCGGAGCGAGAGCGAGTGAAGGCCACCAGGCGGGGTGCAGGGGGCCCCGCCGATCCCAAAAAGAGGTGGCGGCATGGAGTGGCTGGCGGACCGGTTCTTCAGATCGAACGGCACGTGGATCGACGCCGCCTCTGGTGCGAGCGTACGCATCCTTCTGGACGAGGCGTCCGCTGTGGATGCGCTCGACTGGGAGGAGCAATGCGCGCGGCTCGCGAAGGTGCGCCATCCGTTGCTGAATCCGCTGTTGGATTACGGCGACGCTCCGGCGGGCCGGAGGTTCGAGGCGTACGCGGAGCTGCCGCCACTTGCGAGTGGCCGTCAGAGCAATGATCTTCGGCTGCACGTCTCGCAGTTTCTGCGGCGCGCAGGGATCTCGCTCGACGGTCCGCGCGGTGCTGTTGCCACGAGAGGCCTGGCGACGCGCGGCGAAGGATCCTCAATCCGCCCGCTCGGTGTGACGCTGCAGCCGCGGCGGGCGCTGTCGGCGATCCAGGACGTGCTGGAGGGACACGCGGCAGCGTCCACGGTGACTACGGTCGTGGGCGCGTCGTCCGCGGGTCTGCGCACGCTGCGGACGTTCGTCGCGCGGTCCGCACGGCTGGCCGGCTTCGTTCCAGTCTCGCCGGCTGTCCTGGTAAGACAGGTCAGCGACGCCGCCGGCCCCGAGCGCCATTTCTGCGTACTGGACGATGAGCTATCGGGTGTCAGGGAGTTCGCGGGGGCGCTGGTCAGGCTGGCGGCCGCAAGCGCGCGCCGTCACGTCATCGTCAGGTTCCGCCGGACGCGGAGCGGCCGTGGTGCAATCACTCTGGATGCGATGAGCGTGCGGACGCTCATGGGGATGGTCTTTGCGGAGCCTGGTGCAGGACCGACGGAGCAGGAGTTGTTCGAGGCCGCACGGCTGTCGGAAGGCCGGCCGGGCGCCTTCCTGGCACACCTCATGGTCGCCGGCCGTCCCGACATGCCGTCCGCGTTCGCGGTGCACGAGACGACGCCGGACTATCTGGTCCCTCCCGAGACGCCGCTGCGGCCGCGCGGCGAAACGCACCGGCGTACGCTCGGGAGCGCGCTCCGCGCCGCGGACCGCGCCACCGGGCTCGCTGCGCGCGGACGACGTGCGGCGGCGGAGAGGTTACTGCTCCGAGCATCGCGAGTTCTCGCCGGACGAGGGCGAGCAGAGGAGGCCGCAACCTGCCTGATACGGGCCGGCGGACTCGCCCTCGACCGGGGACGCACGAGGGACGCGGCGGCATTGTTCGACAAAGCGCGCGCTTTGTCAGTGAGCGGCCCTGCTGCTCTCGAGGCCGCGACCAGGCTCGCAGACGCATGGACGTCCGATCTGAGTCTTGTCGAAGCCGAAGCGCTCCTGCGGGGCACGATCGCGGCCGCAGACGCGTTGCCAGACCACGGCGCGTGCGTGGCCGCGACCGCAATGCTCGTGCGGTGCCTGAACCACCAGGAGCGCTCCCCTGAAGCCATTGCCGTGGCAGCCGCGCTGGACTGGCACGATGAGGATCGTGACGCGGTGGTGATGCTCGCCGGCCTCGCGCGGGCCCACTGCGCCGTCGGACGGACAGCGGCCGCGATTCGACTGGCGCGGCGGGCCGAAACGCTAGCGTCATCGTCCACCGCCGCCGCACGCGTGATGGCGGGTCTGGCGCTGGCCGAAGCGCTGGCGTGCGCCGGCGACGCGACCGGCATGACCGACAATCTCCTTGAGGTCCGCAGTCATGCGCGGGACGCGCACCTGCCGCTCGCGATCGTCGCCGCCGACCTCCTCGAATGCGAGCACTCCGCAACGCCCGTAGTCCAGCCCTTCAGGGCTGTGAGTGTGCGGCGGTTACGCGCGCTGCAGCGGCTGAAGCTTCCACGTCTGTATGACACCCGGATCAAGGCAGCACTCTCCGCGCCCGAGAAGCCCGGCTCACTCGGGCGATCCTACGAACGCATCGCCGAGTGCCGGCCGGAATCCGCTGCCACGCTGGAGGCGCTGCTCGAGGCGTGTCACGAGGCCCAGGACGACCGGACGGCCGTATCAGCCGTCTGCGCAGCCGCCATGGCGCGGATGAGAGCGTCGACGGTGATGCTGGTCGCCCGAGAGGATCGCCGTGTTCTCGGAACCGCGGGGCGCCCGTGGAGCTCCCCGTCGTCGATCGTTGCGCAAGCCTTCGCGAGCGGACAGTCGCGGACGTCGGACGCCGGTGTCGAACCGCGGGAGGCGGCCGAGCCCGTCCGCCATGGCAACGAAATGATCGCGGCGGTCGCGTGCCGATGGACGGCGGGGACGGGTACCGACGCGGCGACCGCGTCCACGGTGCTTCGTGCCGCCGCGCTCGCTGCCGCGACACCCGCGCGGGCGCTTCTGGATGGCACGCCGCCCCCGGCGCCGGCGGGAGCGTGGGGCGACCTCCTCGGCAACAGTCCGGCTGCGCTCAGTCTGCGCGACGCGGTGACGCGTGCAGCGCGGGCGCCATTTCCGGTCCTCATCGAAGGGGAGAGCGGCTGCGGCAAGGAGCTGGTCGCGCGCGCGATCCATCGCCTCGGCGTCCGCCGGGACCGCCGCCTCTGCGCCGTCAACTGCGCCGCCCTCACCGACGAGCTCGTCGAGGCGGAACTGTTCGGCCACGCGCGCGGCGCCTTCACCGGCGCCGCCAGCGAACGCACCGGACTTTTCGAGGAAGCAGACGGCGGCACGCTCTTCCTCGACGAAGTCGCGGAGCTCTCCGCACGCGCCCAGGCCAAGTTGCTGCGCGTACTGCAGGAAGGGGAAGTCCGCCGGGTCGGAGAGAACTTCGCGCGCCGGGTCGATGTACGAATCGTCGCCGCGACCAACCGGCAGCTGAGCGACGAGGTGCCGGCGGGAAGGTTCCGTGCGGACCTGCGGTTTCGCCTCGACGTCGTGCGCATCGCTGTCCCGCCACTTCGCGAGCGCCCCGGTGACGTGCCGGTGCTGGCGGCGCACTTCTGGGGGGATGCGTCACAGCGCGTCGACTCGCGCGCGTCCCTGACGGGCGAAACGCTGGCCGCGCTCGCACGGTATGACTGGCCGGGCAACGTGCGCGAGCTGCAGAACGTGATCGCGTGGATGGCCGTCCATTCGCCGCGCCGGGGACGGATCGGCCCCTCGGGGCTTCCGGCACACGTCGCGCAGTCGGCAGGCTCGGTCGCTCGAAGTTTCGCGGCGGCCCGCGAGGAGTTCGAGCGCCGCTTCGTGCGGGCCGCGCTCGCCGGCGCCGACGGACAGATGGCGCGCGCGGCACGCGCGCTGGGAGTCAGCCGGCAGGGGCTCGCGAAGATGATGCGGCGCCTCCAGATCGATACCGCCAGTCTTCGGAATTAGACTGAAGGACATGAGCCGCTATCTCGTCCGTCGGTTGCTGCTGACGATTCCAGTCCTTCTCGGCGTCGCGACGCTGGTGTTTGCGCTCATTCACCTCGTCCCCGGGGATCCGGCCCAGGCGATGCTCGGCGAGGGAGCGGAACAGGAGGAGATCGCGAGCCTGAGAACCGCTCTCGGACTCGACCGGCCGCTGCTGGCGCAGTACGGATCGTTTCTCAGCGGGCTCGTTCGTGGCGACCTCGGCAAGTCGTTCCGCTACAACACACCGGTCACAGAGCAGATCCGGGAGAAACTGCCGAACACCGCGCTGCTCGCGATGGCGGCGATGGGGGTCGCGATCGTGTTCGCGATCCCGCTGGGCATCATCGCAGCCGTGTACCGAGGGCGCGCCCCGGACCATATCGCGATGACGATCGCGCTCGCGGGCATCTCGATGCCGAACTTCTGGCTCGGGCCGCTCATGGCCATCCTGTTCGCCGTCTATCTCGGATGGCTGCCGGTCTCAGGCACCGGCACACCTGCACACCTCGTGCTGCCGGCGGTGACGCTCGGCGCCGCGCTCTCGGCCATCCTCGCGCGCATGACGCGCGCAAGCCTTCTCGAGGAGCTTCGCGAGCTGTACGTCCTGGCCGCACGCGCCCGCGGATTGTCGGGCACGCGCGCGATCCTGCGACACGCGTTCCGCAACAGCCTGATCCCGGTCGTCACGATCATCGGCCTGCAGTTCGGCGCCGTGCTGACAGGCACCATCATCACCGAGACGATCTTCTCGTGGCCTGGGCTCGGACGCCTGCTCATCCAGGCGATCAACTATCGCGACTATCCGCTGGTGCAGGGCTGCATCCTGTTCATCTCCGTCACCTATGTTGCGATGAACCTTCTGACCGATCTCACCTACGGCCTGCTCGATCCGCGGATCCGGTACGACTGATGGTGCGCGTCGGCGGGTTCATCGTCGCGGTCACCATCGCCCTGGCGCTCTTCGGTCCGGTGCTTTCGCCGTACGACACGTCCTCGCAGGAGCTCGCGCGCCGTCTCGAGGGGCCGAGCGCCGGCCATCCGTTCGGCCTCGACGAGCTCGGGCGCGACATCCTGACGCGAATCGCTTCGGGTGCCCGAATCTCGCTGATGGTCGGTCTCGCCGTCGTCTCCGTCTCATCGGTTGTGGGCATGTTCTTCGGTTCCATCGCCGGCTACTTCGGCGGGCGCGTGGACGATGTGATCAGCCGGGTGATCGACGTGCTGATGGCGTTTCCGGGGATCCTGCTGGCGATCGCGCTGGTCGCCGTCCTCGGACCGAGCCTCGTCAACGTGGTCATCGCGCTGTCGGTCATCGGGTGGGTGGGTTACGCCCGTCTCGTCCGGGGCCAGGCGCTGCGCGCACGCGAGTTCGAGTTCGTCCAGGCCGCGCGCGCCCTCGGCGCCAACCCCGGACGCATCGTCCTGCGCCACGTCCTGCCCACCGCTTTTCCGTCGGTGGTGGTCCAGGGGACGCTCGGCATGGCCGGCGCGATCATCGCGGAAGCGTCGCTCAGCTTCCTGGGCCTCGGCGTCCAGCCACCGACGCCGAGCTGGGGGACGATGCTCGACGCCGGGCGCTCACACCTGTTCGACGCGCCGCACCTGACCATCTTTCCGGGCATGGCGATCGCGCTGCTCGTCCTGGGGTTCAACTTTCTGGGGGATGGGCTCAGGGATCGGATTGATCCGAAGATGCAGAGATAGTGGACGGGCCGACGGCTGGTTTTTCTGTCTTACTGCAAGCGTTCGCGAATGGCGCGCGCACTCGCATTCTCAGGATCCTTTCGAAGGGCCCGGTCGACAGCCTGACGCGCCGCGGAGGGATTGCCGGCTTTCAGGTGGGCCTCCGCAATGCGTGCAAGTACGCCCGCGGTCAAGCGCGGCGACGCAAGCCCCTCGAGGGCGGCGTAATCGATGAGCGCGCGTTGGGCGATGCGTGACTGCCCCCTGCGTTCGGCGACGTCGGCGAGGTAATAGAAGGCGAGGGGATCGACGGGGAAGCTGTTCGCCGCCTTCGTCAGCGCCGCCTGTGCGCGCACGAGCTGACCGCTGGCCATCAGTGCCCGCGCCTGGAGCGTGAGGGCCTCGCTCGAGGGGTTGTTCGCGATGGCGATTTCGAGGGCCTGGAGCGCCTTCCGCAGTTCGGCATCGCCGCCCGTCTCGACGCGGTCGAGCCAGAGACGCCCGATCGTGGCGTACGCCTGCTTGTCGCCGGCGAAGTTCCGCTCGGCGTTGCGAAGCCGAAGCAGTGCGCGATCGACCTGGCCATCGCGCGCGACTCCGAGGGCGAGCGCCACTTCGCGCGACGCGCGCTGGTCGAGCCCTGCGAGCAGTTCGAGCTGCCGATTCTGATCATCACGGCGATTCAGCCTGCCATAAACCGCGGCCAGTTCTTCGCGGGCGTGGAGAAGCGCAGGGTTCAGATCGAGCGCACGCTCGAGCGGCTCGATCGCCTGCGCCAAGCGCTGCAGCTCGTGAAGGCAGACACCGAGGAGGTAATGTGCCTCCGCCAATCGGTGGTCGAGCGCCAGCGCACGCCGCACTGACGCTTCCGCCTCACTGGGCTGACCGGTCTCCAGCTGCGCGAGCGCAAGTTTGTAGAGCACGCGAGGGGCGCGGTCGTCGAGCGCCAGATATTCGCGATACCGTTCCAACGCCTCCGAGTCGTGACCCATGGCGGCGCTGACATCGCCGAGGATCTCGCGCGGATGCGGCGCCAGCGGGTCGATTTCCGCCGCGCGGCGGAGGTCCTTCAGGGCGGAGTCGAAATCTCTGCGCCGGCGATAGGCTTCACCCCGTTTGAGGTGCCCCGCCATGGAGTCCCGCTTGATCGCGATGGCCACCGAGAACGCCTCGATCGCGGCCGTGCTGTCGCCACGCGCCAGGGCCGCGTCTCCCTCTTCGATCAGGTCGAGATGCCGTGACTCCTGCCGCGTCACGACGTAGCCGCACAACGCGGCCACGACCGCCCCGACCACCAGGCAGAGTCCCAGGATCCGCTTCACAGCTGGCATGGTAATCCATAGGCCTGCCTCGCCGAAGCGCCGGCTCGAGGCACCCGGCGCAAGGCGGGAACTATCGCTGGAAAAGGGGTTCTAAGCTTTCAGAGTGAACGGCGGCCAGCAACCGCGGGGTGTAAAATGGCTCAGGGTTTGTCCATGAAGCCAGTTCCCTCCATTACATGGGCGGAAGTCGGTGGTCGCGAGGCGGCGCTCATCCAGCGCTGCGCCGCGCGCGATGAAGACGCCTGCTCGGAGCTGGTCAGCGAACATCAGCGGATGGTCTACCAGCTTTCGCTGAACCTCCTGGGAGACCACAACGAGGCGCTCGACCTGTCGCAGGAAGTGTTCCTGCGGGTCTTCAGGACGATCCACACGTTTCGGGGGCACGCCGCTCTACGCACCTGGATCTACCGCATCGTCATCAACCAGGCGCGGAACCGCCAGCGATGGTGGAGGCGCCGGCACCGCTCGCAGCAGATTTCGCTGGACGAACATATCCGCAACCACGGCGAGCTGCCGGAAGCCGGCAACGGCGCCTCGCCGGATCGGCTGCTCGGGCAGAAGCAGCTCGCCGAGCGGATCGGCACGGCGATCGACCAGCTGCCGTTCGATCAGAAAACGGCGCTGGTCCTTCGCGAGATCGATGGATTGAGTTACGAAGAGATTGGATTTTCGCTCGGCATCGCCGTCGGAACGGTGAAGTCACGACTCGCGCGTGCCCGCGACGCGCTGCGTGCGGAGCTGAGGAACGCATGACGCTTCTGACCTGCGCCGCGGTCCAGCGTCGTCTCCAGGCGTTTCACGATCGCGAGCTCGTGGTCGGCGAGACGATCGCTGTCGAACATCACATCTGCGAATGTCCGCCCTGCACGCGGGAGCTCCGGGTCCTCCAGTCGGTGGGGAATGCGCTGCGTCTCGCCGCAAGTCCGGGTCCGGCGGATGACTGGACGGGGCTGCAGCCGGGTGTCATCAGCCGCATGCGGGCCGAAGCGCACGAATCATGGGCCGCGCGCGCGCGCCGGGCGCTCGACGAGGTGCACCTGGTGTGGATCGGGTTCGCATCAGCCGCCGCGACGGTGGCGTGTGCCGCAACCGTCCTGAGTCTTCTGCACTTTGCCGCACCCGGGCGCGACGACTCACTCGCCGCCACGCTTCATGTGATGGGTGCGGAGCCCGGCTCCAACGAGAACCCCGGACTCCTCGACGGCCGCAACATGAACAGCGGCCCGATGCGGCCACAGGCCCCGACCGTGCCGCACAACGGTGTCGTCTTCGCGACGCTCGAGAATGCGCTGATGACCGAGGACATCATGGTCCCGCTCGCCGCCAACGTGACGCGCGAAGGGCGCCTCTCGGGGTTGAAGATGCTGTCGAGGGGTGTGGACGGCGTCCAGGTCGAGGCGCTCGTCGACGCGCTCTCGCGCGGGCGATTCGAGCCGGCCCAGTTCGCGGGTGACCCGATCGCCGTGAACCTCGTGTGGGTCGTCGCCCACATGACGGTCAAGGGGAAGACCTGAGTGGATAACAGGAGATAAGGAGAACAGGAGCTCTTTAGTTTTCCTGAAAAACTCGTTGCTCCTGATCTCTTTGTCTCTGTTACCTCCTCTGATCTCCTGTTTTCACCTCTTTATCTCGCAACGGCAGTTGCCACGTTATCCATCGCGTCGGTCGCCCGGATGATTACGCTGCGGCCCGCCTCGCTCTCCTCCAGCACAACCTCGAACTCTTCGCGGCGCGAGTCCGGGATGCCGTCCTTTGGATGAACGATGCGCCAGCGGCTGGCGTCGAGGGAGTACTCGACGCGCTGCACGGGGGACTGCTCGTCGCGGACGAAGAAGGTGAGGGTCGTGCGATTCCCGACGCGCGCTGACGGCTGCACCTCAACGCGGGGAGGCGTGTTGTCGATATCGAAGCTCGCGCTTTCGAGCTCGCCGACGAGCGCGGTGGCGGGGGCGTTGGACGGCGCATCGGTGGCCGTCACCTTGACGAAATAGGTGCCGTCGGGAACCGACGTGGTGTCCCACACGAAGATCGGATCGAGCAGCGCACGCTGCAGTGAGCGCCACGCCGACTCCCCTTCGCGTCGGTACGACACCTCGTAGTGGAGCCGGTCGTCGTTGCCATCCTCAGCCTTCCAGACGAACGTCTGAAGACCCTTCTGGTACTGACGCCGGCCGAGTGCAGGCGCGCCGCCCGGACTCTGGCCCGGCGAGCCGGGACGCCCGTCCGGCGTATTGTCCTGATATCCGGCGATCTCCGGGTCGCCCGTCGAGAACGGACGCTGAAAGACGGTGCCGGGCGGGTGAACGGTGATCGACGCAATAGATGGACGCAGGTTGCGGGGGAGGTACGCCGCGGTGACCGACGTCAGCACCGGGCTCGCAGTGCCCGCGCTCAACACGGCGCGCCACTGTAGATACCGCGCGTTGGGGCTGGCGATCTGCTCGCCCGTGGCGGTGACATACGCTTTCGACCAAATGCTCCACGTCTGATCCGGCGTGGACGTATTGCCGCTGCGCGTGAAGAGCTCCACCTGCCCGCCGTTGGCTGCGGCGCGCCAGCGTATCACCCCCCAGGTCGCGACTGTGCCCGCGTCCCTGACATCCGATTCGTAGCTGCCGCGACGCGCCGGCTGGGCGCCGATCGAAAACAGCTTGCCCGGATTACTGGTCGTGCCGACGATCCGGCCGCTTGCTTCGCGCATGAGCGAGGTCACCTGCCGCGCCCCCGCGCGTGCGAGCAGCGTCGCGCGGGCCGGTTCGCCGGCGATCCGGAAAATCTTTCCCTCGGTTCCCGTAGCGACAAGGAGGCTGCCGGCCGGCTCGACGATGAGGTCGTAGGGGTGATCATCTCCCGAATCCCAGACAAGGTCCCACAAGCCGTCGTTCTGAATGCGGTAGATGCCTCCGCGGCCCGGGCGGCGCGACGAGCGTGGCGGCGATGGCGCGGATCCCGGGCCCACGCTTCCTTCGATGACGGAGACGCCGGTGATCTCGGCCGACACGGTGCCGACGGGCGGACGCGGGGGGTCAGTCGCCGGGTCCGGCGAGAGCGGCCGGTCGGAGCTCTGCGGCGCATTCACCGCCGCGGCGTAGATCGTCCCCTCCGGTGCCACGCGAAGCGAGTGGATTTCGCGATATGGCGAATCGAGGAGCACGAAAGCCTTGCCGGTTGAATCGATGCGGAAGAGACGCCCTGGCCCGGCGGTGCCGGCGAGCAGTTCGCCTTCACGGGAGAACGCGAGCGTCACGACGTTGGTTGCATTCGTCTTGTAGAACGCCGCGCCGCGGCCGTCCGGCGCGATCTTGTAGATGACCCCCTTGTCGCCGGTTGCCGCGAAGACGTTCCCTGCCTGGTCGACGGCGAGTGACCAGATGTATTTGTCCTCGGGATCGAAGAAGGCCTTCGACGTGCCGTTCGACGCGACGTGGTAGATGCGCCCGTCGGGGGACGTGCCGACGTACAGCCCGCCGTTTGCCGCGTGCGCGATGGCGTGCACTTCCAGTTCGCCGGAGTCGAAGAACGTGGTGACGCGCCCGTCCTTGCCGATCCTGAGCACTTTGCCTTCGTTCCCGGTTCCAGCGAAGAAGCCGCCGTCGGGCGTCGGCAGCGCGATCCAGATGAACGGAGCGGCGGTTTCGGCGACCAGCGCGGCGGTCGGGCCGAGCAGCACGCGGCCGTCGCTGTCAATCGAGAGGTCCTCGACGTCACCCTTGAGAAAGTCCGCCTGCGACGACACGGTCCAGAACGTCGGTGTCGCGGCGCGCACGACGGCGACGAGAGACGCAATGGCGATCGCCGCAGCTGCCAACCACCGTCCGTAGCGTTTGCGGGCAGGCGGATCAGGGGTGTCGCTGCCCTCAGACGCAGCTATAGATCTGAAGCGTGTGAACTTCAAAGGCCAGACTCCAAGGGGATAGCTATCGCAATTCGACGTCGATCGTCAGCGTGCGCGCCCCGACGACGGCCATGTCCATCGGGATCTCGTATTCGCCCAGCGTCGCGCTGCGAATCGGGCTGAAGCTGCCGCCGTTGCGATCAGCCTCGAGCACCGCGAGTACGGAAGGGGGCAGCGCCGCCATCGCCTCGCCATTGACGACCGCACCGGGGGCGCCGGTCAGGAGCCGGATGTAGATCCGATTGTTGCGCCGGGTGGTGTTGAGCACGCGGATCATCTGTTCGACGCTCTGCGGCTGGAACGAACGCCGGTGCTCGCGCTGCTCGAACGCATTCAACTGCCGTCCGTCGGTGACCATGATCGACAGGCTGCCGCTCGCGTTGGCGGGGATGTTCAGCGCGACGGTCGAGATCTTCTCTTCGCCGCGATAGCCGCGCGTCAGGATCTTCAACGGAACGGTGCGGCCCGCGCGCGGCCGGAGCTCGTCGATCCAGACCCGCTCGATCGTCGAGGTGCGCGGCGTCTCAGTCGCGTCGATCGTGAATTCCAGCTGGTCGAAGGTCACCGGCTCCCGGTCGTTTCCGAGCACCATCGAGAGCGGCCCCGCGATCGACGTCGCGGCGGCAAGCGCCGGAGCGTCGCCCGCGAAGACGTCCTCGAACGCGACGTCGGCGTGCCCCTTGACGCCGGCGCGCCCTTTCAGCGCAAAGGTCGCTGAACCGAACTGACGCTCGTAGCTCGCGAGTGCGTTGTAGAGCGTCACGTACGAGATTAGCGGCGTGAACGTCTGATCGCTGGCGATCTGGAACGTGAACGTCCGCGGCACGACCACGCCGTCCCGCGTCGAGCGGAGCGTGATGGTCATCGGAATCGTCGTCGGCATCTTCCCGATCGTGCCAGCGATGGCCGTTGCCCGATCCTGCTGGATCGTGCCGATCACCTCGCCCATGCTCGTGATCTTGAACGACGACATCAGGCTGGGCAGCATCGCGTGGACGTAGGCGCGCGTGAGCGGCAACTGCGCCGGGCCGAGATTGAAGAAGGGATGCCCGAAGGCGTACACCCGATCTCCGTCGATGTGCGTGATCGTGCCGGTCGCGCCCATCTCGAGGTCCCCTGATG